>ERZ1740065.262-NODE-262-length-26714-cov-6.996662_pt1 | contig 26714 bp, 28 predicted proteins | sample MGYA00581738_ERZ1740065 | MGnify/ENA primary metagenome ERZ1740065 (study PRJEB43018, sample SAMN04849749) | marine metagenome | isolation source: floating plastic debris | place: Pacific Ocean | collected 2008-09-01 | study: EMG produced TPA metagenomics assembly...
GCCCTGGGAAGAAGCGCAAACCGCAGGCGCCCTGTTCGGTGAGAAACTGATCCTCAATGAGTTCGTCGCGTTCCTGCACCTGGGTGACATTATTGATGAGCTGTCGCCACGCACGGCCGCTGTCGTGACGTTCTCGCTGTGCGGGTTCGCCAACCTGTCCTCGGTGGCCATATTGCTTGGCGGACTTGGCGTGCTGATTCCCGAGCGTCGGGAGCTTATCGGCCAGTACGGACTCAAGGCGGTTCTCGCAGGTTCTCTTTCGAACCTCATGAGCGCCGCTCTCGCGAGCCTGTTGATCTGACGGACCGGTTGGCGCGTTAGCGCTTGTCGACGAGGGTGAAGCCTGCCGGCAGCAAGTCGGCAACGCTGTAGGCCGTCAGGGTCCCGTTGGCTTCCATGAGCCAGACCTGGGTGTCGCCGTCCGCGAACTCACTGATGCGCTGACGACAGCCGCCGCACGGTGAGCAGGGTTCAATGGCGTCGTGCCCGCCCGCGATAACGACGTGCTGAATGCGCTGTCCGCCACCCGCGACCATGGCCGCGATGGCGGCCGTTTCGGCGCAACTGCCTTCGGGGTAGGACGCATTCTCCACGTTGCAGCCAAGCCAGGTGTCACCCTGGTCATCGAGCACCGCAGCGCCGACGCGGTAACCCGAGTAGGGCGCATGCGCTTGCGCGCGCACTATGGCCGCGGCCTCGAACAAGGCCCGGATCGTATCGTTCTCGATCTCTATGCGATCAGCGCTCATCAGCACGCCAGTGTATCAGGGGCGCGCCCCGTTGCTCGCTGCTCGCATAGAGGCTGCCATCAGCGGCCCAGGCGATGGTCTCGGGCTGCTTGAGCACGGGCATCCCCAGCGGCTCCAGTGAGCTATTGAGTGCGTCGAGCCAGGATTCGCCAGGATCAATCGCAGCCCGGTAGGCCTCGCCGTAAGTCAGCAGTGCGATGACGCGTCCGTCCGGCGAGAGATCCATGGCCGTTGGCTGATCGCGAAACTTGCCGAAGCGCGGTGACAGGCGAAGCTCCAGTGCTGTTGGTGCCGGAATGGTCGTGACGGCGCCGAGTCGTTGCGCCGTCAGCCGGTCGCCATTGCGCGATGCGGCCATGGCGGCACGCAGTGGCAGGCTGTAAAGCACCGGCGGCTTTGTGCGTTTGCTGAGGAGATAAATGGTATCTCGCGCTGCATCGACAGCAACGGCCTCGACGTCGCGCGGGCCGTCGCTGTAGGTGAACTCGACGGTGGTGGCGCGGGCGACGGTGTTGGCTGTTGTGTCTGGCTCGCGCAGAAAGTGGAGCGAGACACGGCTGCGGTTGGCGTTGTTGTCGCCCACGTCGGCAATCATGAGCCAGGCGTTGTCGTCGAGCGTGAAGCTCGCCAGGTCTTCCCAGTCGCGGTTGAGGGCGCCGACGACGCGGACAGGCTGCGTACCCATGTCCGGCACGCTGAGCGCGATGATCTCGGCACGGTTTCCGGAATCATTGACGATCCAGAGTGTGTCGGCTTGCGTGGGCGAAGCGGCCATACCCGAAACCTCGGGCAGTACGCTGTAATCGAGTGGGCCCACGATGGCGGGCAGCGCGAGTCTCGCAGGTGCCGTGACCGGGGCCGCCACAGGTTCGGCACGGCAGCCGGCCACGAGGCCTGAGAGTATTGCAATCAGCCAGAGCGCGCGTACGTGCATTCAGCGCGTCCCAAACAGCCGGTCGCCCGCGTCGCCGAGGCCCGGAACGATGTACTTGCGGTCGTCGAGATGGCTGTCCACGGACGCGACGTACACGGGCACGTCGTCGTGGTGCTCCGCCACGGCGGCCAGCCCCTCGGGACAACTGACAATGGCGACAACGATGATCTGCTCGGCGCCATTGGCCTTGAGAATAGACAGCGTCTCGGCTGTCGAGCCGCCTGTCGCCAGCATCGGGTCGACGACGATGTGCAACGCGCCAGGGCGCGCTGCCGGCAGTTTTCGGTAGTACTCCACGGGTTGTTTGGTATCCGCATCCCGGTACAGGCCCATGAATCCGACCCGCGCGGTGGGTACGAGTTCCAGCACGCCGTCGAGCATGCCGACGCCAGCGCGCAGAATCGGCACGACGATAATGTCGGTGGCGATCCGGTGGCACGCCGCCTCGGCGAGCGGGGTGGTGACGGTGACGGGCGCTACAGGAACGTGCTTGAGGGCTTCGTAGCAGAGGAACTGCGTGATCTCGCGCGCGAGCTGGCGAAACTGCGTGTGGCCTGTATCGACATCACGCAACAGCGAGAGTTTGTGCTGAACGCAGGGATGAGTGACTTCGATGTGCATTGGCCAGGTTCCGATTTGGGTCGGCGGCTGGCCATTCACCAGCCATGTCCTATTATAGCCAGCCGCGGCGCCGCTGCGCGCCGGATAGCCGATCGTGGAGGGGCTCCTTGGCCAAGCTGTTTTTTTACTACTCGTCGATGAATGCCGGGAAGTCGACGTCTTTGCTGCAATCGAGCTACAACTATATCGAACGCGGTATGCACACGATGATCCTGACGCCCGCCTTCGATGACCGCTACGGCAAGGGCAAGGTGACATCGCGGATCGGCATCGATGCCAACGCCAGGACCTTCCGCGCTGAGGATGACCTGCATGACCTGGTCGCGCGCAGGCTCGATGAGGCCCCGTTGCACTGTGTGCTCATTGACGAGGCGCAGTTTCTGACTCGCGAGCAGGTCCTGCAGTTGTGTCAGATCTGCGACGGGCTCGGCGTTCCCGTGCTGGCCTATGGCCTGCGTACCGATTTCCAGGGCGAGCCGTTTGAGGGCAGCAAGTATCTGCTGGCCTGGTCCGACAACCTGAATGAGATCAAAGCCATCTGTTACTGCGGTCGCAAGGCGACGATGGTCGTGCGCCTGGACGGTGATGGCAATGTCGTCACCGCAGGGTCACAGGTGGAGATCGGCGGTAACGATCGCTACGTGTCGCTGTGCCGGCGACACTTCCACGAGCATTTCTACGAAGGCAAGCCGCTCAAGTAGGCGAGGGCCTCCGATTCGCTGACGACGTCGCCGTACTTGGCGTTCATGTCGAACAGGTTGGCGTCATGCGGGTCTGTGTGGCGGTCACCGCAGGCATCCGCAACCACGATTGGAATAAACCCGTGTGAGCAGGCGTCGACGCAGGTGGCTCGAACGCAGCCGCTCGTGGTGAGGCCCGTGATGATGAGCGAGTCGATGCCCGCCGCCGTCAGTGTTGATGCCAGCGACGTTCCGAAGAACGCACTCGGATACTGCTTCGATACGACGAGCTCATCATCGCCGGGTACGAGTCCGTCAGGCCACGCGCCCATCGGCCCACCCGCTGTGAAGACCTCGAGCGGCAGTGCCTTTTGCGCAAAGCGGCCGCCGTCAATCAACGACGCGTGATACACAACGTTGGTGTAGACGACGGGGACGCCCGCCGCGCGCGCAGACTCGCGGACGCGCAGCGCACTATCGAGCGCCGGTTGAATATCCGCATACAGCGCGCAACTCGGGTCGAAGTAGGCCTCGACGAAATCGATGAGAAGGAGCGCCGGGCGCGCACCGAACCCAATACGGTTGCCGTAGGCGCGCCGGTAATTGTCCTCTGCAGAACTCACGCGACTACTGCTTGAACACCTTGCCGCCCCTCATGACGAAGCTAACGGTGCGCAGCACCGTGACATCGTCGAGCGGCGAGGCAGGCAGGGCGATGATGTCGGCGTGCTTGCCCGCCTCGAGTGTACCCAGCGTATCCGTCATATCGATGAGGTCTGCTGCATTGACCGTCGCGGATACGAGGATGTCCATGACGGGCATGCCCGCCTTGTGCATGAGCACGGCTTCCTCAGCATTCGTGCCGTGGCGTGACACGCCACTGTCGGTGCCGTAAGCGATCTTGACGCCGGCCTTGTAGGCCTTCGCGAAATTGCCCGACATGTCGTTACCAACGCGAATCGCCTTTGCCTTGATGGCCTCGGTCATGAATTCCGCATTCTCGGCCATATCGGCAACCGTGGCCCCTGCGAGTAGTGTCGGGACGAGATAGGCACCCGTCTTCTTAAACAGCTTGATGGCTTCGGGCCCCGTGTAGCTGCCATGCTCAATGGAATGCACGCCAGCCTCGAGTGCCGCAATGATGCCGGCCTCGGCGTGCGCATGGCTTGCGACCTTTCGGCCCATGCGCTCCGCGGCCAGGACCACCTCGCGCAACTCATCGGTTTCCATCTGCTGGCCCGTGCCCGTCGCTCGGTCCGTCAGGACGCCACCCGTTGAGGTGATCTTGATGAGATCGGCCCCGTACTTGATGGCGTGGCGCGTGGCACGGCGGCAGTCATAGGGTCCGTCGCAGACCGTGGCCGCGGTCTTGAGCTTCATGAGTTCGGGCTTGATGCCGCTGACGTCGGAGTGTCCGCCAGTGATACCGACACCGCCGGCGGCGATGATGCGGGGGCCGTCCACCCAGCCCATGTTGATGGCGTCGCGCATGGCGTACATGGGTTGTGGGTCGCTGCCCACGTCGCGCACGGTCGTAAAACCCGCCTTTAGCGTCTTCATGGCGTAGTGCAGGCTGCGCATGGCCATGAGCTCGTCGGACATTCTGAGTGCGTCTCGATCATTGCCGGGGCCAAGCTCGCCCTGCAGGTGCACATGCATGTCCATGAGACCCGGCATCACGAACGCATCCTTGAGGTCGATAACCGTGTCTGCATCGTAGGCTACGGCATCGGCGTAGCCCGCGACGACCTCGGCCACCGTGCCGTCGCGCACCACCACGGTGTGCTCGCTGACGGGTGCCTCTCCAGGAACCGCCAGAAGCGTACCGGCATGAATCAGCGTGGTCTCGGCCAGCAGGCTACTCGAGAGTGTCAGCAGTAGTGCTACAAGTGCAGTCAGGCGGGTGGTCATTAACGTACTCCAGCAGATCTTCGGGGGCCACTGTGCCAGCCGGGACCGCCGCTGACCAGTGAGCGCGCCGAGGCTCTTGAAATTGATGTGCGCGTCGCCAGTTCTGGAACGTGGCCGGGACGTCTCCGAGAGAGTCCCAAAGTCACGGTTCAATATTGCTCACTTGGAGGATATGCAATGAACACCATCGACCTGACCCCCCTGTACCGCACCAGCGTCGGCTTCGACCGGCTGGCCAATCTGCTCGACACGGCGCTTCGCAGCGACACGGTGTCGACGGGCTACCCGCCTTACAACATCGAAGTGACGGGTGACGAGCGCTACGCCGTCACGCTGGCTGTCGCGGGCTTTGCTGAGTCTGAACTCGACATCTCCGTCGAAAAGGGCGTGCTCACCGTACGTGGCCGCAAGGGCGACGACGCAGAGCGCAAGTTTCTGCACCAGGGCATCGCGAACCGGGCCTTCGAGCGCAAGTTCAACCTCGCTGACTTTGTCGAGGTCACGGGCGCTGCGCTGGAGAACGGCCTGCTGACGATCAGCCTGCGCAAGGAGATTCCGGATGCGATGAAGCCCCGCAAGATCGAGATCGGTGGCGGTAACGTACTGCCGCACAGCGCCTCGACCGACGAAGCGGCGTAACGCTGAGGAAACAGGGCCGTGCCACATCGTGCACGGTAGGGGCTAGTTAGCGCCCCGAGGGAGCGCCCCGAACCCGCCAGGGTCCGGGGCGTTCTTGTATCCGGGCCTTAGGCCCAGCCGAGCTCGGCCATCGCCCAGCCGGCGTTCCAGACTTTGGTCATGTGGCTGACCTTGCCGTTGGCGTCGAGGGTGATCGCATAAACGTAGTGCGAATCCGGTTTCTTGTTCGTTGGCGGGACGGGTCCACCATCTGCCGTATGCGTGCCTGAAAAGGTCGCAAAAAACACTGCGGTGCTCGTGCTGTCGTCATAGGCCTGCGCGTGAACGACGTAGTCGCCATCGGGCGCCACGCCATTGACGAATCCGGCCATCCACTCGGTGTAAGCCTCCACCGTGATGATGTCCGTGAGCGGCTCGGACTGCGCTGAGAAAGTGGCGCCATCGGCGACGTATTGCGCACACCCGGCCCAGCCTTTCGCGGATTCACAGGCGTCAAAAAAAGCCCTGGCGTTTTCGAGTGCTTGCATGGGTATCCCCTTGTTGTTTGCTTGAGCGGCATCTGCAGTGTGCCGCATGCGGGGACGGCGTAGCCAGCATCCGTATTAGTGCACGCGGATGCCGCGCGCCTTGGCGCCGCCGAACGGAATGGCAACGGCGCTTTCGAGATCTTTGCCCACGAGAAACTCCGTGACGCTGTCTTTTGCGGACTGCGCGATGCCGTCGCGACCGAATGTGACCTTGCTCGATGAGACACGCAGGTAGCCTACGTGCGCATTGGTGGCGCCGTCGTAGACGAACTTGATGATCGTGAATGCGATGGTGTTGCGGCTCGTACGGCGCCAGGAGCCCGTGCCGTCGCTGCCGTTGCAGTTGAATTCAAGCGCGCCACCAGGCCCGGTGAATCCACAGCCCTGGCCCAGGGCCGGGTTGTAACTGTTGGCGTTGAGCGCCGTATTGCTTTCGGTCACGGTGCCGAAAGCGTGAAACGTCAGCGTTTCGTGAAACGGTGGCGGTGCCTCGGGGCCCGGCGGGAAGCTGACTTGCAGCAGCCAGGCACCATTGGGCGTGTGGGCAAAGCGCTGTGCCGAGTCTCCGGCCCGCGCCTGGAGGGCCAGCAGGATTAGTGCCACCAAGAGCAGCAGATAGGTTCTCTTGGACATCGCGGGTTCCTCGTCTCTTGATCGTTCGTTGCCCGGAATACTGCGCCGCGGGGTCCAGCTATCCCGCTTTAGGATTGCGAAACGCCGGTCGCTTGCGCAGAATCCGCGGAATTCTGGATGGCGGTGACGCGCTTCGTGGACCCTTTTTTCATTGTTGGTTGCGGCCGCTCCGGCACGACACTGCTGCGTGTAATGCTGGACAGCCATGACGACGTGGCGGTGCCGCCCGAATCGTTGTTTATCCCCGACTACCTGCGCTCCAAGAAGCCGGCACCCGCATTGCGGCGCGCGTTGCTCCGCGAGTATGAGATTCGCGAGTGGGGCCTCGAGGCAACGGAGTCTGACCTCGAGGGCTGCCAGGACGGCGCCGCATTGATCGCGCGCATCCACGAGCTCTATGCGCAGTCCAAGGGCAAGCAGCGCTGGGGCCAAAAGACACCACGCCTGGTGCGCCACGGGGCCTTGCTGAAGCAGCACTTTCCGGGTGCGCGTTTCATTCACATGGTGCGCGACCCACGGGCCGTCGCAAATTCGCTGATGCGCTCCAATGTACATCGCAGTAATGCCTTGTACGCCGCCAAGCGCTGGAACAACGACGTGGCCGCAGGCCTGGCACTGGATCCTGTGCTCACCGTGGCCTATGAAGCCCTCGTCACCGACCCGGAGCCCGAACTCAAACGGATCTGTGACTTCCTGGAACTCGAGTACAGCCCGTCCATGTTGAGCTACACGCAAAAGTCAGAGGACTACAGCGCGTTCTACCAGGACATTCACAGGAAGCTCGCCGACAAGCCCGACCCGAATCGCATCAACGCCTGGCGCGACAAGATGGACCCGCGCGACATCGCCGTGGTGGAGTTACAGCTTGCGGTCGAGATCGAGCCCCTGGGCTATGAGCGTCTGGGGCTCGAGGCTCGCGGTGGGTACACGGCCTGGCTGCGCCTGCAGCGCTACTTCGGTTTCGCAGGCCAGATCCTCTTCTACCTTCGCAAACGCCGCGCCTACCTGAGTTCATTTGTCCGTCGCAAGCGCCGACTCGGTCTGCTCAGGGATCTGTTTGCGACGCGGTTCTTTTTGTAAGCAGCCCGAGCGTGAAGAACAGCGCATCGCCGGCCATCCACCAGACACGTGCAGCCAGCGCGAGCACGAGCGCTAGCGGCTCCGTCAGAAACGGGGTTGTCGCTACCACCAGCACCACTTCGCGTACGCCAATGCCGGCCGGAGCTGGAATCACGAGAAAACCGACGGCCCAGGCCAACGCAAAGGCGCCGATGAGTACGACCACCGGTGCCTCGACGAAGCCGTTGATAAACACAGCATAAGCGTAGCCAATGATCACCCAGGTGCCCGCGCTGAGCAGGACGGCGAGCGAGATGTGGATCTGGCTGAACGCAGAGAGATCGAGTTCGAAGCGTCCTGAGACCCTGCGCGCCAAGCCAAGCAGCGGTGACAGGACCTGCGGTCGCAGCAGGACTAGCACCGTGACAACGACAATCACAGCGGCACCCGCTGGAATCTGGTTGCTCGTATCGATGAGCAGCATCGATAGCGCCAGTGCCGCGATGACCTTGATGCCGGCCTCGAGCGTCGAGGCAGCCAGCAGCCTTGGCTTATTACCGGCGAGCAGGGTGGCGCGCCCGAGTATCGGCCAGATGCCACCCGGCAGATACTTCGAGAACTGGGTCAGGGCAAACGAGTTGAACGCATCAATGGGTGCATGACGCGCGCCGACCCCACGTAGCACGAGCCACCAGATTCCGGCCATGACGCAGAAACCCGCGAGCAACAGGGCCAGCGACAACGTGGTGGCGAGCCAGTTCACCTGCAACTCGATAGTGCCGATGTCCGCGCGCAGCGCGTCAATGCGTGTGGCAAAGAATGCCACGGCCAGCAGCACCACGGCGGCGAAAATCGCAGTCTTGGCTTTCATGGACTCAGGGCCAGCTGGGGACCTCAATCGCCTCAAGATCGAGCTTGCCCCGCTCGCGATTCACGTGCTCGTAGTGTCGCGCAAGTAGCTCGCGGCCGCGTGAATCGTCGAGGATGCCCGAGTACGCCAATATGCGATCGAGGAAGGGTTCAGACAGCGTCAGATCCACCGCCTCATTGAGAGCCGCAAACGCCGCATCTGAGTCACCGCGGAACCAGTGCCACATACCGAGGTTAGTGGTCATGCCGGCATTGTCGTGGCCGTTGTCCTGTCGGAGCGCCAGCGACGTCTCCCAGCAGGAGAGAAGCTCTTCGGTTGCCAGGTCGCGCTCCAGCATCTGGTTGGCGATGGCGACAACCGAGAACGGAAACAATGGATGCTCGCAGCCGCGGCCATCACCGAGGCTCGGAAAGCGCGGTGCCAGTTTGTCGGCGATCAGGCGCCAGTCTTCCTTGGCTGCCGCAAAGAAAATCGCAGCGTAGTAAAGCCTGGCATCCTGCACGCCCGAATCCACCATGCCCATGGCTTGCTTCAGCGGAAACTCGGGCCCACCTGAAAAGGCCATGGACGCCAGCATGATCAGCGGATGCCCTGTGAGCGATGCTTCATCGTAGGCGTGCAAACTGAGGTAGGCATAGCCCAGCTCAATCGCGACGGCCTGAACGCCGGGTGATTCCTCAAGCACCGACTGGTAAACCTTTATGCTCTGTGCCCATTCGCCGATGTTGTTCAGATAGATCGCCTGCGTTCGCTGGGCAGAAAACAGGCCTTTCTCGGTGATGTCTTGCAGCGCCTCTTCCATGGCGCGCCGGGCAGCTTCCCGGCGACCCGTCAGGAGGTAATGGCTAACGAGATTGGTGCGGATGGCGCCTGATGTGGGGTCCAGCTCTCGCTCGCGCTCAAGCACCTCAAGTGCCTCGGCAACACGATTCTGCTGAATCAACAGCACCGCATAATTGTTGAGCCCGATATTGGGCTGCAGCTCGGCCGCTTTCAGGAATGCGCTCTCGGCTGCATCAAATTCGCCCTGGAACAGTCGGTACAACGCGAGTTGCATCCAACCGCGCGGCGCGTCTGGTGCGAGCTCCCGACCGCGCTCAAGTATCGGCCAGGCTTCCTCCAGCGCTTCCGCTACCGGTCGGTCGCCTTGCCCACCGCTGGCATCCGAGTTGAGCATGATGATCGTCGCAAGATCGAAATAGGCGGGCGCATAGTCAGGGTCAATTTCAATGGCCTGACGGTAGAGTGCAACCGAACGTTCGAGCCCTGAAGCGGAATAGTCGCTACTGGCCTCACGCGCGCGCAGCATGATGTCGAATGCGACGGCATCGCCGCGCTGTGCCGTAACGGGCGATGACTCCCCAACGACCAACAATTCGAGTTCCTCCAGAATGCGGCGCGACACGTCGTCCTGAATGGCAAACACGTCGTCGAGCGTTTCGTCGTAGGTTTCTGTCCAGACGGCGAAACCGTCTTGCGCGCGGACCAGCTTCGCCGTGATCCGGATGCGATCACCGGACTTGCGAACGGAGCCCTCCAGCACGTGTGCGACGCCAAGGACTGAAGCGATCTCGGGCACGCTCTTTTCGGAGCCCTTGAACGAAAATGACGAGGTGCGGCTGGCCACCTTGAGCCCTTCGACCTGTGCGAGCACGTTCATGATTTCCTCGGACATTCCGTCCGAAAAATAGCTCTGGTCGCCCGTGTCTGATATGTCGGCGAACGGCAGTACGGCGATGGAGGGTGCACCCTCTGCCACCGTCGGCGCCGCGATACGCACCGCGGAGTCCCGGAAGAGACCCGCAGCGACAATGCCCACCACGAGTACCATCGCACCGAGCAGGGCGAAGTCGATTACCTGGAGTTGGGGCCCCCGTGCACCCTCGGCAGCGGCTTGTGTTGTCGCCACACCATCGGGCGTCACCTCGAAGGCCCAGGCCAACAGCAGTGCGAGCGGCAGGCCTGCCAGCACGATCACGATGAAGGCGTTGTAGAACCAGTCGGGGAGCGACAGCGGTTCGCCGAACTCGGCGACGATCTGTGTCAGGCCCCAACCGACGGCGATGTAGGCGCTGCCAACGCGGATCACCTTCCGCCGTTTCAGCTCCCTCAAGAACGCGATCATCTAAGCTCTCTGGCCGTCGTTGTCTGCATTGTTCGTGACCTGCAGGCACTGCGCAAGCCGATCAGGCGGGGCCTCGCATCACGCGCACAAAAAAAAGCCGGCCGTGTTGCCACGACCGGCGTCCTGGGAGTGGTGGAGGCGGCCGGAATCGAACCGGCGTCCGCAAGCCCTCCGCCCCGAGCTCTACATGCTTATTTCGCCATTAATCTCACCGCAGGCAACCCGGCGAAAGGGGCGCACCTGCGGCCAGTTTGGTAAAGGTTTTAACCTTCAGGCCCCAAAACGAACCCTCCGGCGATTCCGTGTAAATGACTCCCGGATCCGATCGCACGGACACAAGCCGGGCGGGAGGCAAACTACCGGTTTTTAGGCGGCGATTGCGTAGTTGTCGTCGTTGGCAACTATAAGTGTTACAGCTGGTTTAACGAGGTGATCTGTCCCTCGACATGCACCCGGAGGTTCGCGACCCACGTCGAAGCCATGTCGCCCCCAGAACACCGATGATGGGGTCAGGGGCGGGCGTTTGCAATGACCGGGGTCACGAATCGATCATTACTACCAGCTTAAGTATATCCACTAAGCAGTTGAAATTGCGGTGGAAAAATCACTGTTCGGCTCGGGCGAAGGTGGCATGATGAATTCAGCGTAGTCGTCGACTAGCTCCGGCTTTTCGAAATGCAGGAAGTGGCCCACGCCTTCGATGAGCCGCAGCTCGCAGTTGGGGATGAGCGCCTTCGCCAGCTGCATATCGTCGAGATCGATGATGGGGTCTTCGGTGCCGTTCACGATGACCGTCCTCGCGGTGATCTTCGAGAGATCCACAACGTCATTGAGCTGGCCCAGCTTGAGGATGTTGACGCAGTGTTCGTTGAACGACTCCGCCTGCTCTCGCGTGAGCGCTCGGAATTGCGCGGCAATCTGGCGTTTGTAGCTGCCGCTAACGTTGTTCCCGAAGACCTCAAGGATCAGGTCTGAACCTGCCGCGAAATTGCCTGCCTCGAACAGGCCTGTGGCCCGCGCGACGAGACGCTCCATGGCCGCATTGGGCTTGAGCCCAAAGCTGCAAAGCATGAGGTGCTGGACGGCTTCCGGGCGTAATGCCGCATAGGCGGCTGCGATCGCGGTGCCCCAGGAGCTGCCGGCCAGCGTCACTTCACCACCTGGGTGCGTCTCATTGATTAGCGCGTTCAGCGTCTCAAGTTGCTCCTGCACGGTGACGTGGGCGCCACCCGAAAGGATCCGCGAACGGCCGATCCCTGGCATGTCAAAGATCACGACGGTGAAGTCACTGGCGAATCGCTTCACGACTGTGCGCCAGATCGCCATGGTCTGTAGCGCGCCGCTGACACACACGAACAGGTTCTTGCTGTTGCCGTACCGGCGGTAGGGGACCTCGAATCGATCGAGCTGGATAACGCCTTTAGTACACTTCACTAAGCAGTTCTCTTCTTTAGTAGCGCCTCACCGCGACGGCAGGCCTTTTTCTCTTTCCAACTGAACCAGCGCTCTGGCGCAATTTTGTTTGCAAGTCGATCGATGGGCGAGCGCATCAATACGTTACCGACTCCGGCCAATTTGTCCGAGACTCGGTTGCTCGGTGCCCGCAGCGACAAACCAACACCCGCCTCCAGGTAGTGGAATTCGTGCCAGTACCCGGCCGGCATAAACAGCGTCTGGCCTGCCTCGATCGTGACCTCCCAGCCGCTCGCGTTGGCCATCGCCGGGTATTGCGAGAGGTCCGGCGAATCGAGATTCACGTAGCTGCGCACAGTGAACGGGTGCTGATACAACGCGCTCGAATCGCCTGGCGGAAACAACCTCACACGGCGTCGACCGCGGATCACGGTGTGCAGAACGTGCCCCATGTCGATGTCGTAATGCAAGGGCGTCGTCGCGCTTTTGCAGCCAAAGAAGGTGAACACGAACCGCTTCGAGAAGCGCAATCCGACGTCGGGAAACACGATGTCGTCGAGCAGATCCGGGATCTGCCGACCAATGTTGTAGAGGAACATCCTGAGATCGCGACCGTGATTCAGGACCTCATCCAGATACCGTGAGAAGGGCATGGTGTCGACGCTGCCCATGTAGCCGCTACCGGGCTTTCCGAATGACGCGTCGTAGACGCGAACGGTCTTGTCGCCATGCTGAGCGCTGAGCCGTTCGGGCGTCCAACGTGTCAGCGCCGGCCATGCTGCAGCCAGGTCCGCGACCAATACGGGCGTGTGCGCCTGGATGTGTTCTGTAAGCGCCGTGAGGCCATCACACTGGAGTGACACGGTCGGCAGCGATCGGGTGAACAGCAATTCCGACGCGTGTCCGGGATCGGTCTGCGTCAGTCCGGACTGGGTAGATGCCAGCGCGCCATGCCGGGTGTCCGCCGCATGTTGGGACGCGGGGGGCGCGGAAACGGATTGATTCGTCGAGTGGCTCATAAAGCGAATAACCCGAGGCTACGCAGTGAAAGCTGGCTGTGCGCCGAACCTCGCCATTGAATCACAAGACGCCATGTGTTGAGGGGTTGCGTGCGGTCAATCAGGCCGCTTTACCGCAGCAGTGCTTGTATTTCTTGCCACTGCCGCAAATACAGGGGTCGTTGCGCCCAACCTGCATGCTGCCCGCAGGCATACCGATGCCCGGGCGTCGGTCGAAACGAAACTCGGCGTAGGGTCCATTGGCTCGCACGTAGTGCAGGAACACCTGGACCCAGTAATTGCCCTCGAACCGATTTCGCCAGTGAGGCACTTCAGCGCCTTTGTACACGAGAAAATCGCCGGGCTCGAGCAGCACCTCGGTACCCGCGTCGTCACTGCCCGCGAAAAACGGCCACAACGCACGGGCCTCGAAGCCGAGCGTGAGCGTTGCGCTGATCTCGCACGAGGGGCGGTCGACGTGTCGTGGCAACACCGCGCCGCTGCCGTAGATGCGCAAAAACGAATAGCACGGGTAGAGTTTCTCGCCGCACACGGCTTCCATTTTGGGTTGCAGCTGGATCAGGATCGATTCGCTGATGATGTCGACGTAGCGACCGATCGAGTTGTACTGCGGTTCGGGCGTGTAGTAGCCGCCGTAGGACTGGTGAAACAGCGCGCTGCGCGTCGCAACTTCCGCGACGTCTCTGGAAATACCCTGTCTGACGATGCTGTAGCCTCGGGACGAAAATTCGGCGTTTTGTTGCTGAAAAGCGTTCATTGGGCTCGCATGGGGCGCTGGCCAGTTGCAGGAGCCGGTAGCTTACCTAAGGCTGGGTTTTCGGCCAACGACCGGCAGCCCAATCGCAGTTTCCGGCAAAGTCGTTACACTCTCGCCCGGGCCCTCACTCTGCACCTGCTATGGCGAACCCTTCTCCAATTGACCCCATGTTGCGCTCCCGCGCCGAGGGCGGCGATCCGGCGGCCGAGCTCGAACTGGCGCTGCGTTACATGCAGCGGGATGAGCGCGAAAGCGCGCTGACGTGGATCGAGAAGAGCATTGCCAGGCGACACGGGGATTCGCTCTACACGATGGCCGTGTGGCTGACGCAGGGCATGCTGGTCCCCCAGGATCACGAACGCGCGAGCCAGTTGCTGCAGCAAGGTACGGGGGTCGGCCACGCAGGCTGCCGCAGCCTGCTGGCTGTGAGTTATTCCTTGGGGCTGGGTGTCGAGCCGAGTTGGCGCGAGGCCGTCTCGCTGATGATCGGTGGTGCGATCGACAAGGACCCGCAGGCCTTGCGGCAACTGGCCGTATTGCTCCACCTGACGGGGCGTCGCCCCCAGCATGCGCACCGTCTGATGTTTCAGGCCATCATCTACGGCGACGTGCCTGCCCGATACCTGATGGCCCAGCGCATGCTTCGAGGTGAGGTCAAAGGGTTTGGGCCGGCGATGGCGGTGTTGCTGATGGAAGACGCGGCCCGGCTTGGGTTCGGACCCGCGCAAACGGAACTGCCTGCACTGGCAAGGCATCGCGGCAACAATCCGGGCGGTTTCGGCGACGAGTGGGCGGGCCGCAGCTGGGCGTCGCAGCCGGAATTTGAAAGCTGCCGGAAGTTTCTCCTCGACGGTCTCACATTTCCGACCGCCGTCAGTGAGCCTGTCAGCGATGAGCCGCATGCGATGGTATTTCGAAAGTGCCTTCCCGAAGAGCTCTGTGACTACCTGCGCATGGTGGCGTACCCGCACATGCGCCCCTCGAGTACCGTGGACACCCGCACGGGGCAGCTGATCCAGACCACCTACAGAACCAGCAGCTCGATGGCGTTTGCACCGATGCTGCTCGATCTCGTGGTCCACTGCGTCAATCTGCGCTATGCGGCGCTCCTCGACCTGCCCGCAGAAACGGGTGAGATTCTGTCGGTGCTGCGTTACCAGCCCGGCGAGGAATACAAAGCGCACAGCGACTACTTTGTCATGGGCCCAGAAGGTCGGGACGAACTGGAGCGCAACGGCCAGCGGATCTACACGCTGTTCTCCACGTTGCATCCGGCAGAGTTGGGGGGGACGACGTCGTTTCCCAAGGCGGAGATCGTGGTGACGCTCGGGAAGGGCGATGCGCTTGCGTTTCGCAATGTCGATGAAGACGGCGAACCCGATCCCATGAGCATCCACCAGGGCGATCGCGTCGATCGAGGTGAGAAGTGGCTCGCCGTGAAGTGGTTCCGGACCAAGCCTTACCAGCTGTAACCGCAATCCCTGATTAACGCCTCAACAGAGCGCAGTATTGACTTCAACCAAATATGTCGATTATTCTCGACATATGGACATATCGCAAGCAACGCAGAGACTCTCGGCCCTGGCGCAGGAGCGCCGACTCGCCGTGTTTCGCCTGTTGGTTCGCGCCGGCGGCGCGGGCTTGCCAGCGGGCGCCATCGCGACATCCGTGGGTATCCCACATAACACGCTGTCGACGCACCTCGGCATCCTGGAGCAGGGCGGTCTCGTGTCGTCGCAAAAGGACGGCCGTCGCGTGATCTACCGCGTGGATTTTGAGGGCACGCGCGCTTTGCTGGCCTATTTGTTGGAAGAGTGCTGTCAGGGCGCGCCCGAAGTCTGCGAGCCCGCCCTTGACGCTGTGCTGCCAGCGTGTTGTCCGTGACTCCCGATTACCTGAGGACCTCAACATGAAACGACTGCACGTGAGCGTCGGCGTTGCCGACCTTGAAGATTCCTTGCGCTTTTATCGCGCGCTGTTTGGCGCCGAGCCGACGCTCGTTAAGGCCGACTATGCGAAGTGGATGCTTGACGACCCTCGGGTGAACTTCGCCATCACGACACGCGAGGGCGGCTTGGGTGTCGGTCACCTGGGCATCCAGAGTGAGACGCACGAGGAACTGGTTGAGGTTTTTGACCGGGTTGCCGATACGGGGCGGGCCATTTTCGATGAGGGCGACACCTCGTGCTGCTACGCCAACTCAACCAAGCAATGGGTCGACGATCCGCAGGGCGTGGTCTGGGAGACGTTTCAGACGCACGAGCAGGTTGCGGACTTCGGCGCCACGCCGAAGCGCACGGAAGCTTGCTGCCAGCCGTCCAGTTGAAAGCGTAGGCGACCGTTATGAGTCTTTTTGAGCGCTACCTGTCTGTTTGGGTGGGCCTCGGAATTGCCGCGGGCGTCTGGCTTGGCAGCCTGTTCCCGTCGGTTTTTGCCGGCCTTGCCGCGCTCGAGTTTGCCAGCGTCAATCTCGTGGTGGCGGTCTTCATCTGGCTCATGATCTACCCGATGATGGTCAATGTGGACTTCGCCGCGCTCAAGGATGTGCGGCGTCAGCCCAAGGCGCTTTGCATCACGCTCGTGGTGAACTGGCTCATCAAGCCCTTCACAATGGCTGGGCTCGGCATCCTGTTTTTCGAAGTGCTCTTCGTCGATTTCGTCGACCCGGCGTCGGCCCGCGAGTACATCGCGGGAATGATCCTGCTGGGCGTGGCGCCTTGCACCGCCATGGTCTTTGTTTGGAGCCAGCTCGTGCGCGGTGACGCGAGCTACACGCTCGTGCAGGTCTCGATCAATGACATCATCATGGTGTTTGCGTTCGCGCCGCTCACCGCCTTACTGCTGGGCATCACCGACGTGGTCGTGCCGTACAGCACGCTGATTCTGTCGGTGGTCCTCTACGTGGTGACACCGCTCGCTGCGGGTTATCTGACGCGGCGCCTCCTCGATGCCGACGGAAATTCGGCCAGACTCGAGGCCTTCATGGGCCGGATTCGGCCTTTTTCGATCGCCGGACTGATTGCGACGGTCGTGCTGTTGTTTGGTCTGCAAGCCCCGACCATCCTGGCGCAGCCCGCAGTGATGGCGCTCATCGCTTTGCCATTGCTGATGCAGAGCTACGGTATCTTCGCCGTCGCCTACGGCTGGGCTTGGGGCTGGCGCGTGCCATTCGAGACTGCGGCGCCGGCAGCACTCATCGGGGCATCGAACTTTTTCGAGTTGGCTGTGGCCGTGGCGATTAGCCTGTTCGGGCTCAACAGCGGTGCCGCGCTGGCCACCGTGGTCGGCGTTCTAGTAGAGGTGCCCGTGATGTTGACCCTTGTGGCACTCGCCAATCGAACGCGGCGCCATTTCGCTGCGGCGCCCGACTCGACGCCACCGTCGGCCGTACGAGAGCTCGCCTGACCAAACTCACCTAGCCGTGCTTCAGGATGCGCGCCTTCTGACGCTGCCAGTCGCGGTCTTTCTTGTCGGCGCGCTTGTCGTGCTGCTTCTTGCCTTTCGCATAGCCGATCGTGAGCTTGGCATTGCCACCCTTCCAGTGCAGGTCAAGCGGCACAATCGTGTAGCCCTTGCGCTCCACGGCGCCCACGAGCCGGTCGATCTGCTCGCGGTGCAGGAGCAGTTTTCGCGTGCGGGTGGGTTCCGTCTTGATGTGCGTCGACGCTGATAGCAGCGGTGTGATGTGGGCGTTAAACAGCCACGCTTCGTTATCCCGCAGCTGCACGAACGACTCGGCGATCTGGGCCTTGCCTTCACGCAGACTTTTGACTTCCCACCCGCGCAGGGCCAAGCCCGCCTCGAGCGTTTCTTCGATGAAGTAATCGTGGCGCGCCTTGCGATTGACGGCGATCACGTTGTCCGGCGTCTTTTTTTTCTGCTTGGCCATGGGCGTCATCCCTGCTGGTCGGCAATGATAACGGAGGCCTGACAAAAAGCCTGCAACTTATTGTCAGTTCGCCGCAATTCGCGCACACTCTGCGCCAAAATAGCGCTGCTCAAGGGGGTATCAGCGTGGCCAACATTCCGGCGTCATCAGGCGCGCGGTCGTCACTGCACGGGCAGTGGTCGTCGAGACTCGCATTCATTCTCGCCGTGACGGGCTCGGCCGTCGGACTCGGCAACATCTGGAAGTTTCCCTACGTCGCCGGTGCCAACGGTGGCAGCGCCTTCGTGCTCGTCTACCTGGGCTGCATCCTCGTAGTCGGCTTGCCCGTCATGATGTCGGAGATCCTGATCGGGCGCCGCGGGCGGCGTAACCCCGTCGAAACCATGACGCTCGTTGCCCAGGAAGAGGGCAGCTCGAAGCGCTGGGGCCTCGTGGGCGCGCTGGGTGTCGCTGCCGGCGTTCTGATTCTCTCCTACTACAGTGTCATTGCCGGCTGGTCGCTGGATTTCATCATCGAGAGCCTGACGGGCTCATTCCAGGGCAAGAGCAAGGAAGAAGTCGGAGCCGTTATCGAGGGGCTCAACGCGAGCTGGCAGCGCAGCATGCTCTGGCACAGCATTTTCATGGGCCTGAGCGTGTTTGTGGTGGCGCGCGGGGTGGAGAAGGGCCTCGAGAGCGCCGTGCGCTTCATGGTGCCCGGGCTGCTCATCCTTTTGCTCGTCTTGCTGGTGTTTGCGATGACCACGGGCGCGTTCATGCAGGGTCTGGAGTTTTTGTTCACGCCTGATTTCTCGGCACTGACCGGGCAGTCCGTGCTCATCGCGCTGGGTCAGGCCTTCTTCAGCCTGTCCATCGGCATGGGTGCGATCATGGCCTACGGCGCGTATCTGCCGCAGGAAACCTCAATCCCGAACGCGTCGATTACGGTCGTGCTTGCTGACACGTTTATTGCCTTGCTCTCGGCGATGATCATCTTCCCAATTGTGTTCGCGAACGGCCTTAATCCCGAAGCGGGTCCCGACCTCGTATTCCGCACCTTGCCGCTGGCGTTCGGCCAGATGCCGGGTGGCATTGTGTTCTCCACGCTGTTCTTCGTGCTGCTGAGCTTCGCGGCGCTGACTTCGGCGATCGGTCTCATGGAGCCCGCCGTGGCCTGGACGGTCGAGCGCTTCGGGCTGACTCGGCGTGCAGCGGCCATCATGATCGGGATGGTGATCTGGTTTGTCGGTATCGGCACGGCGCTGTCGACCAACCTGATGTCTGAATTCAGGATTCTCGGGCTCGACTGGTTCTCGGCTGTGGATTACCTGACGAGCAACATCATGCTGCCGCTGGGTGGGGTGCTGATTACGGTGTTTGCAGGTTGGTTCATGACGCGCAAATCGACGAGCAGCGAGCTGGGCGGTGACAGCGGCATCGTGACCGCCTGGCGCTTCCTGGCACGCTACGTCGCGCCGATTGGGGTTCTGCTCGTTCTCGCGAACTCGACGGGCCTGCTCGCGCTGATCACGGGGGACTGATGCGGCAAGTCCGGAGAAGCGCGCTCGTGCCGTACACGGCACAGGCCATGTTCGACCTTGTGGATGACGTGGCGTCATATCCTGAGTTTCTACCCTGGTGCTCCGACGCCGTGGAACATGAACGCAACGACGAACAGGTGCGTGCAACGCTCGAGCTGCACAAGGGCAGCATGAGCAAGCGCTTCACCACGCTGAACACACGCGAGCCGGGCGCCTCGCTCACCATGGACCTCGTTGACGGTCCGTTTCGCCACCTCGAGGGCGTCTGGCGCTTCGAACCGGTCGGCGATTCGGGCAGTAAAGTCGCGCTGCACATCGATTTTGAGTTTTCCTCGCCTGTGCTGAGCCTCATGTTCGGCAGCTTCTTCGAACAGACCTGCAGTTCGCTCGTCGACGCGTTCACGCGTCGCGCGCGCGAGGTCTACGGCTAGATGGACCAGCTCGCGGGCCGACGCCTGGCGATCGAAATCGCCTGCGCGTTGCCCGCGCGCCAGACCATTGTCGCCGTCACCGTGTCACCGGGCACCACCGCACGCGAAGCCGTACGTGCCAGTGGTATCGGCGTCAGATTTCCGGAGATTGACGTGGAGTCGGCGCAGCTTGGCATCTGGGGGGACACGGTTGCTGACGACCACCGGGTGGCCGATGGCGACCGCATCGAGGTCTATCGGCCGCTGGCCACTGATCCACGCGCCGCGCGTCGTGAACGTGCTGCTCTGGGCGGCACGATGGGCCCAGAGGGCTGAGCTATTCGGTCGGCGGTGCGTCCTTGGTTTCGAGCCGCGCCACCTTGCCGTCTTCGAAATACACGGTCAGGAAATGGCGGGTCGTCGGCTGATTGCGGCCGATACGCACGTAATAGATGTAGTCCCAGCGGTCTTCGCTGAACGGGTCGTCGACGAGTGGCGTGCCCAGCAGAAACCGGACCTGGCTGGGCGTCATGCCGACTTTGACCTGCTCGACGTCTTCGCGCTCGGCGATGTTGCCCTGCTGGATGGCCAGTCGGTACACACAGCCCGGTGTTGCCGTCAGTGCGACGGCGAGGAACAAGCTGGCGAGAGCGCTGCGGCGCATCTGTGAGACCCCTGGCGGTGCGAAAATTTCTGCGCCCGCCGGACTTGTGTCCGACCGGCCCGCCTTGCGACAGCGTCGCCGCATGGCGGCGCGCATGATACCGTAATGCATGAGCTTGTCGACAACGCCGGCGCGCGTTTGCTCCGGGCGGCCTGAAAATGGTCCCCGGTAAGCCGGTCTCAGCACAGGGCAATACCATTGGGCGCAAAACCACAACATCAGGACCTGCGAAAGGCGGGCCTTAAGGTCACACTTCCTCGGATCAAGATCCTTGAGATTCTCGCGGGTGCGGAACACCGGCACCTCAGCGCCGAGGATATCTATCGGGAGTTGCTCGACTCCGGTGAGGACATCGGGCTCGCGACGGTGTACCGCGTGCTGACCCAATTCGAGTCGGCCGGGCTTGTGACACGGCAAAATTTCACGGATGGCCACTCGGTCTTTGAGCTCGACGACGGCAGTCATCATGATCACATGGTCGACATCGACTCGGGTGAGGTGATTGAGTTCGTCAGCGATGAGATCGAAGCGCTGCAGCACGCGGTGGCCGAGGCGCACGGCTACGACCTGCACGATCACAGCCTCGTGCTCTACGTGAAGAAAAAGGGCGCCAGCTAGGCTGAGCCTGCGCGAAGCATCTCGCGGGCGTGCTCGCGACTTGTGTCCGTGATGTCCACGCCGCCCAGCATACGGGCGATCTCCTCGACGCGCGCGTCATCCCTTAGGGGCGCGATCGTGGTTCGCGTGGTCTTGCCGTCCGTCATCTTGCTGACGCGCAAATGGTGATGGGCCTGGCCCGCGACCTGCGGCAGGTGCGTTACTGCCAACACCTGGCAGGCATCGGCCAGCGTGCGCATTTCGCGGCCCACAATCTCAGCCACGGCGCCGCCGACTCCGGAATCGACCTCGTCAAAAATCATGCAGGGCAGGCGGTCCGTGCGGCCGGCCGCCGCCTGGATCGCGAGGCTGATGCGCGATAATTCGCCGCCCGATGCCACGCGCGACACGGGTTGGGGGGGCTGGCCCGGGTTAGCGCTGACCTCGAACACGATGCGATCAGCACCGTGTGCTGCGGGTACGTCACGGCCGGCGTCATCGACACGTACGGAGAACCTGCCGCCGGGCATCCCCAGACCGTTCATGCCCGTCGTGACCTCAGTCGCGAACGCCTTGGCCGCTTTGCGGCGCGCTTTGGTCAGCGCGTCGGCCGCCTTATCGAGCGCGGCACGCGCCGCGTCGCGTTCGGCGATCAACGCGTCGATTTGCTGATCGGCGTCGGCAAGCTGATCGCGTTGTGCCCGCAGCGTTGATACGTGTTCCGGCAATGCCGCGACGTCGACGCTGTGCTTGCGCGCCAATGCGTCGAGTGCAGCAATCCGTGATTCCACCTGTTCGAGACGAACGGGGTCCGCCTCGATGTCTGCGGCGTAGCGCCTCAGCACTTCGGCCGCCTCGGCAACGCTGACTTCAGCCTCGCTCACCAGCGTCACTGCGGGCGCAAGACTGTCGTCGTAAGCCACGATGTCCTGCAGGGCCCGGGCCGCCTCGGCGAGCAGCCCCTGGACGTTGGCAGGCTCGCGGTCGTAGAGCGCGGCCAATGCCTCGTTGCTGCCTTCGGCAAGCCGGCCAGCATTTGCCAGGCGCGCATGCTCGGGCTGAAGGCTGTCGAGTTCGCCGGCTTCGGGCGCCACGGCGTCGAGCTCACGAAGCTGAAACTCGAGCAGTGCCAGACGTTCTTCGCGTTGCGCGCGGGCGGCGAGCAGATCAGCGAGCCCGGTCTCGGCCGACTCCCAGGTAGCGTGCGCTGCGGCCACGCTGTCCCGCTGTCGCGAAAGTCCGCCGCGCGCGTCAAGCATGTCGCGCTGGCGCTCGGGCTGTTGCAAGGTCTGGTGCTCGTGTTGCCCGTGGATGGCGACGAGCAGGGCGCCCAGCGCGCGCAACGAGCCAATGGGCGCCGGATTGCCATTGATAAAGCCTCGCGAGCGACCGTCGCGGCCGATCACGCGCCGCAATAGGCAAGTCTCGCCGTCGTCGAGCTCCTGGGCTGCGAGCCAGGCCGACGCGGGACTGTCTTCGGTAACCGCGAAGCCCGCCGTGATGTCGGCGCGTTCGGCGCCCGCGCGGACCACATCAGCAGAGGCGCGCGCGCCGAGCACCAGGCCCAGCGCATCGACGAGGATCGACTTGCCCGCACCCGTCTCGCCCGTGAGCACGTTCATGCCCTGCGCGAAGTCAACGACGACTTCATCGATAATGGCGAAGTTGCGCACGTGAAGCGTCTCAAGCACCGCCTAGCCCTCGTGTCGCCGGTCTCGGCGGCGTGAATTCGCGCCCCAGTTGAGCTTCGAGCGCAACAACTCGAAGTAGTCGTAGCCTGGTGGATGAATCAGTGTGAGCCGGTGCTGGGAAGCCCGGATTGTGAGCGTGTCGGCATCGGTCAGCGCGGCCAGAAACTGACCGTCGAGGCTGATTTCGGCATGCGTCTGCGAGCGCTCCGTGCGGCGCACCTCGATCACACTGTCCGCGGGCAGCACCACAGGACGGTCGCTGAGCGTATGCGGGCAAATCGGCACGAGCGTGATGGCGTCGAGCTGCGGCTGCATGATGGGACCCCCGCAGGACAGGGCGTAGGCGGTCGACCCGGTCGGTGTGGCTGCGATCAGACCATCGCCGGCGTGATCGTTGACGAACACCCCGTTCACCCGGGTCTCGAAGTCGATCATCCGGCCCGGTTCGCGGCGGCCCAGCACGACGTCGTTGAGCGCCAGCCCGCTGCCGGGCTCGCCATCCGGGCGCGTCACGGTGGCTTCCAGCAGCAGGCGCGTCTCGGTCAGCGCGCGCCGGTCGAGCACGGCCTGCAGCGAACGCTCGATCTCGTCAGGCGACACGTCGGTCAGAAAACCGAGCCGCCCCAGGTTGATGCCAAGCAGCGGGATGCCGTGACCGACGGCCAGCCGCGCGGCGTAGAGCATGGTGCCGTCGCCACCGACGGCGATAAACAGGTCGGCCTCGTCGGCCAGCTCCGCCTCGGGAACGCGTTCGGCGCCAACACCTTCACCAGCCTCCGCGACGATCACGCGCACGCCGGCGCGGGTCAGCCAGTCGGCGACCTGGCGCATCCGGCTTTGAACGGCTTCAAGTTCGGGGTGACCGAATAATGCCGCTGTCTCGATGGATTGATGCATGGTCAGGGCCGCGCAAACGGGTCCGGCCACCCGCAGGCGCATGATGCGTTTGGTTGACCGGCCGGGGCGGATGAGTATAACTAAACCCGCCGAGATTACAGGCCCTGCAATCCGCGACGCGATGGCCACAAACGACGACGAACAACTCAACGACAGAGCCCGCAGCCTGCTGCGTGCCCTCATCGAGCGTTATGTACGCGACGGTCAGCCCGTGGGCTCGCGCACGCTGGCTCGGGACTCAGACCTCGACCTGAGCCCGGCCACGATTCGCAACGTCATGTCGGACCTCGAGGAGATGGGCTTCATTTGCGCGCCGCACACCTCGGCGGGCCGCATACCGACCGCCCAGGGCTATCGTTTGTTCGTGGACACGCTCATGCGCGTCAAGCCCATGACCGCCCGCGCTGTGCAGCAGGTCGAACGCCAGCTGTCACTCGAGGCGGGTGATGCACCGGCCATCATGTCGTCGGCGTCAAGCCTGCTCTCGCAGTTCACGAAAATGGCCGGCGTTGTGACGGTGCCACGGCCAGAGCGGGCCACGTTGCGCCAGATCGAGTTTGTGCCGCTCACAGACCAACGCGTACTCGTGATTCTCGTGATCAACTCGAGCGAGGTTCAGAACCGCATCCTGTCCACGCCGCGCGAGTACACGCGAGACGAGCTGACTGTGGCAGCCAACTTCATCAATGAGAAATGCGCGGGCATGGAGCTCTCGCAGGTGCGCGGTGTGATCGTTGAAGAACTCGAGAAGTCCCGCAACACCATGAACCAGGCGATGATCGACGTGGTCCAGGTGGCTCAATCCGTGATCGACGAGGGGGCCAGCCCCAAGGGCGAGTACGTCATGGCGGGCGAGACCAACCTCATGGACTTCTCGGAGCTCTCCGACGTCGAGAAGCTCCGTCGCCTGTTCGAAGCGTTCAACCAAAAGCGCGATCTGCTCGACCTGCTTGATCGCAGCATCGCCGCCAGTGGCGTACAGATCTTCATCGGCGAGGAATCGGGCTACCAGATCCTCGACGACCTGTCCGTGGTCGCCTCGCCCTACGTGGTCGACGACGAGATTGTGGGCGTGCTCGGGGTCATCGGGCCCACGCGCATGGCCTATGACCGGATCGTGCCCGTCGTGGACATCACGGCAAAACTCTTGAGCAATATCTTGAATTCCCGCGGCGAAACCCCATAGCGCACGCATCAGGCGGAAACGCCTTCCAAAACCCGGAATTCGAGATCACGGAGCCCATTGATGAGCGAGGCGAACAGCAGCGCAGACGAGCCTGAGCGCAGCGACAACCCGTCCGACGACAACGTCGAGATTTCTGAAACGGCCACTGAGGCCGCCGAATCGGCCGCCGAGGACGCCCTGGCCGCAGCCGAGGCGCGGGCCAACGAGAACTGGGACAAGTACCTGCGTGCCGTCGCCGAGCTCGACAACGTGCGCAAGCGCGCCACCCGGGACGTGGAAAATGCCCGCAAGTATGGCGTAGAGCGCCTGGTCGGCGAGCTGCTGGCGGTCAGTGACAGCATGGAAGCCGCGCTGGCCTCCGGTGAGGCAACCGACGCCGCAGCATTGCTCGAGGGCAACACGGCCACGCTCAAGCTGCTCGCCAGCGTGCTGACTAAGTTTGGCGTGGAGCAGATTGACCCGGCCGGTGAACCGTTTGACCCCGAACGCCATGAGGCCATGACGATGGTGCCCAACCCTGATGTGGAGCCCAACACCGTCATCGACGTCATTCAGAAGGGCTATGCCCTCAATGGGCGCCTCGTGCGCCCGGCCCGCGTGGTGGTCGCCTCCGCACCCCCCAGCGCTTGAATTGACGGCGCGCGGCCTTATTTACAGGCCATAGACACGAAACGTATTGCCGGGCGCGCCCCGGCTCACGAGAACTTGAGGAACCGCCAATGGGTAAAGTTATTGGAATCGACCTTGGCACGACCAACTCCTGCGTCGCCGTCATGGAGGGCGATGCTGCCAGGGTCATCGAAAACAGCGAGGGCGATCGCACAACGCCGTCGATCGTGGCCTTTACGAAGGACGACGAGGTGCTCGTCGGCCAGTCTGCCAAGCGCCAGGCTGTCACCAATCCCAGCAACACCTTGTTTGCCGTCAAGCGCCTGATCGGGCGTCGCTTTGAAGACGATGTCGTGCAGAAAGACATCGACATGGTGCCCTACACGATCGCCAAGGCCGACAACGGCGACGCCTGGGTCGAAATCGATGGCAAGAAAATGGCGCCGCCCGAAATCTCGGCGCGCGTACTCATGAAGATGAAGAAGACGGCCGAAGATTACCTCGGTGAAGAAGTCACCGAGGCGGTCATCACGGTGCCGGCTTACTTCAATGACTCGCAGCGCCAGGCGACCAAGGACGCGGGCAAGATCGCGGGCCTTGAGGTCAAGCGCATCATCAACGAGCCGACGGCCGCGGCCCTTGCTTACGGTATGGACAAGAAGCGCGGTGACCGCACCGTGGCCGTTTATGACCTGGGTGGCGGTACCTTCGACGTGTCGATCATCGAAATCGCCGAAGTCGATGGCGAGCACCAGTTCGAAGTGCTGGCCACGAACGGCGATACGTTCCTGGGCGGTGAGGACTTTGACCTGCGCGTCATCGACTACCTCGCGAGCGAGTTCGAGAAAGAGTCGGGTGTCGACATCCGCAAGGACCCGCTGGCCATGCAGCGCCTCAAGGAAGCGGGTGAGAAGGCCAAGATCGAGCTGTCTTCGCAACAGCAGACCGAAGTCAACCTGCCGTACATCACAGCCGATGCCAGTGGTCCCAAGCACCTCAACATCAAGCTGACGCGGGCCAAGCTCGAGTCGCTCGTTGCGGAACTCATCACGCGGACCATCGAGCCCTGTAAAGTCGCGCTCAAGGATGCGGGCCTCAAGGTCGCGGACATTGCCGACATCATCCTGGTCGGTGGCCAGACGCGTATGCCCAAGGTGGCCGAGGAAGTGCAGAACTTTTTTGGCAAGGAGCCGCGTCGCGACGTGAACCCCGATGAAGCTGTGGCGATTGGTGCGGCGATCCAGGGCGGCGTCCTGGCGGGCGACGTCAAGGACGTGCTGCTGCTCGACGTGACCCCGCTGTCGCTGGGCATC
>ERZ1740065.263-NODE-263-length-26592-cov-6.038625_pt1 | contig 26592 bp, 21 predicted proteins | sample MGYA00581738_ERZ1740065 | MGnify/ENA primary metagenome ERZ1740065 (study PRJEB43018, sample SAMN04849749) | marine metagenome | isolation source: floating plastic debris | place: Pacific Ocean | collected 2008-09-01 | study: EMG produced TPA metagenomics assembly...
GGCGTGACTTCGACATCTCCCACGCGCACTCGCTCATAAAACGAAACGCCGCTGGCCACACTGGCGGATTGGGCGAGCGCCGGACCAGCGAAAACGGCGAACCCGGCCAGAGCGAGCGCGGCAAGCTGGAGCAAGAGGCGGAAAAGTGCGCGAGCGGGGGCGGGCATGAGCGTCTCCTTCACGGTTTGTATACCATATTTTGCGGGCTTTGTGTTGGGGCGAAAACAGGTGTGCCATCGCCGGACAGGAGCCTTGCGGCTTGGCTTGGCCAGTCGCGGCGCGCTAAGGGGCGGGGCATGACAGAAACGGCGACGCGCACTCAGCTCTACCTTATCTCTCCGCTTGATGTGGGCGGCGATTTTCCTCAGCGGCTGGAGCGCGCGCTCGCGGCGGGTAAGGGGCTGGTGGCGGCGTTTCAGTTCCGGGTTAAGGGTGTCGATCAGCACGAAGCCGCCGCTTTGGCCGAGCCTCTGCAGGCGATCTGCGCCGCGCACGACTGCGCCTTTATCGTCAACGACAGCGTGGCTTTGGCCAAGCGGATCAAGGCCGATGGCGTTCATCTGGGCCAAGGCGACGGCGATCCCAAGGAAGCGCGCGAGGTTCTGGGCCGCGAGGCGCAGATTGGCGTCACTTGCCACGCCTCACGGCACCTCGCGATGGAAGCCGGCGAGGCGGGGGCGGATTACGTCGCGTTTGGCGCGTTCTTCCCCTCGACCACTAAGGAAAAGGACCCCGACGCCGAGCGCCCCACAACTGATCTTCTCGCCTGGTGGGTCAAGCTTTTTGAAGTGCCTGTGGTCGCGATTGGAGGCATCACGCCCGATACGTGCGCGCCGCTGGTCAAGGCCGGTGCGGATTTTCTCGCGGTGTCGGGCGGGGTGTGGAACGGCGATGAGGCTGAAGCGGTCCGAGCCTTCGCAAAGGCGATCGCGCCCCCGGGCGAGACCTGAAGTTCTGCCTAACCGGTTGAACCCAGCCGCGTGCATCGCAACTGGCTGAGCGTGCCGTCGGCCTTCATGCGCTGCAGCTGATTGGCCCCGACCCGTTTGAACTGTTCGCCCTTTTTGGGACCGCTGGTGAAGACCAGCTCGCGTCCGCGCATCAGATAAGTCCCGCCGCCTGTTGCGATTGTATAGCGTGAGGAGGTGCCGATTTTGAAACCTTCTTCCTCAACCACATCGTAGGCCAGCCCATCAGCGTCGCCCGGCAGCGCGCATTGATAGGTGCCATGCGGCATTGTGCGCAAAGGTCGGCCATCTTGCGCGATGAGCGGCGCAGCGGCAGCCACCAGCGCGGCAAAGGCTGTCAGCATCAGGACATGAGTGGTCTTCATCGGGGGCGAACCTTCTTGTTGGCCGTCTCCTTATCACCGGCGGATCGGCGTTTCCACTTGGTTAACCATGACTTTGCCTGCCGCGCGGCTGTTTTTTTGTGCGGCTTGCTGTCCAAGCCGCCCTCGGCTATGCGCGCGCATCACCTGAGCCAGAGAGCGGCGCGATTGCGCCTGTATCGCTCCTTCGGCCAGCCCATTCACTCTGCGCAAACCCAAGAAAGCTTGGCCATGAAGATCAGCGGCGTCGACATCCGTCCCGGCAACATCATCGAATACGAAAACGGCATTTGGAAGGTCGCCAAAATCCAGCACACCCAGCCCGGCAAAGGCGGGGCCTATATGCAGGTCGAAATGAAGAACCTGCAGGACGGGCGCAAAACCAATGTTCGTTTTCGCAGCGCTGACACGGTTGAGAAAGTCCGGCTCGACACACAGGAATACCAGTTCCTCTACGAAGACGGCGACATGCTGGTCTTTATGGACACGAACACGTACGAGCAGATCAACCTGCCGAGCGATCTTCTGGGTGACGCGCGGCCCTTCCTTCAGGATGGGATGCAGGTCATGCTTGAGCTGTGGGAAGAAAAGCCGATCAGCGTGCAATTGCCCGCCCAGATCGAAGCCGAAATCGTCGAGGCCGACGCGGTGGTGAAGGGCCAGACGGCGTCATCCAGCTACAAGCCGGCTGTGCTTGATAACGGCGTGCGCATTATGGTTCCCCCGCACATCGAAAGCGGCACAAGGATCGTCGTGGATGTGTACGAGCAGACCTATGTCGGCAAAGCGAGCTAACTTTCCATGAGCATGTTTTCCGGCCTTATCCGCGTGATGGAGCGCGCCGCGCGCAAAGCGGGTGGGCGTTTGCGGCGCGATTTTGGCGAAGTCGAGCACCTTCAGGTCAGCCGCAAGGGGCCGGCCGATTTTGTTTCGAAAGCCGATATGCGCGCCGAGCGCACAATTTATGACGAATTGCTGCACGCGCGGCCCGATTGGGGCTTTGTCATGGAAGAAGCGGGGGTGATCGACGGCGACGAAGGCAAGCCGCGCTGGATCGTCGATCCGCTCGACGGCACCAGCAACTTCCTTCACGGCATCCCGCATTTCGCCATCAGCATCGCGGTGCAAGAGCCGCGCCTGGACGGTAAGGGCTGGGGCGAGGTGACCGCGGGAATTGTCTATGATCCCATTCAGGATGCGACCTATTGGGCCGAAAAGACCCGCGGTGCGTGGCTTCAGGATGCACGGCTGCGCGTGTCGGGACGCTCGCGGCTGGATGAGGCGCTGATTGCCACGGGCGCGCCTTATTCAGGCCATGGCGACTTTACCGAATGGAGCCGCATCTTCGGTGCGATCGGCCCGGAAGTGGCGGGCATTCGGCGCTTTGGCGCGGCCTCGCTTGATCTGGCTTATGTGGCGCAGGGGCGTTTTGACGGCTTTTGGGAAAGCGGCCTTTCGGATTGGGATACCGCCGCCGGGTGCTTGCTGGTGCGCGAGGCGGGCGGGTTTGTGAGCGATTTTCGCGGGCGATCCAACCCGATCCACTCCGCCCAAGTGCTCGCCGCCAACGACGCGCTCCATTCCAAGCTGCATAAGATCTTGGCTGGCTCTTTGCGCTAGCGCTGGGGGCGCCGCCTCGAAGCCACAGGTTTTGCAAGGCCAACCGGCCGCTCACAGATGCTCCGGACCCCGGACGTGATCCGGGGCTAGGGAACAGCGCCGAGGAGCTCGCCCGGATGGGCGAAAACACACTATTCCGTCCTGAGCGCTTCGATGGGCGAAAGCCGCGAGGCGCGGATCGCGGGATAACCGCCAAACAACAAGCCGATAGCAGCGGAAAACAGCACAGCTCCCAGCGCGGTTCCGATCCCGACGGGAACCGGGAAATCGGCGTAATTCTCCAGCGCCACTCCGCTGCCCCAGGCGAGCACGAGACCCACGGTGCCGCCCAGCACGCACAGCACCGCCGCTTCGACCAGGAACTGGTTGCGAATGGCGCTGCGCCGCGCCCCCAGCGCCATGCGCAGGCCAATCTCTCGCGTGCGCTCGGTCACTGAGACGAGCATGATGTTCATGATCCCGATCCCGCCCACCAGCAGCGAAATCGACGCGATTGAGACCAGCACGGCTTGCAGGATACCGGTCACGAAATTGCTCTGTTCGACAAATTCTTCGGTCGTGCGCACGGTGAACGGCGTGACTTCGCCCGGCTTCACCCGGTAGCGATCGGTGAGCACGTTGACGATGTCGTCCTTACCATTGGTGAGCGAGGCGTCCTGATTGAAGGCGACGAAAGCGAACTGCAGATCGTCCGGGCCGGCCAGACCGTCGCCAACAAAGCGCTGGCGCATCGTGCTGATCGGGAGGATGAGCGTGTCGTCCTGATCATCGCCCAGCGTTGAACCCTTGGCCTCTAACAGGCCCACCACGTTGAAGGGCACTCCGTTGATGCGGACGTTTTCTCCGACCGGATCGAATTCGCCAAACAGGTCTTTAGCCACGGTTCGTCCCAGCACCACAACCCGCGCGGCGGATCGCACATCGGCTTGCGTGATGTAGCGGCCAGCGTCCGCCAACTGGTTGGTGACAACGCCGTAACCCGGCGAGGTTCCCACCGCCTCGCTCGTTACGTTGGAGCCGGAGACGACCAGATTCATTTCCCGGCGCAATTGCGGGGCTACCGCGCGGATATTGGGCACTTCGGCTTCGATGGCTTTGAGGTCGCGCTCTGTCAGGCGTCCGCGCACGCCGGTGTTGCGCGGCGGTCCGTCGCCGGTGTCCGGCGCGGCGACGAGGATCGCCATGTTGGAACCAAAGCGGTTGATCGTCTCGGTCACTGCTTCGGACGCGCCGTTCCCCACAGCCACGGCCAGCGTCACCGCGAACACGCCAATCATAACGCCCAGCATGGTGAGCAAGGAGCGCATGACATTGGTGCGCAAAGCGGTGAAGGCGATCGCGATGTTGACCGCCCAGCTCGACAGGAAGCTGCGGCGGCGCGAAGGGGGGGAGGCCGGGTCAGCCGAGTGCGCGGCGCTGGCCATCACGCCGCCTCGTCTTCGGGTTGGTGCGCGACCATCCGGTCCTTGACGGCGTGGTCCTCGATCACTTTGCCGTCGCGAAATTCGATCCGGCGCTTGGCGTGCTGGGCGATTTCGTTTTCGTGGGTGACGACGATCACTGTGATGCCCGAGGCGTTAAGCTGTTCAAAGATAGCCATGATGTCTTCGCTGGTCCGCGTGTCGAGCGCGCCCGTGGGTTCGTCCGCCAGCAGGATCAGCGGCTCGGTCACCAAAGCGCGGGCGATGGCGACCCGCTGTTGCTGGCCTCCGGAAAGCTTGGCCGGCGTGTTGAGCAGCCGTTCGCCCAGACCCATGTCGATCAGCTTGGCGGTCGCACGCTCGCGCCGAGTGACGGTGTCGAGCCCGGCGTAGATCAACGGAACGGCCACATTGTCGATCGATGTGGTGCGCGCGAGGAGATTGAACTGCTGGAAGACAAAACCGATCTTGCGGTTGCGCAAGGCGGCGAGCTCGTCGCTCGACATCCGCTCGGTCGGGGTGCCGTCGATCAGAACCGTCCCCAGGCTCGGCACGTCCAGACAGCCGATCATGTTCATGAAAGTCGATTTGCCCGATCCCGACGCGCCCATGATCGCGACATATTCGCCCTGATTGATCGTCAGCGAGACGCCGTTGACCGCGTGGATCGTCTCACCGCCCAATTCGTAGGTCTTGACGAGATCGCGGGTCTCGACGAGCGGGCGCATCAGTCGCTGACCCTGCGCCCGTTGCGCAGCTCCTCATCGCTCAGCTCGCGCGAGCGGACGAGAATGCTCTGACCCTCTTCGAGGCCGCCGGTAATCTCGGCGTAGTCTTCGCCCTGGAGCCCGGTTTTGATCTCAGCGCTGACCGGCTTGTAAGGCTCATCACCCGGAAGCCATACGGTTGTGGGTCGGGGCTGATCCTCGTTTTCGGACGCCTCGTCCTCGTCGTCCTGGCGGTCCGATTCGCGCGGGACGAAGCGGGTGGCGGCGATCGGCACCCGCAGGACATTCGCTTTGCGACCGGTGATGATATCGACGTTGGCGGTCATCCCGGTGAGCAGCTTGCCGTCGGAATTGTCGACATCAAGGATCACCAGATAGCTGACCGCGGCGGCGCTTTGCGTCGCCGCCTGACGGATCTGCTGCACGCGCGCTTCAAAAATGTCAGCCGGGTAGCTGTCGACGGTGAAGCGCACATCCTGGCCATCGCGCACCTGGCCTATATCAGCCTCATCCACCGACGCCTCGACCTGCATGCGGCTTGTGTCGGCGGCGATGGTGAAGAGGTTGGGCGTCTGAAAGTTCGCCGCAACCGTGGTGCCGGGTTCGACCAGCTTGTCGATCACCACGCCGCTGGTGGGCGCGATGATGCGGGTGCGCGAAAGGTCGAGCTCAGCCGATCGCAGCACCGCGCTGCTTTGCGCGATCTGCGCCTTGGCGCTTTGAGCCTGGGCGCGCGATGTGCTGAGCGTCGCTTTCGCCGCGACCAGCGCGTTCTGCGCCTGATCCACGCCAGCGCTCGAAACAAACCCTTTCTTCTGCAGTTCAAGCCGCCGGTCGTATTCGCGCGATTGCACTTCGACATCGGTTAGGGCGCGCGCGATGGAGGCTTCGGCCTGCGCCAGACTGGCGCGCGCCAGATCGACCTGCGCGCGCGCCTGCGTCACCTGCGCGCGCGGGCGGGTGGGATCGATTTCGGCTAGCAATTGCCCCTTGCTTACCGGCGAGTTGAAATCGACATAGACGGCGGTGATCTGGCCCGAAATCTCAGAGCCGACATTGATTGTGTTGAGCGCTCTCAAGGTTCCGCTGGCGGACACCAGGCGTGTCACCTCCCCGCGTGAGACTTTCTCGGTGACGTATTCGTAATTGCGCCCTCCGCCGAAGAAAAACGACGATACGCCAAGAATAACAACCAAAGAAACCAACGCCGAGACAATTGGATGCGTTTTGATCCAGTCCCAGAACCCACTCACTTTAAGACCCTTTCTTCCGCCCTGTCTTATGCGCACATGGCACCCTAGGGCGCTTGTCTCAAGGGGGATAGAGGTCGCACAGCGTAACAATCCCATCATTTTGACACACAACACGCGACGCAACGCTTGATGGGGCGGCTCGGCGGCGCTAACAGCCCCTCCTTCAACGCTGATGCGATGTGCCCCTGTGGTGGAATTGGTAGACGCGAGCGATTCAAAATCGCTTTCCTTTTAGGAGTGCCCGTTCGAGTCGGGCCAGGGGCACCACTTTTCTTGCATGAACAACCCAACACAAACACCCAGCGCCGCCGTGCGCGCACCAATCACGCGCGATGGGCCTTGTGCACAATATCGCTTGCCTTGATGCAGGCGCTCAGGGATTAAGGCTCTCAGACGTTAGACCATGCTGACTTGGCCATCCTATCACGCGATCGCCGCCATGGCGGTAACGGTCACCATGTTCATCGCCTTTGCGCGTGGGCGGATGTCGGTTGAGATCGTCAGCCTGATGACCATCGCCGTCATCGCTGTGGGCCTCTATTTCTTCCCGCTTGAAGGCGCCAAGCCCACCGATGGCCTGGCGCTCGCCTTTGGCGGTTTCGGGCATTACGCGCTGATCACGATCTGCGCGCTGATGATCATGGGGCGCGGGCTGGTGGTGACCGGGGCGCTTGATCCCGCGGCGCGCTTTTTGGAGGGCGTCTTCAAGCTCAACCTCCAGCTGGGCCTGCTGATTTCGCTCCTCAGCGCCTTTTTCCTCTCGATGGCGGTCAACGACACGCCGGTTCTGGTGCTGCTGCTGCCGATCTTCGTGGCGCTCGCCGCCAAGGGCGCGATGCCTGCGTCCAAGACTCTGATCCCGTTGAACGCCGCCGTGCTGATCGGCGGGATGGCAACCACAATCGGCACGTCGACCAACATTTTGGTGACCTCGATCGCGGTCGATTTGGGCATGCCGCCGATGAGCGTCTTTCACTACACGCCGATCGTGCTGATCGCGGCGCTGGTGGCGCTGCCCTATCTGTGGCTCGTCATGCCGCGCCTGCTTGGCGACAATTCGGTCGAAGCGGACGCGGCGCGGCGGCTGTTCCACACGCGGTTAAGGGTCGGCACGGACAGCCTTCTCACCGGCAAGGAACTGGCCGCGGTGCGCGACAAGCTGCCGTCCAACATCACCTTTCATTCCCCCCCCGGCGGCGCGCTTCAACCGCAGCAGCGCCTGCACATTTCGGGCACGCACGAAGCGCTGGAGGATGCAACGCGGGTCCTCAAGGGCGAGCTTGCGCCGAGCTGGGTGCTTGATCGGATCCGCCGCTCGGCTTCGTCCAATTCCGAAGACATCATGGTGGTTGAGATGACGGTGACCGCCGATTCGCGCCTCGTCACGCGCACATTGCCCAGTTCGGGCATCGCCGACCTTTACGGGGTGGCGGTGCTGGGCATCCACCGGCCCGAACGTTTGCTGGGCGAGAAAGACCAATATTCCGACGGCGGCGATCTGCGCATGTCAGAGGGCGATGTGCTGCTGGTTATGGGTCTGAATGAGGATCTCCAGAGCTTTGCCCGCAACGACAGCCTGCTAATGCTTGAAGGCGCGCGCGAATTGCCGCGCCGGTCGAAAGCGCTGCTGGCGGGGGTGATCATGGGCGGCAGCGTCTTTACCGCGTCGATCGGCTTGCTCCCTATCGCGATCAGCGCGATCGCCGGGGCGATCCTGATGTTTGTTACTGGCTGCGTGAAGTTTGACCGGGTGGGCCGGGCTCTGTCGGCCAAAGTGATTGTGCTGGTCGCGGCCAGCATCGCGATCGGGCGGAGCATTCTGGAAAGCGGTGCGGCGGCGTGGCTGGGCGAAGTGCTGTCCATAGGGCTCGCTTTCTTGCCGCCCGCGCTGGTTCTGGCGGCGATCATGGCCTTTGTGACGCTGCTCACCAACTTTGCCTCCAACGCCACCGCAGCGACGGTCGGGACACCCATTGCCTTTAATATCGCAACCCAGCTGGGCCTTCCGCCCGAACCGCTGATCCTGGCGGTGCTGTTCGGTTGCAATCTGTGTTACGCCACCCCGATTGCCTATCAGACCAACATGCTGATCATGGCCGAGGGGTCTTACGAATTTCGCGATTACATCCGCACCGGAGTGCCTTTGGTGGGCCTGATGGTGGCGGTGCTTTCGGTCCTGCTGGTGCTGTTCTACGGAATGTGAACCGGGCGGGCGCGGTCCAGCGCAACGCTTGGCCAAGACAACGCTTTCCTGCACGCTTTGCGCGCGTTAGGCCGTGTGTGTGACCGTCGTGATCCAGCCAGACCTCATACTCCCAATATGGAACGACCGCCAAAACACCGATAAAGCGGTGCGTTGGCGGCCGTCTTCTCCTCCCCAGGAGAAACTGAAACAGGGCGGCGTGTCCGGCGCCTTGGGCGGCTTATCCGCCAGACCCCTTCTTACGAGGGGACGTAGGTGCCAAGCCGGTGGTGAAGCGCGTTGATCTTGGCGAGCTCTTCGCGGTCTTCGGTCGATCGGGCGTGGCTTTCCAGCGCGCGGCGTAGCAGCTTCATATCCGCGGTTGAAAGGAGCGCGCGGGCGCGGGACGGTTCGGTTTTCGGAGTGTCGGTGTCGCTCATAGTCTCTCTCCCGAGATCACCAAAATTGGGGGTGTGACCTTACAGTGGTTGCGATGCCAATCCGTTCCCACGGGGCTGCATCAGATGCAACCCCGTGGATTGGATTTGAGAGCTACGCGGCGGCGAACTGGTTCATCGTGTTGTCCTTGCCACCCGCTTTCAGCGCGGCTTCACCGGCGAAATACTCCTTGTGATCATCGCCAATGTCGCTGCCAGCCATGTTCTGGTGCTTGACGCAAGCGATGCTCTGACGGATCTCTTCGCGCTGCACGTTGAGGACGTATCCGAGCATGGCTTCCTCACCGAAATAACGCTTGGCGAGGTTGTCGGTGCTGAGCGCGGCGGTGTGGTAGGTCGGCAGGGTGATGAGGTGGTGGAATATCCCGGCGCGCTTGGCGGCGTCGGCCTGGAAGGTGCGGATCTTCTCATCGGCTTCGATCGCGAGATCGGTCGCGTCGTAGTCAACGCTCATCAGCTTGGCGCGGTCGTAGGCGGAGACGTCCTTGCCCGCTTCTTCCCAGGCGTCAAACACCTGCTGGCGGAAGTTGAGCGTCCAGTTGAAACTCGGCGAGTTGTTGTAGACGAGCTTGGCGTTGGGAACCGTTTCGCGGATCTTGTCGACCATGCTGGCGATCTGCTCGACATGGGGCTTTTCGGTCTCGATCCAGAGCAGGTCAGCGCCGTTTTGCAAGCTTGTGACGCAGTCGAGAACCACGCGGTCGACACCGGTGCCGGCGCGGAACTGGTAGAGGTTTGAGGGCAGACGCTTGGGCGCCATGAGCTTGCCGTCGCGGCTGATGAAGACACCGCCATTGGCAAGGGGGCCGTTGGTGATGTTGGCGGGGTCCACTTCTTCGGCGTCGATGAAGCTGTTGTACTGGTCACCCAGGTCACCAGCCTCGGTCGAGTAGGCGATCTGCTTGGTGAGGCCAGCGCCCAGCGAATCGGTGCGCGCGACGATGATGCCATCGTCCACGCCCAATTCGAGGAAAGCGTGGCGGCACGCGCGGATCTTCTGGATGAAGTCTTCGTGCGGGACGGTGACCTTGCCATCCTGGTGGCCGCACTGCTTCTCGTCGGAGACCTGGTTCTCGATCTGCAGCGCGCAAGCGCCCGCTTCGATCATTTTCTTGGCAAGAAGGTAGGTCGCCTCGGCGTTACCAAAGCCAGCATCGATGTCGGCGATGATCGGCACGACGTGGGTTTCGTATCCGTCGATCTGGTTGGTAAGGTCACGCGCCTTGACCTCGTCACCCGCTTCGCGGGCGGCGTCGAGATCGCGGAACATCATGCCGAGCTCGCGCGCATCGGCTTGCTTAAGGAAGGTGTAAAGCTCTTCGATCAGCGCGGGCACCGAGGTCTTCTCGTGCATCGACTGGTCGGGAAGCGGTCCAAATTCGCTGCGGAGCGCGGCGACCATCCAGCCCGAAAGGTAGAGGTAACGCTGCTTGGTCGAGCCGAAGTGCTTCTTGATGGAGATCATCTTCTGCTGGCCGATAAAGCCGTGCCAGCAGCCCAGCGACTGGGTGTAATTGGCGGGGTCGGCGTCATAGGCGTCCATGTCGGCGCGCATGATCTTGGCGGTGTACTTGGCGATGTCGAGCCCGGTGTTGAAGCGGTTCTGCAGAACCATGCGCGCAGCGCTTTCGGGGTCGATGGCGGCCCAGCCCGCGCCGTTCGCCTCAACAAGGCTGCGCATGTGGCTGATTGTGTCGCTGTAGGTCATGAGAGGCTCTCCTGTTTTGTTGTGAGCGGGGAGGTGATGCGACGCGCATGCAATATTGCAGCGCATCATAACAGGAAAATTTGCATACTTTCGTGTCGATATGAGCGATTTTCAGGCTTAGCTTGTGTAAGGGTGTAAATATATTTACAAGCGCTGCTATGTCCGAAACGTCCATTCTCGCCGGCCCGTCTCTGCGCCGCTTGCGCAAGCGCGAAGGCCTCACACAAGCCGCCATGGCGGCTTCTTTGGGCATTTCTCCCAGCTATCTCAACCTCATTGAGCGCAATCAGCGTCCGCTTTCTGCGCGTGTGTTGGTGCAGGCGATTGAGCGGTTTGATTTTGATCCGGGCTCCTTGCGCGAGGACGAGGCGATTGGCGGGGTGGATGGCCTTGCGCGCCGAATGGCGGACAAGCGCTTTGCCGATCTTGGGATCGATCGAGAGGAATTGCAGGAATTCCTCGCCGCCGCGCCGCAGGCTGCCGCAGCCTTTGCGCGCCTCTATGATAACTCCCATCCTGATGCCGAGCGCGCCGATGACCCCGCTGGTGAAGCGCGGCGGGCGATTGAACGGTGGCAAAACCACTTCGCTGATCTTGATCATGTGGCTGAGGATCTCGCGGACGAGCTGCGCCTTTCGCGCGGTGATATAAGCGCCGCGCTGATTGAACGTCTGCGCGAGAAGCATCGCCTAGCGGTGCGCATCCTGCCAGCGGATGTGGTGCCTGGCCTTGTGCACCGGCTCGATTTACACGCTCGGCAATTGCAATTGTCCGAGATGCTGGGGGGCGCAGCACGGCGCTTCCAGATTGCGCGCCAGATCGCCAGTCTCGAACAACGCGACGCAATCGACACCGTGGTGGAAGGCGGAAATCTCACGTCACCCGAGGCTCGGCAGATCTTTCGCGAACACGTGACGGACTACATCGCCCTTGCGCTGTTGATGCCCTATCGCCGGTTTTTGAGAGCGTGCGAGCAAACGGGGTACGATCTCTCTATCCTGGTGCGGCGCTTTACGGTCAGCTTTGATCAGTTGGCCCAGCGGCTGACCACATTGCAACGCGTTGGGGAGCGAGGTTTGCCGTTCTTTTGCGCACATTTCGATCGCGCGGGATCGATGCTGCAATTCACCGCCGGGGCGAGCGGCGCGGTGTACCCCCTCGAAAGCGCGCGACGGCCGCAATGGGTTGCTTACGCGACTTTCGAGCGGCGTGGGGCCTTGTTGACGCAGTCCGTCACCTTCGGTGAAGGCGAGGCGGGCCCTCGCCATTGGTTCAACCTTGCCCGGACGATTGAGGACGATGGCGTGGCCTTTTATTCGCGGCGTGCAATTGTGCTTGGCCTTGAAGCGCGCTTTTCGGAGCAACTGATTCAGTCTCAGGCTATTGCGCTTGGGCCGCTTGATGCGGCCTCGCCCGAAGGAACGCCGGTGCCCTAGATGCCTCGGGCAAAAAAACTCCGTCCGAGCGTCGGCCAAAGCCATATCTTATCGCCTCGTTAACCTTGGTAGGCGTGGAAAATCCACAGTTCGCAAAGACACTGTAAGGTTTACCGACACTTAAACAGTCGCGCGTAGAGCGGACGGCGCACACCCGTTCTCAAAAGCGAGCGACGCAGCCGAGCCATGATCCGCCTGTTCAAGCACTATATCCCGCACGCCGTGCTGCTGCTCGGCCTGCTTGATCTTGCGCTGCTTGTGGTTGCAAGCGAGCTGGCCTGGCAATTGCGCGCGGCGCAAATCGGGATGGACTTGGGACCGCTCGACACGCGCTGGATCGAGCTCATTGGATCTGCGGCGGTGGTATGGCTGGCGATGATCTCGGTTGGGGTCTACGGGCCTATGGCCTTGCGATCGTTGCGCTTTGCCGGCGCGCGGCTGCTAGTGGCGATCAGCCTTGGCATTATCGCGCTTGCCTTTATCGATTTCGTTTTGCCGGGGCAGACTTTCTGGCGCTCAACCCTGCTTTACGCGATGGGGTTTGCGGTGCTGGTGCTGGTGGCGGACCGGTTGCTGCTAAACAGCTTCCTGGGCTCCTCTGCCTTTCGCCGCCGGGTCATGGTGCTTGGCGCGGGCGATCGGGCGCAGCGCCTGCGCGAATTGGGAGACCGTCCTGAAAGTGGCTTTGCGATCGTCTCCTACATCGCCATGAGCGAGCCTGAACGTGTCGTCGATGAAGCCATTCCTCGTGAGGCGATCCACGATCTTGGGCGCTTTGTTGAAAATCTGGGCGTCAGCGAAGTCGTTCTTGCCTTGCAAGAGCGTCGAAACGCTCTGCCTCTCAAAGACTTGCTGCGGATCAAGACCAAAGGTGTGCACGTCAACGACTTTTCGAGCTTTCTGGAGCGCGAAACGGGACGGGTTGATCTCGACACGGTGAATCCGAGTTGGCTGATCTTTTCAGATGGATTTTCGAGTGGCCGGATGTTCTCAAGCGCGATCAAGCGCCTGTTCGACATCATCGCCAGCCTGCTCCTGCTCCTACTCACTTTTCCGGTGATCGCCGCCTTCGCTCTCATCGTTAAGTTCGACAGCAACGGGCCGGCGTTCTTCCGGCAAGAGCGCGTCGGGCTCTACGGGCAGACCTTCCACCTGTTGAAGCTGCGCAGCATGCGTACCGATGCCGAAGAAAATGGCGCGAAATGGGCAAGCGAGAACGATCCCCGCATTACCCGGATTGGCCACTTCATTCGCAAGGTCCGGATCGACGAATTGCCACAGACCTGGTGCGTGTTGATGGGCCAAATGAGCTTTGTCGGACCGCGCCCGGAAGTGCCTCAGTTCGTTGACGATCTGCAAGAGGAGATCCCGTTCTACGGCGAACGTCATATGGTAAAGCCCGGTATCACCGGTTGGGCGCAGATCAACTTTCCCTATGGCGCCTCGACCGAGGACAGTCGCAAAAAGCTCGAATACGATCTCTATTACGCCAAGAATTACACGCCGTTTCTTGATCTGGTGATCCTTCTCCAGACGGTGCGCGTGATCCTATGGCCCGAGGGCGCGCGCTAATGGAGGGCTCGGCTATCCTTTCATCTGGCGTTGGCCAGTTCGCCAGCTTTGGAGCGTACTTCGCTGGTTCTGTGCTGAGCGCGGGCGCGGGCCTGTGGGTCGCGCGGTTTGGCGATCGCGAGCGCCCGGACCGAAGCGCAACGTTGATCGCTTGCGCAGTGACCGCCTTGTGGTGCGCGCTCGCCGCGTTGCAAGGTCCCGAGGCCACCGCCACCGCCCTGGCCGTAAGCCTGCGCAACTTTGCCTATATCTTCCTGATTTTGAGGCTTTTTGCAGCGGATGGCCGTGACGAAAGCCTTCGGCCGATCCGCCCGGTCATCATCACGCTGGCTCTGGTGGAGGTGTTTCAACCGCTGTTGTTGATTGTCGATGCGCGTGTTGGGCTAATGCCCGACTTAGTCGCTTTGACCTTTGAGGTGTCGGTCATCTTGAACATGCTGGTGGCGGTTGGAGCGCTTATGCTGTTGCATAACCTCTATGCCGGCGCAGCGGCGTCCTCGCGTGAGATCTTGCGATGGAGCGCACTGGGTCTTGCCGGCATCTTTGCGTTTGACCTGAACTTGTTCACTATCGCCTATCTGGGCGGCGAGCACCCGGCTTTCCTTCTTGGCTTGCGCGGATTGGTGTGCGGCGTGATGGCCGGGCTCCTCGCGTTCAGCGCCAATTCGGCGAGCGCCAGTTTGCAATTGCGGCCAAGCCGCGCGGTGACGTTCCAGACGCTCTCGCTGCTGCTTATCGGCAGCTACATGCTGCTGATGGTGTTGGTGACGCGATCGCTTGCGCTGATCGGGGGCGATATTGCGCGCACCAGTCAGATCGTCTTCCTGACGTTGGCTGTTGTCCTAGCGGTCGCCTGGTTGCCCTCGCACCGAATGCGGGGTTGGCTGCGTGTGACGGCGACAAAGCATCTTTTTCAACACCGCTACGACTACCGCGAGGAATGGTTGCGCTTCACCCGCACCGTCGGCCGCGGCTCAAGCGTAAGCGCGAGTTTCCATGAGCGCGCAATCAAAGCCATCGCTGACATAACGGACAGCCCAGCTGGCTTGCTCTTGGTTTCCGATGAAGAGGCGCAACTTGAGCTTATCGAGCGCTGGAATTGGCCGATGATCGAAGTGCCCGCGATTGCAGGCGAATTCGGGCTCACCCGGCTGCTGGAGCGGCATAATCACGTGCTGGATCTGGGGGAAGTGCGCGCCGGTGTCGATCATCACGGGGAGCTGGCGCAGGTGCCACGGTGGCTGGTGCAGGCTGAGGACGCCTGGGCGCTGGTGCCGCTCATCCACTTTGATCGCCTGGTTGGTTGCGTCGTGCTCGCTCGGCCTTGGATCAGGCGTCGATTGGACTGGGAGGATTTTGATCTGTTGCGCGTGGTCGGACAGCAGCTCGCCAGTTACCTTGCCGAACAAGCCGGCCAGCAGGCGCTTATGGACGCGAGCCGCTTTGACGAATTTAACCGTCGCATGGCGTTTGTGATGCACGACATCAAGAATCTTGCCAGCCAGCTCTCCTTGCTGGCCGCGAACGCACAAAAGCACGCGGACAAGCCGGCCTTTCGAGCGGACATGCTCGTAACTCTGCGAGCTTCCTCCGAAAAGCTCAACGCCTTGCTGGCGCGCCTCGGTCGATATGGAGCGGGACAGGTCGAGGCGATTGGCGAGATCGATCTGGCAACACTCGCTTCGACGCTTGAAAAGCAGTTTGCGAGCGCGCATCCGATTTCGGTGACGTCCACGGTAGAGGCGCGCGTGCTCGCCCATGAAGAGGCCCTTGAGCAGGCCTTGATCCATCTTGTCCAAAACGCTGTTGATGCAAGCGAATCTGATGCGCCGATTTACCTCGATGTATCAGTCGATGCGGTCCAGGGCCGTCTGGATATCGTCGATTCGGGCTGCGGTATGTCGCCCGAATTTGTCCGCACCGGCCTTTTCAAGCCATTCGTTTCATCGAAGCAAGGCGGATTTGGCATCGGCGCCTTCGAAGCGCGCGAGATGATAAAGGCGATGGGCGGCCGCTTACAGGTCGAATCGCGTGAAGGCTTTGGCACACGCTTTTCGGTGATCTTGCCCGTGTCCGAGACCGCTCGGCTCTTTCCCAACAACGCAGGCGAACCGCCTGCCTCGTCTCAAGAGGTGGCCTGATGGCTGACAAGAAACCGACGCTGCTGATCGTTGAAGATGATGAGGGCCTGCAGGCGCAGCTCAAATGGGCATATGAAGACTTTGAAGTGATCATCGCTGGAGACCGCGACAGCGCGATTGCTGCGCTGCGCAGCGAGGCGCCGGCCGTTGTGACGCTCGATCTTGGTTTGCCGCCCGATCCCGACGGGACGAGCGAAGGTTTTGCAGTGCTCGACGCGATAATGGAGCTAAAACCGGACACCAAAGTTATCGTTGCAAGCGGGCATGGCGCGCGCGAGAGCGCGCTTCAAGCGATTGATCGTGGCGCCTATGATTTCTATCAAAAACCACTCGATATTGATGCGCTTGGACTGATCGTTCGTCGGGCCTTCAATCTGCACCAAATCGAAGATGAGAATCGGCGTCTTGTGGCCAATGCGAGCCAAGACAAAACCGTTCTGGGCCGGCTGATCACGGGCGCACCTGAGATGGTGAAGGTGGCGCGTACGATTGAGCGTGTCGCGTCGACGAGCGTCTCAGTCCTGCTGTTGGGGGCGAGTGGCACCGGCAAGGAATTGCTTGCCCAAGGTCTGCACGATTCGAGCAACCGGGCTGAGGGACCCTTCATCGCGATCAACTGCGCTGCGATCCCTGAGAATCTTTTGGAAAGCGAGCTTTTCGGACACGAGAAGGGCGCCTTCACCGGCGCGGTCAAGACCACGGAGGGCAAGATTGAAAGTGCACATGGTGGCACTCTCTTTCTCGACGAAGTTGGCGATATCCCGCTCCCGCTTCAGGTCAAGCTGCTGCGATTCCTGCAAGAGCGTACTATTGAACGCATTGGCGGGCGGCGAACGATCGCCGTCGACACACGGATTGTATGCGCCACGCACCAAAACCTTGAATCGATGATTGGTGATGGCACATTCCGCGAAGACTTGTTCTACCGTCTTGCCGAGATTGTTGTGCGCATCCCGGGCCTTGCTGAGCGCCATGGCGACCCGGTCCTTCTGGCCAAAGCGTTTCTCAAGCGATTTGCTGGTGAAATGAATCCGGCCGTCACCGGCTTTGCACCAGACGCGCTTTCGGCGATCGATGCGCACGAATGGCCTGGCAATGTGCGAGAGTTGGAGAACCGGATTAAGCGCGCGGTGATTATGGCCGACGGGAAGCTCGTCCACGCCGAAGATCTCGACTTTGAAGCCGATGAGGAAGAGGAGAGCGCCGCCGTCCTGAACTTGAAAGCGGCGCGCGAGCAATCGGATCGCCGCGTTATTCGGCACGCGCTTTCGCGCAGCGAAGGCAACATCTCCAACACGGCAAAATTGCTCGGGATTAGCCGACCGACGCTCTACGATCTGCTTAAGCAATACGACCTGCATGCCTGACGCGGCCGCTCGTCTTTGTGGTTGCTGTGTCGCGCTAGCGCTGGCTGGTTGCGGCGTGGCGCAACCGACGGCGGACGTATCCCAAACCGGCGATAACGCTGGAAACGAACCCTTTCGCGCCGTCCTGAAGCAAGCCGATGAAGCGGCGCAGGATGGCGATTTAGCGGAGGCAGGCGCGCTCTTGGATCAGGCCCGCGGGCTCGAACCGGACAGCCCAGCTTTGTGGGTTGCCATTGCCCGTTTGCGCTTTCGCGGCGGAGAGCACCTTCAGGCCCTCGAAGCGGCGAATCGCGCGCTTGAACTTGGGCCAAGCTACGCACCAGCCCTGGTGCTGCGGGCGCAATTGGTCCGTGACGCCTATGGTCTTTCAGACGCTCTTATCTGGTTTGAAGCGGCGGTTGAGGCTGATCCAAACAACACGCAGGCGCTGGCCGAGTACGCGGCCACGCTGGGTGATGCGGGTTACCACACAGAGATGTTGGCGGTTACGCGCGCGCTCGCCGACATCGTGCCAAAAGAGCCAAGGGTGCTTTATCTCAAGGCGGTTCTTGCCGCGCGAGCCGGTCAGCCGGTCTTGGCCAAGAGCCTCGTCGAACGCAGCGGTTTGGCCGAGAGCGGGGTGCCTGCCGCGATGATGCTCGACGCGCTGATTGACCTGCAGGAACGCAATTACGACAGCGCGGCCGAGAGGCTTGAGGCGCTCGCGCGAAAGCAGCCGGGCAACACGCGCGTTAAGGAATTGCTGGCCCGCGCGCTATGGCTTGGCAATCGCGATGCGGAACTGGTCGCTCAGTTCAAACAGGCCGCGAACCGCGAGGAGACGTCACCCTATCTCGTCATGCTGGTTGCCCGCTCGCTTGAACGGCAAGGCAAACGGGCCGAGGCTGCGCCTTTGCTCGAAAGGGCCTATGCGGGGCGAGAGCTGGGGTGGGTCGCGCTTTCGCAAGACACAGGCCTGCCGCGACCGACGTTCGAGATGCGCGGTCTCATTGGGGCCGGTCGGGTTCGTGAGGCGCGCAAGTCCGCACGCCGCTTGCGCGAGAGACTTGGAGGTTCAAGCGACATCGCCGTGTTGTCCGGAGACGCCGCTATGGCGAGCGGTGACTATGCGAGCGCGCTTGAACACTACCGGGAGGCTGCACGGGTCCGGCGACCCTGGCCGCTCACGCTGAAGGCGGCCGAGGCATATCGTGCCTTTGGTGACCCAATTGCCGCGGATGTGCTGCTGGCAAGGCATCTGGTGGGGGAGCCGCGCAACACCGAGGCGCTTTGGCTCAACGCGCAGCGCGCCGCTCGCGCCGAGGACTGGCTGCGCGTTGCGGTCTTGCTCGACAACGCCATCGATCTGGGCGCGGGCAATGATCCGAAGCTGTTGGAGCTTCGCGGACGGGCGGCCCGTGCGCTTGGTGAGGAAACGCAGGCGCAGCGCTTTGAACGAATGGCTTGGGAACTGCATCCAGAGCTTGTGCCGCCGAGTTGAGCGGTCCGCGCCCTATCGACATAGGGCGAAGGCGAGGGCAGGGGATAGATCTATGCTCGCTCGTCTCAGGCCGTTGGCCGATCCAATGATCGCCGTGTTGCTGATAGCCACCGCGCTGGCGCTTCTCACGCCCGCCACAGGCGAAGCGCGCGCCTACGCTCAGCTTGTTTCAAACTGGTCAATTTTTGGGCTCTTCCTGCTAAATGGAATGCGCATTGCCCGCACTGAAATCTCCAAAGGGCTTGCGAATTGGCGGTGCTTTGGGCCGCTTTTCATGTGGGTGTTTGGGGTGATGGCGCTTGCCGGTTGGGGGCTGGGCGCTTTGGCCGCAACGATCCTGCCGCCTGTGGTTGCTCTTGGGTTTGTCTATCTGGGTGTTCTCCCTTCGACGATCCAGTCCGCGACCTCTTACACGACGCTGGCGAAAGGGAACGCGGCCCTCTCTGTGGTCGGCGCTGCGCTTATAAACATTGCTGGTGTGTTTGTTTCCGCGCCGCTCTTTGCCCTTTTGGGCGGAGAAAGCGGGGCCGATATAGGCATCGAGATGATTTCCCGTATTGGGCTTATTCTCGTTCTTCCCTTTCTGATTGGGCAGGCGGCGCAAGGCTGGACCCGCGCATGGATCATCGAGCGCAAGGAGAGTGTGGTCTGGGTGGACCGGCTGGTCATCGGAATTGCTGTCTTTGTTGCGTTTTCCGGCGCTGTGGAGGAAGGCTTGGGGACCATGTTCAGCGCGCTGGACTGGGCTGCGCTGATTGGGTTGAGTGTCCTCTTTTTGATTTTTGCGACGGGCGGTGCTTGGTTGACAAGCGGATGGCTAGGTTTCCCGCGCGCCGATCGTATCGCGTTTCTGTTCGCTGCGGCACAAAAGAGCGTCGCTATCGGCGCGCCGCTTGCGGCCATCCTGTTCCCGACGGAAGTGGCCGGTTTCGTCATCGCGCCGCTGCTGCTTTACCACTTGCTCCAGCTGATGTGGGCCGCGCCGCTCGCGACTACACTGGCGCGTTCTCAGCCGTAGTTTGGCGATGCGCGCGGTTGTGTCGGATCGACCAGGCAAGAGAAAACCCAATCAGCGTCGCGCCGATTAGCCCGGTGATCGTTTCGTTGATATGATACTTGGCCGACAGCAGCATGATGACGCCCAGAACAATGATCGCCCAAAAGGCGCCGTGCTCAAGAAAACGATACTGCGACAAGGTCCCTGTTTTCACAAGGTGCACCGTCATTGAGCGCACGAACATTGCTCCCACTGATAGACCAAGCGCAATGACGATCATATTGCTTGACAAGGCAAACGCCCCGACAACCCCGTCGAAGCTGAAACTTGCGTCGAGCACCTCAAGATAGAGAAAGCCCCCAAGCCCAGAGCGCACAATCTCGCCCGCTGCTTTCTTGCGGGCTTCGCGTTGTTCGATAATTTCGCCCAGTGCGTGAACGGCGATATAGGTCAAAAGACCCAACAGGCCAGCGCTGAGGAAAGTGAGCGCATCGGCCGGGGCGAGCAAGGTGGAGACCCCATAAATCAAGGCCAACACAATCGCGATCTCCAGCGCTGGAACGCTTGAGAAACGCGCCGCAGATCGCTCGACCGCCGCGATCCAATGGATGTCTTTCTCTTCGTCAAAAAAGAAGGTCAGCCCAACCATCGACAGAAACGCGCCGCCAAATCCGGCAATGCCGACATGCGCAGCGGATACAATGCGCTCATATTCCTCAGGGTTGCCAAGTGAGAGTTCGACCGCTGCCCACGGCCCGATATTGGCTGCAATAGAGACAATTGCGATCGGGAAAACGATCCGCATTCCGAACACCGCGATAAGGATCCCGATGGTCAGAAAGCGCTGCTGCCACACCGGGTCCATCTCGCGCAGCACGGTCGCGTTCACCACCGCGTTGTCAAAACTGAGCGACACCTCAAGGATCGACAGCACAAAGACAATCCACAGGACGGAAGCCATCCCCGTCATGGTTCCAGTGCTTGTCCAACCGTACCAGCCTGCGATCGCCAAGCAAACAGCGGTAAAAAACAGCGAGAAGCCGTAATAGCGGAACAGCGTCTGCATGGCCGCGGTCCTTCGCCTCAGGCTTTGGGCTGGTAGGTCTGATCAGCGCTTGGAAAGGTGCGGGCGCGCACTTCCTCGGCATAAGTGGCGACCGTCTTGTCGATCACTCCCGCAATGTCTTCGTATTTCTTCACAAAGCGCGGAACTCGCTCAAACATGCCGAGCATATCCTCGGTCACCAGAACCTGCCCGTCGCACTGGGCCGAAGCGCCGATCCCGATCACAGGCACTTCGGTTGATTGCGTGAGCGCGACGGCGATGGGCTCGAGAATACCCTCGGCCACCATGGCAAAGGCGTCGGCGTCCTGCACAGCTTTGCCATCGCGCAAAATCTTCTCGTGTTCCTGCTGGCTGCGCCCGCGCGCCATATAGCCGCCCAGCACGTTCACCGCCTGCGGCGTCAAGCCGACATGGCCCATCACCGGAATCCCACGATTGGTGAGGAAGGAGATCGTTTCGGCCATAGCTTCTCCACCTTCTAGCTTCACCGCCGCGCAGCCTGTCTCGGCCATGATGCGCGAGGCGGTTTCGAACGCCTGCTCCTTGGAGCCTTCGTAGGAGCCGAACGGCATGTCGACCACCACAAGGCTGTGATAGCTGCCCCGGACTACGGCTGCACCATGGGCGATCATCATCTCGGCCGTCACGGGCAAGGTGGAATCGAGCCCGTATATTACCTGCCCAAGCGAATCCCCCACCAGCAGAATATCGCAATGCGCGTCCAACAATTGCGCTTGGCGGGCGGTGTAGGCGGTGAGCATCACCAGGGGCTCTTTGGTCACCCCGTCCTTCTTATGGTCGCGAATGCGCGGAACCGTCAGCCGCTTGCGCGGCTTGGGGGTAGGAGTGGCGCGGCTTGTACTCGTGTCGAGCTGGAAGGTTGTGGACATGGTCGGAGCGTTTAGCCTTGCGGGTGAGCAAAGGCAAAGCGGACAAGCGCAATTGTTCCCTTGGCGTGGCGGCCAATTCATTGCAGAGAGGTGACAGAACATTCGACCGCGCTCGGGGGAGCGCGCATGCAGGGATATTTCAATCACATGGCAGCAGCAGGTTCAGGCCACGAGAACTGGTCGTCACGAAGCGCGTTTATTCTGGCAGCGGTCGGCTCTGCGGTGGGGCTCGGCAATCTGGTTCGATTTCCAGCGGAGGCGGGCACAAATGGTGGCGGCGCCTTTGTGCTTTTCTACATCTTCTGCGTGGTTTTGATCGGTCTGCCGGTCCTTTTGTCTGAGATCTTGATTGGACGTCATGGGCAGGCGGCGGCGCCGAGCAGCTTTCGCAAGATGGCACAAGAATCGGGCGGGTCCAAAGCGTGGGGCATGGTGGCCTCGCTTGGCGTCTTTTCCGCGTTCTTGATCCTCAGCTTCTACTGCGTTTTGGGTGGTTGGGTTCTCTATTACATTGGCCTTTTCGCGGCGGACGTGTTGGCCACAGGCCCCACAACTGGGGCGTTTGCTGGCCAGAGCTTTGAGCAAGTCGACAGCTATTTTGGCGCTATGGTGAGCGATGGTCTGGCCACCGGTCTGCTTGATGTTGTCTTTTTGGGTATCACGGTCTTCTTCGTTGCGCGTGGCGTGACGGGCGGGATTGAGAAAGTGGCGGTGTACCTGATGCCGGCCTTCTTCTTCCTGCTTGTGGGAATCACCATCTACGGCATGTTTGGCGGTGCTTTGGGGCAGACGGTGGATTACCTGTTCACCTTTGAGCCTTCCAAGTTGACGGGCGAGGTGATGCTGGCTGCGGTGGGGCAGGCGTTCTTTTCGCTTTCGTTGGGAGTCGCTGGGATGGTGACGTACGGCGCTTACGTGGGGCGCGATGTGAACCTGGCAAGCACCAGCGGAATAATAGCCGGGGCGGACACGGCGGTTGCGTTGATAGCGGGGCTTTGCATCTTTCCGATCGTGTTTGTTGCTGGGCTTGAGCCCAGTGGGGGGCTTGGCCTTATGTTCCAGACCTTGCCGCACGCTTTTTCCGACATTCCGTTTGGTACATTGATAGGGCTGGCGTTCTTTATCATGGTCGCGTTTGCGGCGCTGACGAGTTCGGTGAGCCTGATGGAAGCCCCAACGTCATGGGCGATGGAGCGGCTCGGTCTAACGCGAGTGAGCGCTGCGGTGTCCGTTACCGTGGCGGCTGGTGTCCTTGGCGTGTTGTCGGCTCTTTCGACGGGCGCGCTGTCGTCGTTTCATCCGCTCGGGTTTATTCCGATGTTTGAGGGCCTGGGCATTCTGGATGCGCTCGACACGTTTACTGGGAAGCTGACCATGCCCATAGGCGCTTTGCTTACCGCTGTGTTCATTGGTTGGGTCGCTTCGCGGCGCTTGCTCGATGACGAGAATGGCCTTTCGGGTGGTTTGCACCATTTCTGGCTCTTCCTTGTGCGCTGGTTCTGCCCGCTGGTGCTGACGTTGATTTTGTTTGGCGGGGTCTTTCCGAAGACGACCGCCCAGATTTTCGCAGCTTTTAACTGAACTGAGAGGAAGGGGATGGGCGCTCCAGGCCCATTGCAATTCCTACCCAGGTGTGGAACATAATAGGAACAAACAGACTCAAGGTGAGTCTGTTGAGTGTTCTTATGTCCAACAACCCTGCCTCTTCGCGCGCTGATTCATCCCAAAATCACCCTCTGACCTCGCTTCCCAAAGAGGGCTTAGGTGAGGGAGGGGCTGCGCGCCTCTCGTCTGAGGATATCGCGGCTATCTCAAAGGGGCGTGAGACGCGTTGGCGCCCCGGTCTAGCGGATCAGCCGTTCCACAGCGAGATTTTTGCCAGCGCCCGCGATGCGAGCGGGGCGGGGTTTGCCTTGGCCTTGGCGCGCGACGCTCTCAGAGCCGCCGCCGCTAGAGGAGATCCGCTTGCCGAGCCGCAGGATCGGCGGCATATATTGTGGGTGCAGGAGCGCCGAGCCATCCAGCAGAGTGGTCGGCCCTACCTCCATGGGCTTCCCCGTGAATGGTGCGATCGGCTGATCCATGTCGAGGCCAAGACTCCCGAAGACGCGCTTTTCGCGCTCGAAGAGGGTGTGCGTTGCAAAGACCTTGCTTGCGTGATCGGAGAGATCGTCGGCAATCCACGCAGTCTCGATTTTACCGCATCTCGTCGGCTCAGCCTGACCGCTGAAAAGCATGAGGTCGCTTTGTGGCTGGTACGGCTCGAAGCGCAACCCGACCTTTCCTCAGCGCGTATGCGGTGGCGGGTGGAGTCGACGCCCTCGCAAAAGCCGCTTTGGAACACTGAGGCTCCAGGCGTAGCCCGCTGGACAGCTGAGCTCTTTCGCGCGCGTCGCCACGCTCCGGGCCAATGGATAATACACGATGACGACACCGCTCTTCACGCAGCGCGCCCCACCAAACGGGAGACCCTCGCTCAAGCCCTCGGCCCCGCGCTCGCCCGGCAGCGTCGCTTCCGGCATTCCGGAGGAGCGCCGGCTCGCCCGACCACCGCGCCGAATTCTTGCCATTTGGTGCGCGCGACTGTCGGTCGATCGTTGGCGGCTTGCACAAGGCCCTGATGGGCGCGGTTGTGAGCGCGGCGAGGGCGCGGATGCTGAGCCTGTCGCGCTGATCACCGAGACCGCGCATGGCCCTCGGATCGCGAGTGTAAACGACGCTGCGCATGAGGCGGGAGTGCAGCCGGGCACGATGCTGGCGGATGCGCGCGCGCTGTGCCCCGCTATCAAGGCGGTGGCGGCAGACCCGGAAGGAGATCTTGCTTTTCTGGAAAAGCTCGCCGTGTGGGCGCAGCTTTGGGGGCCTTGGAGTGCGCTTGATGCGCCTGATGGAATCATCGTTGATGTGACCGCGGTGGCGCATCTGTTCGGAGGCGAAGCGCGTCTTATCGCGGATGTCGAAGCCGCCTTTGCTGCGCGTAAGGTGACTGTGCACACCGCCATCGCGCCGACTGCGGGTGCGGCTTGGGCGCTCGCGCATTATGGCCCAGCGCGCCATATCGTTGATCGCGCGGAGCCTGCCTTGATCCTGCGCGCCTTGGCGGATTTGCCCGTCGCGGCTTTGCGCCTTGATACAGGTGTGCTTGTGGTCCTGCGTCGGCTTGGGTTGAAGCGCTTGGGGCAGGTGGCGGGCGTAGCAAGCGCGGAAGGGGATGTGGCCTCAGGCCGTGACGCGCTTCAACGCCGTTTCCGTAACCGCAAATCTCCGTCTGCCAATCCGCTTATCCGCCTTGATCAATTGCTGGGTCAAGTGCCCGAACCGTTATTGCCAGTCGTTCCAGAGACGATGCCGCTGGTTCAGCGTCGGCTTATGGATCCGATCCGGCATCGCAACTTGCTCGACACAGTGCTGGCAGACTTGGCGCACGACATTGCGCGCACGCTTGACGGGCTTGGCCAAGGTGCGCGGCGGCTTGAATTGGGCCTGTGGCGGGTGGACGGGGAGGTGTTGGTACGGCGTCTCGAACTGGCCTGTGCCACGCGTGAGGCGACGCATATCACGCGACTGTTTGCCGCCAAACTGGATGATGTCGAAGCGGGCTTTGGGATCGAGTTGGTTCGTCTGTGCGCCAGTTGGGCAGAACCTCTTGCCACAAACCAAAGCGATATAGAGCAGACGGCTGAGCGATATGGGACATCGCTCAGTGTCTGTGTTGACCGGCTCTGTGTGCGCTTAGGTCCGCAAGCGGTGCGACGCCCAGTGGTCCACGCCAGCCATGTGCCCGAACGTGCGCAAAGCTGGCAGGGGCCAATGGAGTTTCTATCCACCTCACAAACCACTTCTGATTATCTTTTCAGGCCTTTGAAATTGCTTGATAGGCCTGAGGAAATTGCTGTCCTTTACGCCTCACCCGATGGCTTTCCCAAGCGTTTTCGCTGGCGCGGTGAAGTGCGTGAAGTGGTGCGAGTTGAGGGACCTGAACGAATTTCACCCGAATGGTGGCGTGAGAAGTCGAGCGTTCGCCTGCGTGATTACTACCGGATAGAAGATCCGGGTGGGCGGCGGTACTGGATTTATCGCGCTGGCTTCGCAGGGGATGGGCGCGGTGGTCTGCCAGAGTGGTACTTGCAAGGGTTTTGCGCATAGCAGGGGCTGCGGCACCGGTGCAATGACGTCATTCCTGCGCGCCCAAACGTCCAAAATAGCGTTTTAATCAGTATTTCATTTACGACTGCTCGTTATCGGCCATCTTATGAACATGCAGTCGATCACACGCTCATCGAAGCGACGTCCGCTCAGCCTGCTCGTTAAGAGCCGGGTTGAATCGCGCGTCGTCTTTGTGGATTTGATCGATATCTCCGAGGGCGGATGTAAGATCAGCGGCGGTCGGGGTTTTGCCCAAGTGGGCGATCGAGTAGTGATGAAGGTTGGCGGGGTCAACGCACCGCTAGGTACAGTTGCCTGGGTTGAGGATCGCATTGCAGGTATCGCTTTCGTAGGCGAGATGCACCCTGCCGTTCTCGACCACCTGTGCGCCAGCGCGAACATGTCTGGAAAAGCGCGGCGCGGTAACCCCACCCGCTCGGCCTGATCTCTAGAGGCTTGCACGTTTTGCATTAGACGCCACCAAAATAAGAACATATAAGGAACAAAATGTTCCAATGGTCTCGCATGACTCAGCCAACGCTCAGACAAAAGCTCGAAATTCTGGCCGACGCGGCCAAGTATGACGCTTCGTGCGCTTCGTCTGGTACAGCGAGGAAGAATTCGCTGGGCGGAAAAGGCATTGGTTCGACCGAGGGGATGGGCATCTGCCACGCTTACGCGCCCGATGGCCGGTGCATTTCGCTGCTCAAACTCCTGCTGACCAATCACTGTATTTTCGATTGCCACTACTGCATCAACCGCAAGAGCTCGAACGTGCGCCGCGCGCGCTTAACGCC
>ERZ1740065.264-NODE-264-length-26503-cov-5.472512_pt1 | contig 26503 bp, 16 predicted proteins | sample MGYA00581738_ERZ1740065 | MGnify/ENA primary metagenome ERZ1740065 (study PRJEB43018, sample SAMN04849749) | marine metagenome | isolation source: floating plastic debris | place: Pacific Ocean | collected 2008-09-01 | study: EMG produced TPA metagenomics assembly...
GGCCTTTGCCGCAAGTTAGCCGCAAACTGGTGAATGTTAGATACAGTTTGCGGTAGCCAAGCTTGTGTGTTTGATGGTGTAAAAGCAGTATTTTGCGCATGAATCCTCCATCGCTTTTTGCTATTGATGATTTGACAATTAAATTGGGCGGCTTCACTACCAATTCCACAATGCAGGAAATAGCAATGCACTGATAGAGATAAGTAGTCTATCGACTGAAAAATCAAGATTACTCAATAGAATTTGATTTTTGTCCTACCGCTTTTTTTGATTTATTTGGTTGTCTAGGTTGTCCATAGTAGCTAATGGTCCTGGTACGTAGCTTGAGGGGGCAGACCAACCTTTAGTCAACCCTGCTAATGAGGCAAAAAGCAAAGTGTGCTTATAAAATTCAGTTACGTGAAGTGCCTCCATAACCTTGGGAAGGTCTGTCCGTAAAAATGACTTCTTTTGAGGTTTTTCCTTCTGTCCTTTCTGTGTGTTCAGTAGCTGTATGACGTCAAGGGCGGGACGAAGGAGCGTGCATTTTACCCTTGATGTCATACAGCTACTGAACTAGCGTTTTAGGACAAGGAAGAAAACTTATACGTCTGTGATAAGTTTTCACTACACAGCTCTACGCAAAGAAATCTTTCAAAGCTTCTATCGATAAGCTTAATAAACTTCTGTAGACCTTAAGGCATGGATAGAATTTTCATCAGACTTGATTTGGGCGAGCTTTGTGTAAATTAAATCATTTATATCTGACATAGGCTTCCAGCACTCTGGACTTTGGGTAGAAATTGAGTGATGCAGATCTGTAAGTAATGCAGCCTAATTCAACATTCTCGTCAAAATAGACCTAAAACTATAAAAAAGCTGAGCTAGTATAAACAGGTCGCTTCTCTGGCTAGCCATGTCAATCTACATTGGTAACTTATCGTACGATGTAACTCGTGAAGATATATTTGAAGTACTAGCCAAGTACGGTACGGTAAAGAACGTTCACTTACCTACAGATAGAGAGACTGGCCGACCTCGTGGTTTTGCTTTTGCCGAGATGGCAACAGAGGCTGAAGAAGCGGCAGTCATTGAGGCCCTTGATGGTGCAGAATGGATGGGACGTGCCATCGAGGTTAGTATTGCTGGTAGCACATCAAGAAGAATTTCACGGAGTAATTCTTTAGGAGGAGAATCTTCCTCAGACAGTAATCCCAGTCATTCTTCAGGCAGTAGTATTTCTAATTATTCCTCAGGAAATTCTCAGAGTATTACTAAGAATAATAATACTCTAAGAAGCGATGGCTCACATTTAGAAGGCTACTTTTCGGGACCTTCTACTCACAGAGAAATCGATTGTAGAATTGTTTTAGATGGTGAACTAGAAGAAGTCTCGATACAGGATCTCGAGATATTAGTTCATCAACTACGTAAATTCTCCGGTGATAAATCAATTGAAATTTTAGGTATTGAAAAAGGTAGTATCGTCTTAAAGCTGAGCGGTTCTGAAGAAGGGTTTAAAGTACTGCTTGAGCTTTGGAAAACTGGCCAATTGCAAACTTTAATTGGCCTTCCAATTGAAGGAGTTTTCCTTGAGATCGATTCCATAGAAGGTCTTGATTCGTTAACGAATGAATCTCTGAAAGATAATAGGTCTGGGAAAATTATCCCACGCGAGGCTTCGGTTACTAACGTCAATGTTTTCAACCGTTCTACAGTTCATCAAAGTACACAAACTTCTTTGTCAGATAGTGAACAAAAAGCAAATATGAACGAGCAATATACCAATAACTTTCAAGACTCTAATATTGCCAATATGGCTAATGCTGTCAAAGATCATGGGCGTCAGCAAGCCAATCAAAATATTTATACAACTGAGCAAGACTCACTTATTATAGAGTCTGTCAATGAAGTCAAAAAGATTCTCAAACGGTTAGAAGAAAGAGAGCCAAAAGCAAGCAATTTAGTAAAAATTCAGTATCTTGATGAAGAAACTCCTCATAAGTTCAGACATCGCTTGGTAAAGGCCTTAACAGATGGAGGAGAAGCCGCTATCGAAGAGCTTTTTGATAACTCTTATGTCAATATTGCTAAAGCTGCTATCAAAGGCTGGATGCAGCCCTAGCAAAGGTCTCTCTAACTAAATTAGGATTCTGTAGTCCAATTTAACTTGGCAAGTCATTTGGAATAATTGAAAACATTAATAGAAACTGGCTACTTAATTTCCAGCTTGATCCAAGCAGAGTGTCTCCTCAATTGTTTATCTTAACCACACAAACACTCAAAGCAGTTGCCTAACAATTGCCTATAAGTTAGCTCGCGAGGGAAGTTATGTAGCCCAAGACTTTCTAGCTATTGAGTGTTATTTAAGTAGGTGGTCAGAGCTATTTAATATTTTTTTAATATCCCGAAGACGACTAAATAAGCATCCTAGTGATTCAGAAATACATTTACTTATGGTCACCTACTTAGCAAAAAACTAACTTTCTTTAATACATATTAAAACGATCCGGAATTTCGGTGATCGCCCCAGGCTTTTATTCCTAAGCCCAGGAGAAAGCGAGAAAATATGATTAATCCTTAGTTGATCAGATATTAGACACAAACAGCTATTTGCCGTACTACAATTGAGTCGTTATTCGGAGTTAATGCAACGTGACCGACCCAATAACCCTAACCACCTCAACCATTGTTACTCTTGCTGCGAGTAAATTCATTGAGGCAGCAGCAAAGCAAGCAGGGGATATAGTTACACCTCTTGCTCTACAGAAAGCTAGTGCACACGTAAGCCGGATGTGGGAGCTCATTAAGCAACACTTTGCTGGGAATAAGCGAGCCACACTTGCTATTGCTCAAGTAGAAAAAGATCAGTCTGAAGCTGCCCTGGCTAAATTAAAAGTGTATCTAGATGACGAACTGAGTGAATTACAGAATCAGGCATTGGCTCGAGAATTACGGCAAGTCGCCCAACAGATTATTCATATTGGACAACAAGTTCAAAATCAGCAACAGACAGCGTTTAGCATTGAAGCTAAGGATGAGGCGCGAGTCAATGCCGTAGGTAATTTAAATGCAACCAATGTTAATTTTGGCGATAGACAAGCATGACTTATGCAATATGGAGAGTACCATCGAAGCCTGGCATTACATATAAATAACTCAAGGGCTAAGTCTCTAGAATGCGCTTCTCGTTTGCCTCCGACAGGCTATTATTGAGACTTCATAACGTTTTTGAAAAAATCTAAAAGAAGCGCATTTACTATGACTGGTTAAACGCATGAGTTCATTATTAATGGCTCATTTTAGCAATTTGATAAGTGCTTATGCAGAATTAGTTACAGAACAGGTTTTGAAAACCACCTAGAATCCAGACATTCCATCAAAGTCTTTTGTAAGAAATTTTGCATGCCTACCTATGAAAGATAGTGTTGGTATTTCGTCTACTAAATCTTGTAACAGTCATCACAAAGTTTGCCTAACATCAAAGATATTTGAACTTCCTGTTGCGTTGGCTCAAAAACATCAATATTGATTTCTCATAACTTGTGTAAAATTTCCTTTTCGGGAGTAAATGAGACGTGATCGATCCAGAACTACTAAATCCCTCACTCATGGTTACTCTTGCTGCGAGTAAATTCATTGAAACAGCAGCAAAGCAAGCAGGGGATATAGTTACACCTCTTGCTCTACAGAAAGCTAGTGCACACGTAAGCCGGATGTGGGAGCTCATTAAGCAACACTTTGCTGGGAATAAGCGAGCCACACTTGCTATTGCTCAAGTAGAAAAAGATCAGTCTGAAGCTGCCCTGGCTAAATTAAAAGTGTATCTAGATGACGAACTGAGTGAATTACAGAATCAGGCATTGGCTCGAGAATTACGGCAAGTCGCCCAACAGATTATTCATATTGGACAACAAGTTCAAACTCAGCAATGGACCTCCTTCGAAATTAGTGCACAGGATCAATCGAAAGCCAATGCTGTAGGAAAATTGAATGCGAATAATGTTAGCTTTGGCGACACTCAATCGCACGGCAATTTAGAATTGGCTTTAGTTGCTTCAGCAGAGCTTTGGCTTATTCACGATATACTTAAGAACAGGAAGAAAGAATCTGCTGAGAACAATACAGCCAACCAGCATAACACCCAAGAACTCCATGCAAGTTCTGCTGATAGCAGCGTAGAGAGCGATGCATCAAAAGTAACTCATGCAAATCACTTAGATAGCGATGAAGAGAGCAATAGCTCAAAAGTAGTCTTTAATTTCAACTACGATTCTACAGTGGTCTTCAATTATGAGATAAGCGATGAGAATGATATACAAGAAACTCATACAAGTCATCTGGAAACTGCTTTAGACGATAATAGCCCTGAAATAAATTTGAGTTATGGGACATCTGTAGATTCAAGCTATCAGTCTACCGAGGACCCATTTGATAAATCCTATCCATATCAAGGCCAAAATTCAGGTTTGATCGAAGATGAGGATTTCGAAAGCCTTCATGAGGCTATTAACTTTGATGAAGATTTTCTTCCATGAATAGAAATCTTTCATATACAGCGTTTTTCTATCCAGTGAGGCACAGCCTGAAAGCTAAAGCTAGGTCAGCATAACCTTGTGGCGTACTTCATCAGAGCTGAAATTGCTATATTTTCTATTCAAACGGCAGAAACATCAGGAATAGCCTAAGCCAAGTATGAAGCTATGATAAACAACATTTAAATTCAGATAGATGTGGATAGGTATAGATTTTGGCACTCACTACTCTAGTGCTGCTCTAGTTCTAAATGGGGAATTAATAAAGATCAAAGATCCTCTGAATCATAGTTATTCCGTACCTTCCGCTGTCTATATTCCTGAAACTGGAAATCCATTAGTCGGCCAAAGTGCTATTAACAAGCGCTCTAAGCATCCAGAGCGATTTCAAGACGAATTCAAGCGTGATTTAGGAAGTGGTCACGTTTATAGTTTCGGCAAGTCTGCAGAAGATTTAGCAACTTTAGTACTTCGCTACCTAAGGGAGGAAACTAACAAAATACTGAAAAGTAGAGGTTATGCGGAATCAAGTAAAGCAGTCATAACAGTTCCAGCTACATATACTTTGCAGAAACGAACATTGATGAAGACAATTGCAGAAACTGCAGGCTTTGAAGAATGCCAATTACTAGAAGAGCCCATAGCAGCAGCAATTCATTATGCTAATAAAAATCATCAATTTAGTAAGGGGATTATTCTAGTCTATGACCTTGGTGCCGGAACTTTTGATGTTTCCTTAATTGAGAAAGAAGCTGGTGGGTATAAAAATCTAGGAGTACCAAATGGTCTGTCCCAATGTGGAGGAATTGACTTCGATCATAAGATTTATCAGGACCTCTCCAACAAGTGTAGTGAAGCGCTAAAGGAACGGCTAAAGCGTTACAATTCATCTGACGACTATCGATTACATTTCTTTATCGAAGATCAATGTCGTGAATTGAAGCATCAGCTTAGTGCGTCTTGGGAAGCAGAAATCATAATTCCTGGTGGTTACGTAGAAGAGTATTCGCTAAATCGAAAAGAGTTTAATTTTTTAATTCAGTCACTTGTTGAGGAAACTATCTATTCCTGTGAAGAACTTTTACAGACTGCTGGAATGACATGGAATCAAGTGGATCAAGTCTTGTTGGTAGGAGGAAGTAGCCGCATACCCCTTGTTCAAGAGACTATAAGTCAAAAATTTGGAAAGCTGCCCTTGCAAGTCGATGATCCAGAGTTGTCTATTTCTTTAGGAGCAGCAACTTATGGAAATCAAATATATGACAACCATATTCAGAAGGATCTATTTTCTGTAAAGAAATCCAAACAAGTGCCTTTTTATAACCCTAATCGTGTTTGGGAGTGATTTTCATGCATAACCTCGAAAAATTAAAAATAGTTGAGCTAGGAAATACCGGGGTCGGGAAAACGACCTACATGGCATCAATGTATGGTGCTTTAAAGAAAGAAATTAAAGGATTTAGCTTAGAAGCAATTGATTCATCGGTTGATAGAGAGTTATGTAGGTTGGAAGAAGAAATTAAATCAGGTTCTTATCCACCTCCAACCAGCGAATCTTATAAAAGCTATAACTTTTATCTACGCCACAAAGGAGAAAGAGCACTCTCCTTTGATTGGTATGACTATCGAGGTGCTGCTCTCAGAGAAAGAAGGCTTCAGAGTTCTGATGCTGAGAGTTTACAGAGTGATCTTCGCCAAGCAGATGGAATAATAGTTTTTTGTGATTGCTATTCACTAAGTATAAGAGAGAGAAAGTGTATCAGTGATATTGGGCGAATCACTAATTTGCTCTCAGATTCATTGTTAGAGTTAGATCGATCAATTTCACTGGCGATTATGTTCACTAAAGTAGATTTGGTAAATACTTTCCGGCCAGACCTGCTTGATCCTTTAAAGGGACTAATGGACTGCGTTGCTCTGAATCCCAAAGTATCGGGTGCATTAATTCCTGTTTCTTGTGGGCGCAAGATGATCAATGTGCAGTTGCCTTTGTTATTTGCACTACAGGCAGGTGTAAGATTCAAAGTCAGTTCTTTGCAAAGTGCAATTGAGAGCCATAATCAATTAGCAGAAGATTACAGCTCAAAGGCTCAAGATTATCGAGTAAAATCCTCTGGACTAGGCGGTTGGGTAAGAGATGCATGGAAGGAACATGTCGAAGGATCTATACCTTATTCTAGGTTGGCAGACTATAGATATAGTGATGCTCAGAGAGAGAGAGAACGTGCGCAGGAAAAACTCAAAGCCTACGAACCTTTAGTTGGTCCGGCTGATGCACTTGATCGTTACTTAAAGTCTACTCCTCGCATCCAATCAGAGAAAACGCTCAAAGAATACACCAGACAACTTTCTGATATTAGGTATGGTGTACTTGGTAGGCTATTGTCCAGGTTGATATCTTAAAGAGAGGAAAAACAAAAATGACTAAAAAAATAAAAATTACAATGCTGGGTGCTTCACAGACGGGAAAAACATGCTACATGTTAGCAATGTACTCCATTATGTCATTCGGTGTCAATGGCTTTAGCCTTAGTACTACTGATCCTGATGATCATCTTGACCTTACAGAGCAATGGGAGAACATAGTTAGTACAGAAGGCAAAGAACGCTGGCCTCCTCCCACTAAAGAAGAAACTAATAGGACCTATTCTTTTAACTTTAATTATGCACTTACGACAAGGTTAATGGAGTTCGATTGGTTTGATTATCGAGGAGCAGCACTGACAGAGAAGGGAAGTACGGGTTCAGAAGACGTACCTATGCTTCGCAGCAGAATTAAAGATTCATCTTGTCTTTTCCTTTGTATTCCAGGAACAGTTTTTGCTGATGGTATTTCTCCTATAAATGCGGTGAAAGTTACAGCAATGAGAAATTTGATTCAGCAGGATGCTACAGAAGGGAAAAGACTTCCAATCGTCATTCTGATTACTAAATTTGACGAGTGCAAACATCTTAAAAGGGAAGAAATAGTCGATGCAATTAAAATCAACCTATTTGCAGATCTATTTATAGAAGGGGCTGGATGGCCTGTAATGATATGTCCAGTAAGTTTGGGAAATGATTTAAAGGATGACATGGATCATGGCCTGATCGAGCCAACTGGAGTACATCTCCCACTGATTTTTGCAATTCAGACCAGCTATATGAATATGCTCACACTTAAGCAGTCTGAAGAAGAATCCGCTCAGAGTATTTTAGAAGAGAGAAAAAGAGCTGTGACCGAATTGGAAGGGCGTAATTGGTTTGTCAAACTCTTTGATGGGCAAGAAAAAATTAAAGATGCAAATAGTTCCGTTAAGAGTGGCGAGAAAGACGCGGCTAAAATAGAACGACAGAGAAAAGAAATTGAAAAAAAAGCAGAACTGCTCGGCAGAGAGCTGCGACCAAAGGATAAAGAAGATAAAGAAGATAAAGAAGATAAAGTCTATATCTTTTTTGATGGATGCGAGATATAAAAAAACATGACTAAGTATGCACCGATTATCTACGGCAGAACCTATAATTCAGATTTTCGCTTGATTGTTAAGCCTCATGACTTTCAGAATGATGAATCCAAGTGGGTAAAACGCTATATTTTACAAACAATGAGGCTAGAGACAAAGCAATGGGGTGCAAAGTTACGTGAAAATCCCCGCTGGTTCATGTTATCGACCGAAGATCGCTGCGTCTTTGGCGTTACATGTATGGCTGATATGCTTTCAAATACTATGTATGAGGATTCAGTCGGCAGGCCTCTATATGTATGTGTTGGTTATGTTGGCGATGATCCATCGCCAACGATGCAAAATTGTGACTTTGACGTTCTGAAAAGTGAATTTAAGAAAATATATGAAGATTACGTTGGAGCAAGATGGCTAGAAAAACCTTTTCAAGTTAACAAAGCAAATGAAAAATTTATATCTCAGTATCATGAGATATCTATATTAAAGAAATCAGGCATTTATAAAGAGAACCAATTAGCGTCACCACAAAAATTCAATACATCTACAAAACGAGTTTTACTGATTCCGGAACCTCGTTCAAATGCAGAAAAATATAAACTTTTCACTGCTGCTGCTAAAGCTCAAAAGCCTATTTCAGTTTGCCTTGGGCTTACTCGAGATATTTGCCAGAAGTTAGTTCGTGATGAAGCTTCACAAGCTGGATTTTTGAATATAGCTATCTCGGGTATAGAAAGAGAGATTTATTTGAAAAGAGAAATCTCTATACCAAAACCACGACCTCAGCCAAAGCCAGAACCTATAAACCACTCTGTGATACCGCCACGTCAGATAGAACCATCTGATTCAGTTTCAACTCAGGGTGGTTGGGGAGAATTTGTTGCCGGAAGTTTTGGAGCTTTGATTGAAGGTGTTACCGAACGATGGTTGCCAAGCAAAGAAGCTACTTATAAACGCGTCAATAAGTATTCAAATAAAAATAAGAAAGGAGAATCGACAGAAAAAGGCTACTCCCAATTAAATTCAGAGAGTTTACAGTCTCAGGAAAACATTGTAGATAGGAAATCTGCTCAGAAAGCTAATTTTGAGAATTTTTTGGGTAAGAGCAGTTTACAACCAGAACAAACTACTCCAAAACGGGCTCGATTAGATGATATCAAGACAGACACACCGAAACCAAAATCTCAGGAAAATTCTGTGGGTAGTAGAGTATCTGCTCAGAAGGCTGACTATAAGCGTTTCTTAGGGAGGAAGGTCGCACAACCGGAGCAAGTTATTACTTCTAGAGAGCTTGGGTTAGATGGTCTCGAGATAAAAACCTTGAAAAGCGAATCTCGTGAGAAAGGTTCTGGGAGAGAACCTGCTCAAAATTTTAGACATGAAGGGATTAGTCTACTAGAAAGCTTTCTAGAAAAGATTCAGAGAAATCCTAAACTTCTTCGAGAAATTCCTCTCAATAGGAAGATTGGATGGCCAATCCTGCAATCACGTGACTCTGAAGTCTACGTTGTTTTTCCATTGTTTAAATCCCAGCCTTTAAATACTGGACAAGAAATGCTTCTTGCTCCTTCAGTTAGTATTAAATTACTTTGGGCTAACCAAGATGCAATGGAGCAAGATGTAATAGAGATAATTACCGAGTACACAGAAGGATCAGAGTTAGATTGGGACATTTCAATTGGAAGCTTACCACATCCTACTTTGGTAGACTGTGCTACTTCTGATTATCAGGAGAAACGAAGAATTTTACTTTCCCTGTATGATGAAGTGTTTGAAATTTCACAAATTGGTGGTGATATTCCTTTGGAATTAGAGACTCGTTTGAAAGAAATTCGAGACTCTTTAGTAGAATCTAAATCAGAAAAGTACTACCGTGAAATTCTCCAGTTTTTGGATAAATCTTCTATTTAAAGTGGTCAAAAATAGGTAGCTTTTTCAGTCAATATTAGCTTACTTTAATTCTAATAGGCTAAGTACCTATTTGTAAATCTGTTGTTTTGATTTATTGAAGATTTAGGTTTAATTCTATGGCTAATTATCAGAAACATAAAGAAACCGTTTTGAACCTATTTCGCCCTGCGATCTCATTTGCTCAAAAGTTACAACAGCCTAAGCTGAAAGCTAAGTTGGAGGAGGCTCAGAATCGCTTAGTAGAGGGAAAACTTCTTGTTGTTGTTTGTGGTGAAACAAAACAAGGTAAATCTGAGTTTCTCAATGCATTTCTTAATGAACCGAGTTTGTTTCCAGTTGATGTTGATATCACAACCAATCTTGTTTCTACTATTACCTATGGTGATAAAGAAAAGATAAGCGTCCTGCTTGGCGAGCCAGGTAATACTCAATCTAAAAGTATTGGGCGGAATGCTATTTCTACTTTTGTTACTGAGCAGAAAAACAAAAGTAATCATGAGAATGCTCAATTATTAGTGATTGAAGCTCCTAACCCACAACTTAGAGATGGGTTAGTTTTCGTTGATACCCCTGGCACAGGAAGTCTAAATACTGCGCATACTGCGATAACATCGGCTTTTATTCCTAACGCTGATGTTATTTTATTTGTCACTGATGTATTTTCTCCACTTACAACTGAAGAACTTAAGTTCCTTGAGGAGAGAATCGTTCCTCACTGCCAGAATCTTATCTTTGTTGTTACGAAGATAGATGCAGTTGATGATGAAGATCTCATCATAGAAAGTAATCGTAAAAAATTATTGACTTTACTTAATCGTGCACCTGAAAATATTCCGATTATTCCAGTATCGAGCCTCAATAAGTTAGCTTATCTAAGCTCAAAGGATTCTGAAGACTTGGTTGATAGTAACTTTGAAACATTGGAACAAGGCCTTTGGCAACTGTTGAGTCGGCAGAGAGGCCAAATTCTACTTCTACGAGCTCTCGGAGAAATAGGTAATGTCATCAGTAGCTTAAGAAGACCTGTTCAAGTCGAGTGGACGACATATCAAGAGAATACACAAGCTGAGCTTGACTCTTTAGAGCAGGAGCTTCAGAATAATCAGAAAAAACTAAAAAATCTCCTGAAAAATAACGCGTCATGGAATGCAGAACTTCATGATGGCCTTACAGACATTAGAGATGATGTCTTGGGTACTTTTCAAGATGGCTTTAACAATATTCGCCGCCAATCAGAAGTGTATATGAACGATGCTGACTTATTAGATAGCCCAGAACAGATTGTAGGTTTATTGGAAGCCGATATAGATAGTTTAATCTCTAAGGTAGAGCGGATCTTGGGTGAACAGTCAGCTACCTTATATGCCAACCTTGAAGACTCATCAGGTTTAGACCTAAGTCGTACTCGCCTTGAGAACCTAACTCTGGGAAAAAATACTTTTGTAGCTGACATGTACACGTTTGAGACTTCTTCAGTGTTGAATCGTACTTTCACTGTAGCTAGGAACTCTGCATTTAATGGTGCTACGGGAGCTACTGTGGGCGGATTGATGGGTGGAGCTATCGGTGGAGCTATCGGTGGAATGGCTAGTTTCTTTGTTGGTGGAGCTGGAGCTCTCCCTGGTGCTTACATTGGAGCAGGCATTGGGGGACTTCTTGGTAATATAACAGGTATTGTAAATGGGAGAAAAGAAGGTTTAAGGCAAATTAAAGAGCGAAGTAAGCTTGAGGTGTACAAGCAAATTAAGCCGTTCTTAGAAGATAGTCACTCAAGCTGTCAACGATCACTGAAGAGGATCATTAAGAATTTAGAGCGCTCTATGAGAGACGATTTAAATTCTCAAATTAATCAAGAAAAGGACACTTGTGATCGTACTTTGCAATCCCTCAAAGAGGCACGCAATCGTTCTCATTCTGAGGCTTTGAAGCGTTCTAAACAGGTTGAAGTACTTTTGAAAGAATTCAATCAAGTTCAGAGACAAATTGAGTATCTTGCACAAGAGATTTTAGAGGATGACACAATCAGTTCTGGAGACTGGTCAGATGAACAAACCTAGCAATCTAGAACAGAAAGTTAAGGATCTTTTTCAGGAGTCACTTGAGTTGACTGATGGTCAACCTGAACTAAGCGACTTTCATACCATACTAAAACAATCTTATGATCGCTTATGCCAGCCTATGCGAGTAGCAATTGTGGGAGTTATCAAAGCCGGTAAATCGACTCTTATAAATGCTCTAATAGGCGAAGAAATTGTTGCGACTGGCAGAGTGGAAGCAACTTTTAATATTAATTGGCTTAAATATGCTACTAAACCCCATTTAAAGGTACATTTCAAAACTGGAAAGCCACCTGAAACAAAGTCATTTGAGGAGTTAGCTGCTCTAACATTGCGTCCAGAAGAACATCAGGAATATTTACTTAGTATTAAATATATTGAGGTGTTCTATCCTCATGACCTTCTTAAGATCTTCAACATTATTGATACGCCTGGATTAAAATCTTCATATAAGATTGATTCTGAAACAACGAAAGACTTCTTAAGACTACATGGAAAAGAAATAACTCAAATTACTCAACGCGAAGCTAGTAGCGCCGATGCTGTTCTCTATCTTTTTAGTCGACCTCCAAGTGCAGCAGATCAAAAAGTAGTTGAACAGTTTCAAGGGCCAATGCTGGGAGATACTACTCCTCTCAATGCCATCGGTGTTTTGACTCAAGTCGATAGATATTGGGCTACACAAACTCCTGACCCAATTGCTTTGGGGAACAAGCTCTCTCATAAGTGGGCAGAACACCCTGCGATTCGTCAACGGTTATATACGATTTATCCTGTTTGTGGATTATTGGCAGCAGGCGCTCAAACACTGACTGAAAAACAGTTCATGGCGCTTAATGAATTAGCTAAATTACCTGAAGAGCGGTTGGAGAAATTACTTCGGAATGTTAAACGTTTTGGGCGGGAACATAATGACATTATAGTACCGGGCGTTGAACGTACGGAACTTGTTAATCAGTTAGGACAATATGGCGTCTGGCTCGCTTGTAAGTATATACGTGCTGGATGTCATGAACAAAAACTATTAGTACAAGATTTGATAAAGCATACTGGAATTGAACAATTGCGTCACTTGCTTCTTTCTCATTTTGGACATCGTGCATTTTTAATTAAGCTAGGGACAGCTCTAAAGAAAATTTCTGTTGCCTATTTTCAATCTCGACACCTTTTAGAAGATAAACCTTTAGCTATTTTAGAAAATATTGCTGGCAAGTTTGATACCTTAAAGAGCAAAGAACATGCTTTCCAAGAATTGGATGTCTTAAAGAATTATTACAGTCAAAAACTGAACTTTGATGATCAAGAACAGCAACAACTTCTGGAGGTGACAGGGGAGTATGGAACTTCTCTCGGAGAACGTCTAGGGTTGAATGCAAGAGCAACTGTAGTGGAAATGCAGCCACTTGCTAGGGAAAGAGTGAATTACTGGAAACGACGCGCAAATAATCGTATGGTTAGCGATCGAGCCACTCTTGCTGCTGCCAAAGTTTTAGCTCGTTCTTACGAACGCATTTGGTATAGGGTACAAAAAGCTCAGGAATATTTATCTATATGATTTAGAGTAACCTTTTTTTAAGGTACTAACTTATGTTAATTAGTTAGCTCAACATATAGAAAAGTAATGTTCTGCTTTTACGAGTAATCTGATGTGCCATTCTATTGGAAATTTTCCCTGTCTGTAGCTTGGCAATTGATTAATCACGTTACCTCAAAATTTTATCTATTATCTGACTCACATAATTATCATCATCAGGTTGGAAGAAAACATTAGCTTCCTCTAAAACTGATCGATCATGATCCATAGTCCACCACTTGATTCTTTCAAAAGGTGTCACTGAAACTATGAAGGAATTCAGCGTTACCAGTGGATCGCCTAACCGCTGCTCTAACTCTTTAATGGTTCGATTGAACTGTATCTTCGGATCACTGAGTCCATCCAGATGCCACAGCCCTTTCGGGTCGATGAAATTGACGTATTGATGATTGTCATCAATCAGCCAGAGGAGGAAGTCAGGATAAAAATTTCCAGCCTCAAAAAAACCGATGCCGTTACCTCGACTTCTGTTACGGAGTAAATACAGCTCTCGATCATCAAAAAACGCTGAATTGTTGTCGCAAAAGGCTTTTACATCTAAAACAAATTGTTTTTCGCCTTGATTAAGAGATACCGGACTCACAGTAATAAGATCGCTTGTACAATGCAGAAGTGGCTGATAAAGGTGTCTATCAAAGCACAGGGCTTCCAAATTACCAAAACTCCACCCCTGGAATGCCCCACTGGTCAGGGCTTCTTCTAACTCTTTTAATTTCTCAATGATGGTATCCTGAGAAGCCTCAATCTGTAATTTATACTCCTTGAGAAAGTTCGGGTCTTCCTCGTCAAGGATATGATACTCGTAAAACTCAGATTCCCATTCCTGTTGCTTGAATTTGTAATAGCGGTCAACGTATTTCCTTAGCAAGGCGATAGATATTTCTTGCCATCGATATACTTGCTCGAAGCTACGAAACTCTAACTCTTCAGGAGGTATGAAAAGGCGATACCATGTGCTATCTAAAAGTAAGGACTCTATGCAATCCAGAGGGAGGTTGAGGTTATGCCATGAGCGCTCATTCTTGAACCGTTGTAGCTCAAACCAAATAGTGTTCAAGTCCATAAAGGCGAGATGCTCTGAACGGAGAACGCCTTCCTGCTTAACAGCGGTATCGGTAGTTCGCTTAACGCCTTTACTCTGCTGAGACTGGATCTTCGGATACCAGTCAAGTGTAACTGGGTGCTTAACTAATTTTTCCGGCGGTTTGCCAAGAATGGGTTTTTCGCCCTGGCGTTTGAAATTCCGGCCACCCTGAAGACGTACGGCCATCAATTTTTTGCCATTTAGACCATTAACCACTGGCAATACAAATTCGAGCTGATCACCTGGATCAGTAACGCCTTCTTCTTCGAGGTAGTCCTTGAACTGGCGCATATAATCTGCTCGTACTCCAAACACATTGAGGGTTTCAAGTAACTGTATATGCTGAGGAGGGACAGCACCTTTGAGGTGGCTGCTTCGTTTTAAGCTTAAGTCTCGGCCTTTAAGACGTACTCCACGGCCAAAGAGCTGGATGATTTCTGAGCCTTCAGTACGACCAATATTCATCAGCCCCATAGTGCTGACACGCCAGCTATTCCATCCTTCAGTAAACTTCTTTGACCCGATCAGAACGTTAATTGTAGAGCCGTTGTTAATGTCTTGAAATAGTGACCCTGCAAATTCCTTCTCAGTCACAACAAGCGTTGAATGCTCCTCACAAAGCTTACGTAGTTTCGACGCATCACCAACGTTAATCAGACCAAACGGTTCGTTTTCACCAAGACGGAGCGCTATTTCACCATCAGTCCCTTTGAGCTGCTCAACGTGTAACGCTGCCTGTGTTCCTGAGTTAAATAGAGTAAGCAGAATGTCAGAGAATATTTCTTCGGCTGAAAGCCTGGAGGTAGCCAAATAACTAAATGCCGTTGCAAACAGCTCATTTCCACGCTGATCTAGTAGCCCAGGACGACCGCCAAGCAGCCGATCCAGTATGTCTATTGACTCTCGCTTATCTTGAACAAAATCAGCGAGAACAAGAAGAATAGATAAAACATCGGATACATCTTTTTTGTTCTCACGACGAACAGCATTCACACTGCCTCCCACAAAGACCCAGAGAGGTTTCTCCAGGAGATAGGGTCTAAAATCATTGGCCTGTTCCTCGTAAAGGCGCAGTTGTTGATAGAAGGCAACTAAACAGGCCGTAAGATAGAGACGACGAGTATATTCATCTGAGTCGTCAGCTAAATTCAAAATACGATAGTCTTTCCCGAAACCATCTTTATAGAAGTACTTATAGGAATAATCGAACAGAATATTTTTCGCATACTGAAGCTCAAGTTTTTTTCCCTTCACAGCTTGACCAAAGGTGGCCGAATACTCGAAAGAAAACCCATCCTCACATAACCGATTGCGGGCATCCATCCAGGCCCCAGAACGACCACTGCTCGCTCCTCTATGGCCTTCATCAACGAGTACCAGGTTATTTCCCTCAAAGGCATCTATGGCAACCGTTTTTTGCCCCATAGTGTCCTTGAGCTTATGCACATCGATTATTTCTACAGTCTTTCCAGAAAATACACTGGGAGCATCCTTGAAGAAGAGATCAGCTTGAATTCCTGCACTCTTAAATTCTTGAAGATGCTGCTTTGAGAGCCCTTCATTGGGAGTTAAGAGAATAATGCGATTGAGTTTTTTACCCTTTCCATGCACCTTCAAGTAGTGCTGATACTGCTTAATATTGACGTGCATGAGCAGCGTTTTACCACTCCCTGTAGCATTCCAAAATGCTATCTTTTGCAGGTCAGAAGCGACATACTCTGGTAACTGCTCTTTCTTTGGCTTCTCAAGGTTAAAGCTTCTAAGGTGATGGTTTAGGTCATCCAGAAGCTTACTCGGATTCCGAAAATACCGATCCAAGTAGATCTCAGTAAAAAGTAGTGACAGGTATTGAAAATACTTCCAGCGTAAAGGGTTAGAACGCTTTCTGCTTAGCTCAAGTGTATGTTTAACGATATTCTGATCGTATCCAAGCAGGATATCGTCAGGCAGCTCTGGGCGCTCCCACAGGAGCTTTAACTGATGATGGAAGCGATGGACATTATTTTCATCAAACCCCTCGTACTCTGGAGCCTTGAGGTTATCAGAGAGGTGCTCTAGTGTTTGCTCACCAAAGACGGATAAAAGCCACTGATTCAGAACGAGCTTCTGATCAAAGCGGAGGGCTGGTACCTTTTTGGTTTTTGTACGAGTAGGCATGTTTGTATCCTCCTACACATCTTGGACATCAAACATGAGTTGCTGGAACTCCTCTTCGATGAGACGTACCTTCCAGGTTTGATCAGTACGGCAAAGGTTTTCAAGATTATTGTCGCCGTTGACATAAAACAGGTCATAGACCTGCTCACGGGTGTTATAGTCCTGTTTTGTGAACCACTGGTCAAGCGCATCGTTATCGGTCTCATCAAGGTTTCGCCACAGTACTAGGACACGTTCTCCTTCTGGGTTAGTGCCTTCTATAACGCGAATGCCTCGAATGCGGTCAATGTGCTTAACGGTAAGCCCAAGGAGCCAGTTGAAAGTTTCGACTAAATCAATGTTTACCAATACAGTTTCACCGTCACGCTCAACCTTCAGTTTATATTCATCAGGATTCCGGAAACCTTCTATGTTGAGCAGCGATTGACTGTCTCTAGTTTCTACATCAAGCATGTAGGAAAGAGTGTAATCTTCTCGAATAGCATCGTTGATTTCGAGTTGGAGTTGTTGTTTTGAACTGCGTTTGAGTTGGAGGTTATTGAGAGTATCGTCGTAAGATTCCAGACGCAAATATTTAATCAAGAGTGAGCTACCATCTCGTTCTATTGGTTTTCCGGATTTCCAACTACTTGAGTAAGCTGCCTTACGTACTCTTGGTAATAAAACATCATCAAAGTAAGAACCCATTTCTACCAAAAAGAATTTTCGATTCCCTCTGTCTTCTCTATTCAAAGCTATTACTGCATGGGCAGTGGTACCAGAGCCAGCAAAGTAGTCTAAAATCCAGGACTGCTTATCTGATGCTAGATAACGAAATAGTCTTGTCAAATCACGCCAGTTTTTGGGATTATCAAATGCTCGTTCACCAAACATGGCATTGAACTCCTGAGAGGCAGTTTGAGCATAGCTGTAAAAGACAGAAGGCATTACTTGTCCCTCTCCCTCAAATAGATAGCTGGCGATTGCAGGAGTAGTTGAATGATCTTCACCAAAAACGACTCTACCAGACTCTACTTCCTCCCAAAAGCGCTCGGGATTAGGATAAACCCAACCCCGTGAGGGAACCTTGCAAGGTTTGCCTGTTTTAGGATGTAAAACCTCATACCTTGGCCCTCCTCCACCTGGCCAACTAATATCCCTATCATCTCTATATGGTCCACGTTCACTTACTTTGGAATACCTTTTTAAGCGTCGTCTGGGGTCAGAAACAGGTATATCATCGAACCAACTTAGCCAACCATCACGGACTTTATTCCAATCATTTCCATATTCCTTAAGCAATGCCTGAAATCTCTTTTTCGCATCCAAAATGCCTTCTTTCGGTTCTCGAAATTTAATTCCAGACTCTTGGAGATAATGATAATTATTGGCAAACACAACCATGTATTCATGGCCAACAGAAAAATATTTAGCATCATTTTTTCTATTACGATCCCACACTAATTTTGCTAGCTCTGTAGCCCCATACTGACTATGCAACAACTCACATAGCCTGTGTAATTCGCTATCATCAATACTGATAGTTATTGTTCCTTGTGCCCGATTAAGACTTCGTCCTTGTAAAAGACGACAGGCCAGCATTGATAACCACGAGGAATGACGATATGCATCTTTATATAAAAAATCATCATCTCCAGTATTATATGGAGGGTCTATGTAAGTAGTAGTGATGGAATCCTTAAACCTATCTGAGGCTAAGGATAATGCATGAAAATTATCCGACTGAATAAGTACGCCATTTAGAGCGCCTTCAATATTCTCAATTGCTGATAGAAGTCTTTGTTTGAACTCATTAGAATAAAAAGCAGTATTTATAGAAAGATATTGATGAGTTTCAAGAAATGATGAATCAATATTCTCAGAATAGCCTGATTGAAGTAAATCTTGCTTAATATCTTCTATTGCGAATAGCTCTAGCCACTCTTCTCGCTGCGCATCATTCGCAGCAATCTCTGGATAAAGCTCTTCGGGCACTTTATCCAAGGTGATGCAGTAGTTTGTCTCAACAACAAACTTTTTTTTGAGCCACAGTTTCTTTTGAAAATTCTCTAATTGCTCCAGAAATAGAATGACTTTATGACCAATTTTACGAATAACCTTAACCTTGCTCAGATACTGCTCAACCCGTGGAGCAGTATCGTTTTCAATATCATCGAGGTGCATCACCTCATTCTTAATGTAGAAATCAAGCTCTTGCCTGAGAAAACCACCCAGATCCTTATGAATAAAGTAGTCAAATGTGTTTCGTGAGGTATATTTCGTCAGATGCTTCTCCAGCACTGTACGCTTTGGGTTTTTCTCTGTTGGTGCTGGCTTACCCAGTTCCTTAGTCCAGTCCTCTAGCCCTTCACTGGCTAATACCCGTGCGATAGCCTCTTCATTGAGCTTATCTTGTTTCTTTTGCCCGCTATGAGGCCGGTACTCGAAGCGAATATATAATTCACCGTTTTCCTCATACACTGGGTCTTCAGCACAGATAATAAACCGTCGCTCCTTGCCAGCAGTCTCTTTCTTATTGTCCTGCTCTGTAGAAGCTGCTGTCAGGTGGACTCTGACTCGATTCCCCGATGCAACTATGAACGTGTAGTCACGGAAGTATTCACTGCTCTTAATGTAATACTGGTCATGATTAGCCCAGTGGAGCTTTACCTCCTCACCTTCGTAGGGAATAGCATAAACGCCTTCTTTATAGCGTCGTAGCGAAATGAAATCGCCTTCATGGTAGTAGCGCCGAAAGAAGCTGAATAGGGGGCTAAAGACTTCCTGTTCGAGCGCCTCGACGTCAATACTGGACTCATCAAGCTGCTGCCGCAGATCCAGGACTTTTGGTGAGTCGTCAGGATTCATGCCAGCACTCTTTACACTGGCAACCAGCTTATCTAATTGCTGCTGAAGCTCTGCTTTATCTGCTGACTGGTAGTGGCTAAAAGCCTCTTTCACTTGGGGCAGAAGGTCTTTGTCTAAAAACGAGACTATCTCATCTCGTTTTTGACCCATAATGCGATATATACCAAAGTCGAGATCTGCTTGGTCTAACTGAAATAGCTCTTCAAGCAGTTTTCTGAATTTATCAAAGTTACCTGCCATTGTGCCTGTTTCCTTTGTTAGACTACGCTCCATTGAATGCAGAACAGAGTTTGGCTAGAAGTTTTCTGCTGCATCCGGCTCTCTAAGTTATCAAGTAACTGGTCACGCTTCTCAGCTATTTCATCCTCAACGGTAAAGATTTGTTGCCTTTGTTTTCGCTGCTTTCGCTCCAGTTCCCTTGTTTTTGTCTGTAACGCCCGTTTTTCTTCTAAATCCTCCATCTGACGTGCTTGACGATTCAATATCTTTAGCTGGGATTTAGTATCTGCAAGCTCCTTTTCCGCTGTGAGCACCATATCTTCAGCCCACTTCTCAAGGCGCTCCCGTTCCTCTTCAAAAAGCTGATTATTTGTTTCGATAGACTTTGCTACTGTCTCTTTGAAACTTTTCTGTAACCCATCTTTCAGCTTCTTAAGTAGATCTTCTGGTGGGTTTAACGGTGCTTCTGAAACTGTGCCATCACATTGAAAGAACTTCTGGCAGGTTTCCTGTGGTATAGGATTACCGAAGGTATCAACAGCCGAAAAAATAAGATATTCCTCGCGGTCAAACGCATCAATAGTCAAGAGTTGCAAAATGAGCCACCCTGACCTGCCATACTGGTTTTCTACGATAGAAATTTTTGCATGATAGTTGCTTGTATCAAAGCTGACTTTCGCAGTCAAGGTTTCCTCTGCTTTGGCACGTTCAATAGCCCATTCGCCTAATGGATGTGAAAGGCGATAGAGGTACTCACCAGCCGTATTGGCGTGCTCCTTAGATATCATTCGGTATTGGCCGTTATGAGCCTCATTGGTTGGTGAGTTGTACAGCTCAAAACCCAGTTCGGCATCCGAAAAGTGTGCATTATCAGCGAGTACATAACGGGATAGCCCCCAGAACCACTGGCTAAAGCGATCCATGCTTCTCTTAGCATTATCAAGCTGTACCTTCAGGCGTGCATGAACGTCCTCGTCAAAATACTCCATGAGGACTTGCCGTGTATCTGCCATCTTTGAGCAAATTGCCTCATCCATCTCCTGTTGGAGCTTTGTAAATGCTTTGTTGATTTCATCTACTGAACGACACTGCTGGTAGATCTTCAAGATGCGTCGTTCAAAATCTACACCTGACTCAATTTGGCCGAGAACTTCATCAGACGCACCAAAGACGCCATTAAAAAGACTAAACTTCTGATCAAGCAGTTCATACACTCTACAGTCAGCTTCATTCCGCTCATTGAGGAAGTTGATGACAACCACGTCATGTTTCTGACCATATCTGTGGCAACGCCCGATTCGCTGCTCAATCCGTTGCGGATTCCAGGGCATGTCATAGTTCACCAGCAGTGAGCAAAATTGCATGTTAACGCCTTCTGCTGCTGCTTCTGTAGCAATCATGATGGATGCTGACTCGCGGAAATAGTCAATGAGGGCAGTACGGCTATCGACCTGGCGCGAGCCGGTAACGCGACCAGTACCCTTATGCTCTTTGATCCATTCATTAATGACACGCCGAGAATCTGGATCTGAATTAGTGCCGTTAAATAAAACAATCTGGCCTTCATAGCCATTGGCTTCGAGAAATTGCTTGAGATAGTCCTGGGTGCGTCGTGATTCAGTGAATACAAGCGCTTTACGTTGTGCTCCCATAGCTTCCATCTCATCAAACCCTTGTTCAAAAGCGGAGAGGAGAGATTTGCTTTTCGTATCTGTTCCAATCTGAGTAGCGCACTCAATATAGTGTGAGAGTTCTTTGATTTCATTCTTTATGCGTTGTACGCGAGCGCTCTCTTGAATATTTTCAGTCTGTCTGTATTCATCAGACTCTTCGTTGTCACTGTCTGAGGGCGCAGCATCTAGGTACTCAGTTCCTAGCTCCTCTTCGCTCAAAAGAGTTGTAAAGAAATCATCTATAACCTCTTCGATATCAGCTTCCTGCTGCTGAGATGTTGATTCACCTACCTCTTCATCGAGCATCTTTTCTAAGCGTTCTCGCATTCCTACAAGCGTATTGAGAATTGCATGAGACGATGACGCTAAAAGCTTCCGAAGGATAAGCGTCATAAGATGACGTTGTTGTACTGGCACTGACAACGTATCTTCACGGCTAAGAAATTCAGAAACAACCTCATACAGTTCCTGCTCATCATCATTAGGGCTGAACTTGATAGTGAGCGGACGACGCTTTGTATAGCGTATATACTCTACAACTTGTCGCCGTAGAGTCCTCTTGCAAAATGTCTGGATTCTATCTCGTAAATCTTCTAAATCCCCAGAAGAGGAAGAGGTATATTGTGCTCGAAACGATGAAACATCACCGAATATGCGTTCGTCGATGATGATCGACAACCCATACAGTTCAAGAAGAGAATTTTGTAAGGGAGTAGCTGTCAGTAGACACTTACGCTTTCCCTCAAGAGCCCATTTTAGGTTCTGCCCCGTTTTATTCTTGGCCTTGTAAGCATTCCGTAATTTATGGGCTTCATCAATTACAACGAGATCGTAATTGACGTTACGTATCGATGCCCGCATACGGCTGGCATAGTTAAACGAGGTAATAACCACCTTTGCAGTCTTAAAAGGCTCTAAGTTGCCAGCTTTCTGCTGCTTCTTGAACGCCTGTGAATCCAGAATGATGCTCGGCAGGTTGAACTTTTCCGATAATTCTAAGCTCCACTGCTTACGCAGACTGGCTGGACTGATAATGAGTAGCTTTCGTTTGCGTTCAGCCCAATATTGGCAAAGGACGAGCCCTGCTTCAATGGTCTTACCCAGGCCAACTTCATCAGCCAGAATAACCCCCTGGGACAGAGGACTTCTCAGGGCGAAAAGCGCAGCATCTATCTGATGCGGGTTGAGATCGACCGTAGCATTAAAGAGTGCCATCGACAGACCATGTATTCCGTCACTTTTAGGGTGTTGAAGAGTTAGTGCATGGGCAAAGTACTTCGCATGGAAAGGGGTACTCATAATTTGCTAGAGATAGAAAATAAAGAAATAGATATTAGAAAAAGCGCAATTCAAATAGTTCCTATCACTGAATTCAGCCAAGTTCGACTAATTCATCAAGAATTACATCGGTAAAATGGCGCTACCTTCAAACATGCCCCAAATCTAACCTCATCATCAAATCGATTCTATATTTATCAAACCCAATGGTACTGACCTGCATATCTTCAGGATTCATAAAGGTTGCACTTTGATTTTCTATCCTTTTGATAAAAAAATAGCGAAGCGTATCAGATATTTTTTGACATGCGTATACTGCCTCCGACAAAAAACAGTACAAAAGAACTAAGAGTATCTTAAAATATGCCCTCAATAAAACGCTCTGCTCTCCGGGTAGATGGTCCAGGCGAAGACAGCAATGTATGGGCTTAAAGTCAGCTCAATCAAGCGTCTACGCCTTTGGAAATACAATTAAAGCCCATTTATCAATAGCATGAGTCATCTTATGAATGACTCCTCAGTGTCGAAGGAGGCTAAACGCATATTTTCTAGTATTGAACCGTACTCCTCATGGAGACCTTCCACTATGACCTTGCTCAAACAGATGCTCGCATCCCTGACGCCAAGCACCGCTGCCAATGGGAAACTGCATTTTGACGAGCCATCTGCCATAGATATCTTTGAGTACTGCACAGCAGGGGTAAAGGGAATTGGGCCAGAGGAGCATCCAACGCTTTACCTTTTGGGTGGTGACTTTGGAAGTGGAAAATCGACGCTACGCCAATCATTCCAGCTACAAGGCACACTACCAAACAGCGTAGTGCTCTGTGACGCCGATATTGTGATGGGGCGCTCGCGGGAATACCACCATGATCGACAAGCACTCGGCGATCATGCAGCATACAAAAAGTGGCAAGAACCTGCTCAGTCGTTTAGTCGGGCGTTACTAACCCTTGGGTTCAACCAGCGGTGGAATATCCTCTATGAAGGAGCACTGGATGCCGATATCTACTTCTTCCTACGGAATGCTGCCGCTCAGGGGTATAGAACTGACATAACGCTGCTATACGCGCCTTCTGAAGTCCTTCAGCAGCGCATTCAAGAAGGGAAGGAACACTACGATCACTCCCGCCATTACCACCATCGTGACGGAAGCCTTACTGCTGGGCTCGCTCCATACCTGATTGATATTGCCGATAAAATCTCTATTTACGACAACAGCTCTTCTGTAGATAGATTTCGGTCTGTTGGCAGAAAAGAGAATTGTGGAAACCTGATTGTTACCGATGAAGAAAGTTTTGCTCACTTTCTATCCTGGGGCCAAGTCAATTGGGTTCAAGAGGCCCTGAAGCAATCCGATATTCCAGTTATTCATGGAGAACCTGCAACGCTGCGAACCTATCAGCAGCTCTCTCGTTCTAAGACTCAGCACACTCAGCAGTTTAACCCAGATACTGCTGAACCTATGCTTATTGCCAGCACCAAGAAATCACTCTTTGAAATCGAGCCAGAAGAAATTGAATTAGCAAAAAGCCACTTGGCTATTGCCCTGGAGGAAGCAGAATATAAGGAGACAGAGTGTTCACTCATTGGTGTTTACGGCGGAACATGGAATCATATCTTTCGGTTTCGCCTGGAGAATGATGAGCAGTATGCTGTTCGCATCCGCCAGCACCTTGCTACGTATCCCAAAGAACCTGTTTCTAAGGACGTATTTGCAGCCTACCTTATGAAGCTCATTGATGAAGGAGTACCGTGCTCTGAGATTCATCACCGATTCAGTGAACTCAAAGCTGCACAGGGTATTTCAGCAATTCATCACGATCTCGTTGGAACAATTCTAAAAGCAGAATGGGGTAATAAAGAGTTTGCCCCCTATGTCGTCTATAAGTGGATACCAGGCGATTCTCTTATTTTGAAAACTGCTCCTGGCGCTTATTACTATGCGGGTCAGAAGCTCGCATTGATTCATCAATACACCGTCGATGCGTATCAAGGTCAGGATATCTTCTCCATCGGGGCTCCCATACCCCCTGCTAACTGGAGTGACAAGCTCATCGAGCAACTCCTCTCTGATGAACTTAAAAGGACGACGAGCCCTGATGATTGGGACACGATTCTTGAGCCTATCAAGCCGATCACGTTCTCAATGCTCATTGAGCAAATGAATATTCTCAATAACAAAATTGATAATGCGACTGACATCGTCCCAACACTTCTTCATAATGACTATTGTGGGTTTAACTTGGTTATTAACAATGACAATAACGTTTTTCCATTGGATTGGGATAATTGGCGTATTGGACCTCCTGAATGTGACCTTATAAGGGGTTTGTACTGGGGGACCATCTCTAAAGATTGATGCCGTATTGCGATTAAAGAACGTTTTGACAGCTTTATTCATTGATACTTAGATGCCGGAGGTAAGCAGCCTAATCCATACCTCCTGGCACTATCCAAGCTATATTTTCTATTGCTCATTGGAAGGCTCCAATACGGGTTTAGTCAGACCATGCCTGAGAGACGAGATGCCTTTCCTTCAGTAGAACAATATCTTTTCCACATTCGTAATCTCTATCACGAGGTAGCACAGCTGCTTGATGAGTGAAATTATGCCCTAGTAGTTGAAGAGAAACATACTGACCATAATCTCAGTGCAGCCTTCATTATGGACAGCTCTTGTTATTAACTTTCCCATCAGGCATAGTCGTATTACACAGTATTGCATCAGACAGGTCTACATTAGTTAAGTCAGCTCCTTTTAGAGTGGCACCACTTAAATCTGCACTGCGTAATGTAGCGCCATTCAAATTTGCTGCTAACATGTTTGCATTCCTCAAATCAGCACCATCCAATTTAGTATTGAATAACGAAGCTTCAAGCAAATTCGCATCTGTCAGAGTTGCTCGCGTCAGAACAGAATTATCCAACTGAGCAAAAGAAAAATCGGTATCAGATAGAATAGCACCAGGTAGTCTGACTTGTTGAATTTCCACTGCTATCATATCTGCGCCAGACAAGTCTGCGCCAGACAAGTCCGCACCAGATAGATTTGCTGCTTCCAAATTGGCATCGCGCAAATCAGCATTCTTCAAGTCAGTATTGCTCAAATTAGATTTCGTTAAAGTAGCCCCTCGCAGTTTAATTCCTGATAGAAAGGCTCCTTCAACATCTAATCCTGCCAAAGATTGCTTTGCTTTTGATAAATCCTGTAAAGCCTCAATTCTTCCACCATCAGTTTCTTTTTCACTTGCTATATTCACAACTTGCCAAGCCTGATAGTTTGCTAGCTTCTGCCTTGTACCGGACTCTTTGAAGAAAGTAATGAGTGCTATAAGGATTGCTAGTTTTTCTAAATATCCTAGAACATCAAAGAGATGTATCTTCTTGAGATAATCTGCTAAGGTTCCCGTCTTATTATTTAAGTACTGAAAAAATCGAGAAATTCTCACTTTATACCTTTAATATTTTGCACTAGTTTACTTTCTATCTTGTATTCTGACGAATAATTTCTTCCGCAAAGTCTTTGATTACATTTTCAAAAGAATTTGAAGTAGTCTGCTCGTCAGTTTGATTCGCTAAATCCACCTCGATTCTAATGGGTTGATGCGAAACATCTTCAGTATCATAAGGAAGGGAAGAGTCAGGAGAAATGACAATGCTGTTGTAATCAGACGAACAACTTATCTGAACTGAAGAATTAGAATCTTGAATAATATCGTGATTTTC
>ERZ1740065.265-NODE-265-length-26468-cov-12.260629_pt1 | contig 26468 bp, 25 predicted proteins | sample MGYA00581738_ERZ1740065 | MGnify/ENA primary metagenome ERZ1740065 (study PRJEB43018, sample SAMN04849749) | marine metagenome | isolation source: floating plastic debris | place: Pacific Ocean | collected 2008-09-01 | study: EMG produced TPA metagenomics...
GTGATGGTGTCATACTAGTGATGGTGTCATACTAGTGATGGTGTCATACTAGTGATGGTGTCATACTAGTGAAGTGCGTTGTATTTATGGGGGAGGGCTAAGCTATAGCGGTTTTGGCTGATGGAGAAAGGTAGCAATTGGAACTGTGAGGAAACCTGACCAGTGGCACTAAGAGAAGACGAATCCAGATACTGCAGATATAGAAATTTTAGCGACCTCACGATAACAACTATAATAGCAACTGGAAGAAAAAAATGCTATGTAAGTTGAGCACCATATTTTCGATAGCTCTTTATGTTATATACAAGCTGGAAAGAAGTCGACAAAATTTTCAGAATTAGAAATACTGCTGATTTGAGGAACCGCTATAGTTTGACAACGCTAAAATTTCTATGTTTACAGTAGTTACAATAGCTATAATATGTTAGCGTTTCTAAGCAGCTGGTTATGAACGCTATAAATGTAACCTCACATATACAATAAGTACAGTAGTTGCTGTTTTTCTCTACTAAAGCGCTCTTTACCATCGTGTTTCGAAGGTCAAGGACTTGAGGCGTACGCAGTCTACCCCGGAGTGGCGCAGACAAAGCTGGCGAGGGGATTGACCAGTTCCTCGATATCCTCAACCATCGTTGGCTCCCCCATGTCTCTCTTAATGAGGTACCAATTCACGCTGACCTACATTGACAGTGCTGTACTGTATAACGCAGTTGTTTGGTGGGTAGCTTTCTGTTTCCTCCCTAAAATCGCTCAAGAGAGGAAGTCCTCTTTGTGAATTCTTAAGACCTTTCTTAAGACTACGATTCTTGAGAAGTTTTTCAAGAATTCTTGAAAAATTATTCCAGAACTTTCAGGGCAGGGAAATAGTGTCAACCCTCCCGGATTCAGACCTGTCAACCCTCCCGGATTTCCAGGAGAGACTCCAGTATTTTAGCTGGTAGAATTTACCTTCAAAATTGTAATTATTAGTTTTCTGATGTCCTCCTGCGGCGTATTAGACAGATTATGCTGAGCTGAGCACAAATATACCTAAACCTTAGCTGTAGAGTGTAGAGGCTTTGAGCTATGGCTTCTCAAAGTTCAGAAAAACTGAATCTCCAGTATTTTCAACCTCACAGGTTGAAAAGTCTGGTGATAAAACTTGACAGGTAGGTGTGCACTGGTTGTGGTGTCATGAAAATATTGGAGCACCTTTGCAAAAAAATATGTTGCTCAAATATTTTATGATATTGCTGATCACAAAAGTATTCCTTACAAACACGATCAGTGTCAGCTAAAAACGCCACCAGAGTCGTCCTCTCATGTCCTCCCACTGAAAAACGTGTTTATGCTACAAATCCTTTTTCTTCCCTCAATCCCTAAACAATGCAGGGAAAAACATTAAATATTGTAGAGAGGACAACTCCTACCAGTGGACTGTTTACTTCCGCAAATGAAAGCATTGTGACTACGTGGAGCTGCAATTACAGTGCCACACTACCACTGCATGGCGGGCTTATGATCCAACTGCTTATTTGATGTTGTTCTCTGATTTAGGAGACCAGAAAATGCTGTGCAGACGATCATCTACTGTTGCCTCGAGCCCGAGATCAAAGACAAGTCTGGCCAGTGTCTGAAGTAAGTTATAGCCATGAAGCCGCTGCCGGTCGGGTCTGTCCATCGGGGCGCTATGACTGGCCTATCTAGGATATCAGCAATGCTAACAGAATACTTAACTCGTTATAATTAATAATAGTGCTGCATTTCTTCAAAATGATTGATATCGACTAACCTCCCGATTAATATTTTGAATCTTGAATTCACCTTCTTTTAATCTTGTCACTACAAACTAGTTCGTGAGCTATAGAATTCACAGCAGTATCATTGCTACCGGCTGCAGCAGCTGACATTGACATCACTGTAACGTCTTCGGTGGGTCATTAGTGGTGCTCAACTGCACTGGTGTTGAGTTTGCTTGGATAAATATGCACTCATACTTGTTCACAGATCTTTGTAGCGTATTAGTCTTGATTTATCAGTGAAATTTACCCAAGATTAATCTTGTGGTATGAAATTAATCTTGTAAGGAATTAACCTCGAAAAACTCAATTAAAATTTAGCACTAATAATTAATATATTATGATACTTTCTATGATATAGTTCATATTATTGTATAAATAATATGATATATTATAATTCATATTAATATATAAATAATATAATATGCATTATAATTCATATAATTGTATAAAAATATAATATACATTATAATTCATATAATTGTATAAAAATATAATATACATTATAATTCATATTAATATATAATTAATATAATATATATTATAATTCATATTAATATGAAGTTGAGTTTTATTGGAACTCCTTCAGTTTGATTAAAATGTTCAAATTACTCTTATTCCAATATTATGCTTTTTGACTTCTATCAATAGAGTATGAAGAATATCAAGAGTGTGACAATAATACTAATAGTAATGGTAATAATAATAATTTGGTATAACAATGGTATAACAATTTCCACACTATAATTTATTACCACAATACTTACCGATGTAGCATGTCCGTCCATTTGGTATGATTAGTATGATGAGAGTGCTGAAATTACAGCAACTCCAGTATTTTCCTTTGTGACTACAGTTTGGATCATTATATCCATAATGATTCTGTTTGAGTTGCTGATGATAGTGGACCAATGCAATGGTCTCTAACACTAGTTGGTGACGCACACTCTGTCTCCTAGGGACATGAAACCCATGGAGTGGACGTCCAAACTGACAGACTTTGATCTAGTACGGCTCTGGAAAGTCTCCGAGAGCTGGACACGCCTTGACAGCTACCAACAGTCAGCCAAATCAGACGGACCAATCAGCTGACAGCGTGTGTATTTAGAATAACAGTCAGCTGCTGTTGTTTTCAAGTATTGACTATTTTTTTTACCGCAGAAAAGTCCTGTGACAATTAGATTCTTGTCACGTCACTGTGACAATTAGATTCTTGTCACGTCACGAATGTTTTGACTAGTCTGTGTGAGTGAGGAGTAGAGCAGTGGAGGAGTTATTGTGATGGTTTTATTTGTATGGTAGCCGATGATTGTTAGACATGTAATACATGCGGTAATATCACTGGTCTCAGCTGTCTTCTAGAAAATTTTGCAGTAGATGATTCCGATTGATGACGTAGGATGAGAAGAGTACAAAAGTTTGTGACGAGATCGGAGTAGGGAAGGAGGCGTGTGCCGTTTAACTAAGTGATGCTACTACTACCCTAGTTTACTGATCACACTCCGACAGGTTTTCTCTACATAGCAGCCCTCAGTATTTCCTGGTGTCAACCTTGGTGGGTGATGGTGACCTGGTTCGCCTTTTCTCTGGAGACCTTGACCTTCTTTCCGGTGAGCGCGATGGCCTTTCCGGCGAAGCCGATCTCATGTATTCGTTCTGCTGCCTGCGAAGCATCTCCTGGCCTCGTGGCTCGCCGAGGTAGATCTTTGCATCGGTGTAGCCGCTCCTCAGTCCGTCCTCCATGTTCTCGAGGGCATGGTCCATGGACCAGTTGGTGAGCGTGTGGGCGTGGTGTGCCTGGATCAGCTTCTCCAGCCTTGAGATTATCTCATAGTCCGGCACAGCCAGTGTGTTCACGTCCAGACCCAGCATCCGCGCTACCACAGTCCTCAAATCGACCAACTGTCAGCGATGAGAGAAAATTCATTAGATACCGAGCGATGACCTTGGCCTTGACATTTTGAGAACCACCACTCTAGACTCACCTGTTTTTCTCGCTGGCCAACGTCTGTGAGAAGATGTTTGGTTGTGGCGAGCTCACTGCTCAGCGCCTGAATGGCGCTCTCTGCCTTGCCCATCCTCTCCTGTCCGCCATTCTCGGTGACGGCAATGTCCTCTTTCATATTGCTGATCTTCTTAGCCTGTTTCTGCCTTATTTTGTCGAGCTGTCCGAGCCGCGTCTCCAACTTCTCACAATGACTCACTAGGTCCTGGTTATCAACCTGCAGTGAGAAGGTAACTATTATGATCATGGCAGAATATTTTAGGCTAGACCACTGCAAATGTTGGCTATTGTACAACTGCAATGGTAAGATCTATTATTGCAAAACTACAATGATAAATAATCGATCCGTGATGAGACTTGCAGTGTGAGCAGACATACCTGGAACTTAGTAGACTCGAGGAGCTGGGCCTTCAGGTCTGTAATTTCCATCCTTGCCTGCTCAAGCTGTCTGCTGTACTTGTCACATGTTTTCTCGAGTCTTTTCACCTTCATGGCCTCTCCTTCCTTCTCCCTCTCGACGTCCATCTTGCCAGCAGCCCTGCGTACAGCAAACCACACTCATCAGCTACTTCACACGATCACAATCGGTCAACCGATCTATTTCTCCTCTTTTACCTCTCCTCCAGCTGACCTATTTTCTTTCTAAGTAGGTCAAGATGAAGGTCTTTGCTCTCAAGCTGCTCTTTCATTGTTTTAATCTTCCTCTGTAAGTTGTAGATATGAGTATTGCGGTCTGCCAGTGCGTCTGCCTCCAGTTTAGCCAGCTGAGCTGCTCTAGCCAGCAGAGCGTCGCCGTTCATGTCGAATCCTATCTCAGCACTGATCCTATCCATCTTCATTATCTCTCCCATCCTCTCCATGAACCTCAGATACTGCAGATAAAGTTTTTTTTGAATTTAGCAACAGGTATGTGCTCCTACTACAGCCTAGTCCAAAAACTGACAAAAAGCCTACCTTCTCCTTGTCACCACGTAGCCCATCTCTGTAGACGCCTGAGTTAGCCAATTCTCTGTCTGCATTTCTCAGCCTATCCTCAAGGTCTTTTACATCAAGCTCGCAGCGCCTGGCTCGCTTCTCTGCCATGTTCTTCTGATCATACATAACTTTTAGCTGGTCGTCTAGGCTTCTGACTTTCTCTTCGAGAACTCCCACCGTCTATAAAGGACATTCAAACCATGAGGAAAACTAAGAGAACTAAAGACCGTAAAATCAAAATCCCCTGATACTCACCGTAAACCCATCCTTGCTCATTCCCTGGAGTTGTCTTATCCTGTCTTTCACCAAGTCCTCACTGGGTGTGATGTCCAACATGCAGGACAGCTGCTCGACGAACATCTCGTATCGGCTCTGGAAACTCTTGCTCTTTTGTGATTGGTCTCTGTAAGCAGATGTACAACGCTGTGAACGTTATCACCAGCAACAGCAACTACTAACACGTTTGTGGTGGGACGTTGGGACTCTGCGCGTACCTTAGCTCATGGTCCAGGGAAGAGTAAACTCTCATCTTTTCTTCGAGCTCTCGCTTCGTGGCATTCCAGGCTCGCTGAGATGAATCTAGCCTCTCGCGTAGCACTTCACATTCCCGCTGGGCCTCCATCCTTCCTATTTCAGCCACTTCCTTATCCTGCGAGGCGAAAATAAAACCAAAATATGACTCACTAATTCTGACTAATTTCTACTAGTTATCCTTTAGCTGCAGGTAGTTTACCTTCTGCAGCATTTCACACTCTCTCCGTATATTTCCAGACGCAGACTGTTCACCATTGACTTCTGAAACTAGCCTGTTAATCGTCTCCCTTGACGCTTTGCTCTCTAGTTCGGCGTTAGCAAGGGTCTCTTGTGCGGTGCATAGTCTTCCTTTGAGAGTTGTGTTCTCAGACACCAGCTCATGTATCTTGATCTAAGGCAACCAGATTAACACATGTCCATCAATACCATTAGTACGTTTACAAGTCATATATGTTACTAGTACAGCATAGCCTAGTAGTGTTGGTCTACTACTAACCTTCATGGTATCAACCGACTCGTTGTAGTCAACTCCCAGTGCTGATCTGAGGGTCACCAGTGACTCCTGGTATCTCTTCTCCCATGACCCTGCCTTGACTTCTGCTGTCTCTCTCTCCTGGATGTATAACCTACATCAGGAAGAAATGCTCTAATGTAGAAGTTTTATTCATGCTTCATTGATAACCAGCGATCGTGAGAATAAACTGTACCTCAGTCTGCTCTCTAGCTCTTTGACCTTCTCCTCGAGCTGGCCTCTCTGGTCATGCAACTGTGTGAGGGATGCCTCAGCCCTAGACTTGTCCATGTTCAGAGTACCTTGGATCGCTTCTACCTCTCTCAACCTCTGCTTTAGCGAGTCATTGAGAGCGACTTGTCTGGCTTCGTTTTCTGTAACCAATTTTTAACCAGTCACAATCCAGTAAAATAATTCAACTGTTTTTCATTGACATTTATATTGACAATGATGTGCTATGTACCTTTGGATTGCTCCAATACTGCCTTGAAGTCTTTTATTCTGGCTGCATTAGTTTCATTCTCTAACTCAGCTTCTCGTAGCTTAGTTGTCAAGTGCTCTGTTTTGACGTAGAGAGCCGCCACTTCTCCCTTGGCATTCTCAATGATCGATCTATTGGCTGCTGTGTCGTTACTCTGAGTCAATATAGATAATTGTTTACCTAACTGTTTTCGGCTAATGCATTTTCTATCAACGGAATCATATACTTACATAGGAAGCCCTTGAAGAGATAAAACTCTCTTTCCTTTCTAGCTCATCCTTTAGAACTCTGATTTGATCCTGAAGCTATAACGGTTGAGTGAATTAGTTTTACAGCATACACATCAACGAGGATTTGTTTAGCAGAATTGTACGTTTTTCTTACCTCGGATACAGTACGGTGATCCCTTGTTGGACTTAATTCACGTGCTGGTGACCTAGATCTTCCTGGTGACATGGATCTCCCTGGTGATCTAGATCTTACCGGTGATGCACTCCTCAAATTCCGAGAGCTGTTCTGCTTAGGACTGCCTGGTCGGAATGTGACGTGACGAGGATTATCTATGTCATCTAGCCTCGTCAGACTTCTCCTAAGGCTAGAATCTCTTAGTAATCCATTGCTTGATCGTATAGCTGGCAACCCATCTGTGTTATCTGATCTCAAGTAACTCATGACTACGGTCTGAGATCGGTTCCTCACTTCCACTTCTGGCAAAGTTTCGTTGCAAATTGAGACACCTGCTTTCGGAGCTTTCTGCTCTGTTGACCCTAGTTACCAACAACAAACGATCAACATCCTGTTCCTTCCGAGTACCGCCCCTTTTCCACGTTTTGTCCAATCCTACCCGTTTTCAGAAATTTACGCATAAGCCCCACCTCTAATCTATACTTCTACCCGCGATAAAACGTCACGTTGTCTACGTCATCAGCTTCCCTTGATACAACATGGATGACTGCACGTTGGAGCAGCTTTCGATCAAGCCAGTTAAGCTTTCGCCGTCATTTAAGAGCGCTGTGTTACAGTACAGTTCTACTGTATCTTGCGATGTAGACAATGTTACAGTGTCATGTATGACCAGCGATTCGGGCGCATCATATCAAATAAAGGTAACATACAATCGTGAATAGTTTTGCAAACTTTTTGCCTTTTTCTTGTGGATAATAAAGACTGGGACAGCCATGTTTTTAGGGCAATAAGGGATCAAAGCAGGTGGAACTTGCAGAGGGAAAGACGACTGAGATCGATATAGAAGTCACAGCGGAAGATGGAACTATTGGGCATTACCTTATACATGTCAAACGTCTAAGCGCCAAAGATGCATCACTGCAATCACTGAAAGTAGAGAAAGGAGTGCTCACACCGCCATTTGATGCTCAAATTGACAGCTACTATAGTAAGAAAGACTGATTTCACTATTTTATCAAGAGTTCTATGCAGTTATGTGTAGCCTCTATTTCTATGGAACTTGTATGTTATTCAGTTGACACACCACTGTCTGACCTGGAAGCCGTTGTTTCGGCCACGGCTCCTGATAGTAAATGCAAGCTAACTGTCGATGGAAAATCCCCAGGAGAGGCAACTCAGCTCAGTATTGGTGATACAAGAGTAGAAATCTGTGTTGGCTCGATTGATGGGTCCTCAACAAAGGTAAAACCACACGACTGAACGATGCTTTCATATCACTGAGAGTATAGCGATGAAACTTTTTTCAGACTTACCAAGTCAACTTTGTCAAACCTTTCATGCCTCGGTTCATGAGAATTTGTGATGAAGAACTGCGAATGAAGTACGAAGACTTTGAATCATTAGCTCCGCTCTACATGCCTGTGACGGTCAGAGGAAGTGACTCCCTACATATCTACTCAGAGCCCATAATCAACGAAATGACCAGGTACTGAGTCTAAATTATAGAAAACAGTCTTCTGGATCATTGAAGTTACATAGCAGTTTTATTGTCCTGAATAGTACAGTAAGTACCAGGTAAGTACTTGACTATAATGGTTATATTGACTTGCAGGAAAAACAAGATTGAGCCGATAACTCAGTCTCCTCTGCAGCCCGACTGGTGTGTGAAGGCGTACAGCGTCGATAGGGAGTTGTCTTCCACCGTTGCGTGCATGCCGCTTACCTATGGAGGTGAGACAACAGAGTCTTATATGACAAAGCATTGCAACTATTGATGTCAGAGGTCAGAGTTCATTGGAGATGGTGTTTTAGGTTACTCCAAGGAGTGTGCTATTCGAAGTCTTCCAACCATACTCAAGGAGATGAATGTGAAACCAACCGTCACGGTACTGAGAACTTCATTCGATTGCTTTAGATCAAAACACGCACGCTTGCATAGAGGGAAACTATTTAACATTAGTAATTGTTATTATTTGGTTTACCAAAATTATCATTAAATAGATGACGTCGTTACTCCATTGTTTCATCGTTTAAAGTTCCAATGAACAACCTAGACTGTGTTCTGCCAAGTCTAGTATAAACATTTTTAGGAGCCGGGTGCAGAGTGTGAGAGCGTATCGGTGAAACACAGCTATACTCTAAGATCCTGGGAGAAAAATCTGCACCAGATATTTGATGAGACAAACGCTACCAAACTGGTATCTATGTCAAAGGATAGTGTTAACAAATATCTAGCAGCCCTGCCAAGCAAGCCAGGTAGACATCTATATCCTGTACATCTCTCACGCCTTAGTATCAGCATACATAAAGAACTAGCTATGTGTAGATCCCAACATCACATGGCCTGACAATGAGGGTCCTCTTGACTACATTACTAACGCTGCCTGCTGCCTCGCCTGCGCTGTCAAATCTAAGAAGACAGACGCCAACTCTCACCTGCAGCTCGGGCTGGCATTGGAGGAGCGGTACATTGCTGAAGACATGTATGCTCTTAAGAAAGAGGTAAGAATGATACTTCCTTCTGCTCCTCCTCTACCTCTTGCTCCTCTCCCTCATGCTCCTCTCTTTCTGACTCCTCTCTGTCTGACTTCTCTCTTTCTGACTCCTCCCCTCCTGGTTCTCCTCACCTGCTCCTCTTTCTGGATCCTCCCCTCCTCCTCCATTCCACTTGCTCCCACTCTCGCTCTTTCCTCCTGCTCCTCCTTTCCCTGCTCATCCTCTCCTGTTCCTCTCCTTCCTGAACCCTCCTACTCATCCTTTTCCCCTCCTTTCCCTACTCCTCTTCTTCCTGTTCCTCTCCCTCCTGCTCCCCTCCTGTTCACTCTTCTTGCTTTCCTTGCCCTATCACTCTCCCTTCTGCTCCTCCCACCCCTCTCAATCCTCTTACTCCCGCCACTCGTGCTGCTCCTGATCCTCTTGTCGCCATATCCTTTGTGTGTGGCATGCCTAGTTGCAGAATCCATTTACACCTTTCACCACAGCATTGTTCTGCTCCTATATTACTAGTCTGGGGGTCTCACCGAGCTGGCAGCACTCAATATGCAGGTCAAGGCTGGCTCAAAGGAGGAGGAGATACAGGCTATCTGTAAGATGCACGGGGTCGATAGTCAGGCACCCTTATCACTCGTGTTGAAGGTACGAGGACTATGTCTCATATAGCCTACTCTTTCTTGTATATCAGTACTCCTCTTCAATAGCTTCTTCTTTGCTATGCCTCTGATGAAACATGAGCGCTCCCTCCACTCCCCCCATGGCTATTCTCCTCTCTCAAGACATCTGATGTTGTTCACCAGGCTCTAGATACGGAGTACCATGCCATGAAGAGTGCCGGCCAGACTGCCAAGGTAGAGCAGGTCCAGATGCTTTATGCGTGGAAGAGTAAGCAGGCAACTCAGGTACACAATATCCATAATTGTGTATTATGCTACTGGGATTCGGAGTTGTCATCTCATTAACATTAATAGGAGGGCGCTGCGGCCCAGAAAGCTGCTGATGACACTAACCCTCTGGGCCAGGCGTACCTGAAATACCTGGATGCTCTAAGCTGTGATGAGACCAAGTCGGTGTACCATTTCCATGTGGGACGACTACAGGTCATACAAGGCCAGTACGAAGAGGCAGTGATCAGACTGCAGTCTGCTCTCAGCTGGAACAAACAGCACCAGATGGCCAGGTGGAGTAGTCTTACAGAGCACCAAAGACCTTTTATAAGACAATAAGCTTCCAAAGGATGTAGCAGTTCCATTCCATGTGCACTTCACATTCTACCTGCATAGGTTTTACCTTGGACTAGCCCTGTCGCTGCGTAAAGGAGGCGCCGGGAGCCGAGCTGCTGAGGCCTTTGCTTACATCCAGGAGGCCATGGAGCTTCTACTCACAAAACAGACAGATATAGCCCTGGGTGCCAACAGCAGGTAAAAACCTATAATGATAAGTAAACAGTTACCTTACAGCGCTCTTAATTTTATTGCTGTTTGGATTTTTAGTGAGAGACAAATGTTGGTGGATGACCTATTACGGGTGACAAATGTTCACATTCTTCGAGGAATTATCTCCCTTGGGAAGATTGTGGCTGCGAATCCTGATATGGGCAAGAACTGCATGAGTGCCGAGGATTTATTCCACACGTATGTCGGTCCGTAGCAGTGGTATGCTCTGTAGTATCCTCAAGTTAACTCTAGCTTTAATTCTTTATCGCTCAGGGCTGTGCTCCTTGCGACAACCACTCTGCCGTATGTGGCGCGGGGAGATCTGTACCAACAACTCGAATGGGTGATACTCGAGGGCCACAGTCTACTCTTAGACATGCTGCTGGCTAAGAAAGCCAACCCCAAGTATATAGTGAAGAGGTGTGAAGGACTGAGCGCTGTAATAAATAGCTGTTCCATAGAGCGCAGTGATGAGCTTGTGACTCTACAGTACAAGGTGTGCCCCAGATTGAGATAAGAAGTCTATGCAGGCCACTTCTCCAGAAGTAGGATCTCAGTCTTTCTCTGGTGTTACAGACGTGTAAAGCACTTGTCTCCATCCAGCCTTCCAGCAGCCAGGCACTCTGCTTGTTGGGCACAGCGCAGCTAGCACTCCATGACCTTGACCCCCAGAGAGAACAAAGTGCCACACTACTCACTGACTGCGTGAATTCATTGAGAGCAAGTGTCGATTTGGAAGGGAAATCCACGCATTCGGAGTTGTCTCCTCTTTTGAAAGGTAGGCTGTACTCATTTGCTCATCCTAGTCTCTCATTGGAGCAGTTGTCATTTGTGCCTGATCTTTAATAAGACCAAGAGTGGTGGAAAGAGAAGGCAAAGGCGGCGTCAAGTGCGACTAAATCGACGGAGAAAGAAGCTCCGGCCAAAGCTCCAGCTGCGGCAGCAGGGAGAGGGGCAGCAGCAGGCAGAGGAGCACCTGCCAGTAGAGGAGCAGCGGCTGCCAGAGGAGCAAACAAGGCAGCAGCAGCTCCTCAGAAAACTCAGGTAGCTTTCTTACAAGTATGTCAGAGTATCAAGGTCAATCTACTGCTGGGGGCTGATATGGTACAGAGTGTGATAATGTTTCCGTCATTAAGACCTCGACAACTAGAGGCACTGCTGCCAAACCAGCCAGAGGAGCTAGAGGTGCGCCAGCAGCCAGAGGAGCACCTGCTGCAGCTAATAGAGGGGCACCTGCCAGCAGAGGTGGAGTGAAAGGAGTGAATGCTCCCTGTAAGGAAGAGCCAGTAAAGCCGGCTAGTGGTGATGCCTCAAAGGCTTGCGAGAAAGTAGAAGGTACCCAAGGGAGAGATGATAGGCTTTATGAAAGAGATTGTTGGAGAAATGACAGCTTATTTTCTCAGGTGATACAGGAAAGTCAGCTGTGACCAGTCTACCAGCCATGATTAACAAGAAGACCCACAACGCACGGCTGTACTTGGCCAGAGCCCTGAGCCGTACAGACAGTGGTGTGGAAGAAGCTTGTAAATACTATAACGAAGTCCTTGTCATGGCACCAGAGGTGAGTACAGGCTATCTCCTTTCTGTCTCCTCGCCCTCCTCCACCTCTCTAGCCTCTCCGTCATTTTCTCCCCTCTCTATCCCTTCTCTCCACTCTCTATCCCTGTTCTCTCCTATTTATTGTTCTACCTCTTCTGCCATCCATCCCTATATCTACCCCATCTCTCCAATCTCTACCACCCATATTTCCCCCCCCTCTCTCTCTCTCTCCCTCCCTCCTCTCATATGCTGTTCATATCTGAATGTATTCCTGAGAGAGCTGCTGTTATGTCTGTTAGGTACATGATGCCTACGTAGAACTGGCTGAGATCCTGTCCAAGAAGGACCCGTTAGCCGCAGTCGATGTCTACTGCAAGTTCCCTGTTCCTGAGAACCCAGGTTTTGATGACGCGTTCATCTTTGGTGAGATCGTGCTGATACTGTTCAAATACGAGAAGTACGACCATCCGAAACTGGCGGATAACATGATCAGACTTGGCCAGATCATGGGACTGGGTACGCATGGATAACTGAACTACACATGTAGTGATGGAAGCAGATAAACACATTCTCATAGTCTATGCTGTATGTGTTGCAGCGTATCTGGACAAGTATGTGAAGAAGTTGGAGGAAAAATATCTCAACGAGCTCCTAAAGACAGTTTACGCCGGAGTCAACAGGAAGTCCGTCGACGATCCAGACATGATCCAGTTTTTTAAGTTCAAATACTGGCTGTGAGACAGACGTACGAAGATTCACTCCTGCACTATCTCTCGCCATTGTGCACAGCACACAACACTGGTGCCAGGAGCATGAGTAGCCTATAGATGCATAGCTATCTTCCAGAGATAAAACAATCATGGTGTGATCGATACCAGAAATGACTGACTAGAGAATGTGTTATCTCCACCTGCCTATCGACAGTAGCTATAGTGTGTACGATTAGGAAATGGATTAGCGGCACTTGACTACATCACATAGAAATAAGGGGTTTATTTACACAGGAGAAGACAACTCCGAATACATAGTGCATGGGACATTTGATTATCTATCCATCACAATTCAGGTAGCAGCACGGTCTTAGATAGTGACTAGGGTCCATTCTACTTGCGAGCAGGTTCATGGATGGAGACATTAAGTCATATTGAGCAGCTGTTGTGGCGTTGAAGCTAGAGACATTGAGGGTCTTCATCTTCACCAGAAGGCGAAGGTCATCGGAGATGTAGTCGTTCATCTGTCATGGGAATAAGAACTAGAGGGACTATAGACCAATGTCAACGATGATCCTGTATCTAATAGTATATGAGACAAAGCCATGATCTTTGATAGTGTATACCACACACACATACCTACCTCCGTACATTAGTTTCTCCAGCACCATGACAGGTTGTGGTACGTGCGTCTCATCTGATGTTCAATCAATGCTGGGGGATTTCATGGTATTTGTGCCAGGACCACTAATAGTCACAATATTGGAGGGGTAACACCCACCAGACCGACCAGTATTCTATGGGTACATGACCGTTGGCTCCGAGTTCCAGTATGGTTCCAAGTGGAGTGACGCGTAAATAGATCATATTACGGGTGCTACGGTACTACCGTCTACGCAATAGGAAGTGTGTATGGCTCAAGTACTTCTGATCGCTGATTGGTTCAGCAGTTTTATGTGTCACATCATGGAGGATGACGGCTATAGTAATGACTGTGCGAGCATGACGACTCGAGGGAATGAAATCACCAGTAGTTTTTGCAGTTACAGCAGCTACTGTTTGGCTGTTCTCCATCCTCATACAATTGTGGTGGTACGAGCTGACCAAAGAACAAGAAATTGTGGCAATTCAAGGAAGAAGGTTGGAACAAAGTGGGTAGGTAGGTAGGAAGAAAGAAGTCATGGGTCAGCCGTTCTCTCAGCTCATGAGGAAATTATTCTCATCTGAAGAGCCCAGCCAAGTGGTCATCCTCGGTTTGGACGGTAGTGGTACGTATTCTATGGCAGTATAGAATTACAGCACAAGGAGAAGGTCCATTACCCATCATTGTGTACTCATGCTCCCTCTGACTGACTAGGGAAGACAACACTGCTATACAGACTGAAGTTGAATGAGACAGTGGCGACCATTTCGACCACTGGTTTCAATGTGGAGACAGTAACGCCAATCGAAGGTTTGGAGTTAAGAATGTGGGATGTTGGCTGTCGATCGCGGCTTATACCGCTTTGGAAATACTACTTGAATGAGACTTCAGGTAAGCCGACTGACCTTGCTCCCTGGCTTCCACTCCCAAATACCTGTGACCACCACAGTCATCATTAGATGACGTCATTTCCGCAGGTATCGTGTATGTTGTGGACAGTAATGATAGAGAGAGGCTGCCCGAATCATGTGAAGTGTTGGTAAATTTATTGAAGTCACCAGATGCTAATGGTATTCCTGTGGTTGTGTTGGCAAACAAGCAAGACTTGCCGAATGCCATGAACTATGGTGAGGTAATCTCTGCCTTCAAATCCTATGGAATGGGTGACAGGTAAGGCAGGTTGGTGGTAGTGCTTGTTTGTGTTTGTGGTACAGTACTTATTTTGTAATGTTCTATGTCACAGAGAGTGGCATGTTCAAGGTACTACTGCTACCAATGGAGAGGGGGTACCTGAGGCAATGGAAATGCTGGGAATTTTCATCCGAAATTACAAGGAGCGGCTGCTCACTGAAGAAAGCCTGGATACTTGAACTCTACTCCATAGCCATCACCTGCATAGTGTGAAGCTGTGCTATATGATCATGCATCTCAGCGGCTGTGATGAAAGTCAATTATCGACTTGCTCGGGGAGATATGTACTTAGTCCGGGGAGATGTGTACTCAGTCCAAAAGCGGAGATATCTGACCCCCATGACCTCACTTGCTGCATCGCAAGGAGTTCAGAGGTCATATTTAACAGCTGATATCGGTTACAACTGGCTGTCAATATAGTATCTTATTTTTGTGATGGAGCTGTGTGAAAGCAAGTTTTGTTAGATTATAATAAAGCTGGATCTATACTACAACAAGTTGTACTTCTACATTCTGTGACGAGTTCTGAGTTGATATTGATATTGCAGTGGTATAATAAAGATCTGGCATGCCGTAGTTCAGAACCCTGACCCATTGTGTCAATCAAGGAGTCATGGATACGATTTTCTTCTGAGTCAAATGGAGATCAATATCACAACCGATTTAATTACGACTTTCGCCTCTCTGGAGTGCAATAATTCAATCTTCCCCTACACACACGATCAATCGGAATGCAATGGTGACATCATTGTTGCCAAGCTGGCCCTGGCTCAAAGGGCTCAACCTTGACTATTCGGTTGCAAGCGATGGTGTATAAATGTTGTGTGGGCGTTGCGATGTCAACGCTTTAGTCCGAGAGCAGAATTAGAGTTGGCAAAGGATCTTATATACGTGCGTCGTACTTATTTTACCTGCTAAAAAGGAGACGAACTAAACGATACGCGTGGAGCTTATGATAGAAGCATTGCCAGCAGTCAGTGTTACAGCATGGAATTTCCTAGTTCGTTGCGATATAAAACGATGGAGCAGGTCGATGACAAGACAGTAGCAAAGAACACTCGTTCAGTAAAGTTGAAAGAACACACCACAGTCCTACGAGGGCAATCCAAGGATGGGGCTATTTTTCTCCAAATTAAGCAGCTTGTTCGACTCATTCGCTGACAATCCAGTTCGTATTGTCATGCTTGGACTGGACGCAGCAGGTAAGCTAACATTATGACATCTCACTCAAACATTTCAATCACTACATCGACGATAAGATTACTTACGTGCCTCCTCCATTGATATGTTCCAGGCAAGACAACTATGATGTATAAACTCAAACTGAATGAGACCGTGTCAACCATCCCAACTATTGGCTTCAACGTGGAGACAGTAAGCCCGAAGAAAGGTGTGACATTTACTATGTGGGATGTCGGCGGTCAGACACGCATCAGACCATTGTGGAGACATTACTTCCAGAACACAGAAGGTCAGTTCACAAGTTTCATTGATTGTTGGTGCTGTGGCAGGTATGAGACGCCCTGTAAGCTACAACTTCCACTTACTATGGTCCTCTCTCTAAATCGGCATAGATACGCAGTACTGAAGCCTATGTGATTGAGTGCTAGTAGCTACTAGTAACATGTATCTCCTACCACAGGTTTGATATACGTGGTGGACAGCAATGATAGAGAGAGATTTCAGGAGGCGTATGACGAGCTGATGGGAATCTTGGAGTCACCAGAGATGAACGGAGTGCCAGTAGTCGTATTGGCTAACAAGCAGGACCTACCAAACGCAGTTAGCTGTAGCCAGATAGCCCAAGCTCTACATCTACACAAAATGACTGACAGGTACGGCTCCTCACCCCACCCTTACAGAGCCCAATTCACACAGGCCAATAATGAGCTACGCGATAGAGCAGCAAGGCTAATTGCGTGACGTCACCCTGTAAGTAACATAACGCTCTGTATTACAGGAAGTGGCATATACAGGGCACATGTGCCACGACAGGAGAGGGAATGTATGAAGCTATGGATATGTTGGGCAATCTAACAAAGGAGTTTAAAAAGCACAACAGGCAAGGCTTCTAACATCAGTAATAGTGGACAGAGGCACAACTCACAGAACAAATATATCTACTTATTAACTATATCAGTATTTCTCCCTCCGATATGTAAGCAATAAACCATTTAATAAACCAATCCAATTGATCAATTCCTCGATAACTAATAATAATAATGATAATGATAATAATAATAATAATGATAATAATAATAATAATAACAGGTATGTGGCAAAAGTACAACAGTTTCATTCGAGATATGAGTGGATGACAGCACCAACTTTATTACTCAATCGATTGACATAGACATCAGGCCTGGATGCCAAGTCCCACAGACATAGAGAATGAGAGTGCGGCAACATGTATAAATAGACATGTGAGTTAGTGACACGGTATCACCTCCTCGACTTCTTACGAGCTTGAAACTTGACCTTCCTGACGTCCTGATTGGTGAGCTGTAGGACGCCATCTCTAAACTTGCCGGCTTTAGTTCGAGACAAATGCTTGCTGTACAGCTTACTCGGTAAATCGACTGTCTTCCGCTTCCTGCCTCTCTTGTCAAAATCTCTGACCATGTCGTCACCTTGAAACCGCTTCTCCTGCAAGCAAACAATACACCAATACAATACACAAATACAATACACAAATACAACACACCAATACAATATGCCAATACAATACGCCAATACAATACGCCAATACATGGAGCATTTACTCATCACATGCACTGTAAACCCAGAATATTATAGCGTTTTGCTCAAATCAACAGTATTGTTTAATAGTGCTGCATTTTAACTGAGTGATTCTAAGATTAGCTAAGATTAATTAATCGGAAGATTAATTTTATGCCACAAGATTAATCTTGTGGCTAGTTTGAGGGTAAATTTCACTGATAAATCAAGAGAAATATGCTACAAAGATCTGTGAACAAGTATGATGGCATATTTATCTAAGCAAACTCAACACCAGTGCAGTTAAACACCACTAACGACTCGCCAAAGACGTTAAAGTGATGTCAACATCAGCTGCTGCAGCTGTTAGCAATGACACTGTTGTGAATTCTATAGCTCAAAAGCTAGTCTTTAGTGGCAATATTAAAACAAGATTAATAGAAGATTAAAAATATTAATCGGGAGATTGATCAAGTTTAATTATTTTGAAGAAATGCAGTACTATTTTTTAATAACGCCTAGAATTTTTTAGCGACTTCCTTCGAGCTTATATATAACATAAAGAGCTATAAAAAATATAGTGATCAACTTAAATAGCGTTTTCTTCCAGTCGCTATTATAGCTATTATTGCAAGGTCGCTAAACATTTAGGTTTACAGTAAGTAGGAAAGCACTCAGTTGTCCACACAAGGTAATGGAGAGCGAAAAGAAAACCAAACATCATATCTAATCGTTGATACTTTGTGGAATACTGTAAATATAATTCTTATTGTAGGCTAAACTATAACTAGTTTTAGTTATGGGAAGACATGGCGGTTGGAATGCTGTAAACATAGATATTTCAGTGGAAAAAATCTTATAGCATTTGGCTCAATCCAGCAGTATTTTCAATACTAGCGCTTAAAGTTTTTAGCGATTTCTTTTGAGCTTCTATAAAACAAACCATCAAAAATATAGTGTTCAACTATAATAGTGTTTTCACCGAGTCGTTATTATTGCGAGGCCGCTCAAATGTCCATGTATGCAGCAACAATGGAATAGGATGAACAAAACAAGGGAGGATGAATCCAAATTGCTATAATGAACATTTAGACCACGTTGTCGAGGAATCGTTGTAAACGATATAATAGCACCTCACTATAAAAATGAGTTTCCTAAATTAAGAAATACACAGAAAATTTACATAAGAATTCGCAGGAAAATGATTAATTAATTATTAATAATTATAATCTCATCAGCAAATTTGAACTTTGACCTTTGTTTCATATAATGACATCGGAAATAGATGCGCTTGACTTCATATGTGAACTAGCGGACTGACAGCTTGATCACAAAAATTCTTAATTTGCAAAATAATCATATTTTATGATTAATGTTTTCATGTTATGTTGATGTTTTATGTCATATTGGTGTTTTGATCCATAGAGAACAGGGTGAAGACCCTTTGCACAGCAGATGTTGTTACTTTGATGAGTTACGCAGCACACCTGTCTGTTTGCTGCTGATTTAATCATATTGTGTCTGAGAAAGGAGAGAAGAGCCAGTTGGAGACAATACGAACCTCATTGGCGAATTTCTGTGCCTTCTCCTCGTATACCTCCTCCATCAGCTGAGGATAACTCTTTTTCTTCTGAGTTTTCTGAGTTTCTGTCTGCCACTTCTGTATCATTTCATGAGGGCGACGCTGTCTTTTCCTCCATTTTTCCAACGCTTTACCTCTGTCCTCTACAGCTATGGCGGACGCTCCGAACTCAAATACTTCATTTCTACATCACCAAGAGTTAGTGATACAGTACATACAACAAGGGAGATATGTATCTGTGCATAGAAAATAATGAGAAGGTACACTCATACGCATTCTAAGCCAGCAAAAGAACCAACCTTAGTGCAGAGGTCAGCTCTATCTCCTTTAGAGTAGCAGGCAGTGCATTACCCTTATTTCTTTCCTTCTTATGCAGCCTCTCCACTTTCTTTTCTATACGTTTTTCTCTCTCTTGCATAACAGACTTACTTCGACCACTGCCTTCCATCTTGTTTCGGATTCCTAGTCCAGGCTCTTTAAACGTAACCACCTATCATAAAGTGAATTCTTTTACATAATATTCATACAATGGTAAAATATTCATCAGTGTGTCGTTTCAAAAAGTTTTGGAGATAAACTACAGTGATTATTATAGCTCCAGGAAGGACAGCAGTTAATAGGATGGATGTCGACCGATATTTTACTAGTGTATGAACGATCTCGACAGGTTAGAAACCTAAACATACCTCAGGAACCCTTGGAGTCAAAGATTCATTTTTACGTCTTATGCTGACAATCATTGTGATACAAGCACCTGAATGATTGACCGTCCAAATGTGGGAGGAGATCAGCGTCTCAATAGTATAATATGTAATATATGAGCGTTTCTTATCAAGCAACAACAAAACAACACAGCACCAAACCGTCGTTTCTGATCTGGTGCACTGTAGGTTTTCGTGCCGCACGGGTCGGATTTTTCTATCAAAAGACCAAAACGTCGAGTGTCATCTACTGTGCGATTGGTCCGACGGCGAATTTGACACACGTATGTTCATTGGTCTATTATTGCGGTACATGTATCTACCGGTGTAACGTACATACGTACCGTAAGTACCGTACGTACCGTATGGTAAGTAGAATAACGAGTGAGATATGAGAATATCGTGAAGATTTAAGGAACGCACCATCGATGAATGAATAGATAATCGAGCATTACTTGTCCAAGCTCACGAGCCGTATATGACTCTTATCACGAGTACCGAGACCAACTGGGCCGTTTACGTTGATCTATCCAATCAGAGTACGCTTAGCATGGACCAATTGCATACTCGTTAACACTCGACGTTTTGGTCTTTTGATAGAAAAATCCGCACGGGTCGTACTGATGGGTTGTACATATCTAGCATTGATATAATCAGGATCAAACGGTAGCTGATTGGCCAATAACATATTCACGCACAATTGGCCAGTGGCGCTTATTCCTAAGTTTTATGACCAATTATAAGTGAGTATGAAAAATTCAAACCAATCACATACTAACTGTAGGCCTAACATACTTGTCCACAGCCTTGACACAAATTTCCTAACCACCGATCTAGGAGTGTTCTTGAAACTAGGGTAATGCGTTCAAATCCCGTACTTCGGTAAAAATCGAGTGTAAAACCAGGGACTAACACATCAACGTTTCACCATCAAATTGTGGCTTGCGAATCAAAATAAGCAGTCGACTTTTACATTTTGATTTGGCGTACCATTGAACTGTATTTAGTCTACATCCTTCCTCTTCAGACATTCACCTTTTTGTATGTATTAATTGAAGTTTTGTTTGCTCTCTATCAATGAAGCATGAAGTCAAGATTCAGTACAATTGATATCAAAGCTGTGCTCCATGATATTAGAACTCAGTAAGTGAGCAGGCATATATCTATCTATGTCATTGTAATGACAGCCTGATGTTACGTGCATATGTGCTGCAGGTTTCTTGGCTTGAGAGTCAGCAACGTGTATGATGTCGACAACAAGACTTATCTGATTAAGTTCGCCAAGTAAGTCCGGTTACAAATATATAAACTTAGGCAGTAGAGTGTGCATCGAAATTGATTTCTTTTCTAAAGTCAACCCTGATGTGTGATATACGACAACACCATACTGGATTCTTGGCACGATTATAACTACTCCAGCGTGTTTGGTGTCTAGTTCTGTGTATTGCCTAGCTATACCAGTTTCTGTCTTTTAGTATCTGCCTCTGCTATAACTTTGCAGACCCGATTCAAAGAAGGTACTACTTATTGAATCAGGAATTAGGCTACATATAACCGAGTATGACTGGCCAAAGAGCAATTTCCCATCTGGCTTTAGTATGAAGGTATGTGATGGTGTGTGACTTTGCCTTGTGACATCTATCTATGATGTGATGGATGCTGCTTCGCTGTAATGTAGATGAGGAAGCATCTGAAGTCTCGTCGCCTGGAGGAGGTTGTGCAGCTCGGCAATGACAGAATAGTGAGACTGCAGTTTGGCTCCGCCGAGGCCGCCTATCACATCATACTGGAGCTCTATGATAGGGTATGTGTTAGGGTATATGTATGACATGGTACATATAGAAACAGCGTAGATGAAGATGACTACGCACTGATGGCTGCGACGGTTGCTGAATGATCACATGGTCACATGATATGTCAGGTGATGCGTCGTGATGGCACAGCGCTAGTGATTGCAGCAGCATCACATGTTTGAGTTCTCATCAAGGAATCGTTATTTGTGTTTGCTACTGCTGGGTGTAGACGAGAGGATGCTATCCGCCATAGACTTGGGTAAATCTTGTACTGTGAGTGATTGTGGCCGGGGATTCCCCCAGTATTTCCAGGAACTTCCAGTATCCTAGATGCAGAAATTTAGGGTCAAATTGCTGTTATAGGTTTCCTAATGTTCTCCTGTGGCTCACCAGCTAGATCTTAGTGTGCTCAGATATAGCTGAGTACCTAGTAGCTGTGGGGGGGGGAGTGGGGTTGAGCTGAGCCTTCTCAAGGTTAATGACCACTGAATCTCCAGTATTTTTAGCCTAACAGATATTTCACGAATTGCAGGGTAATATTGTCCTCACCGATCACGAGCTCACGATCATGAATATACTGAGACCGAGGGCGGACAACTCCCAAGACGTTAAGTTTGCCGTGCGTGAGAAGTACCCTGTCGAGCTAGCCAAGTCGCAGCAGGAGTCGCTCTCTATTGAAGCGTGAGTGAACAATGCCTCTGATTGCAGTCTGCGATAGGGATGGGCTCCAAATGCAATTGCTGATTTTCACTTATATTCGGAGTTGTCTTCTTGATATATCGAAATGCCAAACTACTCACAATGACTGGGGTGGAAAACCGTACGACATCAGCATCAAAGAGAAGTTTATTTGGCACACTAAGTGCTTCTACGCGCAATGAATCCAGTGATCAATCTTCATTTACCTCAGATAAAGTTCTTTAGCCCAAATATTTGAGATTATTTGAAAGTATATTCATGTACTGATGCTGCATCTGATATGATACTAGGGTTTTCTAATGTCAAGAAGACAACATCCGATTTCGATATCGAGTATCGAATCCATGCCTAGTCTGCAGTGGCGAGACGTCGTCTGACTGTGATACGTTCTCTGGCTTGTTTTAGACTCCATGAGCTGCTGGCGTCAGCGAAACCGAACGACAACCTCAGACGAGTGCTGAATCCAGCTCTCCGTACGTACTGATATCTACTTCTGTTTACTTATACCTATAGATATCCCATATTGCTATTATATACATTGCTGCCCAACCGGATTTGATAGCGGCAGAAATATTAGCATTTCTTTCAAAGTCATCAGAAAATCCAAATGATAGGGATTCCATAAATGATAAGACAACTCCTGTATAAGTATTGATGGGAGCAGTTTCTATAGCGAATTCCAATGATAGTAGTGCTCCATTTCTTCAAAATTCGATTAACCTTCCGATTAATATTTTTAATCTTGAACTAATCGTATTTTAATCTTGCCACTACCAACTAGTTCCTGAGCTATAGAATTCACACCAGTATCATCGCTACCAGCTGCAGCAGCTGACGTTGAAATCACTGTAACGTCTTTGGTGGGTTATTAGTGGTATTAAACTGCTCTGGTGTTGAGTCTGCTTAGATAAATATGCTATCATACTTATTCACAGATCTTTGTAGCATATCGTTCTTGGGTTTTCAGTGAAATTTACCCTCAACCTAGCCATAAGATTAATCTTGCGACATAAAATTAATCTTCTGAGCAATTAGTCTTGGTTGATCTTAGAATAACTCGATTAAAATGCAGCACTGAATCAAAGCGATACTTTCTCATAGTTATTTTCTCTATGGTTAGACCTCCTGTCATATTGGTTCTACAGTATGTAGGCGTTAATGTGGCTGTGACTGTGTCATTTTTAGCCTATGGACCCGCAGTGATTGAGCACAGCCTTCGGAGTATCGGGTTCGCCCCCTCATCGGCTGTCGGTAAGGATTTCGATACAATGACTGACCTGCCGAAGTTACTGGAGGCGATCGAGATAGCAGAGCGACTGATGGCTGCCAGCGTGGAGGCCTGTAAAGGCTACATCATACAGAAGGCGAGCCAACATACTTTTGTAGTGTCTGTAGTTGTCTTCTCCCGCCAATAAGCCTCTCGCAAGAGTGAGGGAATCTACTTGTATATGGTTCTATCTAAAATGGCCGGGGAATTTATTGCTAAGGAACGATATTGTTAATTTAGTGTTTTTATTGCAATATTATTGTTATATTAATATTAAATTTGATATTATTAGTCCTATTATTATCCTATCATTATTATTGCCATTAAATCATATATTATAGTTATTATATAACAATCATTATTGATATATGTCAATGAGAGGTGCAGGAAGGAACTCGTACGTTTGAAATCTTCAACTTTGTTTGCACAGCGGCACAAACTATTGGTAAAGGAGAGTATTGGATCTTGATAAGAACTGTCAGGCACAGTGGCACCGCTACCTCCAATTGAGAGCTGTCTGCCCTTGTTTCATTACGCTATGCTGAATGTAACGGCAAGGACGTTGCACTAATCTAACGACAGAGCCATACTGTCACAGATGTTTGCAGTAGGAGACGATATACATATGTGTTTCATCTTGTATTTAGTCGGAGCAGAAGGCTGATGGTGAGCTGCTGGTGTACGACGAGTTCCATCCTTTCCTGCTCGAGCAGCACGAGTCGAAGAAATACATCGAGTTTGACACCTTCAATCAGGTAATTTGCCGATTCTCATCTTCACTTCGGTTGCTGAAATTCGGACAGTTTCTTAGGACCCAACATGGATATTCCATTAGGGGCTTTTTAAGGAGCCCCGACTTGAAATAAAAACTACCAATAATTCTTAGGCAATATCTTTCGCCTACTCGACTACAGATGGCCAAGATTATTGTAGATTCCTTCTAAATGGTCTACTTTGAGTAATTGAAAATCAGATTTTTGAAAATACATCTTTGTCATGGTTAACTGTGGAACTGATGCTTGTGTTTACTCCTGTGGCAGATTAAGTTGCTGTTTTGTCTCTTTTATGAGACAATATTAACTGTTTGAAGGCAGTGGATCAGTTTTACTCTCAGCTGGAGGCGCAGAAGATAGAGATGAAGACCGTGCAGGCGGTGAGTCAACATATGTTTGCATATTTCTTCTGTCGGCTGCTGTCTCTCTGTCTGCTGCTGTCTCTCTGTCTGCTGCTTTCTCTCCATCTGCTGTTTTCTCTCCATCTGCTACTGTCTCTCCATCTGCTATCTCTCCGTCTGCTGCTGTCTCTCCATCTGCTGCTGTCTCTCCGTCTGCTGCTTTCACTCCGTCTGCAACTGTCTCAACGTCTGCTACAGTCTCTCCGTCAGCTACAGTCACTCCGACAGCTGCAAAACCTCAGTCTCTTCATGACACCTATGATTGCTACTGGACTGCAGGAACGAACAGCCCTGAAGAAGCTGGACAATGTGAAGAGGGATCATGAGAGGCGTCTGTTGGAACTGCAGAGTGATCAGGAGGCTGACCAACGGCGAGCGTACATCATACAGATCAACCTTGACATTGTAATAGGAGAAAATAGATATGATATGAAATATCTGAAGGAAATTCAGATTTCTAATACCGGTAGAGAAAATTTAGGTGGACAAGGCGTTGACTGTAATACGGTCTGCTCTCGCCAACCAAATCGACTGGGGAGAGATTGATGACATCATCAGGGAGGCGCAGAGCGTCGGCGACCCCGTTGCCATGGCAATAAAGTCTCTGAAACTAGAGAAGAACCATTTTATGATGCTGTTGAGGTAAATGCTACCAGAATTGTCCTCTCATGTTGGCGCAGCATTCCCATTGTCACATGACCAACTGTCGTGCTACTCAGGGATCACTATAGCGAGGAAGATGAGAAGTCCATTCCCATAGACATAGACATCGCTCTCTCGGCTTATGGAAACGCCAAGAAATACTTTGATCAGAAGAAACACGCCTCCCAGAAGGAGAGAAAGACCATCGATGCCTCGTCGAAAGCCCTAAAGTCTGCTGAGAAGAAGACAAAGCAGGTGCTGAAGGAGATGAAAGTCACAGCCAACATTGTCAAAGCTCGCAAGGTCGGGAATTGTCTCCTCTCTCTGCCAGTGTATGACATGCAGTGCGTTTGTGACTTCAGCGAACATTTTCAGGCACTGTTCTATAATGACCGAGTCAGAGAATTTATTCTGACCGACACCATCCATGTATCGTGAACACACTATGATCATGGATAATTTTGGACTTAAGGCGTTTTTGGATAGTCGATTTCGCCTCGATTTCACCGTAGGTGCACAACATTACGCGGGGACGTTTCGGATACTAAATCGGCGCATCGATTTGGTAGCCTCGATTTAGCTTGCCAGCATAAATCGACAGCCTAAAGCAAGATAATTTTTAAATCGACGGGCCTGAGTTGCTCTCACTTCGCTAGCTTTGGCTCATCCGAAAAATAAACAGCAGTGATATGTAATCTACACCACTTTCTAGTCGAAATATTTATAAATCACGTATTTTTACCTGTGTGTTGACATTGATGCACAATGTGATATGACCTTGACCTTACTACTTGACTAGAGAGTTGTCCTCTATTTTTCGTACTGCCAAAATCGAGAGCAATCAAGGGCTGGCGTAAACAACCCAAATCGACGCTTCACGATTTAGCAGGCTTGCTAAATCGTGAAGCGTCAATTAGCTATCCGAAAATGCCCTCAGTGTATGGTATGAAGTACAAAGGAAGTACATAGGACATACATGTGATTAATGCATCATGTGCTTTGCAATGAATACGTATGACATATAAAACAGAAAGTTTTTATGAGGATAGTTTTTCAATTTTCATTTGTCAAAAAATTTTATAGAAAATAGAAATAGAAAATAGATCTTTGTATTTCTTTCAACTCATGCGCGGACGATCTCATGCGCGGACGATCTCATGCGCGGACAATCTCATGCGCGGACGATCTCAT
>ERZ1740065.266-NODE-266-length-26443-cov-11.260800_pt1 | contig 26443 bp, 21 predicted proteins | sample MGYA00581738_ERZ1740065 | MGnify/ENA primary metagenome ERZ1740065 (study PRJEB43018, sample SAMN04849749) | marine metagenome | isolation source: floating plastic debris | place: Pacific Ocean | collected 2008-09-01 | study: EMG produced TPA metagenomics...
GAGATTGCTGTTTCGCAGGTAGTAAATTATGTGTGAGATAGGAGATTGCTGTTTCACAGGTAGTAAATTATGTGTGAGATAGGAGATTGCTGTTTCGCAGGTAGTAAATTCTGTGTGAGATAGGAGATTGCTGTTTCACAGGTAGTAAATTCTGTAACAGGTAGTGTTTGAAAATAGAGGTGGCCGCTTTGGGCCACGGTAGGTTTCTCAACACTGACTTCCATTACCATGATTCCACGTTCAGAATGGGATTCGAAGACATCAAATTAGTATGTACACACGCGAATTGCTGGTGACTCCCATCTTTTTTTAAACAGCCTGGACTGAAAAAGAAGAGTTGTCTCCTCTTGGAAGCTTCAGTCTAAAGCTTCATACTTGGAGGAGGGGAATACCTTAACTTTGATTTATGGAAGCTCGTTATAACTTTGCTGCTGCTCATATTCTATTTGCGGCAAACTGATGATGGTTAGGCATACCTGCACAGGCTGGTCGTAAGTGATGTTTCCAACCAGCAGTATAAGTGACATTAGCAGTGTACTCTCTCTCCAGCAGTAGCTCACACCTGCTGTCGGCTGTCAAGTAGTTGACTGCCACACATGGAGCCGATGACTCGTTGACGCACCCCTCCTTACAGACATCCAGAGTGGCTGCAGTCACTCTCTGGGCCTGTGATATTTTGGGTACCAACTTCTGATCCTCGACACTGACTTCCCAGTCACAAGATAAACCTGTCACTGTGTGATATACAAGTGATCAGCGAAACAGGAAGTAATGGTGAGATTAGAAGGAAGCTGTGTGTCAGCTGATTGGTGACCCTGGCCACTGTGCTAATGATGTGTTTTTTGTCATTCTACTGTCGATTTTTATGCTGGCTCTCGCACCTATCCGCGCTCACTCCCGCGCCTATCCACGCTCACCCGCGCTCACTCCCACGCACTCCCGCTCACACGCGCACACGCGCACACTACCGCACGCGCTGACGCAATAGCCAACGATCTTACCACATCTGTTCTGTGTGACAGCTAATGCTCGGAGAGCCAACAAATGCCTGATCATCAAAAAAACTTTTTAACGTCAATCAACGTTGGCTTCTGTGCTGTGTGGCCATACCATAATACTGAAAGAAAAGAGTTCAAGAAATCCTCTGTGATATCTTGATGAACAGAGAAATGGCCTCATAGAGTATTGGGCTCCGACTCATAGAACATCAGACTACCGAATAGCCAAATTAAAAGTGACTATCAACCAGTTCCACTGCTAGCAGAGCAAATGCTGAATACGCTTTCTAACACAGTATGTAATCTAGACAAGTATGCCTTCTATATGAACTCATCCATGATGAGAACAGAAACTTTGTTTCCTGAACAAGCAAAGTCTGCAATGGCTACCGATCTGACAAGCCTGGCTCATCAACCTAAGTGCAGTCGTACACTGATAGTCTGAGTTAATTCTTACCTGCTGGGAGTACGAGCAGACCGAGGACTATCAGCTGAGTCAAACCCATCATGGACTGGGTGTCCTACCGACTGGGACACTGCTAGTAGTAGCTGCAAGTTTACTCCTCCAGGTTACTCTGACTCATTCAGGTTTACACTGCGCAGTCAAACAGCCTAACTTCCTGGTCTATGATTAGTTAAGCATCAGCGAAGTTTTACTTAAGGAAAGGAGCAGAGTTAATGTGCGCAGCATGAATAGAAAACTAATTCTCTATTGTGTGATGACATGTCGTGAAAAAAAAAACCTGAAGAGCTTGGCTTCTCTCCGCCGTTTATTAGCCTCAGCCGAGAAAACTTTGGGTTCACAAAGTTTGGCCCTCTTCACATATCCTTGGGATGACCTCGGAGCCAATTGACACTCCTTGCTTCATGACTACTATCTCACTTTGAGCATTGAAATTTCTGAGTGTCTAGCATCACTCCATAGCTCACTAATGTTGAGACCATGTCACTTATAGCATGGCATGTGGTACACCAGCAGTATGTATAGTGGAAACTATTGCCTCGTCTCCGTTCTATGACATCATTGTTAACCAATAGTGTGGAACTGAAAGTATTTTTCTGGTAGAACATTCAGCATGCTCTCAAAAATACGGATAATGGCGGTAAGAAACGCTAGTGTTTTATGGATGGAGTACATTTAGAAATCCGAGTAAAATGCGTCCCAGACTATTCAATTGAATCCTACAAATTTATATCTATAGTGTCACATGATCAGCAAAACATCTGTATTAGTAACAAGATCACAACTCCAAAAAGTGTTCATGATGCTCCTATATGAAACTTAGCTGGGTTTGTCGTCAATTATCTCCCTCCAGTCGCTGTTATAATTGAATGTTTTGCCACCCTAATGTATCCACCTTATAGAATCAGAAAAACTGTTCTGTTCGGCGAACCAGTATTATTTTTGCCTTGCGCCGGGATTAGTCCGCCAGATGATCCATATTGGGAGTTGTTTTCTCTTATAATATTATAGTAGGAATATTCTTATCATAGTCTTGCAATTATTCATTTGTAAGAGATAACAACTCCAACAAATCAGACCCAGCTGTGGAACTAATCCTGGTGCAAGAAAGAAAAATACTGACAATATATTGGCGTGCCGACCGATCTGATTAGACTCTGAATTGTGATTAGGAAACACATTAAGGGTGTGATAGTAAGGCATGGCCGTATATGAGATTGATTCCATCAACATATGAGTGCATTGTATTTCAAAATACCAGCTTAAAGCCATCACAATCAGTATCATAATCAAACTGTGTACATAAAATGGTAGACAATCGATCTTGGATATGTAAGGATAGTGGCATTTGCTTCAGAGATGAAACACAGTTACATCTGTCAGTGATACAAAAATATAAAGTCAATGAACCTTACACGCTATATTAAGGCATGCTGTCATCTAACACTGTGTTACCTATTTGAAGTTGGCGTAGTCCTCAAATGTGTCCAGGTATTCTTGCATGAAGTTGTAAAGGTATCGTAACTCCTCCTAGTAATGAATTGCAAGAGAAAAATATCTTAACAGGAGGATCAATCGTGATGCAAAATATTATGCTTGTCTTAGAGGCCTTATTGCTTTATTCATTGCAATGAAAAAACTAAGATTCCCTTACCATCGAGCCTATGAACTCTGGCCTTGACCTCCTGGCTAGCTTTATCTCCAGTACGACATCGATCTCCTTCTCCACCCTCGCTCGCAGGAACAAGTTCATACAGATGGCAAACAGTCCGCTCAACCGACATCCATTTCTAAAGATGAGTGTATTACTGAAGGTACTGGAATCAAATAATGGTGGTGTAATGAATGCTGTCAGTACCTGCAGACTGCAGTGATGGTGGAGTGATTGGGAGACATCTGCTTCTCCATCTCATTGCAGATCTCAATCATCTCCGTGATGGCTGGTAGATTTTCAGGATGACATTTAATCTCGATAAGCTCCGTCTCATGCAAGGTCTAAGAAGCATCGAGCAGTTTTTAAAGCTTGAGTACCGCTGGTGAGTCAGCTGGCACTAAATTATATCAATTCAAATTGACATGAATTCAAATCTTGGTTCTGCCATTATTTTATCAGTTGTATGGGGAGTATATTGACGCTTAGTCTCTTACTCTTGAGCTTCTCAACATTCAATGGAAAAGCCAAGCAGTCAGTGCCTCTTGCTAGTAGGTGGCATGCATATATTTGTTTTCTAAATATCACGAGATTTTTGTCATTATCCTGTAAATTATCGCGCACATTCCTGCACATGAACTCAAACTCCCGCACGTGCTGCATGCATGCATGTTGACTGGAGAATGGCAAAAGCTGATGAGAAAAATGGACAACTAGTGCTGAGCAATGGTTTGTTAGTAAATCTGAGAGAACAATATATCACCTTTCCAACTTGAACATTCACATGGAAGCTCATGTAATCCTCTGTACTTCCTGTCAAACTTCTTCTGACAGTAACTTCTTCATGGAAGAGTTCATCCTGTGCGTCACTTGGCCAGAAATAATCTTCCTCCTTCAAATGACAAAATCTAACGAACGATATCTACCGGTTGGCACCAAAACTGATTTGGAGAATTGCGGGAAGGTTATATTCCGGTTATAGAAAAACTGCGGCATTTCTTACTCTTCCATCAGTAACCGTACCAGAATCATGAGCTGATGTTACGCAGGTTTTTTCCCACACTTATTATACATTCGCCGCGCTTAAGACTGCTTTAGCTTCAGCTTAACACTGAGTCTAAAAAACCAGCGGGCCGACCAATAGAAGAGTAAAAAATACCAAAACTACATCCTGTATGACAACCACGCTTGTGTACGGATAGCTGGCTGTCTCCATTATTCACATGCAAGCACTTCCTGATCCTTTATCTCTAACCAGATATTTTATTTGAAGTTGCCGCTGACCTTCTTTCACCTTTCTTCACGATACTACCAATGCGACATGTCAGGGACACTTCTGACTACATGAAATTCATCTGAAAGCTCGCCTCGCATTTATTTTTTCAACGGAAAATGATGTTGGCTAATTGCTTGAAGAGGTATTCTCAGGGAGCTTAAGGATCGCACAACTAAAAAGTCCTGTTTTAGACAATTTAGTACTATATCGCTTAAAAAATGCCCCAGGGTCAATATATCACTGAAGTGCCCTTAGATATATAAGCAACCAAAGAACCACTAGCTATGATCATAAGATAATTAGTTCATGACAAAGTAAACAACAGAGAAAAGCCAAGAGAGGCCCAAATTGCCTTTGTACTTTTCATACCATGTTTCTCGACAAGAAAAATTAATAAATTCCTTGGGAATTAAATCATCTGAATGTGGTAGGGAATGTAATGTTCTCCATCATGAAAGTATGTCATGAATATTTACGAGACATCCCAGATGTGCACGGAAATCAAACCAACACAATAGAAGTATTATTTCTGCCGTGAACTGACCGGAGTGTCATTGAAGAAGACAATTACAGATGATCGACGGCTTTCTATCAGCTTCCAGAAGTCGCGAGTCGTGTCAGGGAGAGGTGTCTGGGTGATGATGTAAGCTGACCTGACGTAGTAGCTCTGTAAATGATCAATGGGCATTTGTGAATTTTATGCCACTGTTCCCGGGATCGCTCGCATGTGGTCTCAAAAAATTGCTCGCTAATGTTCAAAATTATCTCCACATACGGTTCCAAGACTCAGTTCATTGCCCAAGTTTACTCTCTGTGCTAACCATTGCCCCACAGAGCAACTAGGACAGGCAACGGACTGAGTCACTAAAACGAACATGCAGACAATTGTGGGCATAGGGATGGAAGATTCACAAAAGCCGATGAATTCCATTGAGTTTTTCTAAGGTATACATATGAAATGTTGGCTTTTGTTAATCTCCCATCGATGTGCGCACCTGCAGACATATGCGGTCATGAGCCCGTATATACCAGCATGTGCACCCATGTGCTCACGCATGGACAAGAGATTGATAAAGCCCAAAGTTTCACACTCGAACTGAGGGTAGATTCTATGAACTCACGTCGCAGTTAACAGCATTGATGTAACTGTCTCCATCAAAGAATACTCTGTGGAAGTCCGCTGAAACAAGAAGAGTAGCACCAGATATGGATGATTTGAAATGAATAGTGAGACAAAATCTACTTATGTTTCTGTCACTATGAGATGATACGAAGAAACCGCCCGTAACATCCCCCACGCAAGCTAAATATATTTTTCATCTGTTGAAGGTTGAAGAGCTGTAAATAGATTGAATCATACATACAAGCAAGAACTTGTGTGTCTCTGTTCTTCCTGATGTTATCAGAAGCTGAGGCCACAGAGTAACAGCTGTCTGGAAGGGAGCGAGTCGTCGAGTTGAGCTTGACAAGCAAATCATCGTACTAAAAGTAAGTTCATACTGGTATGAGTAAACAGCCATTGTCTTGTTCTCTGGATAATTCGTGGAGAATCTTCAGAGATATTAGGAAGTCTTACAACGTCTTGTTTGTAAGCAAATCATTGGCTGGGAAATATGCTTTTACATATGAAAAAGAGAGCTTATTCGACATTTTTTACTCTTCTATCGATTGGCGGCGCGCTGGTATCATGAGTTGGTGTTAAGCCGATACTAAGCCTATGTTTGTCCATGCTTATTATGCTTTCTCTGCACTTAAGCCTAAACTTAGCACCACCGTTTATGAAACCGGTGGGCTTATCGACAGAAGAGTAAAAGATGCCGCTTATTCATTGCAGTAAAATATACATATAGAGTTTTTCGAAACATCATTGGGTCCTGGTAGTTTTATCCCAAGTTCAGCTACATGGAGGTTTAAGTGCGACCCAGTCCCCCTGGCCAGTTAAAGGTTCTAATCAGAAAAGAACATTACTAGTTTATTTGCAACTGTAAGTTATGTGGGAACTAGCAATTCATGGATCTGTTAGCCTTCCTTCGCATCACGTAGTCTGATAATGAATGTGAGAACTCTCTTTACTTTCCAGCATCTCTCAAGATGTAAGTATGGTGGGATGTTCCGTATCGCATAGCTAAATTTCATGTCAGATAACCACTCCTTACTGCCAATCTCTTCACAACCCTTCCTTTCCCCACTCACACCCCATCCACACCATTTCAACCTACTCATGCTCCTTCTCAAACTCCAGTGCTTTATGTGGAGTGAGCAGGCGTGTCTCTTGCCAGCAGTAGCCTATTTCTTATGCTGAAAGTTTTTGAAGAGTTCTTCAAGAATTCTTGACAAGTCTTCAAGCGTTTTTAACAGGCCATAGCAATTCCTAAGATTTGGTATAATTTCTTGTTTATGAAAACATTCTGGGAAGGAAAGTCGATAACTACCCTCACACAGCCAGCTACTTCTTAGCAGCCTTAACTGGGCCTCACAGTGCCACTCAGCAGTGGAAGGAAGTATTTGTGGTCCTCACGGTAGATGTTAGTGGATAAATTATACATATCTTACATCAGGGGACGAGGTATCCAGTTCTGAAAGGTTGATGCATGTGTCCCCAGTTGCAAGTTGATCTGCGAGAGCCTCATAGAGGAATCCGTACTGGTCCTGTAAGAAATCAAGCAGGGAGTTGAGTTCATCCATTTTGATAGTACGTACAGATGATCTCCCAAACATGAAACATAAGGCTAGGGAGAGTGTTAGAGTAAGGGTGAGAGAGGGAGAGTGTGGGGGTGAGAGTGAGAGGCAGGAGGAGAGATAGAGGAAGAGCAAGATGGAGGGAGATGGAGAGGTAGAGAGAGTGAGAGCGAGGGTGAGGGTGAGAGGCTGAGAGGCTGAGAGGCTGAGAGGATGAGAGGCTGAGAGGCAGAGAGGGTGAGAGAAGGAGAGGATGTGACGAAGAGAGGGGAAGAAGGTGCGAGGGAGAGAGAGAGTGTGGGTGTGAGAGTGAGAGGCAGTTGGTGTGAGTGTGTTAGAGCTAGAGTGTGGGAGAGTGTGAGTGTGAGAGAGTGTGAGCGTTGGAGAGGCTGAGAGGCTGAGAGGCTGAGAGGGTAAGAGGGTGAGAGCATGAAAAGGTGAGAAGGTCAGAAGGTAAGGTGGGGTGAGGTGGGGTGAGAGCGTGAGAGCATGAGAAGGTGAGAAGGTGAGGGTGAGAAGATGAGAGAGAGAGAAGGTGAGGGTGATCTGTCCGAGCTGCATGGAGGAGTGTGTACCGGTCCTGGAAGAAATGAAACATGGAATCAAGTTCATTGATTGTGATAGTGTGTGCGGAGGCACTACTGTACATGAAGACAAAACAAGCATTTTGTTGATTTAATTACGAGTTACATAGATACTAACATATTTGAGTGAATGACCTAAAGCTGTCATCTCATATTTAAAATGCCTCTGCGTATTTTTACTCACACCAAATTTACTTCCTCTGAGATCTCAGACTTAAATCCGATTTACTGCCTCATAAACAAATACGAATAAAAGGCCATTGTCTAGTTCTATGAAGAGTTTGGCATATTTTCATGTTCTATCTGTAGGAGCGCCGGTTTTGTAAATGCCAGCCCTAAGCTAGAGCAGGCGTGAGGGCGGCGAAAGTATAATAATTGCGGATAAAAGCCAGTGTAACCCCAGCATAATACTGTCATAACACCGTCTCATGATTCCAGCGCGCCTGTCGATAGAAGAGTGAAAAATTCCCGGTTTTTGTCATTCTCCTGTCGATTTTCGAGCTTACTCCCGCGCCTATCCGCGCTTACCCCCGCTTACTCCCACTCATGCTGATGCTCAAATATCGATGGGAGAAAGCCAAATTCCCTTACTTTTCTACCTGCACCAAGGCCCTCAAGGTAAAATTACAGTATTGATCAAGCATCACCTCTCTTATTACAGGCTGGCAGAACATTAACTCATGAGCATCAGTGAGCACAGACCAACAGGCTTTCAAATGTACCAAAGATATAGAGAATGTAAGAAAGAATGGAAGGAATAGGTTTTTGCACTCACAGATGTCTGGACCATCTTCATCCTCTGATTTCTCATCTTCTCGACGCATCGTTTCACATTAACTCGTGGTTCCCCGTCTCTCGCTGTGTCCTTTACCTCGTCCACCAGGATGTCCAAACCGATAAAAGTACCAGTCCGTCCCAATCCAGCGCTAACGAAAATGTGTAAGCATACTTGCTTCTGAGGAAACATCAACCAAAGTTGCTATCTTGTTCCGTCTGAGGCTGCGCCCAATTCTTTCTCAAGCTCCACCCCATCTGTCACAGGCTCTACCCCCACTCCGCCCCACTCTCCGCCCCACTCTATCTCTAGCTCCGCCCCATTATGTCTCAGGCTCTGACCTTTCTGCCTCAGGCTACACCCCACTCTGTCTAATGCTCTGCACCACTAAAGCCTCAGGCTCTGCCTCATTCTGTCTCAGACTCCACACAATTCTATCTCAAGCTCCGCCTCATTATGCTTCTATTCTCCCCATTGTGTATCATGTGGTACCCCATCGTTACCCAAAATTTACCCTGAAAAGTCCCACTCTCCTGCCCATACAGGTGACTTGTCACTTGAATAACTTGTGAAGAAACATGTTGGGGCCAATATCATGAAGGAGGTTCTAACTTCTCTTGAGTCTTATTTGGAGGAATTGTATAAGCCAATCACCTGCAGTGCACTACCACAGAGCTGTCAGAGATTCTCATCTCCTGCTTCACTCGCTGCCGAAAGTTCAAGAATCCTGGGATCGTGGGAACTCCAAAATCAGGCCACTGTGTGAAGTGGAACTGAGTGACTGTGGTTATCATCTAAAATATGTTTTAACAACATCTGTATTTGATGTGATACAACGAAAGACAATGACTCAGAAGATCAGACAAGCTCCAACATTTCTGCGTCACACAGACTTACAATACATTGCAATTATAGCGAAGTAGACAACTCGTATAATAGTACGTCAAATAATATGTTATATCACATCTAACAGCATACCTCTATAGCTCGTAACAATATCTATTATCTCACCGCTGAAGGCGTGCTACAGGTGGCCATTTTATTGTTCGTTATTCCTGTAGAATATGAACTGCTTGCTATCAGTATGAGGATTCACCGCCCTTGAATTAAAAATCGTGTCTAGCATCAGCCTGTAGGTACTTTCAAGTTAAGCAACATAGTTTCTCATAGTGCTGCATTTCTTAAAAATATCTTATCTCAATTAGTCTTCTGATTAATATTTTTAATCTCGAATTAATCTGATTTTAATCTGGTCACTGCGAACTATAGGTATAGAATTCATAACAGTATCATTGCTATGAGCTGCAGCAGCAGCTGACATTAGCATCACTGTTGTTTAAAATGCAGCACTAGTTTCTCGTATATGGAGCTGCCTTTAGAAATATTCATGACTGTGAAGTGTTGATTGTAACACAGACCTGGTTAGTGCTGACAGAGAACTTCCTGATTACATATTCGGCATACTGCTGCTCCTCGATGAACGCTACTGCGATGTGCGGGAACTTCAACTCCTCTCCAACTTCAGTCGGCCAGTAGCAGGCACACTTGTTCTGTAATGGTTAGATCACTGGCGCTAAACTAGTTGTCGCCCAATCAACTTCTGCAGTTTCCTATTCATTCATTGATTAATCTAGCGGCATCTAACTTCGAACGAAGTTTTGCATAGACACAAATTCACACCATCCATAACAGATTACACGATGGCTTGTGCTTCATTCATGCTCACTTATTAGCTACAAATGAATTTGAATTAACAGTTGTTGTTTGATTGTTGTTAGTTGAGAGTTGGGCTTTTATCATTCTCCCGTCGATATGCGGTCATCAGCACATGCGGGAGTAAGCGGGAGTGAGCGGGAGTGAGCGGGAGTGGGCGGGAGTGGGCGGGAGTGAGCGGGAGTGAACGCGAAAATCGATAGGATAATGACAAAAACCAACAGCTGTTAGTTGACTGTTTTGAAATACTGTTGTGTAATAGTCACTTACCCTTCCCCCTTCAATGAGGTTGGTCACCATGACAACAATTGTTGATCCAGTATCCACTATCATCTTCCACATGTCCTCGATTGTGTCATTTAGAGGACCTAAAGAAAGACATGGACTCTAACTACTCAGCACTCTCACTAAACTCCACAACCTTTTGCACACTAACTCATCCGCCAACATCATGGATTGCCCCTTGATCCGCCCAAACTGCTTCCTAACCAGTTTGCTCAGATTATCACCATGCTGGTGTCAGCTTTTCATCAATTCAATCCTAGACATGTCGATTTCACATCATTCTCTCCTTCAATTAATCATGCTCAATTGCTGACCCCAATCATTAACCCATTCAATCTGTGGACTGGTGCCATTACATCCCACACTCCTCTTCACTCTACCCAACGCAATTGCCAATTATTGCCTTGAATTTAAGGCTTTTGGAGAGCTCGCTACCTACCCTGACAGGCGATGAATTGTTGTCGACCCTGATAGTCCTGCAACATGTACCAGTATGAGTTAGTACCTCCGTAAGGCACTTATACTGTATGAGAGTCTATTTATGGACGATCAGCTCTCTGCTACCGACCTCAATGGTGTTGGCATTGATGAAATCAGATCTCTGCTTGTCAGCCCATTTCAACCTCACTCTAGTGGACTCAACTGTAAGAAATAGATTTAATGGATATGTTGTTACGGCGTAGAAAATGGAACTAAGTTAAGCGCAACCCAAGATGACTATCTATTGCTGATGCGTAACAGTAAAATTGTGAGTGGCTCAGTTATTGTCAATGATGTTTCTTAAGATAGGGGAGTAATCTTAAAACCATCGCTTCTTTATATACATTCTAAATACGGTAGTGGTGATTCACTGAGTACATATGAAAACCAATGACTTCATAAGCGCGGAGGTGAGGCATGCCTATGAATTCATTGGTAGTTCACAGGAATTCTGCTCGACCTAAGAATCATTACTTCCCTAATTGTTATGCAATTTGAGGATTAAGGAATCGAAGTAGCAACGTATCCACCAACTAGCCAACTATTTCATTCCTCCAGCCTGCTGCCCTGGCTAATGAGTTTAGTTTTAACTTGCATGAGGTCGGAGTCCGGAGGTCGGAGTTGCGGTATTAGGATTAACAACATATTGAGAAAATTTTTTACGACAAGTCAGTTGCTGTATTTAACTTGTTGCGGGTCTTCAAGCTTCCGCAATTGGCTCGCTATTTTGATACGTGGAGAGGACAACTCCTCTGTTAATTATTTAGCTTACATAATTTGATAGTAATCATTGAACTCACAGACTGATATGTTCCCGAATCTGTTCTTCTTCTTGTTCTCCTGCAGTGAGCCTGTTCTTGCCGGATGATCAGGAGATGCTATTTCCTAAAATGAAGCCATAAGCTGCTTAAAAACCTTTTATACTCATAACATGAAAACTCACTGTACATTTACACTGCATTTTATACCTGCACTGTACTTCATCCCAGATTTTCCTACGGCTAGGATCTCTTTCTCTCAGAACATTTATTCTTGATGCATATAACAACCTGACTCCTATCAAATTCTGGGCTATTGTGAATCTCCTATCGATGTGCAGGTGCATTCCCACACTCATGCCCGCGTGTGAGGTATGTGCATTCCCACACACATGCCCGCATGAGAGGTATATGTGCACACATGCCCACATGTGAGGTATGTGCACACGAATGCCCGCACCAAAAAATTTTTATGAATATTTGTTATAGAGTTTACAGCCTGTCAGTTCTACAGTTCATTTTTCACCTGCAGTATAGTTTAGGGCATCTGCTAAACTTTCAGAATTATAATCCCGGTACTTGTTTATTTCCCCACCCTAAAGGCTAAGCTGCACCAGCATGAATTTTACTCAATTCCACTCGTACAAATGAAAATAACCCCTGCGCAAGTGGCCACGGATGGATTATTCACTCGTAGGCACGATCAAACACGTTGAGCTTTGACCACGAATGCTACGCACGATTAGGGATATGATTGGACAAACTCAGAGCGCCTCTGGTGACTCTCTGTTTGATTGGATAGAGGTGGTGCACTTGGTTAGTTGCTTGTTGACCACAGCCAGCACTCGCAGGTACAATGTGGCTTCAAACCCGTGTCTGCTTGCTACTCCTCGTACGAACAAATTAGCGATCAAGAGTGCTTAGCCTTAAAACTGGCCAAAACGAGACGTATTAAGAAGTCTTGAGACTATTTAATAATTCTTGAAGAATTCTTGAGAATTTGTGAAGAGTTATTTAAGAATTGTTCGAGGACTTTCAGGGCGGGGAAATGTACAAATATCCTAATCCCTACTGCTGGTAATTAATTCACAATGATAATCACAACAATACAATACAAATATGTAGAAATGTGATGACGATGTGGCTATCGGATACACTGGCAACAATTAATTTCACCAATGTTGTTTGGCACGAATTTGATAAAGTTGCTCTCTGTAAAGTGAACATCGTTTACCTGAAACTCTGTGGCGAACGGTGAGTCAGGGTTTCTTAGTTTCTCTTCCTGTATCAAGTACTGCAGCTCCGATACCAGTATGTAGCCATCCGATGTTGCGTTGGCATAGATGTCTTCCTCATCCTGTTTGGCCGGCTCAGTGGGCAAAATGCTCTGGACTCGCTCTAAGGATAAAGCAATGATCTAACTATCCATATGAAACTAATGATCAATGTTGATATATGGGTCACCCCACCTGGAACTGGGTCATGAGACAATCTCTGATCTGCAACCTCATCTTCTATGGATGAGTTGACTAGAAAAAATAATCAGTTGCTGACCTACAGAGGTACTGAATGTCCCGTCTTTAATGTTGAACTTATTCAGCAGTTAACACCAACTCACTATTACTATCGCAAAAATTGAGGATCAATAGTTTAGATAGTATGGATAGATATCAATCCCAACTTCACTCTATTGAAGGTTAAGACCTCTTCTCAAAATTCAGATCGATCAGTGTCGTTGGATTGCAGGAATGAGCTTAACTTACAATGCACATTTAGGCCGGGATCTTTGGCGTTTCCTCGGTTTGATCTTTGCCTCCTTTATAACATAAGAACAGGCATTAGATTACTAGACCTCCATGCTGTTCTAACAGTGATTGTACCCAACCATACCCCAAACCCCAAATCCCATACCACTTGCTCTAAACCAGTAAAGGATGGGTATAATTTGAACAAAGTTCACCATTACATAAACAAATCAGGTGTTTATCCATGGTTTGAATGGAGTTAGGCGTTGTGTACGCAGATTTACGGTAGTGTGGGTGGAGCTAAGCGTTATGTGGGTAGAGTTAGCCATGGTCTCATAGGCAGAGTATGAGCAATTGACAGGTTTTTGAACGAGGTGCTGGAGTCATAAGGTTGGAAAGTTTAGGTATAAGGACAATAGGCGTGTTCAGAGTGTGATCACATTCTGATCATTAATAAAAGGAACGTTCTAATGCCGAATGCAGATTCAGAACAGCAATCGATAATAAACTGCTGCCAAACGCTTGGCGTAATATTTCGATAAGAAGTTGTCTTCCCCTTCACTTTCTAATGTGAGCAATCACATTTTTACGCTCTGTGATATACTTCCAATATGACAGTAAGCCATTCTGCCCACACTAGATGCAGTTAGTGTTACGTAAGTACAGTGTTTGCTTTGTAACACACTTATGTGCCTTTTACAGCTGTCAATGTGTAAATCTCAGAGCAGATGGATCAGATACCTGAGATGTTTTTTAGTGATGATGATCTATGGCACCAACTCAGAGCATGAGGAAAGCGGGCATTGTAAGCTATTTATTGACGAAAAGTGTAAGATCAGAGACCTGGTGTGATGGATAAATAATTTAAAAACACTTCAGGCTTTTCCCAAAAGTTTTCCATGTCCACTTCTGAAATACAGCTGAACGCTTGGCAGCGGAGTGATAGACGTTCAAAGAATGGCAGGCAAGCTAGGCATTCTGTGAACATCCACAAAAAATATTCGTTTTAGAATAATTTAGAATAAATAAATTATACGAGAACAGACCACCCACAGTTTGTCCCGGACCACCTACAGTTTGTCCCGGACCACCCAAAGTTTGTCCCGGACCTCCCACAGTTTGTCCCGGACCTCCCGCAGTTTGTACTGAACGTGCATCCATCCAAACACGCCTAGTGAAGTCAATAAACACCATTTTGAAATCCCCATAAGGGCAGGCCACAATCTTGTTAAAACAGCAATCAAACATGCATTCCATTCATAAGATGGGCTTGACTAACATCATTAAAAGAGACATTGGATTTCCTACAGCACCGGATTTGATAGCAACAGAAATGTTAGTTTTCCTTCAAAATGGTCACAAAATCAAAATGATAACGATCTAATGATAGTCATCCTATAAATGAGAAGACAACTCCCACGTAAGTTATAATGAGTCAATTTATATTGCATGATCTAATGATAGAGATGATTTTTGTTGCTATTTTTGCTGCAGTTATACTGTCACTATCAGATTCAGTTCTATGGTACCAAACAGACAGTAGTTTACTCATCCTTTCGATAGAGACAGGGAATGAACCCTATGGAGATGGTCACTCACCTTATGATAATGAACCCCAGTATCACAGCAATCAAAACGATTAGTGAAGCCGGTACCACTGCAGCTGCGATGATGGTGGGCGGGTCTGAGGGGGGTTTCTCTGTAGGTGAGACAGTGGCAGGCGGAGCTGGAGACCTCTGTATGACTCCTGTAGTAGTTTCAACATAGCAATGGGGCATGGGTGGGAGGTACACGTAGGTCACACCGCATGAAATGTAGGTAACACCGCATAATATACACAATTTTGCAGGTCTTCGTTCCTCAACATTAGCTTTCAGTAAGTTTTTGAGTGGCGTTTTTATGAAAAGTAAGTTAAACCCATAGCGGATTGAATTATTAAGATATTTTATTTTTTAGGAAAATAAAGATCTCGAAATGGACAAATATCGATTTTCCATAGCCATCCTTGGCAATGTAAAGAAAAAAAGTTTTTCAAGAATTTTCAAGGCAGTTTAGTGACAGATGACCACTAATTGTTTAGAACAGCTCAAGAGTCTGTTTTTGTACTCCATTCGAATTCTTAAAATCCTGTAATGTGGCATGCAGTGAAATACGCTGAACAGACAGATAGATTTGTGACATAAAAAACAATGTTATCGTGAACATTTATTTGAAATATTTCACTAGATCTAAACCATTAGCTTTTGTGCGAACTATCCGAAGTTATATCTTGAAAGCTTTGGTACTTATGTCCTCAACTTATGTCTAAGCTCTCAACTTTGGAATCCATGAGAAGTGTTTAGGAATGCGTATGGCTTGTTGCCATAACGATGACCCCTTGACAAAGTCATAAATAGTCACAAAATGGAATTCAACCCAGGAATGTTGATCTATTCTTTATCTTAAATCCCATCATCACATTCTGAAATGGCTATTTATCTGTCATAAGTTACTTCTAAGTGGTATCTATGTTACATGTACATAACATTGATCCCTCACCCATGAATTCTTGTATCAGGAACGGAGCTTCATATCCGTACCCACCGTCCGGGAACTGAACCCTGATACTGCAGCTATACTCTCCACTACCGGGCAGCTGGATGGTTATTGTCTCATTGGTTGGCTGATGTGTAGTCGCGCCTGATCCAGTACACTTGACCTTGACATTGGAATATTCATTAACCTCAGTAACGCATGCTGATACGCTGGCAAGAATATCATGATTGAATCATTACTCGGTAATCATGCTCTCCAGAGTCATCAAGTTTAAATTGATTCAGTACAGAAAGAGTAGCTTCTGAACTTTGACCTCTCGTCACATTCACTTTCGGAGCTTCTGGTGCTATTTTGGACAAATAGAAATGGCACTCGGCAATGACGGATTTGTTAGAGAATTAGTTTTACCAAAGCACTTGACACCTAGCCCTCACCAGCCTTAGTCGTGAATCCTGAGTACTCCCAGATTACAAATGAGTGACTGTCCTCCAGTTCTGCCTCAATCCTGAAGTTAACAGAGACTCCCTGCAGTAGCGTTAAGCTGATGTTTTCCCCAGACATTGTCTTCAAGTCTTTAAACTGTTCATCGACACCAGCCTGCTCGCTCTCCACTGACAGCGTCAGAGACTTCAAGCACGTGTCATTACTGACAGTCTGTAATACATTGAAACCATAAGCTTGTAAGATATTACTAGGTGGATATTAGATAAACTTGAAAGTCAAAACCCAAAAAAATGTTTATTGGTTTTCCTCAATCAGTTTTCCTCCGTTTTTTCTCCCCCTTACTCAACACAAACCTTGAGTTACATGTGAATGGATGGAACTTAGCGTGCGCTTTTTTGAGAAGATCGGCCATCCATATGTTAGTGATACGCAGTTCTGAGAACCAGTCAAACACTTTGGTTTCATATCATTTGAAAATCTGATCATAATAAATTGTTACATCAAGCCAATATCACGCTATCAAACCGAAGCCCTAGCTTTGATGCTCAGATGGTGAGATTTTTGTTTTTGAGTTAACGGAAGAATAAATACAGAGATTATTTTTCTTTAAGACAGGCTTTACTAGCTTAACTACTTCTAGAGATATGAAGAGGTAGGAATACATACCGCCGCCCTGAATCTAATGGCTGTTACGCGTTAATCACACCTAAATATTTCAACTTTGTTTTAGATTTCCGCTCATATGGAAAAGCCGCATTCGGATCGATTAGAACCCGCCACAGGTGGGTAAATCCCAGGTAAGCGGTAAGGGAGCAGGCTGGTAACCCAGTGATAATGAGGTCAATGTGTTAGTAGTACTCATGTGTACCTGATTGCTTTGCTTCTGGGACAAAAATTACTTACATAATTCAATGATATGACCACAGTGCGATCGTCAACCGGGTTGATGATGTCATCGTCACGGATTGGGAGGTCGTTAGTATTCCACGGCTCTCTTTCTGTAGTTAGAATGGTAGGATAGAGTCGAGGCGGGGAAATAATTGTAGGACAATTGATGGTAAATAGCAGATCTATTGTCTGTCCATAGCCGTCATAAATCCTAGAACATTAATATTCGTGTCTTCTATAGGTTCTAAGGTACATCCTATGACCAACTAGGACAGTCAGTTGTAGCAGGTTACCTGTTACCTTAGTATTTAATATATGTGTGGGGCTCATGTATTAAATAAAAACCGATAGATGGAGTAATATTAGTGCTCTTCCTCATCTTGCACAACCACAGGGCTAACTAATATCGTTTTGATAGTACACTGACATAGCTAACATCTCAGAATTTTCATAACATTTGTGAATAAAACCATCTCACTATCACTGTACCTGCACATATCAGAGCGCTGGTTCGAGATGACACTTCATCTATGATCTCTTCACTGTTGAAGTTCCTCGCCACCTGAACTGCGACGTAGAACGGTGTGTAGATATCTCTGCCTTCAATCTCTAGGCTTGTTGATTCCAGTGGAATGATTTCGTTGTGACATCTGACACTCTGTGTCATGTTTGACAGGTGAGAGCAGGTGATCACGTATCCAGCAGGCCTGTAGTCTCCATACTGGGGAGGAGACCACGACAATCTGATCTGACCCGGTGACAAGTCTGGAGAGTGAGTGGCTTTGGGGGTAGTTTCCACTCCAATGTAACCTAAAGGAGTAGAAACAGATCATTAAGAACAGCATCATTCAGAATGTGGTGGTCTGTACATGTCATAGCTCAATTATCATAGGCTGATATACCTACCAGCAATGAATGCTCTCAGTGATACGTCTCTCTTTCCGACATTATGAAACTCACTCTTCGGTAAACTGGGGTGACCTTGGTAAATACCTGTTCCATTCAGTCTTTTAACTGCTTTCTGATTGGGATTATCTCCACTCATAGATATGATGTTTTTTCTGGTAGAGTAAATGCCGATAATGTCTCCCTGCTTCACTCTGATCACCTCGCCGTGAACGTACTGAAATCGTGGTCCACCGCTGGTCTTGTTGTGAGGCGACAGGATTATGTCAGAGATGAGGTGGTAGCTGTCTCCCTCTGACCTCCACACCATGACATGAGTGTCTCCCCATGAGTCATCATGTGGTCGTTGGTAATACTGCCACGCCACCAAGTAACCACCGACCGGTATTGTCAGGTATGGAAACAGGAAAAGAACTTTACTTATATTTTTATTTCTCTTTTGGATTGTAGCTGAGGTGACTCCTGGTGAAGAATCTGGAAAAAAAGTTCACTTCCGTTTTTTTCCATTCAACCCCCAGCAAGAGATTCGTACAAAAGCAAGTATCCTTCTAGAATTGTTCAATAAATGCTCTAACAGTGTTATCAGTCATTTAGAGTTCGATTGATTCGGTGTATATTCTGACCGAATGAGGGTATGGAGAAACTAAAGATATCCCAGAAAAATGTTTGGAGCATTACGCTGATAAACACGATCTGATTCGATAATAATTGAGAGAAAGATACAGTATAAGGGATATCATTTTATTCAAGCTCCAAACAACGAAAAAGCGGCGATATCACATCTTACTCAGAAAGCATGTTACTGAGCCCGAGCTGACCACAAGGAATAGGTCTTTTTCATCCCTTTCATCATATGGTGGATTTGACCTACTTTCCAGTTCCATTTGGCCCAAGGTCACAACAACCTTGACCTTCCACAGTGACCCGGAGAGATTGATATAGATATAGCAGTTTTAATTCATCATCAAAACAAAGAATTAGGTTAGGATTTTAGTCTAAGACAGTAATTCAGAGTTTGTAGTTGGAGTGATACGCTGCACTCACCCAGGTACCAGTCAGGTCTCCTCATCCCCCACCAGTTGCCAGTAAGCAGTTCAACACCGTCATCTCCTGGCTTCTTATTCTTTAAGTTACAGAAGCTGCCATCATGCATCACATTAAACAACCGACAGACTGTATCCGTGTTTTCATTGTAGCTGAGGCAGCTGCCCATACATTCATCCATATCTTCTGTCAATTCCTTTATTGTGAGTGCATTACTGATGTAGACATTGCCTTCCATCTTCCATGGCAGCCAGAACCCTAAACATTGAAGTAGAATAACATACAGTTCGCAATCATATGAAATACTTATTGAAGGCTAAAAGCAAGTAACTTCATCAGGCTGTTTAATTAACCACCCAAACTCCCTGGTGCCAGAGAAGTGTCATCAGACAATAACAAAAATGTGAATAATCATTTATAGGTTGATGGTAAGTATTGTTGTACACCTCAGTATTTATCAGGGCTACTAGGGTAGTGATCTAACTAACTGATCGTTGATTCGATGTTGAGAAATCAAAGCTGGCAACTCGAGGTATCTAATTTGACTTGGGTCAAGTTAGATACCTCGAGTCTCTATTTTTACTACTCTGAAGTCTCTTCAGATTCATAATCACCATGACTTCATTTGACTTGACTTGACAGATGACCTCTGACACCAGAACATGACTCTAAACTTCACATCATCGATCAAGTAATTACACTTAATCATCGATAATTAGCAGCAGTCTCTGTGGTAATCACGCATTGGGGTCTTCCGAGATGAAATACACATTAATATTAAGTCGCAGTAGCAGACGTAGATCTTAAGTAGCAAGACTGCAGCGAATAGCCCGGTTAGGATGCATCGTAGGTAAAGCAATGTTTGATTATCAACAACAGGGACAACAGGTTCAAAGGTCACTATAACTAAGCCTACGGCTTTGTTAGATTTTAGCAGTTCATCTATCAATATTTTCGATGACTTAAACAACACTTAGTGACGTCGAAATTTGCCTTCTCATGCAAATATGAATCAAATATTCATAAGTGGGTTGGCATGAATACCCGAGATTTTGAGTATATTAGATGTATGTAACTTTCTATAGACTGATGAAGGGTAGGCGTACCTGCACAGGCTGGTCGTAGGTGATATTTCCAACCTGCGGTACCATTGACAGTAGCAGTGTACTCTCTCTCCAGCAGTAGCTCACACCTGCTGTCAGCTGTCATGTAGTTTACTGCCACACACGGAGCAGATGACTCGTTGACACATCTCTCTTTACAGACATCCAGAGTGACTCCAGTCAGACTCTGACTCTGTGAGATTCTAGGTACCAGCCTCTGATCTTCACTGCTGACCTCCCAGTCACACAGTAAACCGGTAACTGTATGATATATGAGTGATCAGTGAAACAGGAAATAACGGTGTGTATTACTGTTGATCATTGCCTGTCACACATTCAACAGCAGCCATCGAGGTACAGGATGAAACTATCTTACACCTGCATTACAGGGAAGCGCCAGGAGTATTTCAAAGACATGGCTCTAATACCAAAACAGCAGAGTTCTAAGAAGGTTCCATGACACACACTCTCATTGAGCTACGACGTGATTTGATAGAATCTGCGTCATTATGCTCGTCGGTATTAAGTGCGGATTAAATTCGGTGTAGCACAAGGGCACCTGTGCTAAGTTAGGACTAAATACGAGAGTAAAAGTGTCAAACATAAGCCCTCTTTGACTCTCAGCGTTTCAGGCAGCCACAAGGGTATCCATCTATGGTTTTTGTCATTCTCCTGTCGATTATCACACACACTCCCGCACAAGCGCGCACACGCAGGCAGGTGCCCACATGTGTAGCATACACAAATAGCTATGGAAGAACGAAAACACCCATCTCTAGATTGGACTTTCCATCACGAAGCTAAAGGAAATGGTTATGAATTAGCACTGGAGCTAAGCTCAAAATTTCATCTCAAACTGAGCGTGTAACTCTGACATTGGATCGTTCCAGGAACAAAACAGAACAGCTTGGTCATAGGGAAGGACAATTGCCACACATGTGACAACCCTGAGCCATCAGTCTAAATACATGTAAAATTGCAAAAATTTGCTGTTTTGAGTTAATACTTACCTGCTGGGAGTACGAGCAGCCCAAGGACAATCAGCTGAGTCAAACCCATCATAGACTGGGTGTCCTGCCGACTGAGACACTGCTAGTAGTAGCAGCAACTCTACTCCTCCAGGTTGCTCTGAGTCATTCAGGTCTACGCTGCGTAGTCAAACACCCTAACTTCCTGGTTAAATGTGCCGCGAGTGTTTTTTGTGCCTCAGTGCTATGCTAATATACTTAAATAGCATTCACACTGAGTCCATGTTTAGTTAAGTATCAGTGAAGGAATAGGTGAATGAAGGCACAGGCTTAATATGCTGCGGCGTGAATAGGAAACTCATTCTCTATTGTGAGAGCCTTTTGTTGACATGTGATCGACAGAAAAACACGTTCTGTTTCTGAAGCACTCGGCTTCTCCCTGCTGTTTATTAACCTCAGCCTAGACAGTTTTAATGTACGAAGTTCAGAGACTTTCTCTGCTTGCATAGATGCAAGATCTAAGACTGCACTGCATATTTGACTGATTTTGATATCGTGTAACTGGTTTGATGATATATGCCGAAGGTATACTAATAGAGAGTGGGAGCTATCTCCCCATATAGTCAAGTCCTAATAGCTGTGCGCTGATAGAGGGTAAATAAGTTTTGCCAGATGTGTGCTTGTATTGGCATTGTTATCTGACAATCTAGATCAGGTGGGAGTAGGTAACAGGGATGTGGTCACCAAATTATGATTATGTACAGAGTCAGGAAAGGTTGGGCAGAGCTAGAGTATACTGGACGGAATCAGTACGTTGAGGGTGGAGCTAAGGTAGAAGAGGGCAGGGTCAATATGTTGTGGGCAGGGCTATTGTGGAGTATGATTACTGTGCAAATAAGTATTTATCTTGTAATGAGTCATGGCACTGTGCATGGCGCTAAGGTGAAAAGGGCGGAGCTAGAATGGAGCTAAGGCGGAGCTAGGGCGGAGCTAGGACGTAGCTAGGGCGGAGCCAGGGCATAATGTGAGCAGTTAGTTTGCGCTCCCTTGTAGCTGAGTGGTGTATTGACAGGTCATGAAAATGTTAGTCACAACTTTCTAAGCGTCCATTGTGACATTTTGCGAATGGATCGTGAAATTCCCCTTGCGTGAAAGCAGAAAGCACTAGACTTGCACTGAGCAGACAACAAACTTAACCGCGCATCCTAATTTCCTAATTTTCCAGTTGCTGAACTTGCAATGCCAGTGTAATAGAGCTCGTAACATAATACAATACGCCTCAGCGTTTCACAGCAAATCCGTCTATTTTAAGTGATGGGACAACCCCAATGCAGGCTCTTGCAACAGGTGCCTGGGAAAAGCTACAGTCAAATTAATGATGTTTGTATGAGGATAGAATGTAACATAGCTGTGGGCAGTAAGCGTTTTTTATGAGGGTTAACCACGATTTCATTGACTCTGCTTGTTGACATAGTGGTACCTCACATAGAACCCTGAAGAAGGGCTCAATCACTGCATTACTACAGAGCAGACACTGCTGTAAGAATGAAGTACCAGTCAACTAGGGGACAAGTAAAGGGTCTTACATTTGAGGGTAAGTTATCACACAGATATCCGTATGTCTATGGCAGGTGGTTGGTAAAGTTTCCTGCCATGAAGGGTTACGAATCTCTCTTCGATGCCACCCATTACATTTTGGGTGGGCAGCTGTAGGCAACTGCTGCAAGGCCTGCAGGTACAAGGGAGGACAGTCATATAATGCTGTGACATCTGCCTGCTGCATACTTCATTCAGTCTTGGCGGTGAAAAACAGCAAACCTTCCCTCTGTGACAGCTAGTTGTAAAAGTTTACTGCCATCAGGATTTGAACCACTGGTCTCTCTGGCAAGACATACATGCTAACCACTACGCAAGACAGCTTACACTACACAGCACTGTTCTATGCAATGCTTGCGTGAAATAGTGATGTATATGTTCAGCCCGGTATCTCAGTTCCCAGTTCTCTCTGCGTCATGTGAAGATGTAATTGTAGCCACAGTAGTGTCTACTCCAATCTAGGCAAAGAGACAATACAAGGTGGAAACAATACTAAAACCTCACGAGAACAATGAGACGTGATATATCTATGTTTTACCTTTCTAATGATTAGTTCCTACCTTACTTGCCACTGTTTAATACTCCGATACAAGTCAACAAACCTCAGCAGCAGCAGAGGCACTTTGGTACAGTGTTTTCTTTGTACAAGTTTCTCACATCATTGGCATGTTGCAGAGGTTCTGTTTAATGGCTACGCCTCTGACAATGGCATGTTCCTGCCAATGACAATACCGAAGCTGTCAGCAGAGACACTGCAGTCCTGGTCTAGACTGAGTTACGTCGACATGGTCAAGCAGGTGTGCCAGCTCTACGTCGAAGATGAGATACCATCCATTGACATCAACGGTATAGTGCTCTACTTGATCAATTTTAATCATCAAACATTAACTTCAAAGTCAGTCTTCATAGTACGAAGATTGTAAAGATTCGAAAAATACTAGTTACCCTAATTGCTTAAACGATGAAGCTTTGTATTTCCAGTTGACTCATGTGGAAAGCCTGTCATTTTCTCACTGTGTGGATGAGCAGGCTGTGATTGGTTGATCACAAATTTTGAGAGCCAATTACCATTGCTTTCGGTAGTTATGCAGTTTTTCATTGAATAGGACTACCTGAAAGGTGGCTTATCAGCAATTACGCTTGGTGAGATTGTTGCGTATGCTAGCTGGGAGGGTGCACAAGAAAATTACTCCAAGACAACGTAGTGTAACTTTCTACTCTCTTACTGTTCTGCTGGTGAGCAGTAGAAGATTGTTTCTTGTATGAGAGATACTATGTTGATGAAAGCTTCTGATTCCAGCCATGGTGGATCAAGCGTTCCAGTCCTTCCCTGATCCACAAGATCCAATCAAAACTAAGCAGCTCAAGTCAGAAGTTACTGTCCTTGAGATGTTCTACGGAAAGTCGCTGGCCTACAAAGACTTTTCCATGTGCTGCACTTACCAGCTCATCCAGTACTTCCTCCGGAAACATAACAAGACCATGACTGCTGTCATAGGTAATTATCTAAACCCCAGCAATATTCTACATGCGCTTTAGAACCGGATTTGATAGCGACTCTCTAACTGCCGCAAAATAGCGACAAAAATAGATTGCTATCGTTGTAAAATTTGCTACAGAAATTATATCCACTATACCTAATATAGGAGTTGTCTTCCCATTTATGGGATCACAATCGCTAGGTCGCTATCATTTTTATTCCTTGATAATTTTGAAAGAAATGCTAACATTTCTTTCGCTATCAAATCTGGATCAACAATATCATACACATACATTTAAATTTTTGGACAGAAAAATACCACATATTTACATGTAGTTTTTTAAGCTTCAGAAATTCATAGCTAGTCTTAGAACTTCATATTCAAAGTCAGTTTCAAGCATGGTAAGAACTACTTACTAGTATACTACTGGAGAAGGCTAGCAAACCAGAAATTAAAACAATTTTAATGAAGCAACGCTATGTCGTTTCATTTTCATCTTCTTACGAAATATCATTTGTTTCTCTTAAGTTTTATAATCAGATTATTCCGTCTATGAATCGACGTCATGCACAGACACATTGAAACTGGTTAGTTTCCGCTTTCAGCAACTTCAGGGGACACCGGATCTGCGGCCCTTCAGAACGCGGTATCAGTTCCCGACGTCAGAACCATTGTGCTGCTGCCCCGAGATCGAATATCAGAGACTCAGGAGCTGCAGATGACCACCGTTGTGGCTAGTAATGTGAAAGTGATTCGTAGTAAGTCTGGATTGGTCATCATTTCGGTGGGCAGAGATCAAAAGGTTGACCTAGCAAAGTATCAGAAATTGGTCACCGATGAACTAAAGGCAAAAAATCTCTCCTAGCAGCGCCGTGCCAATGGGTATGGCAGGAATGGTAACGCCTATCACTAGAATCCTCAAAAAATTTAGGAGTTTGCTCCTCCTGGGAAAAATGTGTGGGAAAACACCATACTATTTTGTGACACTCATAACCGTATGTGACAGTTTATGATCCAATCACGGTCAAGTACAATGATAACGACTTTGACATTGCTTGAACTAAATAAACAGTTGAAGAATTACGTAATATGTAAGTATATTGCACACTTAGGAATTGAAGAGTTACTGATTGAGTTGACTAAATGTTCCATATAATAGCTCATCTGTCTTGAGACACTGCCAGATAAACTTTTCTTAGGAATTATCAAGAAAGTATTAATGCTTCATAAGACTTCTTCAAGACTTATTGTGAGCAATTTTAGCTCGGGAATAGGCAACCACCAAATTTTCATTCGCTGTGTTAACATAGCAATATTGAGTCATTTATTCTTTCACATGCAGTGTAAGTGTGAGTGCAGTGTGAGTGTAAGTGTAAGTACAGTGTAAGTGTAAGTTTAAGTGATGGATTCTCTATTTGCTATCTAGTTGATGGAACACCAGACGATGGAGATGAGCCAATCAGAAAGATTTTCAGCGATAAATCCTTCTGTGACAAGTACAACATCGCCTGCCTGAACTCAGTCAACTGGTGTCGTATGATGACACAAATCGCCCACCATTTCTACTCGTACTTTGAGGTAAGAGACAGCTCTCGGGTTTCTGTATAGCACAGAAACCAGCCACTGAACTGAGCTGACATCCCTTGCTCTATAGAGCGTAAGCAGGAGCGATGTAGCTAGATCTCACATTGAATGCGATCGATAGTTCAAAGTATCTTTGAGCTGCCAACATATCAGTCTAGATCAGGATGCCAAGCTGATATGGGTGACCTACATATGAGAGACATGCAAGACCATATTAAAGTTATGAGAATGTGTAGTGATTGATGGAGTTTCAAACTGGTTCTGTTCCCAGGGCCAGAGATGTGGGAGTATTGGCAATACTACAAAGGTTTATATACCGACTGGCGGACTTGGGAACGCCACATGTAAGTCGACGTCTATTTCTTGCTACCGCTCATGTCCCTCAGATGTGTGTCAAAACAGGTTGGCTTCCAGGGATTCTTAGAAAGTCATGCTATGCTAAACGTGATGCTGAACCCTGTATACTGAGAGCAAAAGGGAGGGAGGG
>ERZ1740065.267-NODE-267-length-26439-cov-12.044762_pt1 | contig 26439 bp, 31 predicted proteins | sample MGYA00581738_ERZ1740065 | MGnify/ENA primary metagenome ERZ1740065 (study PRJEB43018, sample SAMN04849749) | marine metagenome | isolation source: floating plastic debris | place: Pacific Ocean | collected 2008-09-01 | study: EMG produced TPA metagenomics...
CCCCCCTTGCTCACCCTCTCGCTTTCGCCCCCTTTCTCTCGCTTTTGCCCCCTTTCTCTCTGCTCTCGCTCCTCTCTCACTCCCTCTCTTGCCTGACTGCTAAGGATGTCAATCAGCACAGTACAAGGGATGTTGCAAGCTTACAGCCACGAATACATTAGAGTAACATTGCTGGTAGTAGTAATTATTAGTCGTTCTCCAAATCCAAACGCATGTTCATCATGACCTACCTACCTACATATATCACTGAAATATACAAGTTCATCTACAATATGCACCGGTAGAGGAGATAGAGATAGGAAGAAATAGAGAATAACGCTATAATTCAATATCCAACTAGGATGATGATTCACACAAGGGGCTCAGCTTCAACAGCATTGGGCGGTAAGCACAAAATAGTACTGTTTGTCTGCTGGTGTCAGTTGATAATATGAGATAAGTCTCACCCATAGAAAGATATTTCCATAGAACAAGATCCATTTTAAAATAACGATTCCATCCCTCTCCGCCATTATCAGTGTAAATTCTCATGTACATTCGTTTTAAGGTATTTGTATGTGAGCAGTACAAGTCATGGCTCAAGAGCGGACAACACAGCTAGGTTACCGTGCTTTCAGTAGGAGGAAGTCAAGTGGAGATGATTCAGAAAACATTGGAAAAATTGACGAGGATATTTGCAGCAATTAGGAAGTACTAACGCTACGTTATGACCAAAAATGTTATCCCTTATTCTATCATTCTGAGGTTAGTACACTATAAAAATAGTTTATAAATTATCATCCATTCTTAAATGATAAATATATTTCTTCATAATGAAACTAAATCAGCGTTACATTGCCAAATCAATTAACGTGTATTCCACCGCGTGAGATCCTTCGGCCATCATCAGCACGCGTTCTGTCTCTTTATGCTAAGAAATCTTTCAACTTTTGCAAATTCTTCTTGCAAAAGGTTATTGACGAAGCCTCTAACTACATTTTGTTACAGAAACATTTCAGTAACCATGTCGTATAGTCGAGACAGATCGTTCGATGCTAGAAGTAGATCAGATCGAAAGTAAGTCCGGTGTACCGAGTTATTCACCACCCATTCAAACATTTCCCTTGTGTAATGGCGTTGCTGATAAGGTGACATGTTAGTTGACCATGACTGCTGTTTATTAAAGGTATGGAGGAGGAGGAGGAGGAAGCTCTTACGGGTCGTATGGTAGTAGAAGTAGTTATGACAGTCGGGACAGGGATAGAGGTGGACGGTATGGCGGTGATCGGAGTAACGGCGGCGGTGGCTATGGCGGCTACGGAGGTCGGGATCGTGGCAAACCTGAGCAAGGCGCATCATTAAAACCTCCAAGATGGGACATGGCTCGTCTTAGTAAATTCGAAAAGAATTTCTATACTCCTAGTCCTCTTACTCAACAAAGAGCAGATGTAAGTACCAAAAGTTGTTTAGTCTACAGCTTGTGGTTATTTAATTTTTCTATAATTCCGCTTTCGAATTTCAGGCTGAGATTCAAGATTACTACCGACAGAACGAGATAACGATTGCAGGAAATGGTATTCAGAAGCCAATGCTAACGTTTCAAGAGGCCCATTTTCCAGGTATTGTCAGCTCAACCATGATCTAGTAGGTCTACTATATCACCACTAAATTACAGCATTGGGTTATTTGGTATTTGATTCATTTTAGATTATGTAAACACAACGATCAGCAGTCAAAATTGGCAGAATCCTACTCCAATTCAAGCTATTGGATGGCCCCATGCGCTTTCTGGATGTGACCTTGTGGGAATTGCCCAAACAGGCTCCGGAAAGACGTTAGGATTCATATTGCCTGCAATAGTTCATATAAACCACCAGCCATACTTGGAGAGGGGTGACGGACCGATCGTAAGTTAGAGATAATGGATCAAACAGATGGTAGTAGTCACTATTCCCGCTAATGATTGTGAGATTTCTTTATTTCTAGTGCCTTGTTTTGGTTCCCACGCGAGAGTTGGCCCAGCAAGTCGCTAAAGTGGCCACAGAGTTTGGTGCCAACTCACGTGTGAGAAACTGCTGTGTGTATGGAGGCGCTCCCAAAGGTCCTCAGCTCAGGGATCTAGAACGAGGTACTGAAATTGAATTAGTACTCATCAGCACTGTTATGATGCTAGCAAGGCTGTCACTACTTTATGATGCTGATGCCCGTACCCAGGTTCTGAGGTCTGCATAGCTACTCCTGGTCGCTTACTGGACTTCCTTGAGGCTGGAAAAACGAACTTGAGGCGCTGTACCTATCTCGTGCTGGATGAAGCTGACAGGATGTTGGACATGGGATTTGAGCCCCAGATTAGGAAAATCATTGGCCAGATCAGGGTGAGTGTCTTTGATAACTGCCTGTCTGTGTGTATATGGCTTGCTTGCCTCACTCTGTTGGTTTTAAAACTGCAGCCGGATAGGCAGACCCTCATGTGGAGTGCGACTTGGCCGAAAGAAGTGCAGGCTTTGGGTAGGGAATTCCTGAGGGAATACGTACACATCAACATCGGTGCCAGTGATCTCAGAGCTAATCATAGCATTCTACAGATTGTTGATGTATGCAGTGGTTACGAGAAGGAGACCAGGTGGGAATAGCATGGTGTATTCTTGTTACAATTAATTTAACAAGACGGTGGTGAAGACTAGTTTCTATTCGATATTCTAACTGTTTCAGGTTGGTTAAACTCCTCGAGCAGATCCTATCCGAGAAAGAGAACAAGACAATAATCTTTACGGAGACAAAGAGGCGCGCTGACGAGTTGACTCGAGGCATGAGGCGGGCCGGTTGGCCTGCTATGGTCATCCACGGTGACAAGAGCCAGCAGGAGAGAGACTGGGTACTGAAAGGTACGTACAGGCTTAGCAGCACTCTCTGCACCTGTCCCGAAATCGGTGACAATAATACAACCTTGTATCTTCATAAGTCTAAATGCACATCTGTATTTCTCTTCGCAGAGTTCAGGTCCGGTAAAGCTCCAATCATGGTCGCCACAGATGTCGCTGCACGAGGAATAGGTAGGGCTACTCGTTGTGTTCTTACAATGGGGTTTTCATGCCATAAAGAAAATGGATGAACGCTTGATGTTTATTTATCTCCATTAACTTGGTGCCAGATTTATTTTGTAGACAAGCCCATATCAGCAGCACAGGACTCTCCTGCTTGTCAAGTCTAGATGGCTGGCTTAATTCGCTGCCTGTCCGTTTAGCTGTGTAAGCAGAGGCGAGTTATGTGCTGTGACATGATCACTGCATAGTACGCTCGGGAGGCTGGCTAACGTTCAAGTGTCTCTTGTTGACCTGTATTCGACATTAGTAGCTGCAGGTTAACAATTACCAATGATCACACAACAGGGGCCGATGCGTGCTGGTAGTTTGTCGTGTCATATACAGATATGCCTGATCTTGTAGTGTATACGCTGCTCTCATTGCCACTCTCATTGTCCTCTCAACAATTTATTCCTCCTACGTCTCTAATTGGGTACAAAAAATCATTATTACGATGGCAATGGATGAAGAGAGAAAGAGAGAGAGAGAGGATAGAAATGTGTGACACAGGACTATCATGACTAGTGCCCTTTGTGTGCTTATTTTGGACACTTCCTGTTTGCCTCCTGACGCTGGACTCTAAGCAGCTGGGCTTGTCGTCTCTACGTGTACATGTGTAGCATCTTATGTCCTTTACACAGGCTTCACACATTTCCAAACAATTCCTAGTCAATATTCATTGTGTTTAGATGTGGATGATGTTGGTTTTGTCATCAATTATGACATGCCAGCCCAAATCGAGGACTATGTGCACCGCATTGGACGAACCGGCCGGGCTGGTAACACAGGCACAGCCTACACGTTTTTCACGCATGATAATGCCAAACTTGCTGCCGAGCTCATCAAAATACTCTCCGAGGCCAAGCAAGAAGTGAACCCCAAACTTCATGAGCTCTCGCACCAAGCCAGAGGGATGGTTAGCCGTGAGTTGGATTCTCGATGAAACATTCTCATCCCCTTGTCACTGTAATAATGTTCACCATTATATTAAATTTGTCCCTTGCAGGTAAGCGTTACCGCCAGGCTGGTTCGTCCCGTGGTGGTGGCTATGGCGGCAGATCGGGTTCAGGTAGGTATGATGACAAGGGCAGATCGAACTTCAACTCCCAGTCTGATGGCATAAATGCAATGTTCGCACAAGCCTATCAGCAGGTGGCTGCTTCTGCCACTGGGAACGCCAATGGACAAGGCGGCGGAGGTTACACTGGATATCAATATTAGCTTCTAATCTCAATGTCTAATATCGTAGCCATTTATTCCAATAAACTCTAAGTATTTATAAACACTATTTCATATTGCTGCCATCAGTGTTCTATGAACTTGTGCATAACAGGGAATGCATGATGCATATTTCTGAATGGTGGTCTGAACAAGTATGGTTCCTCCTCCTGCTCAATGTGTCGGTGCCACTGGCGCCACACCGGAAAACAACGGCTTCCGAGACCACAGGGGCTCTGCGCGTCGTAGTTGTGATACTGGGCCAGCTGCCGACTACTACCACTCCACTATTGGGAGTCATCCTCTCATTTTCACATGGCTCCCACGAGCGCAATCATGAGCTTCGTAGAAGTAAGAAGAGAATAGAAATCACCACTGAGATTAACATCGATTCCTGCCACTGATTCACAGAAGTACCTAAATATTTCTGGTGTCAGAGAGAGTGGCACCACCATCACAGTAGAGGACGCATTTTCGTTGTTCATCTGGGTTCATACTTCTACGTAAAGTTGAGTGGCCTAAATGAATGAGCTGGTAATTGAAAGAATGAATACTAACAAACAAAGCTTCTAGATAAGTCATGGGTGTGCGGATGCTGCTTATATATACATATACACATGGAAGTGCTAACCTAAGTATTACCTGAGTGCCAGCAGCTCGTTCCTCGTTAAAAAACTATTTTCTTATGTACTTTTAGCAATGCACGATGTCTGGAGCTGAAACAACTAGCCTTCTTCCGTTGATAAAGCAATTCTACAGGCTTCAAGAAGAGAGAGTGGAGACCTACGATTTGTTCGAAGAGTGAGTAATGTTCCAAATGATTGTCAACTTGTCTGACGAAAACACTTGAGATTCATTTTCTTGAACTTGAGAAGCTCAAATATGGCAATGTCTTAGCTTAGCTGTATGGGGTATACAGCTAATATTGGAACTCAGTGAGACTAATAAACAAAGGAACAACCTGAGGAAATCAGTAATAAAACGTTAACCTTCAATTTCAACGGCTAAGCTACTGGAGATTCCCAGAGGAAAACAGGACGATTTGTTGGTATGATTGTCATCCATCCAACTGGCCAGCCATATATCGTCGCTCAGGCTTGGTGGAATCTGTATTACACCAACCTGTTCTGTCATCACTCGTTATCACTAATCTGCCCATATCTGCTAAAACCCAACAGCAGCGATTTTCCTGGACTGCCAAAAGATGCCGTTGAAGAACAGCTGAACTCATTTGTTGCATCACTAAACCCACTCACTATCCCTACCCACGTCCTGCCAGTTTCAGAATCATATGTACTTCATACTCCCAATCAAATAGTTACATATACGATGACACCATGCATTATCCACAGACTTCACACACTGTTGTCCTTGGAGGAGAGGGTCTACTTTACCTACTGTCTCCTAATCAACACCTCCTACTGCTACCCTCAACTCTACACCTACCCTCAACTCTACTGCTTACCCTCGACTCTACTGCTACCCTCGACTCTACTGCTACCCTCGACTCTACTGCTACTGCTCTTTTATTTCCTCCACTGACAAAAGAATGGGACCATAGATGTATGCGGCGGCATTCGTCAGACAAAACACGTCAATATATGAAATGGACTGGCGGTTTTCCGTCAGACAAGTGTCAGCGTAGTAAATATAGCAATGAAAAGACAACTCCCAAATGGGCATGCGAACAGACTGATAATGCAACAGCATTTAGCTTGTAAATATCAAAGATCATCGAGAACAATGATCTCTGTAAATCTACGAATTATACTATGATGTGCGTACCTGTCAAGTCTCCCGGATTTCCCAGGAGACTCCCGTATTTTAGATGCCAGAATTTAGGGCCGAAATTCCTTTTATTGGTTTTCTAATGTTTCCTGCGGCTCACCATCACCAGTGTTATAGATCTTGCTGAGCTGAGCCTAAATATGACAGAATTCTAGCTGTAAAGGGCAGAGGCACTGCACTATGACTTCTCCAAGTTCAGAAAAGTAGTATTTCCACTATTTTCAGCCTGACAGGTTGACAGGTATGATGTGACGATATTGTTGTTGAGACAAACACTATGTTGCTGCCCATCTTCTCTGTAGATCTCAATGTCTCGTATTTAGCCAGATATCTGAACGAAATAACTTCTGGGAGTGGGCGGTTGAAAGTTATGTGCACACAATGTTTTTTGGATGTGGCGATGAATGACTCGTACAAGTGTTCACATTCACAGCATAAATAAATAGCATGAGCTTTTTTGCGTGTACATTATAAAACTGACGCTAAATATCTGTGGAGTCTGATTTTAATATCTGAACGATACATTTTCCATTGAATTTCTTCCTATTGAGCCTTAGAAACTAGATTACTGTTGTGTCTGTTTATAAACTTATGTTGTGATATTGAGTTGGTTCAGTTGCATGATTCTAAGGATTTTTCATGAATAACTTTGACCAAAGACCAGATGGTAACAAGTAATATTAATCAAACAACTCTCATCGTGTCATATTTCAACCAACCACTTTTGTGGACTGATTTGTCGGTCTGGGACTGACGAAGATTGTAGGAGTTATCTACTCCTTGTAAAGTTGTCCCTTAGTTTTCCTAGTAATACTATTTGGTGGTTGTTGTCTGACTGCCAATACAGTTTTTGTACCTTAGTAGTGGCAGCGTTTGTCCACAGTAGCACACCGCCAGCCATCTCAACCAATAATCTTATTGTAAGAACCCTTCTCTATAGCAGTGAAGAGCTTGCGTTGCTCACTATTATTTCTATGATGATCAAATAGTGCAATCAGACCAGTATGATAATTCCTAATGTTGATGGCAAACAGACTAGTAGTTGCTTTCTCCTGCAAATAACTTTCTACCACTAATTTATTCTTACTGCCTAAAATAATGGTTTTAGACTTCATAAGCTTCGATGCAGCTATGGATAAAATCTCAATTTTTCTATAATACTGCGCTGTTTTACACTATTTGGATCTGACTGTAACAGCCATGCATGCATACTCCTCTCCGTCTCGCCCTTACTATATTCCTGTTGGCTCTCTCTCTCTCACGCGTTTATCATACCAACGGTCCTACCGGTGCCACGCTTCCCTACTCTACTGCACTCCTATTGCTTCTCACGCATTCCTGCAGTCGCTCTGATACTAAATCCTTCCTGAACTTATACACAAAGATGTCCCCTCGCCACTCCCACAACTGATCATTCATAACTTTCCAGTGATTTTGTACATGCTCTTTCTTGTAGAGGGTTTGTTGCCTACCTAAGAGGTGCTCCCAATTACAACTTCGATCTCTACAAGAAACTAGTCAATGACATAACGTCCGTGTTCCAGAAGATATCACAAGACATAATCAACATCAGTAAACAGCTGGAGTCAGCTGATCGCCATGATCTTTCATCTATATGCACTCAGGTACAAGATTTAGAGCAGCAGAAGTTATCTATTGTAAGTGTTCTTTCTTTCCTACACTCCTTCATAGAATGTATAGAACCCTGGATCTGTCCAATAAGCGTGTACTTTATTACCACCCCTAACCCTGATCTACAGACAGATTAGTATGTTTTTTGGAGTAGCTCGGTTTACTAATATCATCAAATTAACATATGGAGGGAAGATCATATTCATACATTCTCATTCAGAGCACCATGCCATTTCCTACTCTATTGAACAACCATCTAGTGGAGACACCAACAGTGATCATCATCAATAATTGTTCGTTTCAACCCTGAAGTAGATAACACCCGAGGGAAGTTTTTTGTTTTTGGCCCAGCATACTTATCGGTTTTAGACAGCAGAGCTGCAGGTAATTCGCCAGAAACAAGTAGATGGCCAAGTGACTGATAGCTCGGAGGTCAGCACAGTAAAAGAGCGGTGAGTCATTAGCACCTAGCTGGTACCCTGTATTAGCCTAATGACATACGGGCCAGGTTTCCTGTATTGCAGTTGTTCTCCTCAGCCATATCATCTGACTGGCAAGCTTCATTCTTACTTCAATGTGTTGCAGTGCAAGCAAGATAATCGATCAAATAAATGAAGAAATGGAGACATTGAAGTTTACAGCTGAGGACCTATATGATGATGTATAATAACAATCGCTGACTCTGTTCTACCATCACAACACGTCACTCAGTACTATCATGTATGCAACCTTTATAATAATATATCAAGTCTTAACTGCTACAACGATGCTCAGTATACGGAGTAAAAGTCTCTTCAATCATCTTTTGATGCTTCATCAAAATTTTCAACTAGATCTGGGACATCATCATCCTCATCTATTTCGGCAGGTGCTTGTTTAGTTTCTCCTCCAGTAACTGAAATATAAGTTACAAAATGAGGGAGGGTGATTAACCTTCAATCTCTCAATTCTAGGACATAAAAAACTTACAGTTGGCTACTGATGATGCCAATTTCTTCAGACTGGCCAAGTTTTCTGCTCCTAGCTGATTCAATATTCCAGGGAGCATCTCCGTGATTTCTAGAAAAGTTGATTCCATTCATGAGCTATCCAAGATCAACAGAAGGAGAGTTTCAGAAATATTATCATCTTCAATGTTGTTACTTACGTTTGGTTTCTGCTTGACCGTTGACAGAAAATGTGTTCGCTGTCAGCGATGCCTGTACTTTAGGATTTGTAAAATGGATGACAGTTCCGTCATCTTTGATCATGTTCACTTCCTCGATACCAGGAATATTGTTCACGCCAAGCTTTTTCAGTGTTGTCTGTAGTTTCTTTTCGTCGTTTGCTGAGGTACGGTGCAACACCTTCTTCTTCCTTCTCACTGACCCTTTTCCTCCAGTCCTCACCTGTTCCTGGAGAGCTTTCAGTTTCTCGGGATTCATCTTTCCAGATAGACTGAAACAGCGATAAATTGAACATAGAGAAACTTACATAAAAAAGACAGTACAATCATTGAGAATCAGTTCATTCAAACATGCCTACAAACGCCTAATAAAGAAATGAAAGAATAAAAAAATGAAGGAAGGTGAGCATGAAGTATACATAGAGAAGAACTCTAGCTTATATCACAAAGTAGCTTATGCCTCTGCGTCGATGTAGTTACGGAGGCAAAATAACAAAATATGACTGTATGCCAAAGGGCTACCATCTTACGTGCTGAGGGCGAGCGTGAGTGGGCTTCGAGAACGTACGACCAAACAAGCGTTGTTAGCAGAGGAGGCACGTGAAGAAGAATTCAAATAAACATTCATTTTTTATTACAAACATGAACAATAATATTCTTGTTAAAAGAGCTGTGATGCCACAATAACGAGATAATATTAGTTAGTTAGTGTCGTGAAAATTCAAATTGTAATTAAATATGATATTATTCGTGATAAATAGATTGACCACTTCGATTTGAGACTAATTTAAGTCATTTATCGCGGGAATTAGTATACCAGTACTAAGCCGACGATTGTGTAGTACAAAAGGACTTTCGTATCACACAGCACGATTACTCAGATTCCTACTTCATTGAATGATGAGTGACATAAAAGACACAGAGGTGACTGCTTGTGCCTCTACATCATCGAATGGGTATGTATCCTGTCTCAGCTAACTAAATCGCCATTCACTAGTTCTCGTGTGGTTATTCTTCTGATAAATTTATTGATTTCAGTGATGTTGGAGATATCGATGCAGAAGCGCTAGAGAAGTTGACTGTTGGTAAAAGGAATCTAGCATGTGACGAGTATCCACAAGCTGTGGATATTCTAGCTGATGCTTGTCAGTTGTTAGCTGTCAAGTATGGCGAGCAAGGAGATAAGTTAGCTGAATATTATTACTACTACGGAAAAGCTCTTCTCGAACTGGCAAGGGTAGAAAATGGCGTACTGGGAATTGCGTTGGACAGTGGTATGTATTACTTCAACATGAGATCATAAATTCTGTGATCCTGTCGTATAATTTGACTGACATTATAGTCCCTGCTGAAGAAGAGAATGAGGCTGATCTGTCGGACTCCGAGCAATTTGGAAAAGCGAGTGAAGTTGCTGGTGAGTTATTGATAAGCGATTGTTCTTCCTGCCATCACTAGCCAAAGAGATTGGGAAGAATTTTTTCACCAGCTGCTCTTAATACAGCCTATGAGATCAAGTCTAAATCTGTGCATTTGTGGGGTGTTGTAGATATGATAGTCAGCTATTGTTCTCTTACAATATATGAAAGCTTACCTCAGTACATGTCATAGCTATTTCTCTATGTATCATTCCTATGAATACAAAGCCAGAAATTGGAGTGTTTATGTATGAAGTGAAGTAGCTATGGCATGGACTGAGGCTGGCTGTTGTATACCATAGGAGAAGTGAACATTAGAATTCCATTCCCAAAACAATCCCACAAGCATGTTGTAGGCACGTTGGGGTTGTACTTGATCCCATGTGCTGTATTGGATTCAGAGTGGATGATGAACATTTCCTTTCCTATCTCTTTAATTGTGATAGGTAAATATATGCTGTGTTCTTGAATGGATAGATTCAGAGAGAGAAGATGCCAGGGGTAAGATATACTCTGCTCTGTCCTCTGAAGAAGTGGGAGAGTCTCAGAGCAGTGAAGGTGTGTGGGTTGGTATTACAGTGTCTGTGGTGATAGAATTTATCTGGGGAACAGGCCTAGTATATGCCATAATGCCTGGCAACCCGATCCTCCGCTAATACCATGATACCCAGTTACCATATTGCACTACAAGAGAAAATGCAGTAAATAGATCCACTATTACTGACCTAGCCGTGACAGAGTAAGGAATAGCTCAATGGTAGCTACGTGATAGACAAATAGCCACTGACCAGCAGCTACGGTATTGGACAAATATTGATAGTAGCTGTTATGATTATTGAAGACCTGAATTATAAGAAGACAGAATATTCCTATGTTATTCCATGAGTATCATAAGTGACCTAAACCTACTTTCTGTTTTACAACTGGTTGAGGTTTTCTGTGGCAGCAGGCTGACTGATCGGCTGTTCTATTTACTGCTCCTGTCAGGTGACAAAGGTGCCGGAGACCAATCAGAATCCGCTGATCTGACCACCGGCAAGGCTGAGACGTCTCAGGGCGCTGATACCTCCGACTCACATACCAACGACGCCGAGGGAGCCACCGGTGACGAGGAGACGGACCCAGCGGCTGGTGACAGTAAAACAGAGAAGTCGGCTGACAGCGATGAGGAAGAGCAGTCAGCTGACGACAGCGAAGCCGGCGAGGATGTGGATGCCAGCTCTCAGGTGGGACGATGCGGATACAGTACCAGACACAGTAAAAACCTATGTACAGCTCTGTGTACAACTCAGCGATGTGCATAACTCAGCGATGTGCATATGTAGGGTGATGAGGAGAACCCGGACGATGTACCTAATCTACAACTGTCCTGGGAGGTGCTCGAGCTCTCCAAGAGTATCTACTCACGGCTCGTCGAAGAGGATAGCAGTAACACCTCTATCAAGGTAAGTATCCCTCGCCAGTGGCATTGCGTGTCTTCAATACCCAGGTATGGTTGTATTCTGGAATTGAAGGCCAGGTTGAGCGAAGTGTATCGTGTGCTCGGTGAGGTCAGCCTAGAGACAGGGGCTGCTGAGCAGGCAGTGCTGGATATGAAAGCTTGTCTGGAGCTGCAGGAAGTATGTCTTGAGTCTGACAGCCGTTACATAGCCGAGACCCACTACCAGCTTGGTACTGCCTACCTGCTCGGCAAGTGCTATGAGAAGGCTGTGGAGGCGCTGCTCCGCTCAAAATCGGTGAGAGAGAATCCAGCTTCTTCTTTATAGAAACTGTGGGGTGAATGTTATTGTTATGTGGTGTTCGTTACACACAGGCGGATAACCAGGACATGCCTGACCTCGCCCTGCAATCACCCTGTCGTTCATTAATTCGCCAATAATATCAAGCGCAGTAATTTTTGATGCCGTTATATAAGACGAAATTTGAAGTACGATTGCGAAAAAATGGAAGATCACAAATATCTCCCTTGCAAAACATCACATTATTATGGTGTGCAAACAACCACCCACTCGGTGAAGTATTAATCCCTGATATACTTGCACTTACACATTCTCTTACTTACTTACACATTATCTTACTTACTTACATACATTCACTGCAGGTAATCGAGCAGCGTATAGCCAGCATCAAGCAGCAGCTCGCTGAAGCAGAAGGCGATGCCGGTAAAGAGAAACTGGAGAAAGAGCTGAATGATCTCAACCAACTGCTGCCTGACATCACGTCCAAGGTATGGAGTTGCCAAACTCATGGTACAGGCTGGGCCCCACATAATATATTCTCATCCTACGGTCACTGACTACTGCTGACGACCACTGACAAAGATTGGCAGTAGCCACACTAGATGACATCGGAGATTGTGGGCAGTCCCTGATGATATCAGGTGGCCCTAAAATCTGGAAAACCAATCTGCAATGCAGCAGCATATAATTTCCACTGGAACTAGATAGTTGAGAAGTGTGACCCAGTCTCTCCAAGGCATTGATTGGGTATTGAGTGTCCTCTGCAGTTGTCTCGCTTTCCATAACATGTTTCTCAACTTTGTGCCGATCTCAAAATATAGAAACCCTTTTTAGCTTTGATCAGGTCAAACAAATGTTTGAATTCAGACGTGCTGATTGCGTTCCCACTGATTTCCATCATACTAGTTTCTCTTTCACCCCATGTAGGTCGAAGATGCAGAGGATGAAGCGATGAATGCGGAGAAGACTGAGACAGAGATTAAAGCAGCCGTAGCAATGCAGTCGACCAACGGTTCAACCACTACCATTGGCTTTGGTTCCTCTAGCTCCTCCAGCTCTGCCACTGCCACTTCTTCTCTCCCAGTCAAGAAAGCCAATGACATTTCAAACCTCGTTCGCAAACGAAAGATTGAGACCCCGGCGGAGGAAGAGTCGAAGAAAGTGAAACCTGATCAAACGAACAGCGATGGTAAAGAGAATGGCCACTCAGATTTGCCAGTCGAGTCAGCGAACTAGTGGTAAACGAGCTCTGTTGTATATATCACTTTTGTAATGTAAAATACCACCAGTATCTGTAAGCGTATGATAACATAGCGTGCAATTACAACTTTATTTATCACAATATTTGCACCATAATAAATATGCCTGTTAGTCCATGACTAGATACAAAACTAAAAATCTTATGATAGTTCTCTTGTCACTTATGTCACCAGTTCATCCAGTGCCTTCTCCGGGTCCATGTCTGATTTAATCAGGGCCTTCTTTACACGCTCAGCCTCAAAACCAAACTCCAGCAGTCGTTCATATGGTCTGACGAATTTGTTAGCCTTCAATTCATAAAATTTTCTTGTCAAGCATGTGGTTTAGGAAGGTACTGACTAGTGCTAGATACTAGCTGTTTTCGATATTCGATACCTGGGCTTTCAGTATGATACCAGCTGTGCGATACTATCAATACTTGATGACCACAAATATTCCCATCTGCCCTAGAAATGGCTCTGCATGCTAGCAAGAATTGACAGTATCAAATGCATTTAGCACGCATCAAAACTCCGTGGTATCGAGTATCGAAAGCATCGAATCTCTGTGCTTCGGTATTGATATCGTTTCTGTTCCTAGTATCGGCCAAGCACTAGTGCTGACCACAGTTTTATCTATGCCATACTGTGAAAGTGGAAATGTTAGCACTAGTGCTGCACTTCTTCAGAATAATTAATCTTTCAATTAATATTTGTAATGTTGAACTAGTCTCATTTTAATCTTGCTGAAGCGGAGAGTGAAAGATTCTATTCATGACAAACAGGAGCACAGGAAATAAGAACTAATAAGCAGATAGTGACCATCAAATGTTCCTACATAAATAACTCGCTACTAAAGACTAGTTCAGGGTCACAGAATTCACAGCAGTATCATCGCTACCAGCTGCAGCAGCTGACCTTGACATCACTGTAACATCTTCGGCGGGTCCTTAGTGGTATTCAACTGTGCTGGTGTTGAGTTTGCTCAGATAAATATGCAATCATACTTGTTCACAGATATGTTTAACATGTCATTCTTGGTTTATCAGTCAACTTTACCCTCAAACTAACCATATGATTAATCTTGTGGCATGAAATTAATCTTCTGAGCAATTAATCTTAGAATAAATCGATTAAAATGCAGCACTAGTTAGCACAGAGAAACATTTAGCAAATATTGTGATTTGAAGGAGAACCCTAATGATGAACCTTGCCAAGTTTTTTGTCTGAGTTGTCGCATCGTGAAACTTTTGTAGTTGTCATCTCATTATGAATAGGAATGGCACAATGCGATTTCATAGATGCTGACTGCTCAGGTGGGCAGCTATTCTACTCCGCTACCATCCTTATTTTTGACCAACACTGAATATTTTTCCACCTAATATATTTCCGCTGGTACGGTATCCACGGTCTCGCAGAGAATTCAACAAACCTTCTCATAATCATCAAACAGAAATAGAGCCTCTTGGGCACTGCTGCTCTTAACTCCAGTATTCTTCATGTTCTCCACAGCACACAGATGATCCACTAACTGCAATTGTACAGAAATACAAGCACTGATCATTTTAATAACAAAGTTGAGATTTAAGTTGTGCAAGATGGTCCCACCTTCTTGGTGTCTACACCATACTTCTTCACTGCGGAGTCTACCAACGACTTGGTGAAGCCCATAGCCAGCAGTGAGGTAACCACCTGGTCCGTGTCCTGTATAGCATAAAAACCTGATATATCAGCTGGAACTATGATTGCATGTACCAGTAGCGACTGTATGGAGAAGCTGGGAGGTAAGTGAATGTAATAAGGTATTCCACGAACTTCGTTGTCAGATGCAACAGCACTTTGTCCAGAGGCTGGTGCTGGTTTGCTAGGACCTGACTTCCTATTAGTTTCAGGAACAGGGGGAGGTGGTCTTGCAGGCTTTCTTTTCATCTGCTTCGTTGCTTCTGCCATGGGTGCAGCAGATCCATTTGCAAGTGATGGCAAGTGTGTGGCTGGCTGACATGGTATGTTCTGTAGATCCAGATTATGATCCAAGTGGTTTCTCTTAACTTGATCACTTCTTGACAGTGGGTTACGAGTGATGGAATTTGGACTGATGGGAAGTTTTCCGGATCTGGTACCTGTAGATTCAGCGGTATCATTGTCTCGAGATTCACATCTCTCTAATGATGGCCACTCAATCTCCTTCACTGTCTCAGAGTGAGCAGCAGAAGGCTGGAAGTATGAGAACCCTTTCGGAGTATATCTAGCTACAGAAGTATCTTTATTCAGCTCAAGCTGTTCTATCATCGAACTGAGATGTGCTGTACGACTTTCCCTGGTAGCAGATTCTTTAGCAGGCAGTTCTCTATTGATGGCCTTGCCTTTCATAGGAGGTTTGGCCTTGATCGTTGGTTTTTCTTTTACAACAGGCTTTTCTTTGACCGGAGGTTTGGCCTTCACAACGGGTTTCTCTTGCTCGGAATGCTCCTTAATGTCTGCCGTGTCAGCAGAAGTAGGCGTCTGGTTGGATAAAACTTCTGCTGTCTCAGATACATAGCTGCTGGATTGCCTATCAGCTGCAGTTGTAGGGTCTTCTGATAAAATGATATCTGAATTGAGAGAGAGGCGTGGTGAAGGCATTGGCAGTTTATGACTCTTTAAGGCAGAGTTGCCTTCTGACCCAACCTCGCTACTCCTCTGTTTTTGGACTCTAGGGCCAATGGTCTCGGCATTAGCGTAGATACTTTCATCTTTCTGCTCAGCCTCGTTACCAGCCGCTATAGCATCGAAATGCTTATTGTCAGCACATGATGATTGGGCAGTGGAATTGGTTTGCACATTCTCAAATGGATTTTGAGAGCTGGTATTAACGTCCTCGGATCTATGAGTTTCAGCTGCTACAGCACCGTATTTTCCAGAATCAGAGAAAACCAGAACAGATTTGAGCTCTTCCATATCATCTATGGTCTTCAGCTCCAGATTGTCAAAAGGATCTTCACCCAAATTCTCAAAATCCCTTACATTTACTGAGTTCCTTGGCGATGAGTTTTGCACAGTTGCCGTTGGAGAGAATCTCTCGGGTTTGAGGACAATATTTGACACAACGGGCAGTTTGACTTCAGCCTTGACTTCAATATTGCTTGGCTTCAGTGGAGACTCATTGCTTGCTGAGCCTGATGCTGCAACATCAGCATTGGGTCTGTTCTCGGCTGGTTTGCTAACTACAGCACTCTTGCTGGCATCCTTTAACTTCTTCCTCTTTTCTCTTTCCTCAGCAGAATTTTTCTTAGCCATGACATAGTCATTGTACCACTGCATGTACCCTTCTTCAGTCTCAAATGAGTACTATAACATAAAACAAACAAGTTTGTATAGACTAGGTGATCAGATCAGTATAGAACCTGTAAAACTTGATGGTTAGAAGCGTACAGAAAACTTAAGTGCATTGGACGATGCTCGTCTAGGTAGAGTTGCCGCAGACACAGAATCCTACAAAAATACAATGCCAAAATTTAACAACAAATATTGATATCAATAGCATTCTGTGTCAGTAAGCAGTACTACCGTACCTCAATAAGTCTGTGTTGGAAGATGCCATTTATTCTCATTGGAACCCCATCAAGTGCATAATGATGAGCTGAAAGGCACATCGGGATTACTTCAGTAATTGTATGAGAAAAACACGCAGCGCAAATAATTTTAAGTCTGATCGGGGTGTGTACCAATGGGTATTAGAAACTTGATGAAACAAGTTTCATATCAGTGCGAGATTATGATATATAGATGATGACAGCAAACTAGATAAACAGCCTAATGAAGTTTCACAGTACACACATTTACACGGCAGCAAACTTAAAACATGATTCCGGCAACGATACTAGAATTCTCACACGTTTTATAAGTATGCACAGTACTAACACTCAATTCAGATAAGTTTGATGTCTTAAAACACAATCATTTCGGTGTATCACTCACAATTACTGACGGAAATCCAATTTCCAGCTTCCATCTTGTGCTGTAGATCTTGTGCTGTAACCTTTAGATTCAGTTTGGAACTTGTCGTTTTGAGAAAACGTCAACCCATAAGTTATCAATTCAAAGCAGGTGACTCCATGACTTCATCAGTTGGAGATCCAGTGGTAAGAGAGAACATGAACTCGTCGTTTATTACCCACATATATACACTCTGCAGGTCTTATGAGTCAAAGTCAGAAGCTCTTGGGAGAAACATAGGACTCGAGACGCAACGACCTTCATCATGAGACGACACTATTTGGTCTCGAGTTCTATGGGAGGAAAACTAAGTAAACCGGAAGTAGACTCAAAGTGGCAAATGTTTGACTCGGTGTGTCTATATGCAGTTTTCCGGTGTCTGGGAATTCCCCAGAATAGTTCGAGAAAGATATCAGGTCACCTCGTAGATAACTCCATTGGCCATCCATCACGTAATATTTATTTGTCAGTGGTGATGATTTCCAAATATTAGCAAAGAATAAATATTGGAGTGGCATTTGATCCATCGATGTATTGAACAACATGTGGCACCATTCACTTGCTCGACATCGACAGCTACCTGGTGAACGCGCCTTTATTATGGAGATGTGACAACTCCAACTCCACTGGTGGACAATCCGAGTAGACGAGGATCTCGGCAACTGGGAGACAGATAATATCTTGGGAATCTACTCTTGCGTTGGCTCTTTTGTACCTCTAGTCCCTTCCCCATTCTTTATTGTCTATCTTTCCTTGATCATCTCTCCTCTACAATATACTCAGCACCCAACCATACGTGGACCAAGTTGACAGAGTTGGCTCTGTGAAATGAAATGATGGCTATGAATTTTGGCACCCAGACAGAAAGTCTCTCCGCAAAATCTTATTGGCTACAAGCATGTAGGTATAGGTTTGCTTGGCATATTATGGTTATGGTTAGGCAATGAATGTATAAGAGAGATGGCCAAGTGAAGACAGGCAATGAAGAATGGGAGAGGTGGTAGAGATACAAAAGAGCTAACTCGAAGTTAATTTCCAAGTCACAGCAACTTCACTCATGCTAACGCGCATTTTATGATCTATGCTAATGCACCTCAGAATCATGGTACAAGAATAAACTAGCATGTTCTGATTGGTGGCTCAGTCATCAGAACATAGTCTGCTCTCATCTGCCTGAAGTTTTGTGATTCCATAAAAATCACAGAGATCCGACAGGATGGTTCCTCCAATTTGAGACTAAAGAGCGACAGCGCTGTAATCAGTATCTCTCTCCCCTCTCGGTCTGTCTCCTTCCTCTCTCTGTCCCTCACCTTCCTCGCTCTGTCGCTCTCCTTCCTCTCTCCTCCCCTCTCCCTCCTTCCTCTCTCTCTCCTCCCTCTCTCCCCATCTCTCTCGGCAGTGAGACTTCTCCCTTCATGACCCTTCGTGACATCACTCCAAAATACTGGCAGACATAGAACAGTAGGAGCAGATATCTTGCTAATTTTATGCTGCTGAGACACATCAACACAAGTAACAGTGCCACGCCAGCCAACAGTGCTATGTCAAGACTACTTCAAGAGTGCCGGTGACCACAAAAAACAATCTTAATTTCAAATAAATAACGCTGTAGTACAATTAGAGATTCTGTACCAGTAAAAAGGAGTCATAGCTAACAAAATCACAACAAGCTTCAAGATTCAATTTCAAAATGTCCTTCATCGTTTGGGTCAGGAGTCAGAGAGCTAGAGAGCTTAAACGGTTTCAAAATTGATCGGTTAAAAATCACATAAATCAAAAACAAGAACAATGCAAGCAAATGGGCTGATCCGCCGTAGAAAAATGCACTGCCACCACCAAACTGCATGTTTAGCTTCGCACCTACAACTGGGCCGATAAAACTTCCTACACCAGCCGCTGCCATCTGGTAGCCATAGACAAGGTAGAGTAAATAGGAACCATGAAGGTGGTCGATGACGCTACCCATGTTTGCACAGATCATGCCGTATCCAAAACCGATAGCGGTAAGACACGCTGTCATAGCTTCAGTGCTTACGGAGACTAGAGGCAGGGCTATAGTGATAACGCCCATACCCAAGTTACAAGCCCAATGGATAAATAGTCTGTTCAGTGATAATACTGATGAGATTGCGGTGAGAGAAACTGAGCCTGACAAGCTGCCGATACCTAACATGGTCATTCCGAGGCTGGCAGCGTCGTAGCTCGTCCCGCAGTCCTTGATATAGAAAGAGTAGGTAAGAACAGCAATAACTGAGCCACCCATACTCCACAGGAAGCAGTTTATGAAGAAGACAATAAGAGAGGGAGTGGTTAGCAAGGCCACATGGTCTCTCAGGCTGTGATTCTCACGTTCTGGTTCTGGAGCCTCATGCCTGTAGCCGGGAGGTGCTGTGTCATCTGGAGAGGAGTCATCTGCCGCTGACAGTGAACAAGGTTTGATAGGATTGTCAGATTCCACCAGTCCTGGATGTTCCACTGCTGGCTTCTGACACTGCTTGGCTTCAATCAATGATGATCCAACTTGTTGATTATCATCTTCACAGTTGTTTCCTTCCTGCTTATCCTAAAATAAATCCCACACAGACCAGCTGATAGTTATTATTAACCATGTAAGACATGTAAGCTCTAGTAGCCAGTGTCAGGGCTACCTCTCCAGTACCTGATATCAACTCAAATTCCCAAGCTTTGGTGTATCATAGTGGCCATCATGTCTATATACATGCACACTAACCGGTAAACATGAGAGAAGAAATATTATTTACTTTGTCTCGAGTCTGAGAGGGAGCAACGAACAGTATGGCACAGGGGACTGCGACTACAATGAAACTGGACAATATCAGGATGGAGTATGTGTAGCTCCATCGCTCCACCACTCGAGACGTGATGATCGGGAAAAGGACCTGCAAGGATAGACATAGTAAGAGTTGGCAAAAAACACTCGCTATGAAATAATCATGTAACATGTGGTGTGCTCACTGCAGCCAGGTCGGAGCCTATGGCACTGGCAGCGAAGGCCATGTACTGACGCTTCTCAAAGTGAAGTGTAAGCATGTTGAGTGTGCACAAGTGACTGCAGCAACAAGCCAAACCTAAAACGAAGTTGGTAGTCTAGAAGTCAGGCAGTAGAGCGGAAGGACGAAAAAATGAATGCTAGTAACCTCACCACTGAGAATGGAAAATGAGCAAATAACATGCCACGTCTGCTTGGCAGCACTGCTGACAGCGAGTCCAGTAATGTGAAGCAGCACCGAGCTGACAGCAGCTCCTCTCACGCCCACTTTACTGATCAAATATCCTGCCAACGGACCTGAATGTAATAGCGTCAGTGTGAGGGCAGACAACTTCACAAATAAACAAACAGTCACAGGTGCGTTTCAAACCAGTGAATGTAATCACCTAGGTGAAGAGAAATAATGCAGGCCTGCAGCCTTGTGTGGCTGTGTATATCAGACTGTTATATGTTATACTACACTATCCATTCACTAGGGAGATTCTGACCCCAGTGGAGTCAGAATCAACCCAATAGGCCATGTGTCCCATCTTATGACGCCGCAATAGCACAGTGGCCACATGGGGGTACAAACAACTCTACTGTATGGACATCAACATGATTGTCAAGTCACAGTAACACATACTCACCTCCAGAGAAGAGTAGTAACTGAAGAACTGAGCCAACCCAGCTGCTCTCATATTCGTTGATATTGAATTCCTTCGTATACAAGTCTGTCAAAACTCCAATCACACCAAACAGCAGTCCAATATCAAAGAAATTGATCACCATGCAACAGCCAAGTACAATCCACGCATATCCTCCATCCTTATATCTCCTGAATTGGCACATTTTCATCCTGATACCTTTATATCTGTAACAAAATCAACATGCCGAAGTGACGAACAGCGTGTTGTATGCATGCTACCACCTCGCACCGCTTTGAAAACAAGCCGGTTTATAAGACGGCAAAAGAGAGCATACTATTCACATATTTATTTCTTGGACTTGTCTTCTACACTCGTGAGTTTCTGGGACGTGGTAACACGGTGGGTTGACAGATCTTCCAACAACTTCAAGCACGTGGTCCTACAAGTTCTAGTAATCTCATGCTGCGACAGAGCGACTTGTCATTGGCATGGAAAGCTGACGTAATATGAACCGAGACAGCCATTAGCCTAAACATAAACTAATTTGGCCAATGAAAAACCGATGCCTTTCCAACATGTTGAGATATAGTACTGCATCAATAAATATCCGATATTTTGCAGGGCGTATACGTGAACCTAAAATTACGCCAAGATATTGGCTCTCGCTTGGAAATTAAACCATAAGCGAGCGCAAAAGCTCACGCACCAGCGTCCCAAGACCGGTAAGACGATAAAGTCGTAGTGAATTGGTATAATATATATACACTGTACAGTGCTTAAATTCAGGGGAAACTAGAGGGAACGCAGTTCCTATAAGAAAATTACAGCCTTATCTAGAGGGAACGATAGTTTCCTTTAAAACCCACAGGCCACAATATCTGCCACAAAGAATTTCATCATCAGGTGCTTTCTGCACAGTTTCATCTGAGTGTAGCAACTGCAGCAGCTGGCTGCCTGCCATATGTGAATCAGAATTTCCCTGTTTCAGTGTCATAATTCAGACTGACTATGCACCTATGTATGACAATCGGCTTGACACCATTGTCAAAGGCCGCTAGAGTTCCCTTATAAAGGGAATTACAAATTAAGCCCTGGGTATATACATACGATACATAGATACATAGATACATACCATCACCACCATTATCCATCAGCTCAGCGTGGTGATAGTTGAATTGATTGATGCAGCAGAAGATGCGTTTCGTGAGTCTCCTCTGACTACATACTATGTGGCATTGGCAATACGCAAATAATCTTTACTCTTGCATTGAATATAGATATGAATCATGACGCATTCATAATCAGGAATTGAATGGAAGGAATGGGAAGTTGGATCGGTGCAAGTAAGCTACTCATTATTCTGTTATAGACTATATAGGTCATCTTTTATCAAATAACACATTGCGTTTATTGCTCTAAAATTGTACCACCAATGAAAAATTAAATACAATAAACTTGAGTCATCAAATGCAATAGAAAAATAAGTGTATAATTTGTATTATAATTATATACATGAATCTGATTGGCTTGAAATACTCTGAAATAGAACTACTCAGCATCTGATAGGGCGTCAATGATCCTTTGAGTATAAATTAGCAATATCTGCCGTAGAGGACTCAGAATTGAATAAGTACAATATCAACCATAATAATGATAGCGATAATAATAATTTACTAGCTTTATCGTACAACTGTAATGAGCAACAGCATATAGTAATTGTGGTGAGCCTAGTTCCCTGAATATATCTCTAAATCATCTGTACAGGAATAGTCTACTACACAGCAGTGCCCAACTGTCGCTGGCAAGGGTCCACCACTCTGTCTGGCCGTAGCCTTGAATGGTTGTGACCAAGGTCATTGATGTGAAGCAGAGCAGTCCTACGTTTCACATATACCACGAGAGTGATACACACGACTATCACTATAAGCAGTATCATTGCGAGCGCACTAATCACCACCGTGTTATTGATAGTGTGACGCTGTTGCACTACTCTCTGGATGTCCTGATCGATTTTCTTGCCTCCTTTCACCAAAGATACTGGAGTATGACGTGTTTCATTCAGGTTGATCATTAGAAGATTCGTTCCTACTTTATGAGCCATACTTGCTGATCTTTTTGAGCGGCCGTTCATCTCTCTGTCAGACTGTGTCGCGACAATTCGGTAAAGGATGTGAACATACCATTTCTGACCAACTGTCGTCTAAAAATAGACGGCAATTTCTTACGACAACATTCAACTACAGTGAACACGTGATAGTTCAAAATACATCCCAAAATCCATGAACTAGAGCCCTACATCCTGTCAACGAAACCTTCATTTTTAACTCTGAGAGATCATTGCAATTGCTAGCTACAGGGTCAACATAACTAGAGCCATATTGCATGTACGTGTAGATCTGACGAAACGGTTGATTCAGTGATCTCCTGTTCACAGCATCCTATCATGTTTGGAGGTTTTGTTGCGAGAGATTACAGGGAGTTACAACAATCTAATGGCTGATATCTTCTAACTCATGCTGGAAGCTCTCTTACTGAAAACAGAGGATCGACATTCATCTTGAATCCGTCTGAGCTCGCGATATTATTTCCAGCGATGAAACCAGACGTAGAATCAATGAAGTCAGCCTGGAAAGGCACACCATTAAATTCCATCGATGTCACTTCTTTCTGCCCACGATCCTGCAATAAAAAAAAATTCATCTCATCTAGTCATAGAATGTGAATAAAACATAATTAGTTGGGTGGCATGCTCACCAACAGTAGGAACCTCTGCTTCAGTTTGGCGTTTGGTTCGAGACACCCGTACTGTGCGCCCTGACCAAACGTCTGTCCTGTAGGATCGTAGGCTGGCGTATGTCCATCGCGTCCTGAACACAAGAACACTTTATCGAGCTGTACGGAGAACGCTTCCCTCAGGTCCTGATCGGGGCTCCATATCACTTTACCATAGAGCGTCTCTCCTCTATTGAATATACCTGCAAATAGTACATGATTCAAGGCTATCGGTTATAGGCATTACTTATAATGTGTGTTATACACTATCTATCTGGAAACCTGACCGTGGAACTCTTCCCCTGTCGATGATATAGCAGCGTTCGTCTGATCAGAGAGAAAGAGCTGCTCACTGTTGGTGAGTTGGAATTGAGTGGCGAGGCTGTACACAGCCGGTATGGGTCGACTCGACTGCTGGAAGGCAATCTGTAATGGCAGTTCCACCACTTCCTCTGCTGCACATTTCTGCTGATGAGCGGAGGACTGATACAGCTGTCCAGCACTGGCAACACACGCCAACAGCTTCAGCTTATACACTCCAGTGTAGTCGGTGAGACTTCGCACACTGCTCACTCTCCAAAACTGCACAGGATTGTTAAATGTTGGCTGACTCCAGAGCAACTCCAGGTCAAAATCTGTCTGGATCGCTGCCGGTGGTAGGAAGGCTGACAGCAGGCCAGGCTGCGATGAGTAATGCTCCTTGACAAACATACCTGCAATAAATCAAACTGTCTCACAACAATCCAGCCGATAGGCTACACCACAGTAACCAATCAGACTGACCAGTGAAGTGGGCTTGAGTCCTCAGCTGGACGACCATTCTCCCTTCCTCAGAGATTCCTATGCGCAATATCTCTACCCGTCCCGTCGAAGGACCAAGAGCATTCACTGCTGGACTGAACTGCGAGTTCTGGTAGTAAAATGAGGCCTCAAGCCTCGTGTGATGGTCTAATGATGCCCAGCCAGTAGGAGCCTTCGCAAAGACATATGAGACATAGAGAGGCAGGTACACAGTCACAAAACTCCTGGAAGCCTGGTCCACGTCAAAGTTATGGATAAGTCGACCGCCACAGCGATCAACCAGCTCAGGAAGGCTGTACCATGCCTCAAACTTCCAGAGACAAGAGGACTTGTCAAGGTGGTAGTACAGCTGCCGTCCAGCATCCGTCCGAGTCTCCTCCACTCTCGCTGATTGAGCTGTCGAACCGAGGAAGTCGTGCTGTAGGTTAGACCCGGGAGTAGCTGTGGGTAGACTAGAGCAGAGGTGCTGCTGTGAGAAGGATGGCTGAGTGATGAGGTAATCGATGTTGTGTATTGGAAGCGTCGATATGATGGGCAGCATCCCGTCCTGATGCGGTACGGCAACGGTGATGTGGATCCTATCGCCGAGCTCACTGCCAGCTGATGGGGAAATGTATTCGACTTCTGCCTTAAATGGCTGCACTCCAAGAGAGCTGGCGGCAGACGTGATGACCGGATTCACACAGATCCCCTGTGGGCTAACAGTCACACTTTTACTCTTCAATCCGACACCTATGAATGGCAGGAGGACATCTAACAACTGATGACTAAACAGCAGGTAAAAAAAGACGTATGAACAGTTTTCAAACTCTACCGGCGCGACCATCTTGGTACAGGGGTGTAGCAACACAGCGGACTCTGAAGCCTGCTCTAAAGTAAAACGACTCCAGTATTTTCGTGTTCACTTTGGAGTAAAGAGTTCCTTGGCTGACTGGGATGTATGACGACGTCTTGAGATTGGAGTTGACAGGGTATGACAACTCCCATTGATAGGTGGTGTTCGACGCAGCAAGCTCTGGGTGAAGGCAGAGCTGTGCTGTTACATGATACTCGGGATGGAGGGGATCGCACGGCTGTAACAACGTCGACAAAAATCAGCAACAGTCAACAGAGACGGCTTCATCCAACCATATACAGCTGCGCACTCACCGAGAGGCATATCAACGGGTGGCCATTGATGACATCAGATGTGCTATGGATTTCGCCTCCTCTGTAGCTGGAGAGTGACACCACCTGGAATAATCACATCAGGGTAACACAACTCCTATAATACAGACATACCACGCAGTTCCTAGCAATAGATGGATTCCTAACTCCACTTTGGTTTGGACTTTGAATTTGAACAGGTCAGAGGTCAGAGGTTAAAGGATAAGACTGTTAGGCTATCCCAATATGTACTATAAGCCCCCTTGGGTTCTATTTCAAGCCAGGGTTACCGTTAGAATCTCTACCACAGAGGGAGTCATAGCTTACCATAGGGATAGCAGGTAAAACCAGGCTTCCGGAAACATCAGTGTTAATTATGTTGACAGCAGCTGACTTGTTGGCCCCTGCAGACACACTAGTAAACTCATCCAGAACTACATGGAACTTTTCATGCCACTCGTCATGTCTATTATAGAAGACCGGGATCTGTACAGATTTCTTCTCTTCACCTGCAAAAAAATGTATTACCCTCGTCTTGCATTTGCTGTGAGCTGAAGGACTCGAGTAGACTGAAACTTTACAGTACCTGATTCAAAGCGGACATTGGTGCTTGTTGCTCCATAGTCAATACCCGATACTGCAGAGCTGTCACGAGTGCTCAGTCTAACTTGTGCCATGTCACCAGTATCTCCGTATCTGTTCAGGTCTATACTCACTGAGACAATGTCAGCAGCAGATACAGGCTCCGGGATACTGTACTGCCTCGAGCTCAAACTCACCCTTGGCTCTGTTTATATAAATACCTACTTTTAATAAGACAGAGGGTGAGGGAGAGGGAGAGGGAGAGGG
>ERZ1740065.268-NODE-268-length-26363-cov-8.208188_pt1 | contig 26363 bp, 21 predicted proteins | sample MGYA00581738_ERZ1740065 | MGnify/ENA primary metagenome ERZ1740065 (study PRJEB43018, sample SAMN04849749) | marine metagenome | isolation source: floating plastic debris | place: Pacific Ocean | collected 2008-09-01 | study: EMG produced TPA metagenomics assembly...
GAGACTGCCTTTATGAAAATGCATGAAGCTATTCGGACAGTTATACAAGCTCTTATTGCTGAAGATGCGGTAGTTGATGACGATAGAAATATTGAGACACAGATTTGCGAAGCCATGATTGCCCACGATCTAGTGGAGCAAGATTGTGTTGAGGAATTGAAAACCTTTGCAATAGAGATGATCCGATACTTTGTTGCAGAGCGTGTAAGATATATCCCGGAATCACCGATAACTCTTAACCTCACGTTGGGCGACGAGGAAATCACCATCCGACCAGACGATGTCCTGATAGATTCGGATGGCGGGCGGACACTTAGACGTATTAAAACGGGGCATGTGCGCTCTACGGAGAGCAAGAAGGTTGGATCTGCAGTCTTCGCGATCGCGGCACAGCAGACTTTCCCAGACGCCAGTGTAGAGATTGTTTATCTATCTGATCAAAGCGTGCAAACCGTCTCCTTATCAGCTAAGGAACTCCAGAATAGGCACGGCAAGTTAGAAAGCTTCCTGAATGATATCCGGGCTGGACGCTTCCCAACCAAACCTTCAGCGCGTACTTGCCCAGGTTGTCCAGCCTTTTTCATCTGTGGACCGATTCCGTCAGGAGTACTACAGAAAAATTTTAGGAGTGACTTACCGGTTTAGCTCGGTTGCGACGATTAATCCTTTAGAGCCAAATAAACATTCTTAGGCTCAAAGGAGAAAAAAATATGTTTGAAGAAGAGAGCTCTGGCTGCCATAGTCGGAGCGAATCTTACAAATACCTGGTTCAATTTGCGTTAATACAACAAGTTTTCAGCAAGCTTGCTGAGACATTTTCCCTGCAAAACTGTGTAAATCGTGCTCTGGCACAAGTGTTAGCCAAAGTGACATATGACGCGAAAGGGGGCGAGCAAACTGCTCGGCCCCTTTTTACTGTCGGGACAGTTGAAAGTCAGTTTCCTGAAAATTATTTCTATGGAGAAGTTTGATAATGACACGAATTACTGTACTTGATGCGGATTTTAGTAGCAATATTGATGGCATCCTGAAGTTTATCTGTGAAAAGGTTCAGCTTTCGCGGACTCAGCATCAGCAGGCTAACGACCACTATATTGCTGTTAGTGACTGGTTAGAGCGAGAGGGCTCTATTTTAGCCGTGTATGAACCACGAATTTATCCTCAGGGCTCATTGCCGATGGGGGTTACTAACAAACCCCTTGAACGTGAGGAGTATGATTTGGACTTCATTTGTGAACTGAAGATTTATTCATGGCAGATTGAGCCAGCAGATCTGTTCTCCAAAGTTGAATATCGAATCAGGCAACACAAAGATTACAAAGACCGCATCGAATTGGGGAAACGGTGCATTCGGCTAACTTACGCTCATGACTTCCACCTTGATATCGTACCTGCCTGCACAAACGAATCTGCAGGTTATGGTCAGGTTAGAATTCCTGACCGCGAACTCAAGAATTGGAAGGATACTAATTCCAAACAGTACGTTGAGTGGTTCAACGAGATCGCAGATCGTTCTAAGGATAAATCACGCATCGACTCTGCTGAGCCCTTATCACCTCAGGAACCATTCGACGGAAAATCAGCCCTGAAGTTTGCGGTTCAACTCATGAAGCGCTATCGGGATATTGCGTTTAAGGACCAATCTGATTTGGCTCCTGCTAGCATCCTCTTGAGTACGTTAGCGGCAGAGCGGTATTCAGGAAGCTCATCTGTTTTTGAAACCGTGGCAGAGACGCTGAACAGTATCCATGCTCGTATCCAGCTCAACAAAAACCGATTGCAGGTATGGAACCCCGCAAATTCTGTGTCAGAAGACTTAGGAGAACGTTGGGATAAAAATCCTGCTTCCTACGAAGCCTTTAAACATTGGATTTCTAGCTTTCGGAGCATTTGGGAGCAGCTAGAACAGGCTCGAGGTTACGAAGAAATTAAAGAAGTCTTAGTTTCCCTGTTTGGCGAGCATCCCACTAGAGAAGCCATCCGTGAGGACGCACAACGCCTGGATCAGGCACGTCAGGCGGGACATCTAGGAATCGCGGCAGGTACCGGTCTGCTGACGACTCAATCGCCTGCGATTGCAGTTCCGAGGAATACGTTCTATGGTCAGTAGTCACTTTTCCGAACAACCGATCTCGCTGGCAGAGCAGGTCATTATGATGAAGCGGTATTTTCCTGACTTCGACACTCGATGGCATAAGAACATCGTTCGTTGGGTTGGAGAAATTCAGCCTAGGGAGCTCAGCCAGCGCTATCGGATCAAGATTATTCACCAATTGCACAAAATGCCGGAAGTCTTTGTATTGAGGCCGCAGCTCGTAGCAGATGTAGGGAGTACGATTCCGCATACCTATCCGGGAAATCGTCTCTGCCTGTACCATCCAAAGAGGCAAGAGTGGAGCCAGCAGATGCATGTAGCGACAACTATCGTTCCTTGGACATCTCTTTGGCTAAATTACTACGAGCTTTGGCAGGTGACAGGTGAATGGTTAGGAGGGGGAGAGCATCTGGAGTTGAGACAGTTTGCCAGAAGTTCAATCCAGACCATTCTCGGTCTTCCTTCTCTAGATGTCTGAATTTTCTCATCGGAATGCTTCAATGACAGGTATTCGTAGGGTTCTCTCTATTGATGGTGGTGGGATCAAAGGCGTCTTTCCGGCGGCTTTTCTAGCTACGCTAGAGGATGCCATTGGTGATCACGTTGCCCGGCACTTCGATTTGATTGTGGGTACCTCTACGGGTGGCATCATTGCCCTCGGTCTCGGTCTCGGGCTCTCAGCAACAGAGATTCTAGGATTTTACGAACAGTATGGGCCGCAAATCTTCAAGCAACGAACGTTTGTAAGCAGGCTGCGTCATCTGGTGCTTGCTAAGTATAGTGACACTGCGTTGCGTCAAGCTCTAGAGAGTACGTTTGGAGATCGCAAACTAGGAGAGAGCAAGCGGCGGTTGATTATTCCTTCTCTCAATCTAGACACGGGTGAGGCTTATCTTTACAAAACTGCTCATCACCGTCGATTTGAGCGAGATTTCAAGGAATCAGCCGTAACTATAGCTCTAGCGACATCTGCTGCACCGACTTACTTTCCCACTCATCAGGCTGATGGAGGAAGGGCCTTTGTTGATGGCGGATTGTGGGCTAATAATCCTACTGCGGTTGCAGCGATCGAAGCGGTGGCAACGCTGGAGTGGGAGCCTAAATCGATACGGATATTGAGTTTAGGTTGCTCTACAGCTCCGGTAGCTGTGGGTTGGGAGAGGTGGTTACCTCTGGGGCAGTTTTACTGGGCTTCTAAAGCGATCAGTTTATTCATGGCAGGACAGTCTTCATCGTCATTAGGCATCGCGAAGATGTTTGTGGGAGAGGAAAACCTAGTCAGAATCAGTCCTATTGTTCAGCAGAGCCGTTTTGCTATGGATGGGGTAGGGAATATAAAAGTACTGCGTGGTTTGGGGGAGGGCGAGGCGCGAAGAGAATTGCCAAGATTGCGACAGCTGTTCTTTACTGAACCGGCATCTGAGTTTGTGCCCAGCTGGACGGCTAAAAATGAGTAGGCAATACGATCATTCAGTTTTTGAAACCATTGAGTTGCTGTTTTCGTTGAAAGAGCAAATGAGATGGGTCAAAGAGCGTACTTGCTTTGATTTGGGCAAGTAGGTTTCGTCGAAGTATCGCCCCGCTGTTACACCATCGCTATCTTGCAACGCTCCGCCTGTTGAGAAATTGGGGCTAGCTGCAACAAGTCGGAGTGCGATATCACAGCGGTAGTTCCCGCCAGCAGAGACTCTCGCCATGAACACCACCACCATCTCCACGACTCGCCCCACCTTCCAGCAGCGACGTCTGCGCGCCATCACTCAGCGCCTCGTCATCGAGCTGGGCTATCTCGAACACTGTCTTGCGGAAGGTCTGCAAGATACGAACGTACAGACTGCAGCTGTGGGTATTGATACGGCCATCGACTGCCTGAATGAGCATCTCGCCAACTAACCGTTAGAATCACGGCTGATATCTTCCAACCGCAAAACCCTTGCCCCGTGGCGAGGGTTTTTTTATGGCTCATTCAGCAGGCAATTGTGACCGGTCTCACCGGCCCTCAGGTCAGCCTAGTGCAGCGCTCAGGTTTCTCAACTAGGGATTAAGGTCCGCTTATTTGGCGGTCAGGCGAGGCTCAGGGGCGGGCCGCACTATAGAACTCAAGATGATTAAAACGCTAACCCACTTCACCCCAGGAGTTCAGACCATGAAACGTATTGCCCTCGCCCTCACCGCTTTGACCGCTGTCACCATCGCGATCGCTCCCGCGAGCTACGCGGCCCCTGACTTCGACGAACTACGTCAGGAAAACCTGGACAAAGACGCCACCAACTTCGACCAACTGCGTCGCGAGAATCTTAATAAGGACGCCGTTACTGAAATCCAAGTGAAGTCCATCAGCTTTGACGAATTACGCCGCGAGAATCTGGACAAAGACGCCGTCTACGAAGTTGTGGCTGCCGTTTACTTTGATGAGCTGCGTCGCGAGAATCTGGACAAAGACGCCGTTGACTTCGATGAGCTGCGCCGTGAGAACTTGGACAAGGACGCCATCGCCACCTTTTAGACGATAGCCGCTTTCTGGCTGGCCGACGACTTTACGTCCCACACACATCTCTGCCCCCTCAATGCCAGCATTCAGGGGGCTTTTATTGAAGCTTGGTGCCCGAACTCCAATGAGAGTCAATCATCTTGCACCAAAAGGCTCTGATCGCATGGGTGGTGAGAGCCTTTCTTCTGGAGCAGAGCGGTCAGAACTCGCTGTCTAGTTCATTAGCGTCGATGCCCAACTCTTGAAGTTTAGCGATCGCCCGGTCTAACTTTCGCTGGGCCTGATTGCGCTCTTGAAATAACTCCTCTGGGTCTTTAAAGCGCTCGCCATCGGGATAAAGCAAAGCGAGGCCATCGTCATACATTTCGAATTTGATACCCAGCGTCGGCGACGTCCAGGGCAAGTTGAGGCGTGTGAGGAGGAGGGGCCGCTCATTCGGTGATTGTCGAGTCAGCCCCCAGAACTCAAAATCGTCTGGGTCATAGAAGAACATTTCCAAGACACCGTGCCGCTCATAGAAGGCTTGCTTTTGAGACATTTCAGTCGCGGAATTGCTGGGCGAGATGATCTCAAAGACGACTTGTGGGGCAATGTTGTCCTCTTCCCACTGTTTGTAGCTGCGGCGATCGCCATCAGGACGGCCTAACACCACCATGGCATCAGGGGCTTGGGAAGGGGCTGGCGGTGCATCCACCTGAATGGGATACCAGAGTAAATCCCCGGCGACAAAAGCTGTCTGGTCTTTCAGCAGTTCTCTCAGATTACTCACGAGACGCACAATCCACCGGTACTGCTGGGTGTTGTCAGCCATCGGCTTACCATCGGAGTCAGGGTATAAAAGCGCAGTTTGGGTGGTCGCCTGAGTCATGGTTTACAAGCTCTGTCGTCGGGTTAAATGCGGTCACTGGTGTGAATTGCGCTGATATGGCGTCAGCTTATCTCCATTTTGGCACTGGGGTCGAGGGGGTGAAAGGAATCGCCCTTCTGCCGGAGCCTCCCCCTGATGCGGCACACTGAAGGGTGCAATCTGAGCCGGTAACAGGGAAAGCTGTAAACCTTCCTGCCAAGCATCATCCAGGGACAACTGACCCAAGAATTCTGCTTTGAGCCGCTTCTGCTTAGCCCGAAAGCGACTGTCGAATTGCAGATGGCAGACCGTGCAGAGCGCCTTGAGATTGCTGGGGTCTTGATTGCTGGGCTGCTGGTCGAGGTGAGCGACTGTGAGCAGATACCGCCGGGGAGCCGCTTCAAACTTGGCCGGAAGTGGCGTCTGCCGCTGCCGCCAGCGCTTCACCCGCTGGCGGAAATCGGCCAACGGTTCACTCGGTTGACGGCAGGGGCGCTGACACTGCTGACAACACCAGTGGGCCTCGTGCTTAATCCGCAGCGCAATGGCCTCCCAGTCGTCGGGATATCGGGCTCTGATGATGGGCATGACTGCAAAGCTCAGCGTCATCGCCCTTAAGATAGCGAACCTTTCTCCTGTCCCAACCGATTGGGCTGACCCAGTGAGCCCTCAGCCTCATTTAGCCAGCCAGACAATACACTAAAGGCAACAGGGAGCATACAGGATACTGCTGCGAAGCCGGACCATGACGGACTCTGTTTAGGTAGCTTGCTGTGACCCAAATTATCGCCGTCTTTAACCAGGCCGGAGGGGTGGCCAAAACGACCCTGGTGCATAACCTGAGCTATCACCTGAGCCAGCGTCACCATCGCGTCCTGGCGATTGACATGGACCCGCAGGCGTCGCTCACCACCTTCATGGATTTTCTGCCCGAAGAACTCTCGACCACGGTGTACGACGCCCTGGTCAACCAAGCGCCGTTGCCCATCCAGGAAGACATTGATGGCGTCGATCTCGCCCCCGCCAATATTCAGCTCAGTACGGCAGAGAGCCGACTGCTGCACGAATTTTCCCGAGAAGACCGCCTGGCCGCCGCCATCGACCCCATTGCCGAAGAGTACGATTTCATCCTGATCGACTGTCCCCCGAGTCTGGGATTGTTGAGCGTGCTGTCATTGACCGCCGCCACCGCCGTCCTCGTCCCCGTTGAGACGCAATTCAAAGCCTTTGAGGGCACCAACCTGCTGCTAGATACCGTGCGCCAGATTCGCCGTAAGCTGAACCCCGAGCTGCACATCGCCGGATTTGTGCCCACCCGCTACGATGCCCGCAATACCCAAGACGTGCGGACCCTGGGAGCCATCCAGGCAGAGCTGACGGCGATTGGGAAGATCTTCCCCGCCGTGCCCCGCTCCACTGCCTTTGCCGATGCCGCCGAACAACGTCAGCCCCTAGCCAAATACACCCGCCGCCATCCCGCGATCGCCGTGCTGGAAGAAATCGCTGCTGGCTTGGAGACCCTGTCAGATGCCGTCTAAACGAGACACCCCCTACAACAGCCGCATTCGCTTCTCCCCTGTCGAAGACCTCCTGGGGATGGACACATCTCCGGCCCAAGAGATTCCCGTTAGCAAAATTCAGGTCTCGCCGCATCAGCCCCGCACCACCTTTGACCCCGCGAAATTAAAGTCCCTGGCCGCTTCCATCGAGACTGACGGCATCCTACAGCCGCTGCTGGTGCGAGTGACCGAGAAACCCGGCATCTACGAACTAATTGCGGGGGAACGCCGACTCCGCGCCGCCCGGATGGTGCAGCTAGAGCAGGTGCCCGTCGTCATCGTTGAGGTAAGCGCCGAAAAAGCGGCGCAACTGGCCCTGGTGGAGAACCTCCAACGAGAAGATCTGAACCCGATTGAAGAAACCGAGGGCATCTTAAATCTCCTATCCATACGGCTAGAGCTCCCCGTAGAGACCGTGCCCAGCCTGCTGTACCGCCTCCAGAACCAGGCCGCCCCATCCTCTAGCCATAACGTTATGGCTAACCCAGAGCACGCCGCCGTCGAAGCCGTCTTTCAAGCGATGGGCGGCATGAGCTGGCAGTCATTCGTGAAGAACCGCCTGCCCCTGCTCAACCTGCCCGACGAGATTCTAGAGGCGGTGAGAGGCGGTCAACTGGCCTATAGCAAAGCCACCGCGATCGCCCGCGTCAAAGACCCCAAAGCTAGACAGCAGATCCTGAAGAAAGCCCTTGAAGCCGAGCTGAGTCTGACCCAAATTCGCGCCGAGATCCAAACCTTACAGCCCGCCGCGCCTAAAGCGGATGAGGCTCCGCGCGATCCGCAAAAGCGACTACAACAGATGTCCCGTGTCGCCAAAAAAAGCCCCGCCTTTGATGATCCGACCAAGAAACAGCGAATCATCAAATTATTAGATCAATTAGAAACATTGCTCAAAGATTAAACGATTGGGAAAGGGCCAGAGCGGCCCCCGAAAGTCTCGATAGGGTAGAGGGCATCAGGGTCTCTGGGCAATTAGCCATACCGTTATGGCTAAACCAGAAGATGTCGAGAGTCCTTTCCCATCCGCTCTGTCATGAGAACTCCGGAACTGATCGAGGCTTGGCTTGACTACATCCAGCTGGAAGAGATGACCGCCGCCGAAGTCGAACGCGGACACGGCCCCGGTCAGCGTGTCTATGACGAGCAGCTCAGCATCGTCGGTAATAAGCTCGTGGTTGAGCAAGCCCTGTGGCGCACCTTGAAGACCGCCGCCACCGCCCAAGACCAGGCTCAACTGGCCCTCTCCGGCCCCCGGTTCTACCTCGTTCGGGGCAAAGGGGCTGCGCAGAAAATCAAGTATCTGCCGCTCTTTACCATTGATGTTACATCTCTGCTGAAAGGCCCCTATCGCAAAGGCGGCTGGGACGTGACCCCCCTGCCGTTTCAGCCCATCGTGCCGAACCTGGTGCGGGTCTGCGGCCTGAGCGAAACCGCCGCCGAACGAGTCGTCGTCAGTTGGGGCCTGCTGCCCTTTTTAGAAGACCTCTTTGATTGGAAATTCCAGACTCTTCAGGAGGTGATCAATCAGCCGCCGCCCCGCCTCGACAGACGTATCCAGAGTCGAGCCAACGCCTATCTGCTATGGGCACATCGGCAACCCTACAACACTCAACTCAAGGTTCAACTGCGACAGGTGCTCCAGTCTTCAACTGCGAATAACGAAACGCTAGCGTCTGAGCCCGCTGTCGCCCAGCACTACCTGTACGGCTGTCCCCCCCGACCTGAGCCAAAGCCATTCTTTCACGGACTGTTTCCTGCCCCGGCTCCCGATGCCGACCAGGCGATCGCGCTCAAGCAGGCGCAAGATTCTCCTCTGATCGCCATTTGTGGCGCTCCAGGCACCGGCAAGACCGCCATCTTTTTGCACCGCATCGCTCAGCTCCAGGTGGAGCGAGCCGCCGAGCTGGCCTGCAATGACCACGACGTAAACCACCTGAGCGTGGTCGCCGCCAAGAACAACAGCGTTCTCACCCGGTTTCACCAGCGCCTCGGGGATGAACTCCCCTGCCTGCCCGGTGGTAACCGCGAAACGATTCGCCAAGCGACGCTGAAGGCCTTGCAGCACCGGATCAATCACTTACGCCAAACCGCGTTTCAACCCGAGGCTTGGGAGGCGACCCAACAGCGCTTTGTGAGCCAGTACCAAGCTGTTCAAGCTTTGATGACCCAAGCCCTAGATGAGCAGCACCAGCGCCAACAGGCCCAGGAGGAAGCCGAGACATTAACCCAGCAAATCGAAGCCCTGGACACCGAATTAGCAGTCTTGAAAGCGGATCAGCCAACCCCCACCTCCGAACCTAAAGGCCAACCTGTGGCCCCTGCCCTCCCCGTTGCCGCCTACCGCGACATTCGACTTGCCCTGGAAGCCGCGTGGCAAGCTATCCCGCGAACCAGCGACCCCCTGCTGAAGCGCAGCTGGGACTGGCTGATGGTCACCAACGAAACCGCCGTCATTCGCACCCTGGAACGCCGCATTCGCCCGGCGGTGTTATCGACTCTAGCCACCGCCCATCCCTTTCAACTGCCGTTGACCTTCGAGGAACTGTCGGCGGCCCGTCAGCGAGTGAACGACCTCCTCAATCAGGCCCACTTACCCGCCGCCGAGGCCCGCCAGCGAGAACAGCGGCAGGGCCAGATAGCGGCATTCGAGCAGGAACGAGCCACCCTAGAGCAGCAGCGAACCGCCGCCCAAAACATCCTCAACCGGATTCCAGAACGAGACCCCGAGCAAGACTTCTGCCAAGTCGATCGCGCCGCCCACGTGTGCCTCTTCCAATACAGTCGGGTGTTCCTAGAGCAAGCGCTGCTGAAACGCAAAGCCGCCGTCATAGCCGCTCTCAAAACCTACGGCGATGCCCTCCAGGGTGATGAAGCCGCCCTGTCCGAGATGGCCGCAAATGGTCAGCAATTCTATAGCGACCTGAGTCTGGCGTTTCCCGTGATGACCAGCACCGTGCTGTCCCTCAACAACATGCAGCTTACTCAGGGGAGTATCCGTCAGGCCCTGATTGACGAAGCCGGATCAATGCCCGTCCATCAAGCCTATCCGCTCCTCCAGATGGCGTCCCAGGCGATTGTGGCAGGCGACCCCTATCAGGTCGAACCGATTTTGAACCTCTGCGAAGGCGCGATCCAGGAATACCGCCGAGAAGTCTTTTCCGGCGACCTCCAGGGATGCTATGCCACCCATGCCCCCACCGCGCGATATACCGCAACGGCTTACCATCGCGCTGCCGGAACTGATGCCACCGGCCAGGGCGGCAGTGCCCTCGTGCTCAAAAATCACTATCGCTCAGCCCCCGCGATCGCCCAGTTCTGCGCCCCCACCTATCCGGAACCGCTGATCGTGCAATCCCCTGAGCGGCCCTCCCGTCTCGGCCCTAACCTGATTGCCTACGACGTGGAAGGCTACTACGACCACAACACCAACCCCGCCGAGGTGGCCGCCATCGAGACCCTCGTGGCTGAACTGCTCCAGCAGGGCTATACCCTCGGCAACGAACCGCAATCACCGCCGCTCACCATCGGTGTGTTATCGCCCTACTATCACCAAGTTCAGGCCCTGCAACAGCGGCTCAAGAGACGCTGGAAAACCTTTCCCACCGCCGACATTTCCACGGTGCATAACTTCCAGGGAGCCGAAAAGGCCGTGATTCTGTTTTCCGCCTATCAGTGCAGTGCCGACGACGACTTCTGGTTTCTCAATCGCGCCCCCAATCTGCTCAACACCGCTGTCAGCCGTGCCCAAGAATTGTTTGTGCTGGTGGGCAACCTGACCCAACTAGAGCAAGCCGGTGGCGAGACCCGGAGACTGGTCGAACATATCCGAGCGGAGGGAGAAATCCGAGGCATACCCGACTGAGTTTCCCCATCTCCTGATCGGACCAGAGGGGGAACGCCACTGCGTGGCAGCCACTCCGAGAGAGGGCTAGAGGAGTGCCGGAAATCCCCGAATCCGAACCATTCACACAATACGCCAAATTTTTAGCAAAACTCCGTAACCAACTGATACACAACCGTTTCAGAGATTTACCCACAGGCGGCTGAAAGCGAGCCAGAATTGAGGCAGTGTTTCAGGCAGCTCGTCCCCTCATGCTGTCGCTTTCCAACCTCAAAGCGGCCCAGGCGGAAACCTACTACCAGGCTGACGACTATTACACGAATGAAGAATATGGTGCTGCCGATTTCCATCCGCAGTGGTTTGGCGGTGGCGCGACGACCTTGGGATTGACCGGCGATGTCGCCGGTGAGGATTTCAAATCCCTGTTGCAGGGGCATGGCCCAGAGGGTCAATCGCTCTTTCAGCGCCAAGTGGATGTCGAGAAGCGTCGAGGAGCCACCGACTATACCTTCAGCGCCCCAAAAAGTGTGAGCGTTGCCGCGCTGGTGCAGCAGGATAAGCGTGTTCTTCAAGCCCACCATCACGCAGTAAAATCCGCGCTGTCGGTGCTCGAAGACCGCTACGTCGAAGCGCGCATCACGATCGCGCCGGGCGATCGCCAGCGCGTGAACACGGGGAACATCATTAGCGCTCTATTCCCCCATCAAACCAGCCGCGCACTCGACCCCCAGTTGCACACCCACTGCGTCACGATTAATGCAACTCAAGCGCCGGATGGTCGCTGGTTTTCCTTCTCCAACGAGAGCGTGATTCGCCAGCAAAAACTGCTGGGTGAGGTCTACCAAAACGAACTCGCTTATGAACTGCGGCAGGCGGGCTATGAAATTGAGCCCCTCGCCAATGGTCAGTTCGAGCTGGCCGGATACGACCCGGAAATGCTCGACGGGTTCTCCAAACGCCGCCAGCAAATTGAGGCCGTGATGGCGCGCTGGCAGCAAGAACGTGAGGCAATTCACGATGGCGAGGGGCAACCCGTCACCGATACAGCAGCGCGGCGAGAGGCGGCCAATTTGCGATCGCGCCAGCGCAAATGTCACGACATTGGGCGGGCAGAACTGAACCAGGCTTGGCACACCCAGGTGCAACAAGAAGGCTGGCAGCTGCCAGCAATTCCGAGCGCACCGGGGCAAATTGCGAGTTCATCGGCGCAGGAAATTGTTGACAACAGCGTCCAGCACTGCGAAGAACGGCGGGCAATTTTTCCCCGTGAATCCGTGGAGCGATTTGCTCTCGAACATCATCTGGGCGATCGCCCCTTTGCGGCAATTGCCGAAACCGTGGCGGGCTCCCGCGAGCTGATTCGCCTTGAACCAGGACTACCGGCGGGCAGTCTCCTAACGACGCAGCGCGCGATCGCCTTAGAGCAAAACACGATTCAACTGATGCAGCAGGGTCAGGGTCAGGCTGTCCCGTTGGCGACCTCCTGGCAGGCGGCCCACCTGGTGAGCGAGGGCCACTTCAATACAGGGCAACAGCTAGCGGTGCAGCAGACGCTGAGGAGCTTTGACCCGGTGATCGGTTGGCAGGGGGTCGCCGGAGCGGGTAAAACTTACGCCCTGTCGTGGGTGAAACAGCAAGCGGAGCAGTCGGGCTACCAGGTGAAAGGCTTGGCCCCCAGCGCCGAAGCCGCGAGCGAGTTAGGCCGATCTTTGCAGGTCGAAACGGCAACGGTCGCCAGCCATCTGCTGACGCCACGGCAGGGGAGCGGCCCCCAACTCTGGATTGTCGATGAGGCCAGTCTGCTGGGGATGAAGACCGCCCATGACTTGCTGGAGAAAGCCCAGCAGCAGCAAGCCCGCGTCATTCTAGTCGGCGATACTCGCCAGCTCTCGGCGGTAGAAGCGGGGCATCCCTTCAAATCTCTGCAAGCTGCCGGGATGGCCACCAGCTATCTTGATGAGAGCCGTCGTCAGCAGACCCGCAGTCTGCAGCAAGCGGTGCGGCATTTGGCGGCAGGTGAGATTGACCTGGGCATTGATGAGCTGATGGCCAATGGCAACATCACCCTCGCGGCAACCCCCGCCGCCAGTGAAGCCCGGCTCGTGGAAACCTACTGCCAGCTTCCCCAGGGGGAGCGAGACCAGACGCTGATCCTGACGAGCACTCGCGAAGCGCGGCAACGATTGACGCAAGCGCTGCGGCAACAGTTGCAGGATGACGGCGAGCTGGCGGCCAATGAACTGCACATCACGGGGATGACCCCCAAACACTTGACGGTGGCCGAGGCGGGGTATGCCAGTCACTACGAAGTCGGTGATGTGATCGTGCCCCTGTACGGCTATCGTCAGAAAGGCGTTCAGGCTGACTCAACGGGAGCGGGCCTCAGTCCCCGTCAGCGATATGAAGTCGTCGATATTCAACGAGAGCCCAACACCCTGACGGTGCGCGGTGAGGATGGTCAGGGGGTGACTTTCGATCCCGCCAAATGCTCGAAGAAATTGGTGTACCAGCCCGTGCGGCTCGATGTCGCGGTGGGAGATCGCCTCAGGTGGACGCGCAACGACCGCCAGCAGAATCATCGCAATGGTCAGGAACTCACGGTCGAAGAGATCGGTGGGACTCAAGTCACAGCTGTGGACAAGACAGGTCAGCGCTACGAGATTGACGCCCAAGCCTGGCAGTATCTCGACTACGCCTGGGGCAACACGATTCATAGCGCTCAAGGCAAAACGGCAGACCGGGTCATGGTGCTGGCCCACGATAATATTGATCAGGAGTCCTTTTACGTAGCTTGCTCTCGGGTGAAGCATCATCTGATCGTCTACACCGATAGCCTGGAACACCTGCGGCAGCAAGCGCATTGTTCTCGCAGCCAGGAGAATGTCACGGACTATCTCACAGATTTGCGCGCTCAATGGGCGGCCTCAGCAACAGTGGCTGCGACGCAATCCCCGACGCCACAATCTACGGCGAGCCAGCCAGCCCGAGCGACTGGCTGTTCTACTTCATTAACGCAACGGCCAGAATCAAATGCTTCCCAAGTTCAGTGGGTTTGTCAAGTGGTCGAGCGTGTATGTCAGATGACGGGAACTAGTGTCCTTCATGGCAAAAGATATGAGGCCCACTGGAATCCACAAATTGATTCGGTTCAGATATACGTTAGAGCAAAAACTGGTCAGGGCTCTCTTATCTTTCATCGAGAGGGGAACCATACTCATCGCAATACTCTAAACCCTGATGCGCTAGAGGCCATTATGCGGCTTCAACAAACCTACAATCGCCTCAGCGAAGAACGAGAAAGGCAACAACAGAATCTGCACAAGCGTCGAGGTGTTGATCTTGAGCGCTGAGACTGGCGCTCGCTGCTGGATATGGCAATTCAAGGTTGGTCAATAAGGCGGTATGGACGGTACGAAAGAAATCGAGATGGACTATGTTTGGGGGCCAACTCCTCTTTTGAGTGACTTTGAAAATACGTTATTCCGGACAGTTTTTGATTGCCAGCGAAAGACTGAGGGTTTTAGCCCTCTTTTTTATGTAGCTATTGAGCGAACGAGAAATTGAGGGTTGCAGCGCTTATCCAGAAAATTGTCCGGACTGTTGTTTTTGGTATCAGCAAGTTTATTCTGACCAGCTCAATATTTCCGGCATCTGCCCTGGCTATGAACGCTGAGCATAGTTTCTTTGTCTCCCAGAGGGAAAATAGATGGAGCAACATATTTTTATTTCCCACTCCTCCAAGAATGACGATATCGTCAGACGCCTGCGAGAAATCCTTGAAGCTCACGGTCAACTCCCCTGGGTTGATTCACGGGAATTAACCGGTGGAGATAGTCTCGCTCCCACTCTGGAAACCGCCATTCGCGACGCCTGCCACTTTCTGGTGGTGATTAGCATCGATGCTCTCAGCTCTACCTGGGTACAGCGAGAAGTGCGGCTGGCTCTGGAAGTTGCGAAAGAACGAAACGACGGGTACAAAGTCATCTCGGTTATATTACCGGGAGTACAGTCTGGGCTGCTCAAGCTCCTTTTCCCTGAAGAACCTATCCATATTTTTGTAAAAGACATCCCTAACGGACTCAACGAAGCTATTCCGGATATTTCTGCTGCCCTAGGACTGCAATTGCCCACGGATTGGCAGCGGAGTCAAATCGTCGAAGTTGAACCCGTTGAGGAACTGCTGCTAGAACTCGACAATCCACATATTGTGGAGAGCGGTGGCATTCGACGCGCTATAGCGACGGCTAAACTCACCTATATTTCTGCTGATAATAGCCGCCGGATTACTAGTCGTCAGTATCGTTTCACAGCTCCTTTAGGACCCGTGGAACTGGAAGAAATTCGCTGGTACATCGAGAAATACTATCAGTGGCCTACAGGGGTATTTAAACAGCGGGCAATCCAAACTGAAGGGCAGTTACCTCAGTGGGGGCAGTCTCTCTATCAAGCCGCGACCATTGCCGATTCCGCCCGAGAGCCTTTAGAAGAATGGCGGCGCAAAACCGGTAGTCGTCGCTTCTCTATACAGGTGGATAGAGAATCTCTGGAAGGCACTCCTGAAGAGGAAGCGGCCCTGATTCGAGAAGCTGCCAGCGATTTACTCTCGTTGCCGTGGGAAATTTTACATGATGGCAAAGGCTATCTGTCTCAAGGAGCGAATGGAGTGCGAGTTCGGCGGCGACTGCCGAATCGAGAGAGGATGCCCGTTACACAAGCCAATCTGCCGATTCGAGTGCTGTTAGTTAGTCCCCGCCCAGAGGTGGTGGATGATCAGGGAAATCCGGTGGGTTATATCGACCACCGCATCAGCGCTAAAGCCTTGGTGCAAGCCGTTGAAGAACTTGGGGAAGACCTGGTCAAGGTAGATATCCTGCAAACGCCCACCTTTTCAGCTATGAAAGAAGCCCTGAAACGAGCTAGAGAGGAAAGCACTCCCTACGCAGTTGTCCACTTTGACGGGCATGGTGTTTATGACCGGCGGGTAGGGTTAGGGTATCTCTGCTTTGAAGCCCACCGTGATCGCCAAAAACTCGGCAAGCGCCTCCTCGAACTGGTGAGTGCTCAGGAACTCGCTGCCGAAATGCGAGGTTACGGCATACCGTTGATTTTTCTGGAAGCCTGTCAGACTGCTCAGGCCACTGACGACCCTATGGCCTCCGTTGCGGCTCGACTGCTGGAAGAAGGTGTTGGTTCTGTGGTGGCCATGAGCCATTCTGTCCTGGTGGAAACCACTCGTCGCTTTGTGGAGTCCTTTTACCGTACCCTGGCGGCGGGGAAACGGGTGGGGGATGCCATGCTCACGGGTCAGATAGTGCTGTATGACGATTCCTATCGGGGCAAAAAAATTGGCGCAGGCAACCTGGAGCTGCAGGACTGGTTTGTGCCTGTGCTCTATCAGGATGAAGCCGATCCTCAGCTGATTACGCTGACGTTAGGCAGAGACGCAGCGAGACTGGATAGAGTGCGTCGCCAGAAAGCATTCGGCCAGCTTCCGGAGGAAGCTGACCATAAGTTTGTGGGCCGCAGCCGTCAACTGCTGCACCTGGAGCGCCTGCTACACCAGGAACCTTACGCCGTGATTCGCGGCAGCGGCGGTCTGGGTAAAACTGCAATGGCAACAGAAATTGCCCGCTGGCTGGTGCAATCGGGACGATTTGAGCGCGCCGTCTTTGTCAGTGTGGAACCCCAGAACGTGCAGGATGTGAAAGGCGTTTTGCAAGTCATCGGTCGCCAACTGATGACGGGGTATCTGGTAGTCCAGTACGGCGATGACCTCACCGCCGCCCTGCAACCCATCGAACGCGCCCTGCGGGACTTCCCCACAGTGATAGTGCTCGACAATCTGGAAAGCGTGCTGCCGGATCACGAGGGCAGTAACCCTGCGGGCGTGGCGGATGTGACTGAGCTGCTGGCCCTCTGTCAGAAACTCCTCGCCGCCGATGACCGCTGCCGCCTGCTATTTACCAGTCGCGAACCCCTACCAGTCCCTTTTACCAAGGCCCGATGCACCCTAGAACTGGGACGGCTGAGCGAAACGGAGGCCATTCAACTGGTGGAGCAGGTGATGGCCCAACACGGCTGGGAGCTTCCCGCTACCGACAATGCCACCACCCCAGCAGAAATTACCGAACTGGTGGAAACCGTGAACTGCCACCCCCGCGCCCTGGTGCTGCTGGCACGAGAGGTAGCGAAGGGCGTGCGTGCGACGACGCAGAATTTGACCCAGTTGATGGCGAAGCTAGAGGCGGAGAATCCGGGTGACAGGGAGAATTCGCTGTATGCGAGTGTGGAGCTGTCGTTGCGGCGGTTGCCGGGTCGGGTAAAGGAACTAGTGCAGCGGTTAAGGGTGGTGCATGGTGGTGGGCAGTTAGGCATCCTGGCGGCCATTATGGGCGTGGAGTCAGATGACATGCAGACCATTGCCGCCATGCTGGTGGAAGTCGGCCTAGCGGAAGCCCAGGAATATAGCTACCTGCGCCTTGATCCAGCCCTGCCCGCCTACCTGCGGTTAGAGCAACCCATTGAACAACTTGAACAGCTCATCGCTACTTGGGCCGAGGCAATGGGGCAACTGGTTGACTTTCTGTATCAGAAACGATCCAATGACAGCCGTTTGGCGAATCGGCTGACGCTGTTGGAACTACCCAACCTGATGGCCCTGCTGGACTGGCTGGAGCAACAGCTTGCTGCCGATAGTACTCTCGCTGAACAGGTTGTCGATACTACCGGGCACGTTGAGCAAATTCTAGCCACTCTGAATCGACCCCAGGCTCGGGTCCGGGCGATGGTCCTGCGGCAGCAGGCAGCATCGCTGATGTCGGAGTGGGGGCATGCCCAGTTTAGAAACAAGCAGCTGCAGGTGGAGCGGCTGCTCGAACAGGGGCAACTGCAGGCGGCCTCTGCCCAGGCCCAGGCCCTACTAGCCCAGACCCAGGCGATGGGACCAGCAGCCTACTGCGGGGCGGATTATGATTTGGCAATGGCTAATGCCCTGCTCGGTCGTGTGTTGACTGATAGCGGTCATGTGATTCCAGCCCAGAAGCTGTTGGTCACAGCTCGGGAGCTGTTTGAGGCAATGGGGAAGCGGGGAGAACTCATGGTTTCCGTCATCCTGAACGAACAGGCCAACTGCCTGCGGGCGTTAGGGCGAATCAAGGAAGCGACAGCGAAGTATGAAGAAGCGATAGCCCAAAGCGAAAAATGTGGGTCGTTTCGAGGTGTGGCGGTTGGGAAGATGCAGATCTCCACGATGCAGATGCTGCAGGGGCAGTATGACGAGGCGATTGCCGGATACGAAGCCGCCCGCACCCTGTTTGTGCAGCAGAACGAACTAAAGGAAGTTGCCAGAGCTTGGCAAGGAATTGGTACAGCACATCAGAAGGCTGGCAACTATGATGCGGCAGAAGTTGCCTATCGTCAGTCCTTAGAGATTGAGACTCAGCAAGGGTATCAGGCTGGGCAGATAGCTAGTTTGAATAATCTAGGAAGTCTTTATGAGAATTCTTTAAATCGGCTGGAAGATGCCGTGATCTTTTTTCGTCAGGCGGCAGATATTTGTGTAAAGCTAGGAGACTTGAAGGGCGAAGGTTTCGTTCGAAAAAACATTGCCGCTACCTTGAGCCAGCTCCAGCGATATGAAGAAGCGCGGAGGGAGATTCAGCGGGCAATTGAATGCACGCAAAATTTAGGCCATGCCGGAAGTATTTGGGATGCCCTCAGCATCCTGCAAGGGATCGAAACCGCCACCGGTAACCTTGCTGCAGCTTGGGCGGCATGGCAGCATGCCCGCGACGCCTATCTGGCCTACCGGCAGCAAGGAGGTGTCGCGCAGGGTGGCGGCGGTGAGGTCGTCGATTCCGTTCTGGGTCTGCTAGCTCAACAACAGGTTGATGTCGATGGAGTCCAGTCGGTGTTTGCCGAATATCTCAACAATCCAAAGACTCCAGATTATCTAAAGCGGCTCATGCCAGTGGTCATCGAAGTCCTCAACGGCTCCCGCGACCCGCGTCTGGCCGATGATCCCGCCTTCGGTTACGCAGAAGCAGCGGAAATTCTTTTCCTGATCCAGCGAATTGGTGAGGAAATTTAGTAGCTCTACTTCTTTCGCCTGATAGAAGTGCTGAAATCTTGCGTTTTAGGATTTTTGATGGCTTTTGATTATACTTCTGGTAAGGGTGCGGATTTGTCCAAAAGTGGCAAGTACCCCTATTCAGGGCCTAAAACTTTCGGCTACTAAAACTCAGCCTAACTAGCTATTACCTTCTTAGCAGTTTGAGCGCTGACAGGTTGGCATCGGTGCGACGGCGCTGATCCGCCTCCACATTTACCATCGAGTTGCCCAGCCGTGGAGCGTCCAGTTGTCCGGTCATGGGGGCAATGTAGCTCTTGGCTCTGGCCTCGATAATCTGCTCCGGCGTTGGGTCATGGGTGGTCAGGTGCGTCACAAAATCCTGCCCCACCAACGGTGCCTGATTCCACAGGTCGAGAGCTGTCAGTAACGCCGCTTCCGAAAGCGGTTGCCCAAACTTGCCCACCGCCTGCGCCTGAATTGCCCGCTCCGCCTTCCGTAGCCGCTGGAGCTGCTTTTGGTCTGCTTCTTGAGGCGAGCTGGCCCATGCTGATAAGAGAAGAACCCCAGATTGGTCGCCCGATTGCCCGGATCAATGTGGCCGTGGTAGTCCGCGTCAGGATGCAGATGGCCATCGACCGTGCCCTCCGCCTTGCCGATCGCCTTCATCAGCGTCTCGTCATCGAGAGTGAATGCAGCCGGGGCGGGTGCCTCTAAACCCGTCTCCCAGAGCGCCATGATGTCCTGCATGATGGGCAGCGTCTTGTCTCGGTCAGTGCGCTCACCCTCCTTCGGCGTGATTTCAATATGGACATGCTCCCCCGTACTGTTGCCCGTGCTGCCCTGCTGAGCAATGGGCTGACCCAACTTCACCACGTCGCCGGTGGCCACATAGACCTTTGAGAAATGAGCCAGGAAGATCTCATGCCCGTTGTGGCATTGGATATCGACCTGGTTGCCGTAGCCCCCATGCCAGCCGGTATCGATCACCGTTCCCCCACAAGGCGCAGGGACATCAATCTGCACCGAATCCGTATTCGATAGGGAGTTCAGCAGGGCAGACGCTCATCCGACCTGGCTCCCGTGAGTCAACCGGGTGACTGATTGACTGTGGATGTGGGGTGAATGCGGGTGAGTTGTTGTAGAAACCTGATGGGTTCAGATACCCGCGATCGCCCCTGGGCGCATCCCTGACCCCGCAGCTTTCACGGGAGCTATTCTTAGCCATCAACCTGTGTGACAGTTGAGTGTCGGCGGTGTCGGTGCTCAGGTGTCGGCGTCGGTCGTGTCGGCGGTGTCGGCAAGCGTCGGCGAAGGCTACCGACACCTTGCTCGGGGGCGTTGCCGACACCGACAACTCTATGTGACAGTTGAGCGATATCTTTCGGTTAATCCATCCGTTTCTCGGCTGATATGGCCTTCTGAAATCATCAAAGCGAGCATGTCTCTAACCTGAGCTACATTAGGCCGTGGATTATCAGACGAACGAGTGCAAGCTCTGCAAATATCTCTCACCGTTTTGCCCTGCGTTTGCTTTTTGAGATAGTCCAAAATGCGCTCTTCAAAAGACTGCTTGCGGGCCTTTGGGGGCGACTGACCGGGCTCCGTTTCCCCCTCATCAAACGGACAGGCCACCACATCTTTGAAGGGCAGTTCCGATAGCGGCACCTGCGATAACGTCGGGCCATTATTCTCCCAAAGTTGCCAATAGCCCTGGAGGTGCAAAATCTCCGCCTCCTGCTCACTCGATAGACGAATGCCAGTGAGCTTGCCGAACGCCGCAATCATCTGCGCCTTCTTGCGCTTGCCACAGGCGACAATCGAGAAATTTTGCAAGAGGTCGAGGTCAATCCCTAGCGGCCCGCTGTTGCCCGTTTGCGAGAGAATGCCCCCCATCGCATTGACCGCCGCGCCCGCCGTCAGCAACTCCACAATGAAGCCCCGCAGCCGATCCGACACCTCCTTAAACCCTTTCGTCTTGAGGCTTTGTAAGATGCCCACCGCCTCATCAATGACAAACCATTCCCGGCCTTTGTCGGCACCCTCAAGGTGATTGAGCAGAGCCGCTTCCCACTGATCCAGTAGCCAGGTCATCTGCGCCCCTAAGTGGGGGCCACCGACCCGGTACCCTTGCCAGTGCGACGGCACCTGGTCGGTTGCCTTCGAGGTGACATACCAGACGCGCTTTTCTGCCCCAATCAGATGCTTCAGTGTTTCTGATTTGCCCTCTCGGGTGCGCCCCACCATGAATAAGTGCGGTGCCGCCTCATCCAACCGGGCCACCGCTCTAGGAAGGAGAACAGCGTCGCCACTGCTGGGCATTGACGTCCCATTCCCAGATGTCGTTGTCCGTGGCTGCCCCATTTCGGGGCTCATCTTTTTTTCCGAGACAATCCCGGCGGCGATCGCCTGGCGCTTCAGCTCCAACACATCATCCTGCGTCAGATATTCGCCCAGCTTGGTAAAACTGCCCCGACTCACCGCCAGCTCAATGGCCTCTGATTCCTTCGCCGCTCCCATCACCGACCCGATGAGGATTACCCCCGCAAAGCCTCCCATTGCCACAATGCCCCACGGCCCGGCAATGACCGTGCCAATCGGCCAGAGCAGCCCTGCCGTTGCCGCTGCAATTTGTCCATAGGAGGTGTGGGATAGCCAACAGCGGGTAATCGCTCGATTCTTGGTCGCCAGCAATAACGCGGCTTGTGCTTCCGTCATGAGTGTTTACCTGAAAGACAACAACGCCCCCGGCATGGGGGCGGCAAGGACTGATTCACATCACTTTGCGGACATAGCGCCAGAGACAGACATAGGCGGCTAAGCCAAACAGCGTGAAGATGGCGATCGCGATATTGCCCCAGGCGATCGCGCTCAGCGTCGGGGCATAGCGAAACACCGCAAAATCTACCGTCAAGGGCGGCCAAAACTTGGCACAGGCCGCCGCATCAATGGCATAGCCCCCACAGGCAATCGTGCAGGCCGTCCGAATGCGGCGATTCCAGTCCTCATCCCGCGCTTCTGACGGCGTATCGAGCATCAGCAAAGGCCACACCTCCGCCGACTGCACCGCCGCTAAACAGCCAATCCCGACGATGAAGCCCAGGGCAGCGGGCACCCACGGCAGCCAGCGCATCATCGGAATCTGCCTCACCAGCGAAGTAAAGAGGCTGGTGTAGGGGCCAATGTTCTGACAGAGGGCGAAGAACGTGACGCCGCCAAACCCGATGAGAATCGCCCAGCCGATGAGACTATCCACCCGCTTTGGATCGTTGCGTTTCTGTTTGTTCGCTACCATCCCAAAAACCTCCTAATCACGTCAGTGTTGTTCGTGCGGGCAAAACCATCTAAAGTGCCGTCTTGGGCGACCACAGCCGTCGTCCCCTGGTGGTCACAGACCGCCGAACCCGGCGTGAGATTGGCCACCGTCATGCCGGGTTGCAAAGGCACCTCAGAAAGCACACAAGCACCGCTGCGGTAGCGCGTCTCCGCCAGTTGAGACTCCGCCTGTAGCCGTGTGGCTTGAATCTGGGCATTGACTTCCGCATTGGCCGAAAAGCGCTGCCAGTCCTGCCGTTCTGCCCGACTGGGGTCAAGCGACGTGGTGACTGCGCCAATTGCCATCACGACAGCGGGAAAAGCGAGGAGCATCATCGGATTCTTCATCACTCCCCCTCGCCAAAGATGTCGTTCAGAGCCGAGGTGTGATCGTTGCCTGGCTTCGTCTTAGACGCTGAGGACGACGCCTGACGGCGATCTCCCCTGCGCACCGCCTTGAAAAACAGCCCGGCGATGACGAGCAGCATCGGAGCTCCCACCGCGATCAGTAGCCAACTGGGGCCAGTGCTAGTCAGTTGAGGCGTAACCGTTGGAGCCGGTTGCCCGGCTTGGCCTGGTGAATTGCCGGTCGTCAGCTGCGGCGTCGTCGTCACCTGAGCGACCTGGCGCTGGGGCACCTGATCGGCGTAGACCAAAGGCACATCCACCCCGCCAATTTTGCAAATCCCCTCAGCATCGAGCCAAAAGTGCGCCTCTTGAACACTCATCGGCGTATAGGCGGCCAGTTCGATGCGATGGTTGTCGGCCATGGTGACCGTCCAAAAGATGCGATTCCCTTGCTGAATCGGCACCAGTTGACTGCAGGCCGGACGAAAGGCAATGTGTTTAGCCGTCGCAGGCGGCAGCGTTTGTTGCGAGGGAATGGTAACCCCGCCGTAGTGGATATCGTTGGCGACTGCGGGACTGGAAGTCAGGGCGACCATCACCCCAGCGACCCAGAAAGTAAAGCGTTTCGGTTTCATAATGGTGGTGTCTGTTGGTTAATGGACAGCCCCGGTTAGGCGTCCAAACTTCACCGGGGTTCAAATCAGCAGAATGGCTAGCGCGATTGCGATCGCTAACGTCAGGTGCTCCCGCCAGCGGGCTTTCCCAACTGCGCCGTGGCATCCCCCAACGCGTTGGCCTTGATCGTGGCGACGGTCTGTTTGATGTCAGCGACCGCCGCCGTCATCTCCGCCATTGCTAAGTCACTCAATAGCGAATCCGCTCGGGCAGCAGTCGCGTTGGTGTGTTGCTCAAGTGCGTTCAGGTTGTCCTGAGCAGCGGCCAGATCGAAGCGCTGTCTTTGTCGAGCTGAAAAGGTGGAATGCCGCAGTGCGAGCGAAGTCGTTTGCGGGGTGAGCACCTCTGTGGTGTCTTCACCGTCTAGCAGTTCTCCCTCCCACACGTCATCTTCTGCCGGTGGCGTCACGGGGATTCGAGGAGCCAACTCAGCGATGAGCGACACTTCATCTTCAGAAAAGAGCGTGCGGCGACCGTCAGTCGGGTCAGGTCTGCCTAACTGTTTCTGATCTCGTTTCTCAATCTTGCGACGGTATTTGTTGACAGCCTGAGCGGTGCAGCCCAGACGCTTGGCGATATCGGTGGTTGAGTACATAGGCTTAATGTCCTGAAACATTTCCGAATCGATTCCGAATCGTTCCCTTATGTTGTAGCTTATAGTTGTAAATAGTCAACCAAATGAAGACTAAAACCTGAATTAGTCTCTGTGTCCTGAGTTTTGGTTGCGTCGAGTAGTATTTGGGAGAAGATAAGCAACTAATGGCTAAGCAATTGGCGACCAAAGTATGGGCGAGTATTCCAAACAACCTCGCTGAAAAATTAGACGCTAGGGCAACTGCAGAAGGACGCTCTCGAAGCGACTTAATCTCTTATCTCCTAGAAAGAGCGATGGAGACTTGGGATCCGCCGACACAATCTGCAGAAGTTAGTTAACAGGTCAGAGAGGACGATGACCCAAAGTAGTGATCGACTGGACCGAATCGAGGCAATTCTGGCGAATGTTGCTGAGCGGCAGCAGGCCGCCGAGCGTTGGCACGAGTTCTTTCAGATTGATCTTGAAGCTATGCGGCAGCGGCAAGAGCAAGCTGATGTCAACCTTCGCGAATCCATTTCTGACACCGTCACGATGATTGTTGACTTGGCAGAGCAGCAGCAGGAAACCGATCAGCGGATTGATGTGCTACGCCAGCAGCAAACGGAGACCGATCAGCGCTTTAACACCTTCCTGGAGGACGCCAGAGCGGATCGTCAGCGGGCGGACGAACGAGAAGAGAGAACTCGCCAGCGGCTGGATGCGCTACGCCAGCAGCAAGTGGAGGCTGACCAGCGCTTCAATATCCTGCTGGAAGAAGCCCGTGAAGACCGACGGCGTAATGAGCAGGAGCACAGCGCTTTCGTCGAGAACATGCGAACGATGTTTCTCGAAATCACTCGGATCTGGCAGCGGCTGACCGGCTAGTGCGATCGTTCAATACGAACAGTTGCACCAGTACAAAAGATCAGTTACTAGATAGTGAGTAAGAAAAAAGTTTTCCCTGCTCGGATCTCGCGAACGTCCGCTAAGATCCCGGCACTACAGGCCTGAAAGGAGGTGAGGACGATGTGATGGATGCTCAGAAAGTTAAAAACCCCAACTGTTGGTAGCAGTCAGGGCTTTAAGCTTTCTTATTTCGTTTCCACTTTTATGCGGGTGCCTAACTCATGCTTTGGTCGGCGTGGCAGTTAGGCGGCTCATAGAGCAATGCGTCTATATTACCAATGCTTTCCAAAAAGGGTCAACTCTTTCGGAAAGTAACCGGCAAATTTTCTACGCATCGCTCTCTATCCCGCGCTTCATTCGGTAGAGAGCTGTTTGAGGGCTCTCTATCGCCGCCCCCTTTAGAGAGCAAGAATTATGACGTTCAGGGTTGGGTGCCTCGCGCAGGCACATCAGAGCACAAGATACTCAAAGATAAGTCGGGTTGAGCTAGGGCAAGGTGGTGCGGCATGGTAGCCAACTTCCACCCGCCCAAGCCTCTCCCTGCTGACCCCCTCGGCCAGCGCCTGCACGACATCTTTGGCCGTAACCTGTGGGACTTCATCGAAGCGCCCGCCCCAAAACCAGGCGAGAAACCCCAGTGGCGTACCGTCACCCACTATCAGATGCGGCCTCGCATCCTCTGGCAGCGCTGGCAAGACCCCGACACCCTGATTGGTGTTCGCTTCGAGAGCCAGACCGACTATGCCCTCATTGATTTGGATGTCTGGAGTCGCTACTGCACCGCCGAAGCGATCGCCCAGCTCCGCGCCGCCCTAGAAACTATCGGCATCACCCGTACCCTGCTGCTGCGCTCCAGCCACAGTAACGGCTTGCATCTGTATATCCCGCTGCCGGAACCCGTCAAAACCTTCGATTTGGCCGTCGCCCTCGAAACCTGCCTGAAAGCGCAAGACTTCACCCTGGCCAACGGCACCCTGGAGATCTTTCCCAACCCCAAACCCTACGGCGTCGAGAAAATCATCCACTACAACGGCCACCGGCTCCCATTACAACCGGGCACTGGCTCCTACCTGCTCGATGACGACCTGAATCCGATTAGCGACCAGCTTGATCGCTTCTTCTGGCAGTGGGACGGCGCGGCCAGCCACCAAGATATGGACGCGCTGCGCCACGCGCTCAAAGTCGGACGCGACAACCGGCGTAAGCAACCGAGACGTTCTCTCTATCCCAGCAACAGCACCCTCGCCATCTGGCGGCAGGACTTAGAGAGCGAACTGGAAGCGGGCTGGAGTGGGCACGGCCAGACCAACCACCTGCTGAAAACCGTGGCCTGCTATGGTCGCGTCTTCCTAGAGTTGTCCGGTGACGAGCTGATGACCTACACCTTGGAGACGGTTCTCCAACTCCCCGGCTACCGACAGCACTGCCGCCACCAGCATGAGATCGAGCGTAAAGTCCGAGCCTGGTGCAAGTCCGTCGAGAACTACTACTGGCCGCTAAGTGACAAGCCCCAGCGCGATACCAGCGTTGATCGGCCCCCCCAGCCCAGCGTGAACCAACAACGAGCGGCAGCAGCCCGCGATCGCATTGAGCAAGCGATCGCCACGCTCAAGCAACTGGGCGAATTACCCAGCAAGATTCGCG
>ERZ1740065.269-NODE-269-length-26308-cov-5.977564_pt1 | contig 26308 bp, 17 predicted proteins | sample MGYA00581738_ERZ1740065 | MGnify/ENA primary metagenome ERZ1740065 (study PRJEB43018, sample SAMN04849749) | marine metagenome | isolation source: floating plastic debris | place: Pacific Ocean | collected 2008-09-01 | study: EMG produced TPA metagenomics assembly...
GGATCGGTAGCTTAGGTAGCAAAGCAGCTGGTTGAAGCCCAGCGGACGGTGGTGCGATTCCATCCCGATCCACCATTTTTTTGGCATGTAGCTCAACGGTAGAGCATCCGCCTGTTAAGCGGAGAGATGTGGGTTCGAGTCCTACTGTGCCAGCCAGTTTACGGCGGCCGCGGGCCGCCAAAGCTGCGGTAGCTCAATGGCAGAGCATCGGATTGTCGATCCGAAAGATGTCGGTTCAAGTCCGATCCGTGGCGCCACATTCCGGATGTAGCTCAGCCTGGTCAGAGTCCTCGGTTTGGAGCCGAGTTGCCGCTGGTTCGAATCCAGCTGTCCGGACCAAAAACTACAGGGAGACTCGCAAGGTTGGCGTGCTTATCCGGTTTGAACCCGGTGATGTCCTCACGGATGTGGGGGTTCGATCCCCTCAGTCTCCGCCATGAACGATGTTGAGCTTAGCTTAACGGCAAAGCCCCAGGACGTGACCCTGGCAGATGCCGGTTCGAATCCGGTAGCTCAACCCAACTTGGAGAAGTGGCCGAGTGGTTAAGGCACTCGTTTGCTAAACGAGAGGGGCGGGATGCCCTACCCAGGTTCGAATCCTGGCTTCTCCGCCGAATGAGAGGGAGGTGGCCTCAGGCAGGGCTCATAACCCCGCACCCGTCGGTTCGATTCCGGCCCTCTCGACCAACATACATGCCGTGGCCGAAGGGTTAGGCGCGAGGTTGCAACCCTCGTTATCTCGGTTCGAGTCCGAGCGGCATGTCCAATTCACAACAGCCGTCTGAAGGGAATAGGCATACCTACCTGTCTCAGAAACAGGTGTTTCTCGGTTCGACTCCGAGGGCGGCGACCAGTCTCTCGGGACTGCGCGATGCGTAACGCGCAGAAACGACCACGCACCACAAGCACATCAGTCGTGCGATTTCTCCAACGCGTAGAACGTCACTTGATCGAAATCGTCACCATCACCCGTGTTGTTCTGCGAATAGGCGCCCGCCTTGAAGTACATCCATTCTTGCGGCACGTCGTAGCCACTGGCTTGCTCTTCCATGTCCACAAAGTTGTGACCAATGATCGGTCCGCTTAAGTCACCGCGCCGAAGGATGACATCAATTCTGGCACCTTGCTGAATGACCTCATACGAGAACAGGTCACCCAGCCCGATGCCGTTCACAACCTCCGAGTCGTCGTTGGGGGCGCTATCCGGATCGCTATTGGCGGGGCCGAACACGGGGAAGTAGAGATCGTCGGCGTCTCGAATCTCGTGAGCCAGATAAACGAAGCCCCGATCGTTCTCTGGGAATTTCCGGTAGTACAGTCTAAGCGGTTCATCGTTCTCCGCGTGGATCTGCCCGATGATGACGCGGCCCACCTGATTCCGGCTACCGGTCTCGGTGACGTGATCCACAGCCAACGTGGCGCGCAAAACACCGTTGCGCCCACCCACGGGGACGCCGGGTTCGGGCTGGTACCCAAGTAGCCAGTTATTCAGATTTACGCCCCGCGTACTGATACCCGTGTTGCCCTCACGCAGCATCTCGCGCAATTCTGACCGCGTGTAGTTGGTGTTTGCGGACGTCTTGGCGCCTTCGATCGTGGACCGGAACACCATCCCGCCATCGGGCCCCGTGAAGAAAAACCCGTCCTCGAAGCCCGTATCCAAGTCGGTTTCGCTCGCCGTATCTGAAATCCCGTTGCCGTCCAGGTCCGCGGGCGTGTTGAGCTTCCAGCTGATCAGCTCGAAATTTGACCCGGGCGCCTGCATCGGGTCGAGCGCGAAGTCGCCCGGACCCGCATTGGGCGCCTCGAACACGGGTGCAGCCGTGTCGAGCGTGCAGCCAAACGCCGTGGCTTCCAGAATGGCATTGTCCGAGTTCTGTGAGTTTCCGAAGTTCTCGATTTGCAGATACCGTGCGGGCGTATCGGGCGTGTCGTAACGCTCGAAGCTGCTGGTCGCCCCTGAAGACGATTGAGCAGACAGGAGTGGCTCGAAGTCCACGCCATCCTCGGACGACGACACTGCGAAAGACGCCGTGCGCTGCGCTCCCTGATACCAGGCGACCCCGACCTCCCGAACCAGGTGACGTGCGCCGAGATCCAGCGTAATCGTCCTCGCATTGCCGGGCGCCTCCCAGCGCGACGCAACATCAAAGTCGTCATCGATGGCCAGTTCGGGTCCACTGCCCGAGAGACTCTGACCGTCATCCGAAGCTGCAATCACGTTAATGAGCTCGCTGCCGTCACAGGACGTTGCAACCGGCGGCGGTGCCGTAGGCGGTGTCGGCGGCGGCGTCACAACGCTGACGGGGGCATCCGAGCCGCCGCCACCGCCACACCCGGTAACAAGCACCACAGCGAATACCAGGGGGACTGCGCGAATCATAGTGCGAGTATCGGCGCTCAACGCTGCTTAGGATTGACGGAACCGGTGATCTGTATGCGACGAAACGCGACAGCGGTGTAGTCGCCATTCGCCTCGTCGGTTTCCCAGTCACCCGTGCCGGCGCACGCGGCGTACCACATGCCGGCCTCGTCTCGGGTGCTGCATTGATTGTAGGCGCCCGCTTTGAAATACAAGGCGTCCCCCGAATAACCTTTGGGGTGGTCCTTGTCGTCAACCTTGCCGTAGGCATCGACGTTGTTGGACAGGTCGATCTCGTAGATGACGTTTTTGCTCGGGTCCGTTGTCCGGAACGTCAGGTACATCGTGTTCCGGTAGACGTTGATGTTGTAGTTGAACCACTGCCCGAGGGCGATGCCCGACGCTCCGGGGTCTTCCGGGTTCTCCCAGGTATTTCCCCAGACCGGATAGGCAATGTCCGTTCTGTCCGGGTTGTCCTTGGCCAGGTTTCGTTCGTAAGTCCAGAACACTGAACCGGTGTCATGACCGGGCCACTTCTTGTAGTAGATCTTGATGGGTTCGTTGCCCCATCCGAAACCCTTCCCACTGTTGATGACGTCCTGGTCCTTATCCGCGTGGATCTGTCCCACGACCACAGAGAATGCAGGCTTCTTGTTTTCGTTCTTCGCATTTCGGGCAACATGCAGGACCTTGAGCGTCGCCTCCATTTGCCCGCCTACATCCGCGAAGTTCTTCGATCCTCGATGCGCCTTCAGCGAGAAATTGTTTTTGGGGTCATGGGTGCCAATCTTCGTGTTCCGGCCACGGAGCATCTGGCGCAGCTCGCTGCGCGTGTTGCTGGAACCCGAGGTGGTCTGCGCCTTGTTGGGCGCAGCGAACACGAGGAATCCGTTCTCGTCGAGATAGAAGAAGTCCGGGTGCGTGTACTCCTGAAGGGCACGCACGCCAATTTCGTCCACCTTGCCGTCCTGGTTTGCGTCCAGTGGCAGCGTGAGCTTCCAGAATCTCAGGTCGAATTGATCTCCCGGATACTCAGCGCGCGCCGTCGCCGAGAGCAATAACGCCAATCCGAAACAGGCCAATAAAGAACGCATGAAGTCGAGTCCCCTGGGGCACCGCAGTCCTAGAACTTGGCCGTTACCCCCAGGAACAGCCGGGGCCCGTCGCTCAGCGCCTGGCGCGTATTACCATCGACCGCCCGCGAGTCCAGACGTTCCTCATCCAGAATATTCTTGGCTTCCACACTGAATCGGATGTTGTCCGTCCACTTATACCGCAAGCGCAGATCGAGTCGCTTGTTCGCCTGGGTGTAGCGAACGCGGCCGGCAACGTCTCGCGTGAATTGCTGGAAGTAGTCCGACCGCGTGTTGTAGATGGCCTGGACATACCAACGGTTGTTGCTCCAATACAGTTGTGTCGAGGTGACGTGCTCCGACAGCCCGAAGAGGTTGGCCGGCGGAATGATGCCCACCAATGGCGTCTCGGTCACCACCCCTGTCGTCTCATCAATTGAGACGCCGATGCCATCACCGCCGTTCTGGTCTTCGAAGTCGAAGTCAGAGTTGGCGTAGTTGTAGCTGAACTTGCCGCCGAAGCCACTCCAAAACCCGGGAAGATAATCGAACGAGTGGATCACGGTGACCTCAAAGCCCGAGATCGTGCTCTTGTCGTTGCTGATCTGGGTCGTCTCTACGAAGCCCTGCACCTGGTTGCCGTCGAGGTTGAACGTCTCAAGCTGCGCAACGGTCTCAAAGGCGCCATTGAATTCTTTCCAGTAGGCCAGGCCCGCGATAACCGTGCTTTCATTCGGATACCACTCGAGACCCAAATCAAAGTTGTTCGAGAGAATGGGGTCCAGTTGGGGGTTGCCCGTCGCACTGATCCCGTTGACCGCTTCGGACAGCGACGAATACGCATTGCCGACATCGTTGTCCTGCACCGCTCGGCCATTGCCGTAGGCATTCGGATCCGGACGCGACATGCCACGAAACACACCCGTTCGCAGAATCAGGTTGTCCGTCAGGTCAGCGACCACCGTCATGCTGGGCAGGATTTCCTGGTAGCTGTTTTTCTGCGTGTCTGTTTCGAACCCCAGTGCGCCTGGATCACCCTCTGTGACCACGAAGCCCACGCCGTCGATCTCCTCGACGGTGATTGGCCCACGGTAGCCGACCGACTTGATTTCAGTGTCGACAACGCGGACACCGAAATTACCCCGAACCGGGATGTCGCCCCAGTTGCTGTCAAAGTCGGCCTGCAGATAGAAGGCCAGCGTGTCCTCGGTCACATCTTCCGTTCCCGAGTTGATGCCGTTCTGGAACTGGATGCCGGAGAGACCGCCGTAGTTGGCCAACCAGGCGTTGGCGGCGCACTCGAAGTTGAAGGTCGCAAAAGCGCTCACCGAGGAGCCGCTGCTGGCGTTCGTAATCAGGTCGCCGTCACGGACATTGGAAAGGAACCCGGATTCCGGGAAGCTCCTTTCAGCACAAGCGAGTACATTCGCCAGCACTGCATCGGTGACCGTGTTGTCGGCACCACCATTGGGCGTTGTGAGGTCCTCATCTTCGAACAAGCTGAGACCCGGTGCGTTGCGCAGACCACCCAGCTCGAGGTACTCCAGGCTCGAAAACCGCACGCCGCCTTTCACGGCGCGAATCTGGCCCGACTCCGGCGTCCAGGTCAGATCGGCACGCAGCGCATCGAGCGTGTTGTTGCGAATGATCTGACGTGCACGAATTCGTGCCCGGTCGCGCGCATTGAAGTAACTCGGGTCAGTCACTTCAAAACCGTTGCCGCCGTCGTCGAGGATGGTGGCGATTGCCGCACCGCCCGTGCCCCGGTTGGTATCCAGCTGCACCGTGAAATCGTCGCGATTGCCACCAACGAGATTGTTGTCAGTTGCACCCAGGCGAAGCTCGATATCCGTTTCGGTTCTCGTGGTTTCAGACACGGCGTAGTCGACATTCAATGTCAGCGAATCGGTCAGACTGAAATCGAAATTAAGGCCGTAGCCTTCGTACTCTTCGAGCCGTTGGAAGTCCGTCGTGAACGACTGAATCGTCGTTTCCGAAATAGAGGAGAACACCACACCGGTGTTTGGGTTCGAGTTTAGTGCCGTCAGGTCTTCCTGCGTGCTGCCCCATTGCAAGTCTTTACGCAGCTCGCGCTGATCGCGCTCCGAGTACTGGTAATCGAACGTGATATCCATTCGGTCATTGGGCTGGAATTGCAGAACGCCGAACAGCGCCTCACGTTCGTCGCTCGTCGTGTTCTGCCGGTAACGGTGGTCCCGCGGGATATACGCGAAGGGAATATCGTCGACCGAGTCGTAGTTCGGGTTTGAATCGATCAGATCCTGAACCGCGTCATTGCTGACATCCGAAATGCCGTCATCGCAACGCCCCGTCGTGTCGGTCGGCAGTGCGTTGGTGCTGAACGACGTCAGTTCGCAGGCCTCCAATCGGCCGGCACCGGATGTCGTCGTGTACTCCTGCTCGGGATTGGACTCGTCACGAACCTGCACACCCAGCGAAACACCCAACCGCGAACCGCTGTCGAAATCGAACTGATCGATGTAAGCCAGAGTCGCGCGCGATCCAAAATCCTGACCGCCCGTGATGTTCGACTCGTCGGGGCTGTGCGCCGCTTTGGCATCCAACTGGAGGAATCGCTTGCCGAAGACCAGTGGCTTCTTCGTGTCGAGGTGAACCTGGCCACTCACAGCCCCTTCGATGTACTCAGCCGACTGCGACTTGTGGATCGCAATCTTGTTGAACATCTCGGAGGGGAAGATGCTGAAGTTGACTGCACGGTTGCCGCCACCGTTGGTTGCCTCGCGGCCGTTGATCACGGTCGTGCCCAGGAATGGCCCCAGGCCGCGAATGGAAAGCTCCGTGGCACCGCCGTTTTCCTGGTGCGACGTAGCGCCTGTGATGGTCTCCAGCGCGTCGCCAACGGACAGCGCCGGAATATCACCGATCTGGTCGGATGATAAGCCATCAACGATCTGCACCGAGCTGCGCTTGATGTCGATGGTGCTTTGCACGGTCTGCCGGATCCCGGTCACCACGATCTCTTCGATCTCGCCGCCAGACTCTTCTGACTGATCATCCTCCTGAGCTAGAGCCGCCGCGCTGGCGAACAAGGCCAAGCCTGCGATAAGCAGCGCGCGTCCGGCCGAAAGCTGTACCAACGGCCGGGAGCGAGTGTTCTGTGTTGCGTTGAACATACCGAGTCTCACACTGGTTTCTTTGCCTTGGATGACGTTCTCGTAGGGGTTGTTGTGCCGCATCCTAGTTCTCCACTCCGACCGTTGCCTCGGACGTACTCGAGTTGTAGGGCGATGCCCCGTTGTCGGTATCCAGCGAGTCACCTTCCAGATAGGACTCAAAGTCGTCCGTGAACACGGCTGTGGTGCCCGCGGTGTCCGAGTAGATCTCGATCTCATCAACACTGAAGATGCCGGTCGCCGCCCGGACCCCACCGTTGTCGCCGAATCGGAAGGCCACGTGTGTGACGCCCCCGAAGGGACTGTTGTCGGGGACGAACGGCGCCAGGCTGACGCCGTCGACGGACAGCGTGACCGTGGGCGCCATGGTGGTGTCACCGCCCGGGTATTCCCAAGTCACCTCAACGTTCATGAACGTGTTCAGCTGATGGGGCAGTGTTGAGGTATCGGTCGCGCTTGGGTTTCTGACCGCAAAACTGTCGTCGCGGATGCGGAAGTCCAGAATGGCGCCGGAGTTGTTGGTGTTGGTGTTGTAAAGGGTGATGAAGGCATCACCATCGCCAAGCATGTCATCCAGGCGTTTCACGGCGACGTTCAGACGGCCGGCCGCCAAGGGGCCATCGCTGTCGAGCGCATAGCGCAGCTCGCCCGTATCACCCGCGTCCGTATCGATGATCTCAGCGACCTTGTTACCCGGCGTACCGGGTCCGCCTGCGCCCGCTTCCGCGCCCACCGTGGCTTCAGACGTACTCGAGTTGTACGGCGAGGCCCCGTTGTCCGTGTCCAGCGAGTCGCCTACCAGGTACGACTCAAAGTCATCGCCAAAGACGCGCGTCATGCCATCCGTGTCTGAGTAGATCCCGAGATCGTCAACGCTGAAGATTCCGGTCGCGTCGCGGACACCGCCGTTGTCACCGAAGCGGAAGGCGACATGGGTGACGCCACCGAACGCTGAGTTGTCGGTTGTGAACGGCGGCAGCGCGACGCCGTCCACCGAGATCGTGACCTCGGGAAGCAGCGTGGTATCGCCCCCAGGGTACTCCCAGGTGACCAGCACATCCATAAACGCGTCCAAGGTTAATGGCAGCGTGGATGTGTCTGTCGAGCTCGGGCTTCTCACCGCGAAACTGTCATCGCGGATCCGGAAGTCGAGGATGGCGCCGGCATTGTTGGTGTCGGCGTTGAACAAGGTGATGAAGGCATCACCATTGCCCAGGTCGTCATCCAGGCGCTTCACGGCGACTTCCAGGCGACCGGCCGCCAGAGGACCGTCGTCACCCAGGGCATACCGAAGCTCACCCGTGTCACTCGGATCTGTGTCGATAATCTCTGCCAATTGGTTGCCAGGACTTCCGGCGCCGCCAAGACCGGGGATTGTCTCCACGGTCGCTTCCGACGTGCTGGAGTTGTACGGCGATGCCCCGTTGTCCGTGTCGAGCGAGTCGCCCTCGAGGTAGGACTCGAAGTCGTCGGAGAACACTTCTACGAAGCCTGCGGTATCGGAGTAGATGGCCAGATCGTCGACGCTGACCTTGCCCGTCGCCTCGCGCACGCCGCTGTTGTCACCAAATCGAATGGCGACGTGCGTGACCCCACCAACGGAATCGTTGTCGGGCGTGAACGGAGGCAGACTGACACCGTCGATCGAAAGCGTGACAACGGGATTCACCGAGGTTGAGCCACCCGGGTATTCCCAGGTGATCCGCACATCCATGAATTGGTCCAGCGCAAACGGCAACGAAGACGTGTCGATCGTGCTTGGACTTCGTACTGCGAAACTGTCGTCGCGGATACGCAAGTCGAGAATCGCACCGTTGTTGTTGGTTGCTGAGTTGAACAGCGTGATGAAGGCGTCACCATTGCCCAGGTCGTCATCGAGCCGCTTGATCTTCAGCTCCACACGTCCCGCCGCCAGCGGGCCGTCGCCACCGAGCTCATACCGGAGCTCACCGGTGTCACCGGCATCCGTATCAATAATGACCGCGACGTTGGTGCTGCCCCCACTGGGAGCGCCCCCGACACCGTTGATGTCGATCAGCAGGTCCGCGAGCGTGCCGTCCACTGACGAGATCTGGATGGTGTCCGTCAGGCGATCGCCCTGGACCAGCGCAGCCACCTCGGCATTCATTGTGTCCAGCGTGTACTCCCAGATACCCGACGGCAGGATCGAGAACACCCCGTACGTCGTCATCGTGTTGGACTGCTCGATGATCATGGCCTCGCCCGGGTCCGGGTCGATCACGGTCACCGTGTCCGTTACCACTTCCGTGTTGTCACTCGTCGTGGCGCCCACGAGGTTGAAGAATGCGGCCGGCGTCGAGTCGCTGTCGTTGCTCCGATCGAAGAGCGAGACGGTTGCATCGACGGAGTCGGGGTAGTCCGTGGAGCCCGTGAAGGAGTCACCGACCGTGTAGCTCTCGAAGTCGTCCATGAACACCAGGTTGGTGCCGGCCGTATCGGAGAAGATCTCAACGTTGTCGATGAAGTAGGAACCGAATGGGATCACCGTGCCGTTGTCGCCAAAGCGCCATTGCACGCGCTCGACGCCTTCGCTGAACCACTGGTCGAGGTCCGTGAAGTCGGGATCGACCACGGCTGCCGTCGAGAACGGCCCGCCGCCCAGCGCCTCGCCGTTGATCAGGATCGTGATCTGATTCTCTTCGGCCATGTCCCAGATGATTTCGATGTCGTACCACTCGTTCGGCGTGAACGGCGCTTCGATGATGCCGCCCGGGTACGCCGCGTTGTCCGTGTTACGCACCAGGAATCTCGGGTCGCGGATGCTGCCGTCTTCATTGGTTGTGGTGCCCTGAATACGCAGGTCCACGAGTGATTCCGAAGAGCTTCCCGATGAGCCGTAGAGCGTGATGTAGGCGTCCTTCTCGTTGCCGTCATCGGCCAACGCTTCGGTCTTCAAGAACTGGAAGCGGAGCCGACCCTGCAACTGGTGCGGGTCGAGGTTGAGCCGGAGCTCGCCCGTGTCGCCGTTAATCATGTTTTGGATTTCGGCGACCTGGGTCAGCGCGGTTACGCGGATAACCAGGTTCGCGGCGGTACCGTCCACGGAGGCAACGGGAATGACATCATTCACGGATTCGCCGACATCGAGGCCGGACACGGCCGGGTCGGTCGTGTCGAGCACGTAGGTCCAGTCGCCGTTTTCGAAGAGGTTGAACACGCCATAGGCGGTTTGAACATCTGTCTGCGCGACGAGCTGGTCCTCGCCAAAGTTCACGTCGGTCACGATGATGGTGCCGTTGAGCAGCGCGACCTGATCGTTAGGGATCGAAGCATTTAGGGCATCGAATTCCGCCGGTTCCGGCAAGTTGTTGATCGCGCCCTCAACGGTCATTAGCGCGTCGTTGTCGAGATTGCCCGCAACGGGAGACAGCGCGATATCGACAATGGCCTGAGCAAACGCGTCCAGTGTGGCCTGGGCAAACGTGCCGTCGGCGATATCGGCGCTTAAAGAGGCAATGATCTGTGCGGCCGTCGCGCCGGCGTCAGTGGCGTCCACTTGGGAGATGAGTGCCAGCGCTGTGGCGTAGCGGCCCGCATCGTCGTTTCCAGACGCGGTCGTAGACAGGTCGGTGGGCGCAACCTCAGTAATGTCACCCGCGACCGCAAAATTGATGCCTACCGATGCGTTGTACGTCGACAGGGCTGCATTCAGGTCACCGGCGATCTCGGCGAGCTGCGTCGCGATCTCAGTCAGTGGCGTCACCGTGAACACCGTGTCGGCTTGCACATCAACGACGGCGCGCGTATCCGGCGCGTCGAGCGTAGCGCCGGTTGCCTCGTCGACATAGGTGCCACCGGTGCACGAAATCAGTGCTGCGCCATCGACAGGGATAAGACCATCGAAGTTCACGAGGCCGCTGCTTGTCGTGCCCGAACCCAGTGTCGTTCCAACGACGCCCAGAGCGTCTATGGCCGCAATGTCGCACATTGCGCCGTCGACCAAGCCATGAACGTATAACGCGCCCAGCGTGAACGCAGCCTGGACGTCGAGCGGCGGTGATTCGATGGTCTCCCGAAGCCCTGGTGCGTCCGTGTAACGCACAACGACCGTCAAGGCCTCACCGCCTTCGTCTGCCGTCAGTGTGTAAGAGGAACTGGTGGCGCCGGCGATCAGCTCACCGTTTGAGTACCACTGGTAGCTCTCGGTGCCGGACTGCACACCGTCCGGGTCGGACACTGAGGCCGACACGGTGCCGCCGACGACGGCCTCACCGCTGATGCTCGCGGAACCGTTGGCGCCTTGAACAAGGGGAACACTGTCTCGATCGCTGCTGCAGCCCATCAATAGCGTTATCAGGCCAGCGGCCAGAACTGTCTTAAGACGCATCACTTAGAACTCCCCCATCACGACCAGCGCCGGCGGCCGCGGTGACGCGGCAAAGATGACCATTTGAATTTGGATCGCGCCCACGGACGGAACGCGAGTCAGGGTCTGACTGTTACGCATCTGGCCCCCCGTGTGCGTATTTGAGACCGCCGATCGAATCGGCTTCGAGCTTACCTTGGCTGCACCTAATTGGTATTACCAATTTTGGTGTTGCTCTGGCGCAGCTGGTAAGACCAGTGTGTCATTATGAGTTCATCAGAGGGAAAAACGCAACCCCGAAATGAGCACTGGATTTTCATTCGAGCGCCGTATTTTTGACCCGGAATCTACAGAACATTGATTTGGATGGGCTTATTTTGAAGGAAGGCGCATTAAATTGGTAAGTTATATTAGTTTATCAAATCTGCAACCGCTTGATTGAAGCCGTCGAAGAATTTCTGCTGTCGGCCGCCGTGGCGTAGTCTCTTGGACTGCGTTTTCGCATGGAAACAGCCGATGGGGCGGCGTCATCATGTTGGGCTACCGACTCGCAGCAGACGCGCTCTTGCTCCTGCATGTGGGCTTTGTGCTGTTCGTCGTCGTCGGGCTCGCCTTGGTCTGGGCCGGCGCCTGGCGCGGCTGGCGCTGGGTCCGCAACCCGGTCTTTCGCATCACTCACCTGCTGTGCATCGGCGTCGTTGTGTTGCAAGCGTGGCTTGGGCGCATCTGCCCTCTGACGATTTGGGAAATGACACTGCGCGAACGCGCGGGCGAGGCGACCTATGACGGCGCGTTTATTGCGCACTGGTTAAACGCGCTGCTCTATTACGACGCGCCGATGTGGGTGTTTGCGGTGGTCTACACGACGTTTGCTGCGCTCGTGATGGCGAGCTGGGTTTGGATTCCGCCCAGGCGTCGCTAGTTGACCTCACGCCTTCGTGCATCCGTTCTCGTCGATCATCTCGAACTCTCGACTGTACTTGGACAAGATATGATCGTTCCGGCGCGATCGAAATGGGAGAAGAAGGCAATGAACAGGACCCCAAGGCTCGCGCGCGCTAGACGTTTGTGGTCCATTCCTCAAGCCGTCCTGTCGATCCTGATCGGCGCAGCACTCCTGCCGCTGTCCTACCCCGCCTCGGCACAAAATGATGCGCAACCGTTCGCCTCCGGATCAGAGACCGGCGTGGTTCGTTCATCGGGTGGTGACTTCGACGTGCAACTTGTGGAAGTCGGCATCGACAGCGCCGACACGGACGCATTGATGGTCGGTCTTGTTGCGGCTAAGCCGCTCACGCGCGCCGCCAGCGCCTGGGCGCTCACCGGCAGCAGCAATCCCCAGGTGATCGACGCGCTGGTTCAGGCCGGCTATGACCAAGACGCACTCGTGCGCGAATGGGCTGTTCGCGCGCTGGTGACGCGTAGCGAGCAATAAGTCGCACAGTTGCGAATCGACAGGCTTGCCGACGGCGATGCGGAAGTGCGCCAGTGGGCCGTCAGAACGATGGGCCGTAAGACTGCGTCGTTGACCACGCACCCGCTCATCGATGCGCTCGACGATCCCAACGCCGAGGTCAGGGAGTGGGTCGCACGGACACTACCCGCCAATAGCGATCGACACGCTGCTGCTGCCGTGCGCGACAGACTCGCAGTCGAAACAAATGCCGAGGTCAGCGAATGGCTCATTCGTGGCCTGAATACTCGGGCTCCGGAACGCGTCGATGCGCTGATCATCGCCACATCTTCCGGCACGGCGGAGGTCCGTAAGTGGGCCGTTCGCGGCCTCGGTGGCGAAACCGATGCACGCATTGTCGATACGCTCATTTCTACGCTCGGCGACAGTGACGACGAGGTCCGGGAGTGGAGCGCGCGGGGGCTGGCCGTCTGCGGCAACGAACGAGCGTTACCGGCGTTGCAGGCGCTTGAGCAGGATCCCAACGACGAGGTCCGTGAGTGGGTTGGCCGCGCCATCAATGCGATCCGTTGTGGGCAGGTGCAGGCGCGCGACTAGGTCGCGCTGCGTCAGTCAATGCACTAGTAGGCCTGCGCGAGCGACAACGCGGACAGTACTCGCGCGCGAAGCTGCGTCTCCTCATCGAGCGCCTCGGGGAGCAACTCGTCGATATGTCGAATCACGTACGCCGCGCACGCTGAGCTCACGCCTGACAAGACGCTTCTGGGCTGCGCCGGAGTATCCGGATCGAATAGGGTCGATCGATCGCAGATCATCTGGCGAAGCGCTTGCCGCTCCGCCCTGGGCGAGTACCCATCGCGCAGTTCGGACAAAAAGTCTTCGACGGGCCGACTCGACAGTTCCTCAAATAGCGCAATGCGTTCTTGCCGTTGCTCTGGCGTTAAGGGCAGCAGGTATCGGATCTGACCGTCGTCGACATCCTCGGGGAGCCGCAGGCTCGCGATGAATTGCGACTGTTCTTCGTGCGCCGACACAGCGCGCTTGGGCATTTGCGCGACTGCCGCATCAACATACGGCCAGACTTTTTGAAGGAGCTGAAGTTCGCGCGCCCACTCCGCACGCGCCTCGTCGATCAATGGCGTCAATATCTCATCGCGTGCCTCAGCCAATTCAGTCTCAGAGACGCCGAGGTCACGGAGTACAACAGCTTCGAGTCCCTCGTTGAGCGCCTCGGCCACCGCTATGACGGCATCCTGACTGGCGTCGCGTTCGAGCTCGACGCCGTAGACCACCACAGGCCCTGAGGGCGATGCCGTGCGGTTGTCCGTGTACGACGCGACAACGAACACGAGCGCGATCATTGCACCGGAAATCAGCGTTGCCTGGAGCTCGCGAGACATGCCGATGATCTTAGCAAGAATAAAAAGAGGTCAGATCGCCGGAATCTAGTCATCCCGTCGCCCTCCGTCTTTTGCAGAACTCACAGGAGTCAGCCGGGTTCCTCGATTCCCGAACTCAATTGATGCTTGGTCATGCCGGCCATGACCGCTTCGAGAATCCGCACGCGCATGCGACGTGGTAACCACGCGAGCGCCATGGAGAGAAATTGGCTCTTGAAGTGCGGGTAGACCGTGGTTCGCCTCCCCAATGCATTCAGCGTGTTGCGCGCCACTACTCGGGCCGAGACACCGCTCCCTTTCATGCCGGCGGTTTCCAGGAAATCAGTGTCGACCTGTGCCGGCGCGCTGGACAAGACATCCACCCGGTCCTTGTGCAATTCCCGACTGAGTCCCTCTGCCAAAGACTGGACATAGGCCTTGGTAGCCGCATAGTTCGCGGCGCGGGGCACACCCTGCCAGCTGACAATCGAACTGAGCAGAATCAAGCCACCGCACCCGCGCCGGCGAAACTGGTTTGCGAAGAAGTGCGCCTGCTGTGCGAGGAATCGAACGTTCAAGTCGATCATGGCCATTTCATTCTCAATGTCCCTATCCGCAAAGTCGCCCGATGAACCAAAACCGGCGTTGCCAACAAACAAGCCGACATCGCGGTCTAGACACGCCGCAAAGAGCGCTTCGTTGCCTTCGTGCGTAGACAGATCTGCAGCGACCAAAACGGTCTCGAGATGCCAGTCTTCGAGCAATGCGGCTTCCATCTCACCAAGTCTGTCGCCGTCTTGCGCGGCCAGTACGAGGCTGAATCCTCGCGTCGCAAGTTCGCGCGCGAGTTCTTTACCGATCCCGCGGGAGGCTCCGGTCACCACGGCCCATGGCCCGTAACGTCTTCTCCACTCGCTCATCTTTTGCAGCTTCATAACCTCATCTCATTCTTGAACGTTGCTCGGCGCGTGCGACGGCATGTTCACTCCATCGGCTGCAACGTGAAGGTGGCGAGCTGAAACTCCTTTCGAACATCACTCAGCTCGAGCGGGATGCGGAAGTACTCGCCTGCACGCCAGGCGTCAGCTTGGTCCGTCATTCTCTCGTTGTTAAGCCACCCGTCGTTGCCGCCGTGCATGACAAAATAGTTCTCGTTTAAGTCGGTCAAGTCGCTGATATGGCGTGCCTGAGCACCGAATGTGACGTAGCGCGCGTCAAACGACGCACCCAGTCCGGACTTGTTGAGGGTCGAACTCGCCCCTGGCGCCGCGTATTCGAAGTATTGGAAACGCCTTCCCAGCACTGGAATGAGCCCCAGCGGATAGCGCATCGGTTGAATATGCATATCGCCCCAGGTCGGAAACCGCTTTGCGTAAGCCTGCGTCTCACGCATGGCCTTCAGTACTCGGCGATTGAATTCGGTGGTGTTGAGCGCTTCTAGTCGAGGTCCGAGAAACACACGCCAGTCGTCCGACGACAGAAGTAGCTTGGAGAGTTTTTTGTTGGGTACGTCTTCCCCCACCAGCGTTGTCGCCAGTGACAGCGTTAACAGCTCGAAGACAGGTGCGCCTTCGGAGTCGCTGTCGTAAATGCCGTCCCATTCCTTGAGCCGCTTCCAGTTCTGCCGCTGCGCATCGGGCACGATGCCCGTGAACCGACCCACGATGAGGTTCTTGAGTGACAGTGCGTCCGCAGAGAACACGTCATTCTGCCAACGCATTAGGTCGGTCACCGAAACACTCGGGGTACTGGCCAGAAGATTCGACCAGCGACGAAACCGCTCGCCATCTCCGGACACGAACGCCACGGGTGGTTCGACGTTCACAGGCAGGTTGTTTGCTGACGCGATGAAGCCCGCCTCCGGATTGAAGACCGAGGGTAATTCCGACGGACCGCGATAGCCGACGACGTCATTCGTGGCGCTCTTGACCAAATCCAGGTATTCCGATTCGTCAGCAAGCCGCGACTGTCTGGTGCCCAGCAACATACCCACATTGCCTTCGGCGTCGGCATAGGTGACGTTCAGTCCACCAACGGCGTAGCGGTCGAAGGACTGGCGAAAGTCGGACCAATCGCGGGACCGGCTGGCTGAGAGAAAGCTGCCGAGTTCGTCGGAACCGTCATAGCCCGCCCACCACAGCGCCACCGGGCGCGCTCGATCTTGACCCGCCAAATCGGAGACCACGGGGCCTTTGTCGCTGACCCTGACCGTGACGGACTTCGGAACCCACCATCGCCGCCGAATCACTTCCTCGCGGGCTTCGAGCTTTGCATCCTGATCGAGCTCGAATAAGTGCGAGCTGACGCTGCGCATCGCTGTACCGCCCCAGGCAATGTGTCGGTTTCTACCGATGACCGTTGCCGGCGCGCCAGGCAGCATATAGCCCAGTACGTGATACGAGGGTGTCCGGTAGCCCATGAGTAGCCACAGATTCGGCACAAAGATCCCAAGATGCGGGTCGCTCGCGATCAATGCTCCGGCTCCGTTCCGCTTGGCCCCGCTGCCCACGACCGAGTTGGAACCGACGCGGCCGCCATAGCTGATCAGTGTTGCCAGTGACGCCTCGGGATCGGCTGTAAAACTGGTCGGCGACCGGAACCCGCGCTCAAGAAAGGTATTCCATACCTGCTGCCAGCCCGCCTCTTCTCGAAGCGACAAGAAATTGAGCAACGCAAACCAATTGGGGTCGGCACCACCTAATCGGGATAGTCGAAGTACGTCGATCGGCGTCCACGGTTCGATATCCAGACCCAGGAATCGAAATTCCAGTGGCAGTTCCGTCGTATGTTCAACGTAATAATTGATGCCTCGGACAAAGTCATCAAGCCAGGCTCTATCTTTTGAGTCCATCAGCGCGAGGTTCGTCTTGGCGGATGCCTCCAGATCGAGCGTTCTGATGGTCTGGTCGAGGTTAGCGAGCGCGATGGGCCCACCCATCTCTGCGAGTCGGCCCTGCGACAGACGGCGGAACATCTCCATCTGTCCAAGTCTCAGATGCGCATGAACGACGCCAATGGCAAAAGCACCGTCGCTGTCGCTATCGGCCTCCACAAACGGGACCATCTGATCGTTCCAGTAGATTGTCACGGTCGATTCGACGGGCCAGCGCTGTGTCGTTGGGAATGCGTTTAGTCGCTCCTCAACGGTCGTATCGTTCGGGTACGTAAACACGGTGCTACAGCCGACCAAGAAACTGACCGTACCTATAACCGCACAGGCTGCGAAGAGAACGACTAACAGTCGGAGAGCTTTGGAGAACATCAATGATAGGAAGTACGGCTAGTCTTTCGGACCGAGTTCGGCCGAAGCCGCGGCGCGAGACTCGGAACGGGCCTTTATTTGTCTTAGCCAATTCTCGTGCCAGCGGTTCAGCCTGTTTGGCTGGAAGATCAGCTGCATGTAGGCGAGAAAGCCCGCCATGGACTCGTCAGTGACCAGAGTCGTCCCTGTTGCTGAAGGCAATATCAGCCAGGCGTGGTATCCGTCGATGAAGCGATGATTCGACTCCCAGCTCAAACGCGTTGGTGGCTCGAACTCGGCGATCCGAGATTCGAAATTTAAGCCCATTGTTCTCCACTGAAAGACGCTATCTGCTTCCAGAATCTCCGAATTGCCCCGGACTGAGACGTTCGTGGCGCCCTCGTACCAAGTCGGCCAAGTCTCCGCTTCGATAAGTACCTCCCACACAACTTGCGGCGGGGCGGCAATGTCGATCTGGTGGTGAACGAAGAATGTCGCCTGCTCCGGCTCGTACTTCTCCGGCCAGTTGATTTCTCCGGGCGCTGCCTTAGCTGCAGCGACTCGGTCCCCGATCGACGCGCAGCCCGGCAAGAGTGAAACCGTCAAGGCCAGTAGAAGCGTCACGCTCCGGGATTTCGTCGTCATATCGGTTGACCCGCCCTTGTGAGTTGCATTATGAAACTCACGATACATTTTTGCGTATCAACATGCAACTGACTATATTGCCGAGCATGAAAAGAAAGTCTTTTGCCGACAGCCCTTGCTCAATCGCCCGCACGCTGGACGTATTGGGAGATTGGTGGAACCCATTGATTCTTAGAGAATCGATGTACGGGATTCGACGATTCGACGAGATACAGAGCTGGCTCGGAATTGGCCGCAATATCCTGACGCAGCGCCTGGGCCTTCTGGTGGACGAGGGGTTTCTCGAGCGGCGGCGCTACCAGACCGCTCCGGATCGATATGAATACGTGCTCACCGACAAGGGGCGTGATGCGACCAAAGTGCTGATCGCGTTGATGGCGTTTGGAGAGCGGTGGCACTTTGCTCCGGGCGACGAGCCCATCCGACTGTTCGACAGGAAGACAGGCCGCCGCGTGCACGCAGAAGTCATCGATACGGAGACCGGAGAACCGATTGATACGGCGTCGCTCTATCCAGGGCCCGGTCCCGGATTCCCCTATGGCGAGGATATTCAGAGAAAGCGGTTTGCCGAGTTCGAGAAGCGGGGTGGTTTTGACTAGCTTTTTTGCTTGAGCGCCAACAAAAACGAGCTCGGAGTCCGAGGCCCTTTTTTTGGCGTTGCATTGAATTCGTCAACGCACCACTCGCACTTGGACTCCCCACACGCCAGACAGGTCATGCAGCCATCCATCATGACCACAGCCGCGGTAGCGCACTTTGAGCAGAGCTGCGCACCCTCGGGGAAGCCACCGTCCTCCGCAAACGCATCCTGCTGCGCATTAGCCGCTTCGAACTCAGCGCGCTTTTCGTCGATGAGCGCCGGCTGGTGCTCGTCGGAGCCCGTGTCCTTGAGCAAGCCAATCGTCTGCAGGTGCTTCTCAACGATGTAGCCCAGCTCGGCGATGATCGAGGGCATGAATTTGCCGCCCGGCTGCCAGTAGCCACCGCGCGGATCGAACACAGCCTTGAGCTCTTCGACCAGGAACGTCACGTCGCCACCCTTGCGGAAGACCGCCGAGATGATGCGCGTGAGCGCCACGATCCACTGGTAGTGGTCGAGGTTCTTCGACTGGCAAGCGGTGCTCGTGGTCTCGCGCCCAAGACTTGACTCAGCGGACCATATGGTGCGTCCAGCGCAAGCCAAATTTAGGGACGATTGCGCAAATATAGCAGCTCGTCATGTGGTCAATTGCACCTACAGGACGAGCAATCAGCCGCTTATGTGCTAATGGGAACGGATATCGCGTTTTTCTTTGACTTTCGGGCGTTGCGAGTCGTAGCGTCTAAAACGTGCTGATGGGATGCCCAATAACGATACGAATGGAGCCCAAACCATGTTGGACAAGGCCGCGCTGATCGCTCGTCTTGGAACGCTGGGAGGTCGAGCACGCTCGATCGCCGCAGCCTGTTTAACCACTCTTCTTGTGGCGGGAATAACGCCCGGATTCGCCAACGCACAAGACCCAAACGATCCACCCTCATGCGGCGCTCCAGGCCAGTGTCCGGTCGTGATCGATGGCGATGAGGACTGCTACCAAGTCGGGGGGTTCTCAATCTGTGTCGTCAATCCATTCATCAATCGTTGGTTTTATACCTTTGTAGAACCTGCGCCGGAAATACCAACCGCGGAAGACGCATCCGACACTGAAGAAGCTGGTCTGCAGCCGTGCACCGACCCCAACAACCAGGGCGCAGCACTCGTCGGCAATCCGTTCAATCTGTTTAGTGGTAACAAGGTGGAGCAGAGCGTCGACTATCTGGGCGCCGGGCGGCTTCCATTGATGTTCTCCAGGACATTCAACTCCAGAAATGTGGGTGCGTCGGCCGGGCCGCTCGGCGAAAAATGGCAAGTTGGTGTACCGAGGCTCGAGCAATGGTGGTCCGGGCTGAGCAATCCAGCTCCGGGCTCGGACTGGCTTGGGATGATCCTCGTCCGCGAGGATGGTCAACGCGTGAAAATCCGGGCGGAAGATGGACCGCTCGTGCCCGGCACCACGAATGTCACGACGCGATTTGAGCGCACGAACGGCCGGATAGAGCGCCTCTACCAAACCACCACGGGTACCTGGAACTACTTCGACGGCACCATGGAGTATCGCTTCGATTCTTCAGGGAAACTGACGCTAAAGATCGACCACCCCACCGGCGAGTACCTGAAGTACGACTATAACGCTCAATCGGGACGAAGCCCGAGCCAGATCACCCATAACTCGGGTCGAAAACTGATTTTCCAGTACACCAGTGGCCGCCTGACTCGAATGACCGACCCTGGCGGCAAGCACACGGACTACAGCTACCACGGCAACGGAAACCTGCGTCGCGTGGATTTCCCGAATGGCGCCTACGAAGAGTATTTCTACGAAGACCCCGCCTTCCCCGACTACATCACGCGCCGGATTGACCAGGCGGGTCGCCAGACAACGTGGGGGTACGACGCCAATGGTTACGCGGTGTCCAGCGAAGGAAATGGCGGCACCAATAAGGTCAGCGTCGTCTCACGCAGTAATGCGAACGGCGAATGGCAGGTGCGGACGAGAAACGTTCTCGGGAAAGAAGCCATCCACAAGTTCAGAGAGTTTGGCGGACGCAAGAAGCTCGTCAGTACCGATGGCATTGCTTTAGCGAACTGCTCAGCGACCAGTCAGACCACCAGCTATGACGCGAACGGCTACTACGATGTGGTGACGGACCGGGAAGGCAATGTCATCGACTACGACTACAGCGCCAACGGTCTCCTGACCCAGCTCACCGAGGCCCCAGGCACCACCCTGGAGCGCTGGACGCGCTACGAATACGACCCACACACCGAGCAGGTGACACTTGTTGAAAACCAGGAGCAAGACGCTGCTTACACTTACGACAGTCATGGCCGGCTTACAGAAGTTCGTCTGTCTGACAAGTCAGGTCCGTTGCCGGATCGCGTCTGGACGATTACCTACCCCGTCACCTCGACCACGGCAGAAGGCACCACGCTGGTCCGACAGGTCTTCGTAGACGGCCCCAAGCCCGGTACCGCGGATACTTCGAAGGTGTTCATTGACAGCGCCGGTCGCGTGGCAAGCGTTCTAGATCCTGCAAACCACCTAACGCGCTTCTTGAACTACGACGCCTGGGGGCGACCACTGACCATCCAATACCCCAGCGGCATGGCCACCAACGTGACGTACAACGACCGTGGTTGGCTGACAAGCAAGACCGATGTTGTCGATACCAAGTACTTCTCCAACGGCTACACCTACCAGCAGAACCGCACGACCAGCTATGACTACAAGATCGACGGTTCACTGAGCAAGGTCACCTTTCCCGACGGCACCTACCTGCAATTTTTCTATGACACGCACAACAGGCTGAATCGGATCGAAAACACGCTGGGCGAGTACTACGCGTTCGAGCGGGACCTCGCAGGCAACATCAAGAGCGAGCGCATCCAGCACGACGAAACAACAACCACGATCCAGGACGTTTGCTGCAACCATCACGGTGAACCTGTCCCAACCATCGTCACCGAAACGGTCGCTGTAACGGACAAGGAAACACTCTATGACTATGACGCGCTGAGCCGGCTGGAAAAGATCACTGACGGCAACAGCAACTGGTCACTAATCCGCTACAACAAGAACGATCTCGTTCGCCTTGTGCAAGATGCCAAAGGCCAACAGACAACGCAGGAATACAACGCGCGAAACGAGTTGGACGAGGTGTTGAACCCGGATGGCGGCGTCGTTGCCATGACCTACGACAACAATGCGCTGCTCTCGACGGTCACAGATGCGATTGGCGTCACAACGACCTACACCCGCAACGGCCATGGCGAGGCCGAGGTCGAGTACAGCCCCGACAGTGGCAACTGGAGGTACGAGTACGACGAGTCCGGCAACATCACCAAGGTCACGGACGGACGCAACTACGTTACGGACTACCACTATGACGTGATCAACCGTCTCGAACGGATCGAGCATCCGTCCGGCACCGACACGGTCTTCACCTATGACACAACATCCGGCTGGTTGGCACAGGTAACCGACGACTCGGGCTCTACAACTTTTGAGCGTGACACCTCGGGCGCGATCACCCAGAAGATCAGCGTCGTCGATGGTGTAACCATGACCACGAAGTACCAGTACGACGTTATGGGGCGGGTTGATCAGGCGTTGATGCCTGGCGGCACACGACTCTATTACGACAACGACAACGCGGGACAGGTCGAGCGGATTCGTGCATCGCACCCATCTTTCTCGCTACGCAATCTCGCCAGCAATATCACCTACAAGCCGTTCGGGCCACTGATAGGTGTCACGCTCGGCTCAAACCAGGTGCGTGCGCTGGACTACGACAGCGAGTACCGACTTACGCAGCTCATCAGCGCGAACCAGATCCACAAGAGCTACCAGTACGACGCCAACGACAACATCATCGCGGTCACCAACGGCTCTGGCTCCGGCAACCGGACCTACGACTACGACGAGATGGACCGCCTCGACTTTCACTGGGGACCCGAAGGCACGTACTACCTGGACTTTGATGAAAACGGAAACCTGACCCGGAAGAACTCGTACTCCTACGATAACCACCATTACCAGGCGGGGAGTAACCGACTGACGTCAGCAAACGGCTCGGTTCGGTGGTACGACACGAACGGCAACACGACGCGCCGCGGCAGTGATTACCTGACCTACGACGATCGCAACAGACTCTCGTATTTCCACAAGTGGGCCGGACACGTCAACACGTACTACCGTTACAACGCATTCGGCGAGCGGGTGCAAAAGTACCGGACGGGCTTTGATCAGAAATTTGTCTACGGCAACGGCGCTCGGCTACTCCACGAGCAAGGCTCGCAGGGAACCGTTGACTACGTTTATCTGAACGAGCAGCCGATCGCTATGGTGCGCAACGGCAGCATTTACTACCTGCACACGGATCATCTGGGCCGTCCGATTCGCGCGGTTACCGAGACCAACTCATTCACAGTTTGGATTGGAGACGATCGGCCCTGGGAGACAGGGCCCGGTACGACCTACGTTGACGTAAATATTCGTTTCCCGGGTCAGTACTTTGATTCGGAGAGCGAGCTCTACTACAACTACTTCCGGTATTACGACCCAACCACTGGTCGCTACTTGTCTAGTGATCCAATCGGCTTAGGAGGAGGTCTAAACAGATTCGCATACGCCGGGAGCAACCCAACAAAGTTTACTGATCCTTTTGGGCTTGATTTTCAAGACCGCCGACATACTCAAAATGGAGCGGCGTTCGGCTGTGTCGGCGGGGCGACAATAGTGGGATCGAGGTCGGCCCTGACCTGTACTGCATCCGGTCCCGGCTACCTACCGTGCAACGGACTGGCTATCGTCTGCGGCTGTATTGGTGGCTCAATCCTCGGCGCGGCGGTAGGGACCGCACAAGATGGTCTTGAGGAGCTGGCCGTTCGAGGATTCCCACAATCGATGTTCAACAAGAGCACCGACAGTGGGGGCAACGAAGACGACGACCGAGGAGCGGAAGCTCAAAGAGAAAAGCGCCGAAAGACCGCACCGAAGAATAAGCCACACGGAACGAAGCCTATCGACAAGGATAGCCGCGCAAAAGGCAAGATCCATGACATCAAGCCAGACATTGGAGCCGCTGCCGATGATTGGGTCGGAGTGACACCTGACGGGGAAATAGTGGTTACTGACCCTGATACGGGTGAAACAGTATGGGCTGGTGTTAACGTGAATGATTACTAGTTAAGTTCACAGGATACGATCTTGAAATACGAAACGAACCTATCGGCCACGATTTCCGTGTTCCATCCATCTGCTACGTCTGAGGCGGTCGAGACTGCAATGGGGCTTGACGCCGTACGATCAATCAGCAAAGGCGAATACTTCAATGGTAAATCGGGCCGGCGTGCTGACAGGACCGTCGCCCACTTTACAGTCCACGAGGAGTGCATCTCTGACCCAGAAAAGTCCGTCGACAAATGCATTGAGTTGATACGAGAGTGTGACGACGTTGAAGTTTTGAGAGCCGCAGAGGTTTGGGTAGTTATTGGGCTCTACAGCCGGGATTTCGTCCAATTGAATCTGCCGGCTGAGCTTATCGCTGCATTAGAAGAATCCGGCGTCGGTATTGCATTCGAGAATCGCGCATAGACCACTTGTTTCGACGGTGTTGAGGACCAGGGAACATACTCGTGGCTGCATCGGAGAGATGCGCGATGATCAGCCCCCAGAATAGAGTGAGTGTTCCGTTGCTGTAGTAGGTCGCGGCAGGCTGGGCATGTTTCGAAAATCGAGGACCGACCAATGGATGTGCTCGACTCTTTGTTTGGGCTGATCGCATGGACAATTCTCGTGGCCTACATCCCGATCTGCATTTACTACGCCGTACGTTTGGCAACCCAACGAAGAATGGACTTGCCCTTCGGCTGGCACGACTTCTGGGGGCTCAAACGCGCAATCCTCCTCTTCTTCCCTCACTTGCTTACAGATACAGGCAATGCGTTTCAAAAGAGGGGGATTCGCGCCGCAATGTGGATTTCTGGTGGAGTCGCGTTAGCGACGCTGGCAATCTACTTACTAGAGAATTCTCAGGGGTAGGTGTCCGGCACGACGCAAAAAAAGGCCCCGAATGTACGGGGCCTTTTTGTTTGATTGAGACGCTAGTGCATCACCCGCACTTAGAATCCCCACACGCCAGACAAGTCATACAGCCATCCATCATGCCCACAGCCGCGGTAGAGCACTTCGCACACAGCTGCGCGCCCTCGGGGTAGCCACCGTCGTCAGCAAACGCATCCTGCTGCGCATTCGCCGCTTCAAACTCGGCGCGCTTCTCGTCGATGAGCGCCTGCTGGTGCTCGTCAGGCCCCGCGTCCTTGAGCAAACCAATCGTCTGCAGGTGCTTCTCAACGATGTAACCCAGCTCGGCGATGATCGAGGGCATAAACTTGCCGCCCGGCTGCCAGTAGCCGCCTCGCGGGTCGAACACAGCCTTGAGCTCTTCGACGAGGAAGGTCACGTCGCCACCTTTGCGGAAGACCGCCGAGATGATGCGCGTGAGCGCCACGATCCACTGGTAGTGGTCGAGGTTCTTCGAGTTGATGAAGATCTCGAACGGACGGCGCTGTTCGAACTCCGTGCCTTCGTTCAGGATGATGTCATTGATGGTCACGTACATCGCGTGGTCGGAAACGGGCGTCTTCACCTTGTATGTCGAGCCGATGAGCATCTCGGGACGCTCGAGCTTCTCGTGCATGCGAATGACATTGCTGCCCTCGTCTTCCGAGCGCACAGGTGTCGGGCGCGCGGCCTTGTCTTCCTTGTCTTCCGGCTTCTTGACCGAGTAGCCGACGATTTTCTTGTCGATCTTCATATCAGAACTTTCCGTAGTAGCCTTCTTTCAAGGCATCAAAGAGGTTCGCGGCCGTGTGCGTCTCGCCGTCGTACTCGATCTCTTCGTCGCCCGCGACCTCAACCGTCTTGCCGTCTTCGAGCTCGAACACGTAAGTCGTGTTCTTGAGGTCGTCTTCCTTAACGAGGACACCCTGGAACGCCTCGGGGTTGAAGCGGAACGTGGTGCAACCTTTCAGGCCGTTCTCGTACGCGTAGAGGTAGATGTCTTTGAAATCCTCGTACGGGTAGTCCGTCGGCACGTTGGCCGTCTTCGAAATCGACGAGTCAATCCAGCGCTGTGCCGCGGCCTGGATGTCCACATGCTGCGTCGGCGAGATGTCATCGGCCGTAATGAAGTAGTCGGGCAATGCCTCGTCTTCTTGCTCCGAGAACGGCATGGCCTTTTCGTTGACGAGCGCGCGGTAGGCCAGCAGCTCGAACGAGAAGACATCGACTTTCTCTTTCGACTTCTTGCCTTCGCGGATCACGTTTCTGAAGTAGTGGTGCGCGAAGCTCGGCTCGATGCCGTTCGAGGCGTTGTTGGCCAACGAGAGCGAGATCGTGCCTGTGGGCGCAATCGAGGTGTGGTGCGTGAAACGGGCACCCGTTTCTTCAAGCTCTTTGGCAAGCTCGGGCGCCACTTCGGCAACACGCTGCATGTAGCGGCTGTAACGGGTGTGTAGCAGACGGCCTGGTACTTTGTCGCCGATCTGGTAACCGTCGTTGGTCATTTCCGGGCGCTTGCGCAGCATCTCGGCTGTGACTTCGAAGTCCTCGTTCATGATCGGGGCCGGGCCCTTCTCTTTCGCGAGCTCGAGGCCGGCTTCCCAGCCCGCCAGTGCCATTTCACGCGAGATTTTCTCGGTGAACTCGATCGAGTCGCCGTCGCCGTACTTCATGCCCAGCATCGTGATCGTCGAGCCCAGACCCAGGAAGCCCATGCCGTGACGACGCTTGCGCGTGATCTCGTTGCGCTGCTGCGGCAGCGGCAGGCCGTTGATCTCAACGACGTTGTCGAGCATGCGCGTGAACACCTTGACCACTTCGGCGTAGCCGTCCCAATCGAAGCGCGCGTCTTCGGTGAACGGGTTGACGACGAAACGCGTCAGGTTGACCGAGCCCAGCAGGCAGGAGCCGTAGGGCGGCAGCGGCTGCTCGCCGCAGGGGTTGGTCGCGCGGATGTTTTCGCACCACCAGTTGTTGTTCATCTCGTTGACGGCGTCGATGAGCACGACGCCGGGCTCGGCGAAGTCGTAAGTGGACGACATGATCATGTCGCACATGCGCCGCGCCT
>ERZ1740065.271-NODE-271-length-26294-cov-12.777316_pt1 | contig 26294 bp, 16 predicted proteins | sample MGYA00581738_ERZ1740065 | MGnify/ENA primary metagenome ERZ1740065 (study PRJEB43018, sample SAMN04849749) | marine metagenome | isolation source: floating plastic debris | place: Pacific Ocean | collected 2008-09-01 | study: EMG produced TPA metagenomics...
CCCCCCTCTCTCTTTCGCTCTCTCTCCAATGCTATCATGTACGATCAAGAGCCCTTGTTCAGCATAACATGGTGATTAGCCTGCGCTTGAGGGACTGTGATGGGGTTTATATTTATAGATGTATAATCAATGTGGGAGGATTTCTAATTAGCTGGGTCACACGAGTATAAATATGATTATCTGAGACAGCCTCTCCAACCCAGATACACAGTCCCCATTGCCATCGCTATTCAATATGTTGGTACAAAAATTTGACCACGAAAGTCCAGGATACCTGAGTACGTTAGGCCTTTTACTGTTCATTGGTACAATTACTTTTATATGCATAAAATACACGTCATGTTGATTAGAGCTGAGTAATGCACAGTTAGATTGCCTCCCACAAGGATCGGCTCTTCCTGAACTCCCCTCCGTACAGGATGTGACAGTATAATTGCACTGGCTTCTACCTTTCTTGATATTGAGTAACTTGGCCTCTGGCGACTCCCTGGGATCACACGTGACGTGTCACTCGTATGAAAGTGCCCTAATCAGACTATCCACACACTAATGAGGTGATTCTTGTGTCGTATATTTGAACTACTGATGTTGATCTGGCTGGCAGCGCTCTAATCTCTCTCTTCGCTCTCTCAGCTGTTGATGCTCTCAGATTTCTTAGTACATTCTTCCTGTCTTCATTCTTTCACACTGTACCAGCATGTTGAGGTAACTGTTTGGTAGCTGACTCTTCACAAGTGTTGGAAAGTTCACAGCTTTACTGGCTGAAATGGGTCTCATTATTAGCAGCTCGTCCTGATAATACATTGATTGGAGTCGATTCGTCATTAGCTAGTATTTAGTGCTAGGATTTGGTTTGTATGACACGATGATATATTGTTGGGATGAGGACATGCTGCTGATGCGCCTTGCTATTCTAGCACTTCATTAGACAGTGTCATATATTCGTGATGTCATTTATTCTTATGTCTGTTTCTAACACTTTATTGTCAGCTGAACTTGTCGATTAGAAGCAGCATGATTTCATGGGAAACGGAGGAGCAAGGGTAATGTCAGTGATGACAGTGGCAGAGAAGAAAAATGTGGTTTGTTTACTCATAGTCATGAACAATCCATCAGACAAGGTCTCTCTGCATGACCATAGTTGACATTTCATGAATATAGATTTGGAATGGTATTTACCTCAATGATTGCACTCTCCAATGTTAGTATATTTGTGTCTATACCAGGGCTTGAAGGAGATGTGGATGCTTGAATGATTCTGATTGGCTGATACTGAGAAATCAATGGCTAAAGCCCAGCCTCACCAACGGATAATAGCAATAGCGTCTGCTAATGAGGTATCAACCATTGATGAGGTGGAGGAGGCCAGAGAAGCAGGTGTGAATCGACCAGCAACAGCAGGGAATAATAGCAGACTGCCAGAGAGCGGAGAATCTACTACCTCTGACAAATTCTGCAGCGCATGGATTACTCCAGTTGATACAGCAGACGAGCTGAGCGGTCGTCACTCTACTACAGCAGACAGAGGTGAAAAACCGAAAGACAACTTACTGAGGGTATTCTCTGTGCATAATGAAATGGAACATGAACTTCTTCTGGGCACTGGTAAGCCACCGCAATGCAACGGCCAGAGTGTCGGAGTCAGACAGGACCCTGAGAGCAGTGGTTCAGTTGAAGACCGAGCGGCCATAGCTTCCCCTCTCGCCTCCAGTGACACACAACATCTATCCAAAAATCCATATAGCAAAGCGGCTCGGAGGAAACATCCAAAACTGGCGAGCAACAGGAGCCTAAGCTTCTCTGCACAAGGCAGCCATGTTCATGTAGTCAGCAAGGATTCCCATCCCAGCATTCATCTGGGCAGCGAAGAGCTGCTGCCCAGACCGGGCAGTCAGAGCAGTCTGCGTCACGATGAGCATGCAGAATCGTCGCAGCAGAAACTCGACGCAGATAATAAGAATCAAGCGAAATATGGTTCGACGCTGAGTAACTTTGGAGTGGAGTACATGAGGGCGACTGGAGCTCTCGGTGTTCGGTTCAAGCAGTTACAGAAACCCCATTCACAGAGTCAAGACTCCCTGAATACAAACAGCCAGGACCCAAATGCTGTGAATTCTCTGGTCACCAAACTTCCAGTTATCTTACCGATGCACAAGAACTCGCAGGCTAACAAGGCTGCCTCACGATCAGCACACAGCCCACACCATCATGTCGGCTACAGATTGGGTCAGCGAAAGAGCCTGGCTGAGAGGAGAAGGCGGTTGGCTGACTACAGTTGTCTATTCGCAGTCCTTGGCTTGACTCTGATGGTGGTGGAGATGGAATGTACCATTGCTAAGGCGTACCAAAAGGTCAGTGATCATGTCATGGCGTGCAGCGTACCTTCACCGAGAGTTTGTACGCTGAAGTATTTTGGGTCTGATTTAAACGAAAGGCCGTTCGCGACTACAATGCAGTAATTATAGTCATTTGAAGGAAATTGAAATACTTGAGATCGATGGTTTGTGAAAAGGCATGGTGAGGCGCTGGTTATTGTGTGAGATGTTAGACTGTATGTTTTGCATTGATTATTTTTCACCACAGAGGATGACGGAAATACGAGAGGCATGCTATTTGTGATGAATGTGAGCCGTTCAATTTTACGAATCATAACCTCCTTTGTCTTCTCCATAATTATCACCTAAAATCAATGACTGCACAGATAATTCTCAATTTTCATGCGGCGTCCCTCGGCAGCCGGGAGGCTGTGCACGTTCAGGGATGCCACGATTGATACCAGTACAATGTCTGCAATGCTGGCTGACACTGTGCAGAGAGGCAGCATCATGCAGCCTCCATAGATGTGTTATATAATAGCCTCAGAGAAATGATATCACATGGGGGCGTATAGAGTTAGTGTGAGGTACAACACTGCTGTCAGTTAATGAACATTCTCTCGGGTACCTGATTGCTCGTTTCACAGACTCCTACATGAAGATACATGCAACATGACTACAATACATGATTGTAACACACTGAATCGAGTACTTCATCCGATACATACACATCTCTGTGTCTATCGCTGTCTGAGTACATGGGAGAGGGCCCTTTAAAACTAAACAAGAACCCTCACTCATCAACGTTTATCATACTCAATTCATCCTCAGATTGTCTACAGGTTACAAGAGGAGACGTAGAGGCATGACATAAGTGAGAAAACTGATGAGAGGGGGAGATGGGGGAGATGGAGGGGAGACATGTTTATTAGGGGGGATAGGGAGCTTGCTTTGAAGGCTCTGTTAGATTAGTATGTAGTGAGTGCCGAGGTACTAGACAGTGTAATAAGAACATCATTACATTTAATGAGATATGGGTAAATATTCTTATGTAAATATCACAGGATGTATATGTTAGAATCAGCATCGATGTGCTCCGATTAGCACTCAATCTACACTATTATATGTATGGCTGGTGAGTGTAAAACAGCACCTCCTCTCCACTGAATCAGCTCCAGGTCACGTTATACCTACTCCCTCGCCTTCTCTCAGCCTATACAGCCGACTTTCGGCGAGTTGTCACCATGCTGTTGTTATTGTAGGACAGCATCCCGTCGTATGTATTGAAGAGCCTGATCACTGTGAGCACAGTGATACTGCTCATCCTGATCAGTGTCTACCACTCCATCGAGGTCAAGGTCAGTCACATTCCGCCTCTCGGACAAGTGTCATAGTAGTCTGTGCTGAGATAGTGGGATCTTGAGCTCAACGGTAGAACTGATAAAATTCCTTGCACAACTAGTGTAACTCATTGGAGCTAGAATATTATGCATCTCACTCGTAGCCCAAGGAAGTGTATCTACAGTATCACAGCTTTCACTGGATGGTCGGCTAGACTGAGAGTAGGCTGTGTTTGGGCGGGTTAGACTGAGAGTAGATCATGTTTGGGTGGGTTAGACCTAGAGTAGGTCATATTTGGGTAGGTTAGACTGACATTTGGCCAAGTTTGCAGTTGGTTGGTTTGGTGGAAATTATAACAAGATCAGATCACCCAGTTCAGTGACTGTTTTCCTCCATGGCGTTTGATTATGGAACTGACATTTCAATCCTGTTCGCTGTAATTGGCATAAGAGCTAATCATATCCTTTTTAATTCCCACTATCTAAGAAGGGAAGCTGACTGGAAGTGGACTGATTGGCTCTGACACTGAATGCGTAGTTATCTCCCCTTTATACTTCCTCAGAGACAGAAAAGGCCCCCAGAACTTCGAGAGAATTACAGATTGTGATATTTGCCAATTTTCCCATCATTATCACAATTACAAATTACAATGCATAGAATGTAGCTGTTTGAGAGCTTTGTCAAAAATTGCAGTGTTTGTCATTCTCCTGTCAATTTTTGCGCTCACTCCCGCATGTGCTGATGCACGAATATCTACGGGATAATGACAAAAGCCAAAATTGCATTTGCCAACTGCCCCAAAGCTTCAGCCAACGTTGTACCAACAAGATAGCAGACTCTTCAGCCCATAGATATATACTGCTTTGGGGTTAGAGGCTCCTACATACTGAGTACACTACGTCATTTATGCTGTTGTGTGCAAGTAGGCCGTGACTCACCGATATTTAAACTTAAACATACCCTTCCAGTTGAATTGACTTCTTGCTTCCATTCGTCGTCATAACATCAATAATTGATGAATACACTCGATGATGTTTGCCACTGTTATCAGAGCTGCATAAGAGCTAAGATTTGTTTGATGATGCATTTCAGCTATTTGTCGTGGACAACTGCATAGAAGACTGGAGAATCACCATGTCATGGGGTCGCATTGGTCAGATAGTACTAGAGCTGTTCATCTGCACTGTCCACCCTGTCCCCGGAGCCTACTACTTCAACTGGGCCATATTCGAAATAAAAACACTTGAGTGGAACGTGCAGCGCGTGCCAGTGGATCTGATCCTCTCTCTACCCATGTTCATGCGGCTCTACCTGGTCGTGAGGACGATGCTGCTGCACAGCAAACTCTTTACTGACGCCTCGTCACGCAGCATAGGCGCTTTGAACAAGATAACATTTAATACACGATTCGTTCTGAAGACCCTAATGAACATATTCCCCGGCACGGTGCTTGTAGTGTTTATGGTATCACTCTGGATAATCAGCGCTTGGATTTTACGCGCGTGTGAATGGTGAGTACGTCATACGCCCGTATGGTGAGTACGTCATACACCCATATGGTGTTGATACATTGGAGCCAACTGCATCTCTCATATCTTACTCCAGTTTATAGTTCAGCAGTTTTTTTAATGACTACCACGCAGAGATGCTTGATTTCAATGCCTATTGGCTGCACACATGTCAATGTTTTAACAGCTGGCACAACCCTCTGTTGGCGAACCTGTTGAACTCCCTATATATGGTGGCCATCACGTTCCTGTCAGTGGGGTATGGCGACTTTGTGCCGAGTACGTACTGCGGTAGAGGCCTGGCAGTTCTCTCAGGCCTGATGGTAAGTAGTCACAGCCTGTATGTCAGCAATAACACCAGCTGTAGCACAGGCACATCTCCCACCTGTCTAGTGTATAGACATCACCTGTCTGCAAGCACTCAGCTCTGCTTCATTGTTTGCAGGGAGCAGGATGCACGGCACTCGTAGTCGCCGTGATAGCAAAGAGACTTGAACTGACGAGAGCCGAGAAGCACGTGCATAATTTTATGATAGAGAATCAACTTTCCAAGAAGGTTCGGCATCATTCAAATCAGTCAGTTGTCCAGTCAGTCGGTTGTCTAGTCAGCTGGCTGTCCAACCAGCTGGCTGTCCAACCTGTCAGCTGCCTGTGGTTTGAGTTATGATATGATAATTGATCGCTGCTGTAGCTGAAGGATGCTGCAGCTAACGTGCTGAGGGAGACGTGGCTCATATATAAGTACACGAAACTGGTGAAACGAGTCAACGTACGACGACTGCGCGCACATCAGAGGAAGTTCCTGCAGGCCATCAACGAGTCAGTCAATCAGATTAATTTTTCTTCTCCATCAATGCCAGATGTCAAGGTCACATCTACTACAGATATAGCATGAGCCAATAGAAGCTTTTTCTTGCACGCTTGCAGGCTGAGGACTGTGAAGCTCAAGCAGAGGAAGTTGGCCGATCAGGCGAATAGTCTGACAGACTTTGCCAAGGTAGTCAATCATACGTGATCATCTACTGCCAGCCAACCAATCAATTATAGCTTGGCAGCATTTTTGCAGACGACCAATCTGGTGTTTGAGATCGTGTCTGACCTGAGACACAATCAGAGCAGTAACGACGGCCGTCTCAACTCCATCGAACAGACCTTGTCCGGACTGCAGGTGATTGCTGTGTGTACTCTCTCATTCACGATGAAGTCTGCACGGTCTCACTGTCTTACAGGTGCAAGTGAACTCAATTCCACACGCTCTAGCTCAGCTGTTGAGTGAGAGAGAGACAACTATGAGCTGTAACTCAGCACCAGAAACTCTGCTCAGCCCGAATCTCCAGTCAGCCCGCCTGAGGCACTACGACAGGAACCAAAACTCATTCGATAGCGGTCCGTGACCTGACACATTGTCACAGTGTCACAGCGATGCCGCAGTACTGAGATACAAAGAGAGGGAACAGCATCTAATGCGTCCCTATGCAATCACGGAGTAGATATTCAGCATCAACGATGGGTCTGGCTGGAAATTGAATGGAAGCAAACAACAACTGGTCGCCATGATAAGACTACCCCTTTCACCAAAAACTAGTGTCCTATTTTTCTAAGCCACATGCAGAGAGTGTAAGAGCAACCAACATACAGTATCAACAACCACCAAGATGATTCCAATAAATACATTTCTATTTTCACTACGCCTCTATATAGCAGTTCTCATTGTCGATTGATTCAGCTAATTACTATAGCTGGCAAATTTAATATGCAATTTCCTGTGAATAGAACTGATCTGGTTATAGAGTACCAAGGGCTTATATTATTACAGAATAAATATGCTGGATAGATAGGAAATTACAGAAGTTAGTTAAACAAGAATACTGTTCTATCGCTTGGAGACAGCCAGTCCAATTAGAGTGGCGATTCCAGCTATACCGACAGCAGCTGCACCTCCGGCTACGGCCATTCCTACCAAACCGTCTGAAAAAATAAACACAGTACGCTGCTCTCTATGTACACATGCCAAGTGCTATTATATAATAACTTAATGACATGGATAAGATGTATACTAAAGGGATAAGATATGATAAATGACATTTCATCACAAACTTCTATAGCAGAAGGATTTCTTCAGCAAGTAGAATAGGGATATCCTGATTGGCTGGTTTGAAAACAGCAGACATGAGCCACTAACACGAACACTCCAACCAAAGTATCAGCAGAGCTGTTAATCACCCATCATGACTGCAGCACACTGCTGTCTGCTACACCACAACCCTGTACAGACGGTTTGAGTCCGCTACACCACAACTCCGTACAGACGTTTCGAGTCCGCTACACCACAACTCCGTACAGACGTTTCGAGTCCGCTACACCACAACTCTGTACAGACGTTTCGAGTCTGGTGTATCCCTGTTCCCTCCAGTATTTCAGCTGCACAAATTGAGGACCAAAAATGTTATTTTTGGTTTTCTAAAGCTCTCCTGTGGCATACTTTAGCCTGGAATTTATTTGCGACAGAATTTGTTTGTGAATATTTGCGAATGTTCGAAATCGCAAAAAATATGATTGGAAAAAGTTTCAATGGTTACATAGTGATTATAGTCGTGGTGAATTTTTGCAAAAACTTTTCCATCAAGGTTTCCTGGCATTTCTGCAAATATTTTTCAGCGCAAAATAATTCTAGTCTACAGTATTAGTTAGATCTTACTGAGCTGAGCTCAAATAGTGTTAGCTTCATGAAACTCAGAAAACTTGAATATCCAGTAAGATTTGTCTACAAGACCACAGAGACACGGTGTGCGGCCTATTATGCAATACATGGCATACATACTATTCTCCCTAGTGTAGTATTTTCGCTGCATTAAATTGACAGAAATACAGAAATGCCCATGACTGAAGTAAGACCACCACTGTATGTAACATATCTAACGCATTATCTAACAGAGTGCTAATCAGCGATTGTTTTAAATGATTTTTCCAGAGATGACAAGGAAATATGATATGTCAACTCAGTGGTCTGGAGCCAATGCTAAATTTGAAGGGCACTTGAATTATCATGCTCTTGACCGCCACCAGCCAGTCAAGCTCGCTGTTAAACGCTTCTAGACAGAGGTAGAGCTGAGAGGAGAAAACTCATCCCAAACAGCCATGGTCCTTGCTGCTGTTTATAAGACTTACTCAGCTAGAGATAGAAGTACTGGATCAGACGCTCTGAATGATTTACAATAAAAACAACCTCTGACTCATCATGTGATATGTCACCGGGTATAGCAGCATGCTGTGTCACAACTAGGGATGGATTCGATATGAGAATTCAATATTTGTCATTTCGATATAAGAAAACCCTAAAAGAGTTGCGTATCCGGATATCAACTTAACCAAATCAAATGCATCATCGATATTATGAGTGTCGATTTTTGAAGACATGATTTTAGGAGATTGATCTTGCATTCACGTTTACATGGATATTCAGTCTATATTCACTATTGTGTTAGAAGTATTAAAAGCAGGAGTTAAGCTGATGGCGTTATGACTCAGCTACAGGCTCGCATTTACCCACAACATTTTACAATTAATGTCGAAGACAGAACCACTGGACAAGGAAATAAAGGATTACGCCTGACAGTATGAGCGCAGCGAGGACGGTACCAGAGAGATTCACGGAGTGCAACACGGTCACTACGTGGCTGGTTTAAAGAAAACATGGAGGTGTCAACAGAGAAAATTAGAGGCTGTGGCAAAGCATGGACATTACTTCGTGGATAATCATGGTGCAAAAATTGCCATATATGCTGCTATCTTATGTCTCTTCATATGCTATTTGGCTGTTTCTATTTCTCTCTCTCTCTCTCTCGTGCTCGTGTGCACACACACGCGCACACACAACAGTCTAAACTGTCCTACTTCTGTTTGTCCACATCTGTCAATTCATCCTGACTCCACCTATCCACCATCATGACTCTACCTATCCACCACTACGTCTACTCTCAGGCCTGACACCCGGGCCGCAGCATTACCCCTCTGTTAACTTAGAGCGCATGGTGAACTCTGTTCGTATGATTCATTGTCCAGTACTTTACACAAATCGGGATGTCTGGGTCCATTTTGCCTACGTGTTCAATTTTAGGACAGTGTCTGAGTGCGATTATCTCCCCCTGGCATCAAAGGCAAAATTTTCCCTTACAAATACATGAATATAAATGAATAATGAATAATGAATAATGTCATATATTTGGGCTAAATAATAACTTGAGGTTAATAAGGACTGGGAAATGGTTTTGTAGTATATAGAAGCACTTATTGCGTCTGAAAAGTTCATCTTAGACAGTGATATTGTACAGTTTCATTAAGTTTGCCGGTCAGCGACAGTGGCTCGATATTTTGATATATCGAGAAGACAACTCCAAAAACAAATTAACATCAACAATTGCACTCTGTACTCATCCCTAGTCACAACCGACCAGAGGCAAACACAGAGTAGCACTAGATTGAGGAATTGAACTGCGGTGTATTTACATGTTCCTACTCTAGTTTCCTACCAGAGTTGCTCTAATTCTCACTGTACGAGCCTACAATCACTCGCGACTATCAGCAGTTACCTACTCCTGCGTTCTGATTCGGTATGGAGGACAGTAGCTCATCAGAAGGATCTTAGTATTTTAGAAAACTATACTAGCCATCGTGGACACACCTTCAACTTCCGACTATCACCACTCACCGCGTGCCTAAGTAGGTGAGGTACACCCGAAATAAAAAACCCTCAACTCGACCTAACAATGGTATATATAATACGTAGCATGGGCACTGGGTCTGGAAACTATAATGGACACTGTGTCCCTCAACATTAGTAAGCTGGCTGAGGGAATACTGTAGTAAACTATTGAAGACAAGATTGACTAGCAAAACTCACTCTGTAGTAAGAGTAGTACGACTGTATCAACTCACCCTTGCGCATCCTCGCACTTATCTCTTTCTTCAGTTCACACACCTGGTGATTGTTAGGCTGCACATTGAGAATTCCGTCGAGGTAGGAGACAGCGCGATCGTAATCCTGCAATGCAGCAATGACCTTGTTAGTCAGTCCTCACACCCAGAGATTTAAATAGTACGGATGTCAAATCAAGGTCACCGCACACATGGTTCAAATCTCTGCCAATCAATTCCTAGACACAACAAAACAACATCTCAAAATGTCAGCTGGATAAACTTCACTACTGGTGAAAATCACAGGATAGATCGAACAACTTCATATAGAAATTTGCCGGTCAGTGAGCTGACTGGGTCAGCACACTCATCTTAGCACACCGATCTCAGCTTCAAGTACGACAAATCAATCTGGTATTGTAATGAGACAGGAAACAGGTTACTCTTGGCGTCTGTCTGGACTAACACACGTCTGACTACTCTCATGGTCCAACGAGCAAGATTACATAGAAATTAACTTTGACCTAGGAAAGATTAGACAGTAGGCTGGGGTATTTTCTTATTTCCATTTACAAGTTATGACATACTCAACCCAAGGAACTCGATCACTGCGTAAGTCACCAATGGTCTTTCCATTTGTCAACTCGTAAAATTCTTTAGGGACGAAATAGTCTACATGAAGCTCATTGAGGCATGCAAAATATTTAGCAGATTGGTGTGGATTTCATCGTTGTAAAACACAGATATAATAAGGTCCCTATCTCACCTTGAGTTTAGCGTGGCCGATTGCCTTATAGTATAGAATATCTCGTTTCTCATGGTCATCATTGCTGCGGCGGAACAAGTCTGAAATGACAGAAAGAGTAGAGGTAGTGTTACTGTAATAGCCAAGTCCTTATGAATGGTAACTCCAAACCTTCGAACAGAGATACTGCTGTCTGTAGATTGGATCGTGAAGTCGTCCGAACCAAGCACCAAGCATACTGAAACTGTGTAGTCTTATGTACAGCTCCTCGAGACATCTCTAAAGAATACTGAGTTTCACATTTCTAAAAAAGAGGGATATGATAGCGAAGGCTTGTGCTTGGGAAGTGATAGACGTTGATCGTTACAACATGTAGACGCGAGCACAGATAGACACCTTAAAGTCACTAGGACTACAGACTTCGTCCAAAATTACAGATGCCATCGAAGGGCAGATAATATATCTTCGTTTAATTTGAGGGGGACTTCTTCAGGTCGATAATCAGTACAAAATCCGGTGAAACTACTGTCGAACGCACAGCAAGATGATGAGGATGACGAATGATTATTTACTAGTCTGTGAATAAGCATGAAACGAGGCTAGACGTGTGGGCGTCAGGAATGTTCGTAAAAAGCTAGATACACGGGCTATGTCGTGTCACTGCTATTCGGAAGCAAAGAGAAGACAACTCCTTCCGAGGTTTCTCCAAAGTACTACCGAAGGATAACGCTATTTGAAAATAACAATAGCGATTATGCATTACTACTAGTACCACTATGTATTATACTGACCGATACTTTATACGCTTATATCCTGAAAATCACTTACTGAAACCATAGGTACAGTGATATCTGTACTGACAGTGCCAAGATTCCATGTCTATGATGATTTCATCCAGGTGTCTAGTGCTTCTATTTGCTAGAATTCAGCCTATACCACACCACACGCCTCAAATACAGAACATAATCCCTGAATATATCAGAATATATACGAGTGGAGATCATCACCTCCACAGAGACATAAACCCAGGTCATCAGCATACTTTTCAGGCATAGTTTATTGACTCCTTCGATTCATTCAGTAAAATATATGTGTATGCCATCGTGAATGTTTGGGAGAATATCTCTATTAATAGATAATCGAGTACCATGCACGTACAAATAGAATTGCAGTTGTTTAGCCCAGATCAAATCCAAACAGCATTAGTTGAACACATAAACAATACAACTGCCATTCCGTATCGTGCTGAATGGTGCATTAGCCAGGCTCATCCATGGATAGATATGGCAATTAAAAAACAGCAGGAATAAAAAGTGAAGATTAAATCAGTTAAAGTAAGAGATATAAATGTTCACAATATGACTTTGTTGAGATTGGTGTAACCGATGCCCATACAAGTCAACAACAGCTTGCCATCACCGAGGCTGAGAGTATCCTGCTCTTCTGATTTGTGTGCCTCCACATTAAACATCACTTGAAAGAACTCTCTGATATTCCTCAAGAATTCAATCCTGCAGCCATTACAAAATACTATTAGCCAGAGATGTTGGGAGTGTAGAGGCAAGCAAGAGTGCGGTGAGACGCTTACGTGTACGGAGAGAGAGGACCAATCAACAGCTTGGATATGTCTGGCTGGCCGAGTACCATCAGCAATGCAGCCAGGCTCTGATTTGTCGAATCCACACAGCCTCCCTGAAGTTGTGTAATTCATATGTAACCCGTGACGACCAGACATACTGTATGACGCCTTTGACTAACCCTGCATATCTCCTCTAGTAGCAGATGGGCAGCTTCAGTTCCTATATCCTCAGGCAGGGACGGTTCAAATGCCTGTCCGCTCTCTACTGGCCTGGGCTTCGAGCAGGACTCAGCAAGGTACACAGAACCACTCATAGTCTCGGCCCATATCGTCACACCAAAGCCTGGGGACCTACAGCCATACAAACCTTGATTAATAACCGATACAAGCAGCAGTGCACACCCACAACAGTACACAACAGCACACACCCACAATGAGAATATACTCGAAGTCTAGTCTACATAGAGATTTGGTCATATTTTTATACAATAAATAGCGATAATAGCAATAATAGCGATAATGGCAATAATAGGCCATTTGCCAGGTGCTAATTGCCTACACAAAAAATGCTTTTTGGCAATATATTTTACTACTTTATTCGACCAGCCAAACAGGTAGGAATTGTTTGAGTATTGATCAGCCAGTCAAAATATTGTTTGCTGCTCGCTTTCTCCAGATTGGGAGTGGATCCGTTTCCATCTGCACAGCTTCCTCGTCAAGCCATCGTATAAGTTGAATGAAATAATACTGAAATGGCTGCTTGACTGGTCTGAACAAAAATACTAATACTCCATATATTAATTCAAGACTTCCAACAATCAAGCTATCAATCAATGACCCTAACATTAGATAACAAATAAACTGCACCTACTTGCCGCTCCTCGCTGGGCCAGCGTGATCAGTGTATATATAGACATCATTGAGATACTGATTCAAAATGGCTCTCGCGGCGTCGACCATGCGGTTAGCCATCACTGGCGATGTTCGACATGCCCATGCAACCCCTCGTATCTTCTTCACCTATAAAATTGTCTGCGTGGCATAACTGCACAACGGAGTGAAATAAAACTGGTCGGATTCATGTCATACTTTGCCTGGGTCTGTGAACTGCACTGGGAGCAGCTTTGGCTTGATTGGACAACCAAACGTTACCATACCACCACCCTCCGGAGCCGCAGCTCGGCGGTTTATCTGTAGAGAGAGAGAGAGAGTACAAAAACCATCATAATGGAATCACTGGCATTCAGAATAGGACAAGTTGACAGAATAATTGATAGACAGGTGTACTGGAATCTGTCCAAGAGATCTATACACATACCACTAGTTCTATGCGGTCATCATCTCCAAGGAATCTCTTCAGAACAGGAAAAGTGCTAAACTTGATGGCGTCCACCTACATGATGAAGGGATATTTACATCACTATAAACAGTGGGTAACCATTACATGATAGTATGAAACAGCAGCCTTACCGACGGATCATTAGATTCTGTAGTGACGCCAGTCAACTTGCACATCAGAGGTTTCTTACAGAATGGAGCGAGGGAGATAAGAACCTCCAAGTAATAGCCAATCCCTCTCTGTTTGCTGCATTCGTGCTCAATCTCTCCACCGATTAAGACCCCAGGCTGATAGTACAAGGCAGTACCAGAGGAGTTGATTTCTAGTATACTGCCGTTAGTAAGCTTATCTAAGAGCCGCAAGCAGTTAGCTTCATACTCTAAAACCAATAGAGAGCAATAATACAGCACACCAGACACATATGGAAGACTGTGAGATTTCCAACTATCACGTCACCATTACATTACTGATACCATTTCATACCTAAAGAACCTACTAAATGACTGTATTCTACTGCAAAAACACCATCAATTAACTTTCCAGATCAAACAAAGCGAAAATGAAATTGGGATATAAGATATATGCTCAGAAAACGTAGCAAAGAGGATAAATCACTACTGAGCCAGCTAAAGTCAAACCATATGGATATAAAGCTACTTTTAACACATAGGAAAGCATACCTCTCAATCCCGGTTCGTCATCTCTAGTTCTAATCTGCTTAATCTTTATACTGGTTCGGCTCAGAGTGGCTAAAACCAATCTTTGCCTGAAGTAATTGCTACCAGTGAACGTCTTTACATTAGCCATTCGATGTGTAAGCACAGTCTTCTTATCAAGAACAATGCTTAGAATGAAGACCAGGAAGATTTGATGAAATCTTTGCCTGTATTGTCAAATAAGACCAGCAATTTACCCTCTTCACTGGCTAGGCTGCTGAAAAAATAAAGAGCGTGGAGTGAAACTCAGTATTAAATTGCACGGTTTCTATAGACACGTTAAAAATTCCTTGTCGTCAAAAAGTTAGCAATATATTATTTAAATATAAATATGACTCTGAATGATTCTATACTGCTAAATATAATGCATCCAAGCATTCAGTTTTCTACTGAAAATGAACGACGTGCTACAAATTTAATGCGGAACTGAGTAATTTATTGCAAAGCGTCGAGACAAGGAGGCTAGTGCGTAGGAAAAAATAATGAATAGGTTTGCCTTTTTGTTATTCGCTGAGTCAGCAGTTATGTAGGTGACACAGGCCTGCTGCTGTACATCAGAACTAGGTAACGCAGGTACAGGAGAGCCGAGTTTTATTTAGAACGACTGTGATAATCATAATTACTGTAAGTCCGCTGTGAATATATTATTTCATTCTAAAAGGCATACAGCAGAGCAAGAGCTATTTTTTATTAACTTGTGCCTTTCTGAAACCTCAGTTAACAAGAAGGATCAATTCTACATCTTATTACAAAATAGTGTAGGTTAGATCAACTGTATATAAATAGCTTGTTCATACGTCTTTACCATCTTACTCTGCTTACATCTTACTATTTACTAAATTACTTTTTGTCAATAGAAAGTGTTCATGCACTCCTCGGTACTCTACTGTAATAAACTAATAAACACACCCGGATATACATGGTATACCTCATAGGCTAGCAGCTTCGAACGATTTTATAAACGCTATGAACAAGCAGTCAGTTCCCTCTGTCTAGTCTAGTTTAGCACTACTTGTTGTGTTCAACAATGCTTATGGGAATTGCACTATTGCCTCTGTTTTGTTTTTAGGAGATGCTGAGTTGAACTAAATAATGATACTAAATGCATTGCTATCTCGGGAGGCAGGGCGCTGCAACCCTAAAGAGTTGGAGCTTCATCAGTCCACTCACCGCAGTTTCAATGCAGATACCTGCAAACTGAGAGACTTTGCACCTGTCCATAATGGTGGAATTAACACATTGGAGCTGGATAGGATATCGAGTAGATAGTGAGTGAATCCATAGAAAACAACTCCAGGATTTGGCGTCCAAAGATTCTAATCATATACAATACTCATATATTTATAGCTTGAGATAAATGTAAAATAAATGAGGTGCAGCTCTAGCAGCGCTGCAGCTCTAGCAGCGCTGCAGCTCTAGCAGCGCTGCAGCTCTAGCAGCGCTGCAGCTCTAGCAGCGCTGTAGCTAGAGCTACCTATGTTAGAGTAGAGAGTAGTAGATAGTAGAGTAGTAGATAGTAGTGATATCTTATTGTAACTGCTGTCAGTTTCTTGGCTTTACATTATTCAGATGCCACTGGAAATAGTGTATTTTTATGTATATCTTTCACTCACCAATAACTGCCCCACTGACTGGAGTGAAAATATTTGAAGTTTTAAGTATCTAAAGAAGATTTTAGCACTTTGATGTTTATTAGTATTCCCTACCAGCAAGTAGCTGATACGAAATAGATATTGACAGTTTAATCACGATACAGTGAACTGTGATTGTAGTATCGAGCTCATTGGCTAATAGTTCATCGACTTCCAATCCACCTCATCTCATGACATTGATGCGATGTTTTGCCATGTGTTGTGCTAAAATAGTAGCCTATCACAATGTTTTCGCGAAGGAGAATTATAAATATCATAGTTCTCACTCGGCCCTGCTCTCGATCATAGCAGAACCGGGTCGGTAGGATGATGTGTGCCTCTCATTACAGTTTGCTGACTGGAGATGGTAAGGGTGCTGTAGCCATATTTGACACATGGAACTCATCTGGTGTTCCCGAACATCAATACCAGTCCATCTGTACAGTGCCTGCCAGACATCAGCATGGCTTCAGGTAAAACTAGGAGTTGTGTTCTCTTTGTCAATTGGAAATCCAGAGTTGTTTTATATGCATGGCCTTTTGAATGTAGATGATTTCTCAAATTCCTAGTATCGTGTCAGCCTTACAAACACACAAATAAAGTTGAGATATCATCATTATTTTCCTTATGCCTGCCGGTATTGTGCCATAATCAGTCTGACACTGAATAGTAATATAATGTAATATAATATAATATATATATATATATAATATAATATTGTACTTAGCATGTATTTAATATTATTATATTGTGGTTCTCTTGTTATCTGACGTGTAGTGCATGCTGGAATTGGTGCATGATGCGCGTTACTCACTGACTGACTTCTAACCAGTCTCCTCGCTATCTATAGTGTAGAGACGGTACAGTGGTACCCATTCGACAACGGACTGTTCACGAGTAGCGGTGGTGACAAAGTTCTCAAAGTTTGGGACTCCAATCTATTGGTGGTATGTTGTTGTTACATTTTGTTCGAGTCATATCCACCAGCAGTTCTCAATCTCAATCGAGCAGTCATGATGACGACAGTGTGTCGAATTTCTGTAGCCTGCCGAGAAGTACAGGTTTGACGGCATAGTATACAACCATCACATGTCACCCTGTGCCACGGAACACAACTTGATTGCTGTTGGCACCAGCTCCTCCCAGGCCAAACTCATAGACATGCGAACTGGCTCCAGTATACAAGCGCTCAGGGGACATACAGGTTCTGTTCTCTGTGTCAAGTGGTCTCCATGCCTGCCATTCGTGGTTACCACCGCCAGGTTATTGATGTTGATATGTTGCCGCCTGTGATCAGAGCAAACAACATATCATTTTAAAACATGTTCTATTACAGTCAGGATGGCAGAGTTTTCCTTTGGGACGTCAGAATGGCCAAAGGCCAGATGTTGTCGTTTGATCAACATAACGGAGAGAAATCAGGTCAGCTGCTGATCGTGACCACAAAGTCACTGTCACGTCTTACCCATTTAACGCCCAGAGCCTTCGTTATTTTTTCTTGCTGAAATGCTGAAACCCGCAAGCCTAAATCTGATGTGAGCAGCTATTGGTTTTTCGTTCTTTTTCCCTTTTTGTTAATGCACCAGCTTATAACTAGAGCTAGTGCTCTTTTGATTCATTAAGTTATAGAAAACTGTCTTTGAGGGGTGTTTTTTAATAAAAGCTCCTCTCCCCTCGGGTTAAATGGGTAAAACTCGGTACACTGACAGCCCCTTTAACTCTGCGAGCAGTGATCTAGATTCATGAGCTGAATCTTCTGAAATCTTCTTGTGCGCCATGTTGTAGTCGGAGCAGCTCATACAGGCCAGGTACTTACCCTAGAGTATGTGGAGACAGGCTATCAGTTGGTGACGTATGGAACCGACGACAACATTCGACTTTGGGATGCCTTCACTGGTAGATCTCTGACACTGGCATTCCATCCCTCCATTAAATCTCCATAACATACACTTCGCTGATCAATTTTACAGGCCAAAATATGCTGGTGAATTATGGGAAAATATTTAATGATGTGTGTCGTAGCTTAAAGGTGTCTATATCCTCTGGGACGTACTACCCCGTGCTCTACATTCCCGATGGTAAGTGAATACATCTGTGGAACTTTTGGAGATTTGATTGGCCCAGAGACTTATCATTGTTGTATAGGAAGTAAAGTGAAATGCTTCGACGTGCGTATGGGTCACCTGATCAAGGAGTTAAATGGACACTTTAGACAAGTCAACTGCTGCCACTATAACCCGACCAATCAGGAGGTGCTGCTCCATGACATCACCCATGGTTTATGGTAAATGTACACTGTGTAGCAACGATATTGAATGGGTTGGTTATTGTTTCAGCTGTACAGTGGCTCTAATGACAGAAGTATTCTAGTTTGGACTCCTGATCACATGGTCGAGGAATGCTATCTCACGTGGAGACGAGAGGAGAGGACCGACAGTGCTGTAACTCCTGCTCCAGTACCTGCGGCAATAGATAGCACTTCTCACTCTCTCCCCTCTGTACTAGCTGACACGTGGAGTGACAGTGATGACTGACAGACCATCTCTAGTCCAATATGCTTGCCATATATGAACACAATATTACATGACTTCCATTTTCATCATCTGGTCCATGAGCCAACATAATTATGTGATGAGAATTCATGTCCCAAATAGCCTACACATGATTTACATTCAGGTGCATTTTTCTACTAACTTATTTCTCTACCTTTACAGTTCTAATCATACAATAATGCACTCAACATCACGTCATGTTATTTACTGTGTTAGGAGCTCTGCCATCACTTATACTCTGTCAGTACTTATACTCTGCCATCACTTATACTCTGTCAGTACTTGAGTGAAGTCCAGAGGACTAGTAGTAGCCACCCGTTACTGCGATTGTTACCGGCATGTCGAATGAATGTAATGACTGAACTGTCACTGACATATCTCTAGAACATATACCTCTAGAAAATCACTAGGGCTCCAGCGCATTTTGGCTTTCTTCTAATAACCTTTATCTTCCCCTGCATTGAGTCATTAGACGGATATACAAAGATGAATGAAACAAGGTTGTTTGGGAAGACCTGTTGGGTTGTCTTGTATATTATTTTACTGGCGTGCAGAGTATCATATGACTGTCTCTTCCAATATCAGGGATTTCAAAGAGGGTCTTTGGGGATTCCGTACCTAAGTGCTGGCCATAAAGTTCCTTAGTCCATGCCCAATGTACCCAAATGTTCAGGGCCAGTCAGGATTGTCGAGCTATCTCCTCTCCTTTATGATCAGAGTTGCTCTCAAGCTTAGTGTCGTATATTACAATCTAAAATTCCTGTGATAAAATACGAATACAGCAGTTCAATTGAAGTACCAAAATTGTACCATTATACTAAACCTTTGACAACTCTTCAACTTGTGAAAATATTAGGAAATATCAGAGTTACGGAAAGATGATTTTTAGTTTTTCGTACGGGATCATGAATAATTAGGAATTTGTCCGCCATTTTTCATCGCCTTTCTTTCTCCGGTGTTGTGTCTCTGCAGATCTGTGCTCTGTTAGCATCTCCTGTGGCCTACTGGTCGGTCACAATGGGTGATTCCATGATAAGTGTGGTACAAGTCACAAATATATCTCACAATGTCACTGGCGAACAAATCAAGCATTTTCTTGAATATATTGGCCGGGTCAAAGAAATAAAGATCTACCCCGATGGGTGAGTTTTTGTTGTTCTTGTAATAATTTTTTGAGGTTTACTTGAGGTATAGATAATCTGTCGACCTCAGTGAAATTGCTTGTCCAGTACCTACCTCGTTGGCTAACGAGTACCTATGGTTTCGAGACGATTCGAATTGCCTTGCGTTGGTATTTTTTATGTAAGACAGAATATATTTACAGGGAAGGTGTGGACTCAAATCAAACCAAAGTGGCTTACGCTCGATTTGATAATCCTGAAAATGTTGATGTGGCCCTGCATTTGACAAATACTGTTATGGTTGACCGAGCTCTAATAGTTCTACCCTACCCCGACGGTGAGTATCCGATTTTGCTCCAGATCGGTGTCTGTGTGATACACCTTTTCATAGATTTGATGAACAGATGTTGTCCTACAGCGGGTTATTGTCTATTTTCTCCTTTTGAACAGAGACTATCCCAGATGAGATGAAAGCGCTCCGAGTAGCTGCACCGATAAGTACAGTGGCTGGAATGCTTCCTCCAACTAATGAATGGCCCCTGAATGTTGTCAACATGGTAATGAAATTATCTGAGCCTTTTGACGACTTTGAACTCACTGCAATATGACACAATCTGATTGATATGTTGGTGGCAATAGGTATGTGGCACGGGATCTAATCAAACTATACAGACACTTGATGCCAAACTGGTTGAGCTAGGGCTAGGGCAATATCCCCCTCTCCCTGCCAAGACGGATCCTTCAAAAATAGAAGAAATCCGCAGGACCATATATGTCAGCAACTTGGATCCAAGTGTATGTATTATGATAAATAACTCACAAATGGAAATGGCTTGTCCTTGTACGCAGCCTGTCCTTTAGATCTCACAGCCTTCTTGAACGAAATCTTGTGTGAGAAATTGGAAATGAGTGTACTGCTGTTTTAATTTCAAAGAAGGCTGTGAGATAGTGTGCTTGATGAATACAACATTGGATCATGTTCTTTTTATGTATCTGCAGCGTGTACGGTGGTCGATCATTGGCTGTGACTGGACACTGTCCTGTTGCAATATCTCCTTACCCTCATTTCTGTATTATGATGTACAAGCTGTTGCTGCTCTCTTCTACTTGCGTCTATACTTGACAGTTTAGATTAAGTATTTCTGTATTTTTATCATGATGTTAGTTAGATAGACAGGTGAGTGTCGTAGGGCAGCTTATGTTTAGGAAGAGAGACAGGAACAGAAAATAATGGCTTATTTCTGCCTCACAGGTGAACGCTGAGCAGCTTGTCCAATTTTTCTCTCAAGCAGGAGAAGTTATGTTCGTGAGAATGGCTGGGGATGAGAACCTGCCTTCCAGAAATGCATACATTGAGTTCACCAACCAAAGATCAGTACCTACTGCATTGGCATACAATGGTGTGCAATTCAGCAACAGGCACCTCAAGTAAGCATCGCATTTGCTTGAAATGATTGACTGTTGTGTTGAGGCCTCCCTAGGCTGAGTGGAGGGGGGTTCAGTGCAGGAGGGGCTCGGTGTGTGAGATAATCACATGTTTGTACTGAGTGCACCACGTCTCTCTCTCCCATCAGGGTCAGCCATTCACTGACGGCCATCAATGGTAAACCCCAGACAAAGGGTCAAGAGCAGCTGTCCAAGGAAATCGATGAGACGATGAAGAAATACAAGGATATGGAGCATCTGATACAGGCCGCCGCTGGCTCTAATACGCGCGGACCTAGTAAAAGAGCGCGAAGTCGATCGCGATCTAAAGACAGAAGACGTCACAAGTCAAGAGAAAGAAGGCGATCAAAGTGAGTCAGAATGCAGCGACGTGACACATTTGACTTGTCTGTCACGGGTTGATGTCACGGATTGATGCCATGCATGTGTTGTAGAGAGCGTCGGAGATCGCCGTCACCTCGAAAGAGCAGTCACAGATCTTCAAGGTTGGTTTAGCTTTAGATTTGTCTCTGATATCATGCTGTCTGTGCCACTGCGCCGCTGAGTGCCAATGAATTGTGATTGAGTCCAAGCATAATTTATCGTATTGCAGAGACAGAAAGAAGAGGTCAGTATCACGCTCTCGAGACAGCAAGAACAACAGAACTCGCGATAAAAGTCGTAGAAGCCGAAGCAGAGACAAGAAGAAGAGTCGATCACCCGGCAGGAAGCGTGACCGATCGAGGGACAGGCGGCGCCGATCCAGGTCTCGCGACCGCAAACGCTCTCGCAGCAGGGACAGGTCTGCTGCTAACGCTCTCAATCGTGTATCTGTGTCTTCTTCTCCCTCTCCTCTCCCTCCTCTCTCTCCCTCCTCTCTCCTCTCCCTACACTGTGTCAGAGTCATATCGGCATGTCTGGCAGATCCCTGGCCTGCCTGCAAACTAAAACAGTTGTGATGGAATCTTTCTCACTTATGTTGATTGTTGATACAGGAGAGGCAGGCGGCGATCGACATCAAAGGATCGAGACAGGCACAGCCGCCGTGAAGATAGGCATAAAGACAAAGATAAAGAAGGCAAGGATGTCAAGGTTAAGAGGGACTATGACGCTGAAGAAAAAGGTGGGAATTGAGTTCAGTGTAGCCCAGGTACCTATTGATATCATATCGCCGTAATGTTGGTTACTGAACGTTCCTGTACTTCAGATATGGCTGCTGATCCATCCGCTAAAATAGAGAACGGCCAGTCTGATTCAAAGTCAGAACACGCGTCCAACGGAAAAGAGAATGGAATATCTGATCCACAAATGGCAGTTGATGAGCCGGTGGACTCTAACAGCGAAGATGATATGAATGAGTCTAATGTTGCCAAGGGAGACCCAATGGCCAACCTGGAAGAGGAAGTAATGAGTAAAGGTGAAGAAGGAAACCAAGATCTAGCTGATGACAAGAACATGGATACTGTGGAATCCGATTAGCCTTGACTTTTCTTAGTAGTTGTCATACTGATCTAGCCACTAAAAGAATATAAAATTTGTACTTGAACTTTCCTTGGTTACTTCATAAACTTAGTATCAGTCACCATTTTTCATGCACGTATTCCATAGTCTAATGAGTTTCAAGATCATACGCCTGTTTTGAAGGCCACCTATATCTCGTTCATAAAAATACTGCCTTGGCTCTGCGAATGAAGGTGATTGTCCGTGTCGGATGCAAGCACTCTGATAGCTGATGACTCCGATATGGGAGAGGCAGGTTTGGACACAATTGAAGGTCCAGTCTGGCACAGGCCTTGACGGAAGATTTTGGTTATATCTAGTTCTAAAAAATACGGATGGCTAGTATATGGTAGCCAATTGATACGGCAAGTACGCTGTTGTACGCTGCTAGACTAATCTTCATCATCAATAAGAGCAGCAGTTTACTAGGACTCAAGAGACAAGGAATTCTCTAGTTCTTGGGCGTATGGTATCGACCAGCGGCCGTCTACAAGTGCTTGACCTACTAACATCTGATTGGCTACGGCGTTGCACGAACGTTTTGTTTAACTGGCTTCGGAATTCACCGGTTCTTCAGTAATGGCGCACATAGATAATTGCATTTTCGGTTTGTACAGGTTATGTTTGTGGTAAGTTATTGTTGAATGGCTTATGGGACTGCATTTATTCTCTATATTCTAACGTAGACTCACTTGATGTAAGATAAATAACACTCTGTGTCTAAATGAGCTGTGAGGCTTATTTATAAACCTCTGGTTTCTTTTTAACCCAATCTTGAATTCTAATTTTCATGCATATAAATAGAAATTAGTAGTTCTGACGTTTCATACTGGTGACTTCCAGATGTGGCACGGAACCCTATGCTGATGGAGGGCCGTGAAGATTCCAAAAAGTCTAAGCGTCTATCAAGGTGACCTAGGCAGTTTAATTGTTTGTCAATTTTCTTAAAGTAACTCGTCCTCACCACCTGACGTTCTAACTTCTTTTTTACCTTAGAAGTGGTAAATCAAAGCTTAGAATCGTCGACGATGAGGTTGAAACGGAGTATTCTTATGGCAGTATGGACAATAGCACGGAATCATCTTTGCATGGTGATGAAATGATGGGTAAATTATTACCTACCTGGTTTCCATCTGTTTACCAGCAACGCCTCAAGACTTCACAGGTTTGGTTATTTTAGGCGAAAGTGCATCTGCTGATCTATCCGGCAATGTGCCTGGTTTCAAATCAAAAGAGAGGGAAAAAAGGTGTGTCTTTTGCTGGAGAGGTGAAAAAAGTTCTTTGGGCCAAGGCACCCTAGTTCGCTGTGATCCTTCTCCCAACTTCAACCCATTTCGTCGACCCCTTAAAGGGCGACAGAATAGCAGTGAGGTAGATGCTGCAAAGCGAAGGAATCGAGGGTAAGCTCTTGACAATCTTTTCTGTCCAGACAGTATCTTGATATCTACAGCAAACTGCCTCACTCATATTGTAGTGATAGCAGTAAATCACCAAAGCGACGGATAGAGACAGGCAAATTTTCCAATGTATATAATGAGCTGAGCGATGTTGGCCTGCCACATGATGTAACTCCATATGATATATTTGAGGAGACAGGTAATAATTTGGCCAGTTTTGAATTAGATCGTTTTGTCCTGATTCCTTATTCTCCATGTAATTGTGCTGCAGATCGGTCGGTATACGCACACCACTGCTGTGCTGCGTGGAATGAATGTGTCCTGCAAGCAGAAGACTTCTCCCTGCAAGGAGTTGATAAGGCCGCTTTCAATGGCCTCACAACTGTATGTATCAGAAGCTGCTCCGCTCCCGGTATAACCGTTAACTCGATATTCTATCAGTCTTCTCTCGTCTACAGAAATGCAGTTTTTGTGATAAGTATGGAGCGACTATTCAGTGTAAGGCTCTGAGATGCAACAGGAAATTCCATTATCCTTGTGCCTCTGGCAGCGGCTGCTTCCAAGACATCAAGACACTGACCATGCTGTGTCCAGATCACTCTCACCTTGCCGAGTCTACAGGTACCTCCTCACTGTCCTCAATACTCGCATAGAGGGTTGCATAGAAGGTGGTGTAGAGGGTCGCATAGAGGGCCGCAGCTGTGCGTGTAAGTCATCTCCACCTGTTCCTTGCAGCCAAGGATGAATCCCATTGTGTTGTCTGCGGTGAGCCCGGAGACATCTTGAGACAGCTGTTCTGTACGTCCTGTGGTCAGCACTATCATGGAGATTGCCTCGATCCCGAGATAGAGTGCAACACCGTGGTGCGGGCGGGTTGGCAGTGCCCTGAGTGCAAGGTGTGTCAAGGCTGTCGGAACCCAGGTGATGACAACAAGATGCTGGTGTGTGACTTCTGCGACAAGGGATACCATACTTTCTGTCTGAATCCTGCCATGAAGGGTATCCCAAACAACAGCTGGAGATGCTCAGTAAGATTTCTGCCAGAATTCCAGATATCATCTGTTCCAGTTTGTGACGATGTAAATTTTATGGCAGAACTGTCGTTCGTGCGTGGACTGCGGAATGAAGGATCCACAGAATGGACCTGCGCTGCGCTGGCACTCCAGCTACACGCAGTGTGATAACTGTTACACCTCCAAGGGTAAAGCTGCCACTGTTTGTCCTGTCTGTAAAAAATCGTATAAGCTCAACAATCTCAGGGGTCTCACACAATGTCACACCTCCAAGAAGTACGTCCACAACAGCTGTGATGCACAAACTGAGCAAACTGGTGAGTTGAAGGTTGGTGTGATGACGTCGGCCACTCGTGATCGTTTACTATAGTCACTCATTCCTTGGTTCAAGATCACAAGAAGTATCGCTGCGCCAGCTGTGCTCAGCAAGCGGCAGATAGTCCCGTAACCGAGTGCCATGCAGAGTCTCAGATGGACATGGACACGTCACTGGAGGAGGACTTGGAGCTCAATGAATACGCCTTGCAGCGTGACTTTGAGTCCGACTCGGAATTTGCCGACTCAGAGAAGGTTTAAACTCGCTGTTTGATGACGTCGTGCTCTTTGATGGCGAAGTACTGATGTATGGTGTTCATTGATTCCTGTTTTGATTCCACTAGATGAGCACTTGCTCAAGTTCCAGTCGTGTGCGTCCTGCGAAAGCGGGCAAGGGTAAGCCTGCCTCATTTGCCAGAGGGAAACCTGGAGCTAAGAAACCCGGTAAGAACATTCGCAACACCACAACTGGAAGCTCGAGAAGCAAGGTACAATTCTTTCTGTCTGTTTGATGCGCGAGCGTTCCGATGTCACACTATCAACCGCCTTGCTCCCTGATAGGGTAAGATAATCAAGAAGAGAAGTCGACTGGCTGCTTCTGACAGGAAGTCTAGTAAATCCAAGGCTAAAGCCTCTATTGCCAGCCAGCAGGTTTGGCTCTCCACATTGTCTTCTATTATATCCGCAGTATTAGTCGCTGTAATAGCAGTTAAAATGTTACGGGAGGTGGAGGAGTTCTTGGACGCGGAAAAACAACTCCGAAATAAAAAATTCCCTGCAATCATAGGACGCAGCGTCCAGTCCCTCCCTACGATAGACCAGGGGGGGAGGGGGGGGAGGGGGCAGAGAGGAGGGGGGGGGGGGGGAGGAGGGAGGGAGGGGG
>ERZ1740065.272-NODE-272-length-26263-cov-12.089438_pt1 | contig 26263 bp, 30 predicted proteins | sample MGYA00581738_ERZ1740065 | MGnify/ENA primary metagenome ERZ1740065 (study PRJEB43018, sample SAMN04849749) | marine metagenome | isolation source: floating plastic debris | place: Pacific Ocean | collected 2008-09-01 | study: EMG produced TPA metagenomics...
TCAAACCGAGAAAATCGAACCGTAGAGCAATTAGTGAATCGTGACATCCCTAGTTACAAATGCGATTGATTTATTTTTGGAGTCGTCTTCTTTTACTACTCACAATGACCAGGAAATTTTAAGATATGGAAGATAGATTTCCATGACACAATGACTGCTTCTATGTACCATAAACCGTCACCAGTCTTTATTTACTTCAAGTAAAGTCTTCTAGCCGAGATGTATGAGATTACGTGAAAGTGTATTCATGCGTTGATGCTGCCCTTTATATGATACGATAAATTTCCTACAGCAATACGAAAGTTTACTAGCGTTGTCTTATATCGAGATGACAAACATCAAATTCTGATATCGGATATGTGTATCGAATCCACCCCGTGTCTGCGACAGTCTGTTATACAGATATCCCGCTTGCAATTGGTCGTGTCTGCAACCAACAGCGTCTGCGGCCAGTCGCAGACTGTTATACAGATATCCTGTCTGCGACCGGCTGCGTCTGCGGCTGGCCATGTGTGTGACCGACAGAGTCTTCGATTGGCCACGTCTGCGACGGTCTGTTATACAGATATCCCTTTGATCAGGTTGGTGGAGACTCCTCAGACTCAGACACTGACTACTCAGCAGACTCAGCAGCAGCCCACTACAGTGACCTTGTCTTGAAAAAAGCTGCACAAAAGGCCTTGACCTCGTGGAAGTCTCACACAGACCAGATGACAGAGCGACCTATATACAGGCCACGGGAGGCTGACAGTGCTGGCTCATTACCATCTTCTGATCAGATGTCGTCGTGCTCAGATCAAGTCGCAGTCGGTTGGTACAGCTGCTCTATCCTACCACTTGTACTATCAGCTGTCTGGCTCCTGCTGACTAACGCGGAATACATCCACTCGGCTCCTCATCATAGTGTCTACACCGCATTGGCAATGATAATGCTCCACTTTCCCGCTGTCACATTCAACCTGATTCTGGAACCTTCATTTGAAATACTAAAAACTATTATGATAACGATTAAGCTACTCATCTCGTACTGTAAAGTTGTGTTCACACTGTGCCAACACCATCATCTTACGCATCTGCGCAGTGTGAGAGGGCTACCTAGCAGGTTATTTGGCTTCACCCGATGCATCGACAAGAAGGGCGATATAATTTTTCATTGACCAATGAGAGCCGAACTGTACCGCTCTTTCTTTGAGCTATGCACACCGGCGCAGATGCGTAAAATGATGGTATCGCCGGGGCTATCGGCACGGTGTGAATGCAGCAGCAGGAACTTCGTGCGTTTGTCTGATTTTTGCCAATCACAAAAATTGAATGTGGGAATATTTCTGTTCAATTGGTTATCCATGCAATAGTTGCAAGGATATTTTCACAACATTTTATGACAGATGAAAACGCAAAACTTGTGCTCACAAGAATTTCCTGTTTTACGACAATATTGTCCATTTCAACGATGATATGTACATTAGTAAAGTTGTGGTACGGTTGATACTATGAATTGTGTTTCGTTTCTAGTTGATCATGATTTGACTTGTGAGGAAGAAGACTGGGACGAGCCGACTGACGATGACCCGTATCGTAAGTACTCAGTTTGTGTCTCTCTCCATTCGTTCAGTTACGCTGTACTAGACTAGCTGTACGTCTGCTGCAGGCACACCGTATCACTATCAGCACCCAATAGTCCATCCCGCGGATAAACTCAAGCACAAATTCCTTCCAGCCGACCTGCACAGACCGAGTTTCATCTCAATGTTTCAGTTCAACATCTCAAAGCCTGCTCCAGTTTTCGACGGGCAGTTTGATGATGCAGAGTAACTTAGGAGTCATCTCATCTCATCATGCGTCTGTAAATCTCAGCCTACGTCTGTTACTAGTTACTGCCTGCTGCTTGTACTGGTTCGAGGTTATACGTGATAGCTAACTGCAAAAGGAAGTCTTATGTCCATCCAAAAACATTATAAGACTTTATTTTGTGCAATACCGGTATTTTGCTTTAATAAATTGACGTTATGTCAAATCAAATTGTGTTTCTTGAAGATTGCTAGAACCCTAACAACTAAAGAAAGGAAACCTGTCCGAGTGAACTGGGTCGGGTTTCCATCACTACTCTATAGTCATGCCTATTGGCCCCATGCGTCTGTCCATATCCTGTCTGTTTGTCACGGAATCATGATGTGAGTCATTAGCTTGATTTCACAAAGATTGTGACAGAACTTTCCTCAGTTACCAACGTCTGCACAACCCACCCATTGGCTCGCTGTTTGTGCAGACGTACCATAGGTGTGATGTACATAACTAGGTACGTTATGACACGCTGTAGTCAGACACTACCACGTCTGCTCGGCGTGACGTACTGTTAATGAGCACAGTTTCTTGCAGACGTATGGCAGAGCGCCACTGCTTCCGGCATATTCAATGAATGCCTTTGTTTCCTTTTCTCTGTCATGTGGTACATTCTGACACATGTAAATGCTATTGCGTGATGAATTATGTAAATGTTTACTGGACAAATTTTTCTGCACTCTCACCCTGCCTGCCGTGATGTAAGCATCTGGAATCAGTACGGAGCGGGAATGAATCAATGGGAGAGGAGGTTAGCACTCAGTTAGTAATTATCTATCAGCTCCATCCCTCTCTTATGGAGAGAGTGAGAGATCATATAATTAGGTTGCCGCTGTGTGGTCATTATCATACAACACCATCGCTGCATTCATTAATGGTCAGAGCCTCCGCCAGAAGCTGACCGCCTGCCTCTACTTTACTCTCCTGGAACCATTTCTACTTTATCGGAGTTATGAGTCGAAGAAAGGTTCAATATGCGAAGAGGAACTGCATCGATCCAGAGGAAGAAGGTACGCGAATCCATGAGCCACTTCCTATCCCTACTGTTTCTCCTAGGGAATAATGTACAGCGTTCTGGTTCCTGCTGTAGGGGAGGAGTTGCCGTTTGAGCCGCGAGACATTGTTATACACACAGACCGATGGGTGACGGATGACTACGCTTTGTCCGAGATTCTAGGCAGGTGAGCCACCTCTAGCAAACAGCCGCTGCAAGCTCAAACGCTCGGAGTCGATTAATTGAAACCTGGACTTGTTGCCAGTTATAAACAAAAGCAACGTTCATTATCTATAGAGGAAGCTGGTGATCAAAGCTTTCAGATGAATTTACCCACTTCTATCATTGCAATAGAAACGTACCTGGGTCTCTACTCCAACTTGAAACAGCACAGCACCTACAATAATATAAGCCCTGATTTGACGGACAGCCGCTATTGCTGACGTGTATCTAAAGTAGTAAGACTATTTAGAACCCAACAGCTGATACCGGTGTATTTTTAACTGTGGCATTCATTACTTCCTGTTTGGATGTGTCATACCAAGGAAACGTAATGTCGTGCCGTGTTTTAGAGGTAAATTTGGTGAAGTGAAAAAGTGTAAGGAAAACTCCAGCGGCCGTATTCTAGCCGCGAAGGTGATAACCACTCATAAAGATCAGGATAAAAAAGACGTCCAGAAAGAAATTGAGATACAGAAAGAGTTGAGACATCCAAAGATACTCCAGATATATGATGCCTTCCAGTCGAAGAGGCAGATGTGTATAGTCATGGAGTTGTAAGTACTGTGTCTACGGATTGACCAACTTTTCAAGCTGGCCATTACAGAACAACTAATCATTTATAGTGTGTGGGCTGCTGCGAACAGAATGCAGAACATCCATAAAAGCAGTGAATTGTCTAAATAGCTGTGTTATGGCCTGGTCTAGGGATGTGTAGTTAAGTACGTGTGGCTGAGCTCTCCTAGATCATTATAGCAACTACGACCTGATTGCAGCACCACTACACGCAGACGTACATTACTCCCATCCTTACTCCCATCCCGCCTCCATCAGACTCTTTTATCCCCAGCCAATATATTTCAGATGTTGCTTTATTCCATGTAGGGTTGAGGGAGGTGAGCTGTTCGACCGAGTTGTTGACCCTAACTTTGACCTTACGGAGAGAGTGGCCATATTGTTCATGCGTCAAATCGTTGACGCAATGTCTTTCATCCATGACCAACACATCCTCCACCTAGACATGAAGGTACATACAGATAATGACCTAAAAATCCACCCACTGTGTTCCGTAGACTGAAATCTTCAGTTCTGTGTTTTTATATAGCCTGAGAACATAGTCTGTGTCGCTAAGACTGGCACCCGTATAAAGATCATTGACTTTGGTTTGGCGGTTCGGTACAATCCAGCGAGAGGTCAGCAGGTCATGGCCGGAACGATAGACTTCATGGCTCCAGAAGTGGCTAACTTTGAGGACGTGACACCGGCCACAGACATGTGGAGTATTGGAGTCATCTGTTACGTCTTGTAATCCATTTGTTACACAGCCCTCCTCTCCACTGTCTACAGTTTAGCATGACGGTCACTGCAGTGTTTCTAAATTTCAGAGTGTCGGGTTTATCGCCGTTTCAAGGCGACAATGATAACGAGACGATATCAAACATCTTAAAGGTGGAATATGACTTTGCCGCTGAAGAATTCGAAGCCATCACCGCCGGATGTAAGGATTTCATAAAAAAGCTCCTCGTCAAAGACCCCAGGCGAGTGTAAACTCTCTGACCAAAGATATAAGTACTGGCAGTTTGCCAAGCAGCATACGTCTGATCAGCAAACTGAGCGGTTCAGCTGAATGTTGAAGCTGTGTTCACACACAGCTGATATCGATGTAGGAAGAGGTTAACGTCAAAAGAGTGTATGAAACACTCATGGCTGCAGAAGATCACGAGAGCACAGACCACCAGACATCTCTCCAAAGTGCATCACCTCAAGTTCTTCGTTAGGAGGAAGTGGGTGGTAAGCACCTCCATCACTATAATATTCTTATCCTTGCCAATACTGTAAACATAGAAATTTCACAATAATAGCTATGGCAGTGACCTCCGACCTCACAATAATAGCTATGATAGCGACTCCAAGAAAACCGCTATAGTTGCCATAGCTATTTATGTTATATACAAGCTCGGAAGAAATTGCTAAAAATTATAGGCGCTACTTTTAGAGATACAGCTGATTTGAGAAAACCGCTATAGTTTGACTCGCTAAATCTCTATGTCTACAGTATTCGCAAATAATTCCTTCCCCTCTCTGCATGTGCTGTCTCATCTCTATGCTCGCCATTGCCTTATTCTGATTGGCTGGTTTGCAGAAGGCTATCACTGCTGTGAAAGCTATAAACCGCTTGGAGAGGCTATCAACTCTTTACATGAATCGTAAAAAGTCTGGCAACAGCGCAATGCCGCGTTCACCGCGTCCGCACAGAGATCCACCTCTCGTCAGCGAGCCGGCAGTCAAATACGATTGGAGATCTAATTTGGATGAGAGAAGACGGCAAAGGGAGAGAGCAAAGCACTCATCTCCCAACGCTAATGGTGGGACTGTGAATGGATCACCGCATGGAGGGGATAACTCCTCGTCCCTCAGGCCTCCGCGATCTGTAAGTAGCCAGGATGCTGTTGCGAAGCTGAGTCCCCGCAGCTCACCGCAAGTTACTAGGCGGAACCAACATGACAACATCCAATCAGCATCTAAGTCAGAAGGAAGAGGGCGGGACTCCCCCAGGAGAGATCAGCTCAGCCCAGCGTCAGTGTGTCAAACAAGGAGGAGTCCATCACCCAGATTAGCGAGGGGCGAACAAATCGACAGGGTAACTCCCGACAGAAACAGCAATAGGAGAGTAGTCAACTCCAATAGGTTAGGTCGTGTAGACAGACCAGACATTCACTCAGCCAGTTCACCCCGCCTGCAGCGAAATCATGACAGGTCGGACAGACCAGCTGAATCAACAAGAAACTCCGATAGCCAGAGAGACCAGCTGGGCAGTAGAGCGCTAGGTCGGCCCAGCGTCAGCGACCGTAGAAACCAGCTGACAGTTAACAAGGACGTACCGCCTACACCACCTACGTCACGTCAAGGTCGCCTGGCTGCCATAGCCGGTGGTAGAAGATGATTGTACTGCTAACTCTATTCCAGTCAGATAGTCATATGTTATACCAGACATATTGGAGAATTGCATCATGCCATAGACACATTATTTTATGCCAAATGTAGACCATGGAGAACATGTGGATATACGGATAATAATGGCCTGTTACCTGTTATGTTATGTACATATGCACGTACATGTACACTTACATGTACATACTGGTCTTCAGATGCACTATTTGTACAGCTTGTTGATTGAATACTGCTTTCATTATATACATTTTTTATTTTCTGAATAGAGTCTTGCTCAAAAAAACTGGTAAAAATAAAATTCTAACTGAACAAAATTTAATTCAGAGATAAGTTTATGCAAGTAGTGACATCTCTGTGACATCTCTGTTGGCACATTTCTTTCTTTCCACAGATTAAATATAGTTCAAGAATAAATGAATCTCAAATAACAACACTTCATCACAGGAGAACAAAACCTGTTTCTTTGTCTAGGATTTCTCCAGATCGCCTTCTAAATCTCCCTTTCCCCATTCTAGAAAACAGAATGGCGATACTAACGCTGTGCTATTGGTGATGAATGCGGTTGAATGACAAAGAGCCCTACTTTGAACTGGACGGAACAATGAGGTCAGCAATCGGGACAGATTTGCTGAGTTGGCGCTGGGTCGACTTATCATCCTGAGTTGCGTCATCATCATCCTCAATGTACAGGTCAGGGGAAGACAACTCATCACGGAAGTCAAACTTGTTTAGCTTGCATGAGCTGTAGGTTCCACGAGATCGCGATGATCGTGTAACAAGGACACCTGCCATTTTTGGAGGACAAAGTTATACGAGGAAATGAGGTTAAGGTTCAGGAGTTGTCTACCTACCTTTGGTCATCAAGTCTTTGTACAGCCTTCCATCGGACGGAGCTCCTCGTACAATATGGCAGTGATATGTTGGTACAGCATCTTCATCTGGCTCACATGGTTCTATCGAGACAAGAAAAATAGGTTGAAAATGGTTGAATTTCAAGAAGAACAGCAGGACAAAGTAAACAAGCTGTGTAACCTTACCTTGTACTTTGTGCTCAGCCTGCTCCCGCTGTGCTCTCTTAAGCTCTCTCCTCTCCTTCTTACTGAGGTGATCAGATGTGTAATTACCTTGCATGGCAGATTTCATATTCATCTCACGGTGCGACTGCTTCTCCAGTACATCACCGTAGTTACTGTACAGTGAAGAGCAGGACCGCTGGTGCTCATCACAAGCTTCTCCAATATTCCGCGTATGCTCCATGATGGCCATCTGAATCAACAGTAATCATGCTGTAAATATAGTATAACGAAAGTGCAGACTAAGAATGTTGCATAGATGTCACTCACATTCAGGTTCGGGTTGTCCGATTCCACACGTAGTGTAGAATGTATAACTTTGGGCAGTTGCCATCTTTTCTTCTTATTCATAGAATACTCCAAATGACCATCTGGGAATGGCAGAATATCCATAACTTCTTTCAGAGCTTTGCGTTGGTTGTGATGCAAGGTGTCAGCATCAGCAACAAAGTAGCTGTACTTTTGGAACCGATTTAGGAAGGGATGGCCACCAGACAGACGTATCGTGTTACCGGTGTGCAGCCCAGCTTTACTACACTTCCGCACCATGATGACTACATACAAAGAGCATCACCATACCAGACCAATATTCATAACAACGAAAGGTGTCTAGTAAAGCTATAGTCATAGTCCCACAAAAAGAACAAATATGAAGTAAGTACTATTACTACTACTACTACTACTACTTACTTACGTTAGGAGATGCTGTTTACTTTGTAGCTCCGGGAGATGGAGATATCGACCACAGATTTCAGCACTGATCCACAGTGCCACAACTCTAAAGGACCTGCTGTAACCTGTACGCAAATGAGGCTCTCTCTTCTGACGGACTGCAACACAACGATGAACTTATATACTACTGCATATCACTGAGGTCTGCGTTTAGATTGCACCAACAAATCGATGACGCATCTATATCTGAAAAACCATTGTGTAAGATCGAATAAATTTATATGTATTTCCGAATACTAAAGCGTAATAGTAAGATGGGACACTTTATAGCCGCTAAAAGTCATGATGATACTGATTATCTTTATTGCCATGATTTCACGATCAGCGTAAATTTTCAACATATTTACAGTAATAAACTCAAATATTCATCCTTATATCAAAATAGCTTCTGATCGCGTTTGTATTGATTGTACACAACACTATTTGAGAATATATTCAATGCGCAATAAAATGAGAGAGAGGATAACTTCATAAGCGAACAAATCGTCAACCGAAATAGCTCCACCATCGAAGACACAAGCAAAATAATATTTGTGCACTCTGGACAAGACTAATGCAATACGTATTATGGTATAAGTGGTAGAAATATTTGACAGGCATAGTGATATGGTGGCTTCGGTTATATTCTATCAAGAATTGAGTTCTTTCGTTCTCTGGTTTTCCTCTTCGGTGTTGCAACAAATAAACGAACTGTACTCTTGCACTAAAGTCTCAATTCGGTCAAGGACCTTTATCCAAGATTTCCTAACCACTCCACATCCATAGACGGCACGGAAAATTATACTTTATGGTACTTGTACGAGGAAAAACCGAGCTTAATCAGGATCTCAGTCTATTTGTATCTAGGCATGTTGTGCGGTGGTGCAATCAAATGCAGCGCTTTTGCTCGTCAGCAAATATATGACCACTGTATGGTGCAATCTGAGGAAATACAAGTTGATTTCGGTTAATTGCACCACTATACAGAATGATTGTATATAAGGGTTTGGAATACTGTCGTATTTCAGTCAAGATCACCTGCAGGACTGGTGTAGATTGCAAGCAAGGTTGTCGATCAGCTGCTGTAACATAGTAGCCGGCGTGACAACTAAGCAAGCGCAGCGAGACTCTCTTTATCTGAGGACATCCAACAGTACTTCTCATATTAGCATATTTCAGCAAGACATCCGCTGAAGAACTTGGGCAGGTGAGCTCTCCATTGCATAGTTTGTAGTTGGCATTGCGGACAATAAGTTTTAGAGATACTAGCAACTGGCTGGCGGCTCGCCAACTATACAGCTCCGTTTTTTCTCACCCTACAGTCATGGTGCTGAAGAAAGGAAAAGCAGGCCTCAACACAGGCAACACTATCCGCTCACGTAGGAGTCATCACATCCAAACCTATGGATTCATTCAGTCAAGAGCTCTGTCGACTGATGAGCTGAAGAAGCCCCTGAACGGCCTCGTCTCAGCTGTACCTGATACAAAGAGTTATGTAGAATACTCTCTCAATAAAAAGAATAGGTGGACATTCTCGGACACCATGAAAGCAGAACTGGCGGCACACGATGACGACAGTGACTTGCCGGTGAGTGGAAGTCGCCCAGTTTTCTTGTTGCCGTTTAAAGTCTAAAGGGAAGAGAGTTGACTGTGTACGCTGCTAACGATTTCAGATGGAGCTATTTGAGCATCGCCTGAGTGTAGACTACACAGCGAGCGAACTAGACAGGTTCTGCTCTGCGTACTACAGTAACGTCGGGACAGTGAGGGAGAAGGAATCCGACTCGAAGATGAACATCAAGTCAGCTAGACAGTTCTACTCACCACTGGACCATGTTAGCAAGAAGGAACGCAGGAAAATGAAAAAGAGAGATGCAAATATGAGAGAAAGTATGAGAAATGAGACGGTTCTAGTTTTAGCGAATTGATTTGATAGCAAGAAATTAATTGTCTTTGGTGTTGCAGATGCTGAGGTCGTCACGACTCCGAAGTTTACATGCCACGTCAGCCATTCCACTCCTCTCAACGCCAAAATGCTACACATCACACAAAGTATGAGTGATGATGTGAAATATAGCAGACACCATTCTCAGTGTGTGCAACATACATACGTGAGCTTACTGTGCTGTAGGAAATCTGAGAGCCATGAAAAGGTTTCAAAACGACATGAGCGGAAAGACGAAGTGCTGGACTCTGGGCGACGAGATGTGTGACCTGGATGAACTTCTGGAAATCACAGACGACACTGCCGAGACCAACAGCATGGAGACCATGTCTGTCAGTAGCCGTGCCGTTCCGCTGTGTGAACTAGTGAAGGGTGAGAGGAGGAAGCGGAGGAGACATTTGTCTGCGTCATCGAAGAGGTAGGTATCAGCATTTTGTGGACGACGAAATAAGACATGTGTAACTGATATCAATTCTCACTATCTCAGGTCCTCAAACAGCAACTCTGACAACGAAGGAAGGAAAGGAGTGGTGTTTGTTGATGAGCCACTTTATCCCGCCAACCGATCAACTACAATCCAAACTGAAACTGTGGAGACGAAGTGTGACCTTTACTCAAGGTCGCCATTCATGCCAGAGTACACAGAAGTCATAATCTCAAACACACACTCCGTGGACACCGTCGAGCTGAAGCGAGAGTATGGAAATGACTTTGTGGAAGCCTTCTGCACACCGAGAGTGTTCTCTATCAACCTGGAATCCCGACTGAGGGAACACGGAGCCTGTGTTCGACGCTGCCACATCGTGTTCGTATTGAGAGCCGAGTGTGGAGACGGCGGCACTCACTTCAGGTTCGTGTAATGATGCTCATGTGACGATGCCGTAGTTTTTGTGTGACTTGACCTAATGGAATAATGTGTTTTAGGGTGTACCTGGTCGGGTCAGACGTTGACCAGGAGAAAGCCAGAATCAGCGGCCTGGAGTCCAACCGCAAGTATGATGTCGCCAAGCTCGTAGACGCAGCAGTTAACTACGCAGCAGACGCTCTTTCACTCACAACGTAAGTCTTTGATCGCTAAACGCCAACTCTGAAGCGGATCAGCAGACAATTCATTAGGTTTTTGTGTATCGAAGGCCGCTTTCGACTCCTGTGATCTGTGTTTCCATGTAACTAACGAACTCGAAAGCTTCGCCAGCTTCAGCCGCTCTTGACGTATGGAGTTGTCAACACCTGTAATAATTGCAGGGAGTAGAGTTCTTTGTTTTCACTCGGTTTGAAAATATAACCTTTGGATTCCAGTGTTGTAAAGAAGCCGCAGTCCGTAAATCATGACAGAACCGTTGATTTCGTATCTGAAACTCGCAAATGGCAGGTGAAGTCGTCTTTCCTTGACGATCTGAAACCCGAGTTAATGAAGCGGTTTCATGAGGAGACAACTACCAACATCTTGAACAGCAAGGTAAGGCAGACTGCAGTGGCACCACCTCAATGAGACGACGTCCGTCTGCTCTGCTAACGACGCTTACGGGTTGTAGGCAGACGACGACATGGTGTTCATCCCGACGCAGTACCAGCGGTCGACGAGCTGTGGTATTCACTGCGGGATATGCTTCGAGGATCTGGATGACAGCACGCTGCACTCGGCTCTGCTGCCGTGTCGACACTACTTCTGTAACGAGTGCTGGAGTCGGCACATTACGTCGACTGTGAGAGAGGGCTCGGTACACGTCAAGTGCCCCGAGTACAACTGCGACAGGCGGGTGGACAACGCGTTCATCATGGCGACCGTAGACTTTGAGACGTACCTGCTATACGAGTCTCAGCTGACAGAGTTCACCCTGTTCTCTACAGGAATGGCCAGCTGGTGTCCAGTCTCCAGGTACCTACTCTCATATTCAGAACTCTAGTCTGTACTCGTCCCTCGCAATCGATTATGTTTAGTTTGCCTTATTTACAGGTATGGTAGGGTTCTACATTTTCGGCATATGGACGGGTGAATTGCAGAACCGGTGACGGTGAACTGTACCTGCGGCAAGGAGAGCTGCTTCCGATGTATGAATGAGCCCCACTGGCCGCTGCAGTGTCATCAGCTGACAGCATATCATAGTCAACTGCGCAAAGATGGCGTTTTCAACATAGTCACGGAGGTGGCAAGCGAGATCACTGTGCACACCAAGCCCTGTCCAAAGTGCCACACCGCCATCGACAAAAATGGAGGTTGCGTTCACATGCACTGCTCGCGGTGTAATACCCAATTTTGTTGGAAGTGTGGCAAGGAGTACATAGGTACGGAATACTACCACGATTGCGTCGGTGGAGAGAAGCCAGTTACGGTGGGTGTGATGCATCCGGTCAATGTGTGCAACACTGCAGAGGCGAGTGAAAGCTATTCTAATTTTTGACTTTGTGTTTTAGGACCACCTGTTCTCGTTTGGCCTCCCGCAGTCAAAAAGTAGCAGCTATAACAGTGCAGTGCGACATCGCGTGGAGCACTCGCGTCTCAATCTGACTGCCCTGCGAAACCGAGTGTCAAGGAAGGTATCTCAGCTCTCGCTGAGGCGATCGAAGGCGTTTACCGATAGTCACAGCGAACCTCTGAGTAGAATCACCCAGCAGATCATCACTCTAGTCTCCAAAACTCACCAGCTCATGGAGTTCTGTCACGCCTACAACCACTACAACAGGAAGGCAAAGATAGCCTCGCTCTCTATCGACATGGTGGAGTACTCCCTATTGGCGGTGAAGAGGGAGCTGGAGGCTCCGCCATCCAACACGAACCTGGACAGGCTGATAGCGTACTACCATCGCCTGCAGAACCACACTCGAAAACTGGTCGATAAAATCGGAAACACTGTTCTCTTCCATTGAATGTTTATTTCATTTTTCTCTTCTGGCTGTTAAGTTATTGAAATCGACTGGTTTTTCGTCGAATTGCATGACTTTAAAATAATATAGAACTAATATGATGATTTGCCATGTCTCAGTGTTGCCTGGTATGTAATCACACGATACCGGCGTCCTGAGCCTTTGTCTGCTCCATTATACACCGCTCTCTCAGCCGCCTGGAGTAGGGATAGGCTATGGTAGTATTTCTGCGTCTTTGCTCACAGAACACTCTGATGGTGTCCCGCTCCTCGTCTCTTCGTCAGCATATTTGCTTGAACTATCCATGAAAGGCTTGCTTGGTGTATTTTAGTAGAATTGTTTGTAATGATAGATGTTGGTGTGGCTGTTTATGTCAGTATAAAGGTTTCTTCTACATGTAACTGTAAAGAAACAGTTCTCTAATACAGTGACAGTCAGACTGACTGCAGTACTGCGACACTGCAGTACTGCGACACTGCAGCACTGTGACACTGCAGTACTGCGACACTGCAGTACAGATATCAGGATGAGGGAAGAATTCTGCAAGTTGAAATATTATTTCATTGTCGAATTCGCTCTCATGCTCATGTTGTATCACTATTGTATATTTTGTATCTATAAAATAAATCTATGACAGGGTGGGGAAGGGGATTGACTTCATGGCATATCGATCTATTAGTGTAGAGAATAAACTGTTGTAGCACTATATACATAATTGGTTGAGGGAGGGAATATGGAGGAGAGGAGCGAGATAATCAAAGAGTGGAGAACTAATGAACAGCTAAGGTTCTGACTACACAGAGATGTCATGGATGTGATATCGAGGAATTAAGTTGACATCTCCAACCAATAGCATCGGTGATCTGAGAGAGGAAGCTGAGGAGCAAGCTGTCAGTAACACAGGCAAGAAGAAAAAGAGTCTGGTGATGAACGAGAGAAGATTGTCCGCTGCAAAGCTCAGCTGTGTGTGTGTGTGTGTATGGGTGAGATTATTTGAAATGACATTCAGCATGGTGGAGAGGAAAAAAGAAGACAATAGATATCAACTGGTAAAGTAAAAATTCTATGTCCGCAGGAGGGACAGTCATTGGAGTAGGACTCGTATCTGCAATAGCTGAAGCTAGCCGAGGTAGGACGTCCGAAGACCGCACCTGTCCCATAACATATTGGGGTATCACTCAGAGCAGTACAGGGGAGAAGGGAGTGAGGGGAGAGGATGTGATGTAACATTTGTTTGACCATGGGCCTATCATCTATCATTGTCCATTGTCTCCGGCAGCATATTGTGTGCAGCAGCACAATCTACCGCCGCCCGTTGTGTCAACGTAACCCAACACTGGTAGTACTTGTGTAGTAGGCAGGCGACTGTGAGATCCCACGTATTACATGATACGTGCGAGCACGTGTTTTGTTCAGTTACAGTCTACGACTTGGTCAACGAGCGCACGAGCTTACTTATCTGAGTCACAAGGTCATGCACTGCAGTAGCAGTCAAGTGCGAGAGCAAGCAAAGTAGTCAACGCTGCCTCACAAGCAGACCGTGACAACTAAAACTAAGATGGCAGGCAAGAAAGTTAAGTCAGATACCAGCCATGTGAAGTCACCCACAGGCATAGAAGTGAGTAAAATTCCATACTCTAGTCTCTGACTACTCTGGCCACTGTCTCAGCAGGTGATGGACATGAGAAATTATGCTGTGTTGAGAAAGAATTTTTTGAGAATTCCATTCACTTGGAAAATGCAGGGAGAGGGAGAAAGCTAACACACTCATCAGATTTCTGCTGGCTGCCTACTGTGCCATGTTGGCTGCTGTGGTTTCCCCTACTGCAGTAGTGTAGAATTGACCCTGTATTGCGTCTGCTGCGCTGTACTTGCTGCACAACATCTGCTGCACCACCCCTGCTGTACTATATCTGCTGCGTCGCATCTGCTGTGCTTGTCTGCGTCTGCAGACATTTACTATGGAAAGAGTTGAGTATAATCAAACTACATCACTGCAGACAAGCTCAGGGAATTTGTTTCAATTCAGTAGGTCTACCAAGATTAGCCCAGTGCAACAACAAGTTATGTGTTTACCTAGGAAGTTGGATATTTTTCAGGCTGAAACTTCATCCGAGTCAAATGCGGATGAGAAGCCAACACCAGTGGAAAATGCTGAACAGAAGGCACCGGTGGCTCACAGATATGACATTGTTCTTTGGATGTTTGGAATACTGTTCATCGTTCTTATACACTCCATGATATTCGGATGTGGTAAGGATAGATTACATTCCTAAGACTAGCCTGAGTTCCAATGCTAGCCCAAAGAATGTAACACTCATTCAAGTTTCTATCAATCTAGAAACTGTTTAATAGAAACAAGGGAGTTAGTTCTGTCATTCAAGCATGTCCGTTCAATTCCCTGTAATTAGTGGCCCTGGCATGGACCTTATCCAACCCCATGATGAGTTGCATGTACCTTCAGCTCGGTCAACTGTATATTTTACCTGCGACCTTCATTTAGTCCTTGACATTCTCAGTTAGTAGTGCTGGTCTATTGTAGGAGCTGCGCAAGGTTGGGACGCCGCGTCTGCTTATAACCACAACGTCTCCAACTCTTCGATGGAGAGGTTCCTTTCCAAGCCGTTCGTTCCAGAGCCAGGAGTGTATAAGAGGTGAGGGATACATTTCTGTCCTCTGATTCATACGCAGTCTTATTACAATCACACTGGCAGAAGATACTAGTCCATTGGAACGAATCTAAACTGTGTCCAAGTTATCACAAGCTACCACTGATGGTACTGCAAATCGTTATGGCGCTTTGCATTTATGATGTAGGTTTCAATCATTGAATTGTGTCACCAAGATCAGATGCAAGATTGTTTGTAAGAATTAGGCCTTCTCGGCGATGAGAGTTTGTTTCAAGTGGATGGTGATGACAGTTTTATGCGTGGATGTACGATCTCAAGTGTTCCATGTTGATAGCAATGTCTCTATGCAGGTCTGATGACCAGGCATCGTCACGCTGGTACTACTGGAAACTCAAACCTTCTCTCGTTACTGGGGTAACCAAACTATTCCCATGGATTGGCTACTCGCTGCACAACCTGTTTGTGTGGCTGGTACTATACCTGCAGCAGAAGTCAAAGGTAGAGTGAGGGCGGCCTATACCCCCACCCCACCCGTGGATAGATTCACTGTGTTACAGAAAGTTACTGCCTGTAGTTATATCCGAAGAAAGGAGAGGCAGTCCGCAAACGTTACACGTCAGCCCCAGACAAGTATAACATAACTTTGTTCATGATAAACATTGTCTTCCATCTCCTCCACCTGCTGAACACCCACACAACGTATGACGGCACAGCAGCAGATACCAGTGAGGCCAGTTCTCAGAGTGAGTGTATAATACAGTGCCGGTACTATCATGGGGATACAAATCTTAAAACAGTATTCTCATATCTCACATAGGTTCGGTAATCGTAGCGCTTATACTGATGCTGTTCATCGAGTTCAATGAGCGCGGAATACTGTTTGGGTTTCCATCGCAAGATCAGCTGAGGAGGTTCTCATCGTCCATCTGGATGACTCCTGTGTATCTCGTCCGAAAGTTTCATGGATATTTCATCTACTGGGCGGCTATCTACACATTCTGGTACCATCCCATGGAAAACACCGTCGGCCACGTCTTTGGTTTCACGCATACTTGGTTCATGATGTTGCAAGGTGAGTTTATGCGAGTTTAAGTCGATCATAGGCATTTACTATAATCTTGGCTATTTTTGGCTCTCTCATTCCCCTGTAGGAAGTCTTGCGTACCAGACTTTGCACCTGAACAAGTACTGGAGATTCGTTATCGAGACCTGGGTCACAGTTCACGCCGGTGTGGTCGCCTACCAAACTGTGCCAAATATCATGGGAAAGGAACTGTGGCCAATGTTCCTCTTTGGCTTTGCCACGGTGATCATACTAACACAGGTAGGGAAGACAGCTCTCAGTTGTTCTCTCCCACTTTCATCGGCTGTGACTTTAAATAGTTATTTCACTGTTATTAGCTCTATGGTCTCCCGTTCTGGAAAGATTTGCCCGCGTGGACACGTGCCATACCATCTGCTGTCTACATCATAGTGGCCGTAACAGCATTCTACTTCATCAAGGACACCGAAGGCCGTTCGTTTACGAGACTGAGCGAGATCATCAGAATCCCTGGAATTTACTATCTGATATTGCTGATTGGCTGGCTGGTCATCGTTGCCTGCATTAAACTGCGTAGAGTGATCAGATCTCGCACACGTCCTGGCGGAGAGGATGCCGCAACGCAGTCCATACACCCTACTCCGTCAACTTGGGAACAGGTCACAGTTCTCATGGGAGTCGTCCTCACTTACGCGTTCTCAGTTTTCTTATCTTGGATTCTTGAATATTTGGACTTGCCCTATAACTTGATGGTGTTTACGATAATCTACTGTACGGTGTTCATGCTATTGTCGGCCATTGGTGGCTCTCTACTACTGATGATGATACTACCTGTGAGGAATATCAAGTGATGACCTTGACCTTACTACTGATATTGCGTTGAATCAAACATAGTACAACGTGTTACTCAAACTGCATAGCCACTTCTGTGAACCGTCTTCATTCCGATATATTTTTGTGCACCAATTTATTATTCGTAAAATAGATTAAATCTTGACTAAATTCATGTTCACCCATACAGCCAGTCTTATAGTATTAGTCTAGAAAGTCTCGACAGCGGCAGACGCCATTGCAGCAACTGACGCCATTACAGCAGAAGATGTCACTGCAGCAGCAGACGCCATGAAAGCAGCAGACGCCATTACAGCAGAAGATGTCACTGCAGCAGCAGACGCCATGAAAGCAGCAGATGTCATTGAAGTGCAGGCGTTAACCTTTAACCTCTATCTTTTACCTCTCCTCGCATTCTGTAGAATAAGACCAGAATAAGTCACAGGAGTTATGGCAGCACCAATATCTTAGTGCAGTATCTGACAATAACTATGTACCCAGTTTGACTTGAAAAATATATTTGTCTCTACTTTAGTACAAAGCTTAGTGACACCAGTACCACAGTTACCATAGGTGGTATTGAACTGAGCTTGAAATCGACCTGACACTGCAGTGTGATAGTTTCGAACACAGTTGCATTAAAAAACTACTTGTTAAGAATTCCTAGTACAGACAATCACATATTCGAAAGCCCCTATCCATCAGATTTCGAACTATTGTTGATGAGCAATGGAATGTTGCTGCAAAAGTAAAAATAACTAGTTGAGGAGAAAATAGGATTTTCAGAAAAAATATCCTTCCATGTTTATTATACAGCGTGTTTAGGTGGATGAAATGTAGGATTCCAAGTGTGAAAAATCACAAAAAAATCAGTTTCTGTTTCAATATATCTTTCCACATGTATTTTTGATCAACAGGAGATTTTGTGTTTTATCCGTCACAAAAAATTGTAAAAATATGTTTTTGTTTATGTTTATGGTTATATATGTTTTTGTTTGTTGCGGCTGCTGGTGTGTCAATTGAACAGAGAAATATTTTGGTGCTAAATTTTCGCGATCAGCCAAAAATGGCAGAAAAAATTAGATGTAGGCAAAGATTGCCAGCGCTGCAGTAGACTGAGTAACAGTAACAGATTGGTAGAGTAGCAGACGGAGAGATACCTTGAGCTGTAGTTTCAGTTCCTCGATCTCGTCTTGCTGTCCGGCCAGGTTACCGTTCATAGAGGCCAGCGCCTCACTCATAGTCATCAGCTGCGCGTCGTAACTCTTCTTAGTCGTCATCAGCTCATCCTTCACCACAGGAAATGATGACATCATTTGACAGCGGCGTCTGCTGATAATGTAACAGACAGGGGGAGACAAACCTGCAGCTGAGTGATCTGTGAGTTGGCCGCCTCGAGTTCCTCGACGGCTCGTCCTCTCATCTTTGTCGCTTGCTCCAGTCGCCGGCCCAGAGCGCGACACTCAGCATGGAACGCAACCGCCTTGCCATCGGCTGTCTGCAGTTGCATCGTCAAGTCTTCGATTCGCTTGTCGTAGTGAGCCCTGAGCAGAGCCTCTCGTGTCTCATCGTCTGAGGCAGCGATAATTTCATGTCGTACCTCGCCAAGCTGAAACACACGTCGGCAGTGAGCATAGAGCACAATACCACCAGGTGATTTTTTGTAGTTGGCAGTGTTGCCAACTCGAATAAAATAAGTGTAGATTTAAGTAATCGAAAATCAAAATAATCATATGGGGGTTCAATATTCATTCTATGACCTCCAACGTAGAGTATAACTGCTGATGAAATACAACAAATCTATTTCTGAGTGCCTGTGGAGCGCAGAAGGCAAATACGCGTAGAACAGCTCAATGTGGTAAATCGACTATCTCAGAAAATCAGACAAGTGTAGAGTTGGCAGCACTGCACCAAGTGGTTGTTGGTTGCTATGAGATGAGTTACTTCGGTGGAAGATGTAGATGAGGGAAGATTAGACGGAGTTTTCTCCTCTTCTTTTGGAGGACTCGGCGTTCGAGAGGTTTCCTGAGAAGATGGCGCTGAACTTCTGTTGTCTTTGTTCTGCAATATTAGCAACAAGAAGATAGAGATGGTAAGGCTGTATATACCATAGAACAATAGTACAGTAAAAAGCATTTTCGGTTTGGTCAGGGGTTCTTGAGAAATCCCTGAGAAGTCCCAGAGAAGTCCCTGAGGAAGTGACTGAGAGGTCTCTGAGGAAGTCCCTCAGGGAGTTCTTGAGAAAAACCGGATTTCCGTGAAAACACTGGCCTAAATTCCCGTTAGGAACTCCTTGAGGGAGTTCCTCAGGGACTTCTCAAGAATCCCTGACCGAACAGAAAACCCTTTTTACTAAAGTGGTCTTCCCGTTGTATCATTTGCGACATGGTACACTGCACATCGAGGGACTAGTTGATAAATATACTTGTCAGCGTAAAATTGATCTAGAGGTAAGTGTCAGCAACGAATAGCGTAAGTATTCCAGTATTTGAACTGAGTGCCTCTCACTATCACTACAACACATTCAATTCTGTGTCAGTCACACTGACTGTCCAGTCGTCATGACATACGGGTACATACAGAGTACAAAACACGGGGTAAGCCAAGTTTCCAACGGAATTCTCACCTTCTGCAGCTTGTCATATTTGATCTTTAGAAGCTGTGCTTCCAACATCCAGTGCTCTTTCTCCTGCTCCAATTTGGTAGCTTTAGTGTTCAACCGTTTCACCTGCTCGTCAAGGCTGACCCGACTCTCAGTTGAGCTGAGTAGCGTACGCTTGTTCTCCAATGCCACTTCATACGGCACAGATCGACTGGCCGGCTGGAAATATACGCCATCAGTTGATTCGCACACCGTCGTGTCACCCGCTGTAGCAGTTCCGATCAGACGAACTCACAATCAAAATTTGATAACATCCGGGTCGCGACCTCTATGACCTCTATGATGTTATCGTTAGCACTTTCAGTGGCTTGTAAGTGACTTATAATCAAAATCCCGCTAGTATTCGAACTTGACTATTATTAGAGGTCTTATGGTAACTTGTGTCACTTCTGTTCATAACAACTCAGGAGTACAGAAGGTCCCACAAAAATCCCGTGTACAGAATACATGGTAACTGTAGCAGTGTTGTAAATATAGCGAGATAGCGATTCCATAAAATAGGAAAGTTGTTCACCTGTCACCACTGGTGATTGATGTATAGGTGGGAAAACGCTAAATTTAATGTGACAAATACAGAGATTCCAATACTTTCATTATACTTTGGAGGCGCAATAGCTACCATGTATACATTAAATAATCAAGAGAAGACAAATCTCACCCTGTGCAGGAGTTTCAGGTAAGCCGAGGCGTGCGATTGGAGATCAGACACCATAGGGCTGAGTTTCCCAAGACTGGCAGACGCCATCCGACTGCTGGCAGTCGTGTCTTCATAATTCTCTGTCACGAATCTGCTGAGCTACAATACAGCCAGAGTAAGACATCTATGATACTGTAAAACCGGATTTGATAGCGACAGTCTAACGGCCGCGAAAATAGCGATGAAAAATGATTGCTATCGTTGGAATTCGCTATAGAAATTATACCCGTTATACCTTATATAGGAGTTGTCTTCCCATTTATGGGATTGCTATCGTTAGACCGCCATCATTTTTATTTCGTGATGATTTCGAACAAAACGCTAACATTTTTGTCACTATCAATCTAGTTCTACAGTAGCGGGCTAAGGTAAACTACAATGCAGTTAATGGACAAGGGGCAGACCTTGCCGAGTACGGCTGTAGCTGATATTAGAGACTTGGTGAGACACTCGTCGGTGGACAGCAGCGCCTCCGGGGCCGTAGGTAGCTGAGTCTCCAGTTCACTCTTCCTGTTATAGGCCACGTTCAGACCTGCCAAACACAGTCCAGATCTGTCCAACGCCGCCATGAAACTCTCTCAATAAAAACTTCCAGTTGAGACTGTGGCACATTTAGCTAGTCAGGCATTTCACCGAGGCTTAAAGATTTTTTAGTGCATAAAATATGAACAATTTTGATGGTCAAGTTAGCAAAATTGGGTTTGCCAAAAGACGAGATGATAACTGCAATTAGTCAAAACAGAACTTGGGGAATATTTTCAGTCCATGGTAGTGACTGCGCTCACTTTTACTTGATTGGTGGAGATGCGCGATGCCGTCACTCAGCAGATGTAACATCTTGGGTTGATTATGCTTTGGGTGTATGTTACAGTCTGTACCTGTGGATGACGTACCGATTGTTGTTACTCCGACAATAGGAGTGGCGTCAAACATCCTTATACAACCTGATACCTACTCTGGGACGCCAGCAACATGAGGTGGGAGGAAACTCGGCTGATTGCGTGAGAGAAACTCCTCATACACTCTAATGTCCTGGTGTTATGCTCGGCTATGGTCTGCGTTGTCATCGACGAAGAGTTATCTTCTCTCGTACTGCAAGAGTACGTTTAGCGATGTAATTGTAACTGATGGCATCAGTGATAGAAAACTAGACTAGGGTGCTGTATATACCATAGCAGTGGCCCTGGCTTCTAACAGCTGGTTAACTAGTAGAAAGCAAGAGTAATGTGAGGGAATATTTGGAAATAGGATGATATAATAAGACGTACGCGTGGCGTAACCAATAATATCGTGAGGTATCAATTCTATCCCTCAAATACGGATAGAAAGTAACTAGGGCCGTAACTAAGGCCGTAACTAAGGCCGTAACTAGGGCTGTAACTAGGGCTGTAACTAAGGCCGTAACTAAGGCCGTAACGGTTTGGGATTTCTAGCTTTGGTTTGGTTTTCGGTTTTTCATAGAGGTTTTGGGTTCGGTTTACAGTTTTATCCCACAGCTTGTGTCTGATACATTCTCCGTCTGAGTCGAGTCCAGTCCACTTGTATTTTTGCACTGCTGCTATTTGTGGCCATCTTTGCTGATCTCATCGCTCAAACAGAGACTGATTGGTTGGTTAAACTGTTACAACCCTAAAGTAAGACATGATTTTTGTAGCAGTTTAGAATTGCAGCTCAAAGTAGCCAACCCTATGAGGAGGACGTTACGATTGAAATGAACCTACTATTAGAGGTTGTACCGTATGGAATTGTGCAGTGCTGACTGAGAAAAAGTGCTCATGAGTAAACTAGGCCTAGTAAAGGGAAGAAGTATGGCGCAAATATAGTTTTTGAGTAAATACCTTAGCACCATATAGGACAGAATCTTTTGTAGATAGTTAGAAAATGCTTGAAATGAATCAGATAATGCCTTGAGCTGGGATGCGGTATCCTGTAAGGGAACAGTGAGATTATTGACAGCAGCAGTTGCCAGAGGAAATGAGAGCGGTGGGTGGGAAATACAGACCAATGTGATCGCTATGTCTACTTGCTGTGACTCCTGGAGCCGCGCAAACAATTCCGCAACAGGTTTGAGCACTGATGGAGCACCGTGTAGAACTTCACAGAGCTGGAACATAAATTGCAGTGATATAGACACAATGTTGATTTGGAGGCGAAGGGGAGAATGTAACGAACTTTGATTTTAGCGTGACTGGGCGGCTCATAGGCTGTCTGACTAGGCTGGATCTTGAGCCGCTGAGAGAGGTAAGTGAAGAAACTGGACCAGCTCTCCATTAGGTCTCTAATCATGACGTTCAGCTTCTGCAACTGCTCCATCACCCTCACCTGGTATCGTCTATTGTGTACCGGGATATTGAGGGTGTTAAGAGGCTGGCAACCTAAACATCAAACACACAGTGCCACATATCGCGGTCGCAGTTGTCATAATGATATATAATAACACTAACTGGAGTCATTGAATGGTATCTTCTGCTTTATTGTCTCCTTTGCTGACTTGAGCTCGGTAGCGATTTCACTCTCGATGTGCTGAAGTTTGTCTTCCCTGCATTGTTACGCAACAATAACTTGGATTAATAAAGCTATATACCAAGAAAATAGACTCAGACAAACAGACTCAGACAAACATACGCCAAAGATGCCGCCAGCTTTGATTCCCTCACAGACTTCTCCTGATTCTCAAGCCTCACTTCCAGAATAGCTTTATCCTCTCTCAGCTTGTCTATTTGAGATTTGTGCTCTGCTGTAACCTGCGACAGCTTGTCAGAATGCTGCTTCTCAGAGTACTCAAGGCTGTCTATTTTGTCTTTTAACTAAAAATTACCATTTCAGTAATAATACAGCACAGGAAGTGGAATAGGATCACAAATGCTACTTGAAACCAGGTATGAAGGACATTTGTAATAACGCATCATGCCATGCCCCTGCTTTTGAGAAAGCAACCTGGCAGTGTAATTTAATAGTTGGCGCCTAAAACCTACAACTAGTGATGATATTCTATACCTACACTTGCGAGAACTTTCTCTCGCTACAGTGCTTCCAAATCCATAGAGTAAGGAAATACTGGTTCAAAGAGGAACTCTGCTAATGGGGAGCCATCGCTCAACTGCATGTAATCCTAGTAATCATAACGAGCCAATCAAAAATAAGAACAACTGTAGCTAGACAAAAAGTCCCCATAGCTATCAATGTGGGAAATTAATCCTTATTGAAATGTCTATGCATACCACGTATACCACCCACACAAGAATAATAGTGATTGAGCATTAAACACAACTTTCGAGAAAACACATTTACCGATTTACTTTGTGACACATTTACTTTTCAGAACAACTAATTGCAGGAGAAGCAAGATGCAACTTTTACTCATCGGATTTCTTTCTCAACAGGTTCCTTCACATTTGCTTGCCTCACATCTATTGTAATTTTACAGTATGACATAGATAATGAGGAAAAGAAACGAACACTACAGTTATGGTACTACTAGAGCCATGTGCTGAGGAACGCATCGTCACCTGCATGACGGTAGTTGATGATTCGATCTTGACCTGGCTGAGCTCCTTGTTAAGCCTCTCATTATCAGCTATCTTACTCTGCAGTTCCTCATTGAGGACAGAAGAATTTTGAGGAGAGTTCAACTCACTGTCAGCCCGCCCCCTAGAATAAAGAGAACACGTTAGGAGGTGTTGTTTCATTCATCAACAGGAAAGGAAACGGATTATAAGCACCCTCTATGACCAAAGAATGTGTTGTTGCTCTCCTACCTCTTCTTATTTTGGTGTGAACCCAGCTTCATTAACTCGTCCTGCAAAACCAGTACTCTCTTCGACAACTGCTCATTTCGGAACACAAGACTCTCCAATTCTTGCTCAGACTTCCTTATGGCCTGACCCTTTTCTTTTATTTCATCCTGCGTAAAGATGTATTGGCAAAGATAAAATTTTTAACAACGTAGCACAACTGGTTAGGACCATGAATGTCTGTACCTTACCCTCAATGCTTCTTCCTTTTGCTGCTCATCAAGGAGCGCTTTCTTCAACACAGGCAGATGTGACTTGAGCTACAACACATCGCTGCAGAAGTGAATATGAATCGATTTATTATTCCTGTCTTATTCATGATGTTTGTAGACGACAAAAACAGCAAAGTCGTGTGAAGTGATTGAGTACAGTAGTCTTACCTTGGCATACTCAGCAGCAAGTTTCCTGTACTTCGCATCCGCATCTGACATGATTGCAAGATCAGAAGATACTATACTGGATAATATAAGCTACGAGTGCATTCTACATGTATGATTGCCAATACCACAGGAATTGTGTACATCGCCTCCTGTTGTTTAGTTTTCTTGGTCCGACTCACTGACGGAAATGATGGGCGTGCTCATGTGTGAGCGATGATGCGAATGATGTACGAGACGCGTAAAAAAGTACCGCACAGACATTCAGGTGAATAGTAGCGCTAGGAGAGGTTAGCAAATAAGCGCGTATATATATATATTCGTGTCGGAACGAAATGTAGTTCATTTCAGCATGCGTTGCAATAAGAAAAACTCGCAATCCTTGGCTCTCTAGACCGAGAATTCCGCACGACACCATTATCCTAGACTGTTGAGTGTAACTGTCATATAAAAAACAGTGTAGAGTTTAATCTACAGCGGTTTTTCTAACACTAAGCGGTCGCCTCGTACATTGAGCTCTACACAAGTTATTCTAGTTACCACAAACACGCGGGAGCGTTCACTAAAGAAAAGCGGGTACTCGAGCTCGTGCTACCGTGGAGAGAAGTCTCCTGCAAGAGCTGCAAGCCGTCATTATGGACACAGTCAAGAAGAAAGTTTCTGTGGTACTAGGAGCACAATGGGGTGATGAAGGCAAAGGAAAAATTGTTGATCTACTCTGTGCGAACAATGACCTGATATGTCGTTGCCAGGTGTGCGATCATCTAGTCTCTTCATGATTAGCATTAGCACTCTTGTATAATCGTGTTGTCCTACCAACTACTGTAACATCTAATAATCGTTCCAACATTTGCTGTGTCTTAGTATCTCACACAACCTTGTTGCTATGGATTTTTCTGAAAGTGTAGTTGCGATGTCTCATGGTACCGTATTGCTAGCTCATTATTGGTTATTTTTATAGGGTGGTAACAACGCTGGCCATACTGTAGTCATCGGAGATAAGGAGTACGATTTCCATCTCTTGCCCAGCGGTATTTTAGAGGAGTCAGCGCTGTCAGTTATTGGCAGCGGTGTCGTGATCCATCTACCTGGACTGTTTGATGAGATCAAGTACAATGAAGATAAAGGGCTCAAGGATTGGCAGAGCCGACTTGTCATTTCCAACCGTGCTCATATTGGTATATCTATCTCTTCATAGCATTCTCACTTCACTTTTGACTTTCGACAATCATCATTTGGTGAATGATTATTTCTTGCAGTCTTCAACTTTCATCAGACTGTGGACGGAATGGAGGAAGCTAACAGGGGTAAAAACAGGTAAGCGGTCATCAGTGTGTTCACTTGCTGCTGGATTCAAATCGCCTCACATTGCCAACTCTCCTCCAGTCTCGGTACCACGAAGAAAGGAATTGGACCAACTTACTCCTCCAAAGCAGCGAGGAGCGGACTCCGGATCTGTGACTTAGTAGGCGACCTGGATACATTCTCGCAGAGGTGTGAGCAGTTATTCCATCATTCCTAAATCTATGTTCTCAGTCTAGAGAAATAGGGCTGACATGATATCCTCCCCCCCCCCCAGCTTGTGAAATGATTAGCTGATAGCCCACAACCTAGCACAGGAGGCTTGTTGAT
>ERZ1740065.275-NODE-275-length-26168-cov-5.265921_pt1 | contig 26168 bp, 26 predicted proteins | sample MGYA00581738_ERZ1740065 | MGnify/ENA primary metagenome ERZ1740065 (study PRJEB43018, sample SAMN04849749) | marine metagenome | isolation source: floating plastic debris | place: Pacific Ocean | collected 2008-09-01 | study: EMG produced TPA metagenomics assembly...
CGGGTTTGCGACGGCCGGGGGGGGTGGTACCATCCGCGACATCCTGCTAGGTAGCCATCCGGGGGGTTGGATGCTCGATCTCAACTACCTGTCCGTCTTTGGGGTAGCGGTGGTCCTGAGCTATCTCTTTCAAAGTCGAATTTTGCGTTTGCGACGGACGATGTTTTTGTTCGATACCATCGGCATCGGCTTGTTTACGATTTTGGGGGTCCAAAAAACCCTGGGCTTTGGCCTCTCGCCGGTCATTGCGGTGATGATGGGAACGGTGTCGGCGGTTTTTGGTGGGGTGTTGCGGGATACGCTTTCGAACGAGGTACCGCTGATTTTTCGGGAAGAGATTTACGCCACAGCCTGCGTAGCGGGAGGCATCCTATTTTTACTCCTGCGGCGGACGCCCCTGACGGAGCCCTCGATCATTGCGCTGACCATCTGTTTTATCATCGTTCTGCGAATCGTGGCGGTCAAGCGTAAGTGGACGCTCAACTTTTCGGAATCGGGGGAGGCTTAGGAGGGGCCTGGCGGGGGGGATTCCATTTTGGTTTGGAATTCGGAGAAATAGGACCCGCGGCGGTAGTGGTTGAGGAAGTGGCGTACGGTTGGGGACAGGTTGGGGGGCAGGGCGAGTAGGGGAAACCAAGCGGTTTTGGTAAATTTATCGGGTTCGCGGCTCATCAGGTCGCCCGACCAGTGGGTAGCCCGGAAATAGAGGACGATGCGCGTCTCCTTGGTGCCTTTCTTTTTGTGGAGGGTATGGACCAATTTGAGATCTTCGGATTTGATCTCGATTCCGGCCTCTTCCATGCTTTCGCGAATCAACGCGGCCTTGATCAGCTCGTGGTTTTCTACCGTTCCGCCCACCAGCGTGTACTTCCCTCCGTTGGTACTGGTCTGCTCCAGCAGGAGGATGTCTCCCCGGTGTTCGATGACCAATCTGGCTTTGAGTATCAATTTTGTTTGGCGCATGGGCGGCCCGGCTTATTGTATCAATTGAATGTGAGGATCAAAGATATTTCCTTTATCCACAATTTAAAATGAAAAGCCCGCTAAACTCCGGTCCGCGGCCCCATTTCTCCCGGCGGAGAGGTCGGAGTTTTGTAATAAATGGCCTCGGGTGCGCATTTTCCAGCCGCTTTAGCTTAAATTTGTTCCAAATCCGCTTACTACTGATAATTGGACTTCGCTTTGCTCGGGCATTTGCCTAACTTAGAAATCGTCATTAAACTAATTCACCCAGGTTGCGCCACCAATCCCGACCTGAACTAACTTTTTTTCATACTATGCGCCGCTACGACAATGTATTACAAGCCATCGGGCACACCCCATTGATTCGGCTCAACAAATTCTCCAAGTGGATCAAGCCAACGGTGTACGCCAAAGTAGAAGCCTTTAACCCCGGTCACTCTACCAAGGACCGGATCGCCCTGTTCATGATCGAAAGCGCCGAGCGCAATGGGCTCCTCCAACCGGGCGGCACCATCATCGAAACCACCTCGGGCAATACGGGCTTTAGCCTCGCCATGATTGCCATCGTTAAAGGCTACCGCTGTATCCTGGCGGTCAACGAGAAGACCTCCATGGAAAAACGCAACCTCCTGCGCGCCCTCGGTGCCGAGGTCATCGTTTGTCCGACCAACGTCCCCCCCGAAGATCCGCGTTCCTACTACTCCCGCGCCCGCGACCTATCGGAAAAGATACCCAACTCCTTCTACGTCAACCAGTATTTCAACGATTCCAATATCGAGGCGCACTACGCCACCACGGGCCCCGAGATTTGGGAACAAACCGAAGGTAAAATCACCCATTACATCGCCACAGTGGGTACCGGCGGCACCCTCTCCGGCACCGCCCGCTACCTCAAAGAACAAAACCCCAACATTCAGGTCATCGGCGTGGATGCCTACGGTACGGTACTCAAAAAAAACCACGAGCCGGGTGAAATCGATAAAAACGAAATATACTCCTACAAACTCGAAGGCGTAGGCAAAAATATCATCCCCAGCAACGTCGATTTTGACATCATCGACAAGTTCGTCAAGGTCGACGACAAGACCAGTGCCTTCCGGGCCCGCCAGTTGGCCAAACGCGAAGGCCTTTTCGTAGGCTACTCCAGTGGTGGAGCCATGCAGGGGATTTTCAAGGTGAAAGAAGAACTCAACGAAGACGACTACGTGGTCGTCCTTTTTCCCGATCACGGCAGCCGCTACCTCGGCAAAATCTACAACGACGAATGGATGGAAGAAGCCGGATTCCTCTACGGTCACCACAACTACCGCTACATGCTCAAATTCCGCAAGTTCTTGCGGAGTATCTAAGCCGCGTATCCTAGCATTGGAACCCAGACTATGAAGAAAATACTCGTTACCGGAGCCGACGGAATGTTGGGCAGCAATCTGGTTCGCGAACTCCTCCACCGAGGCCACCGCGTCCGCGCCTTCCTCCTCCCCGACCGCCCCGTCGATACCCTCGCCGGGCTCGACATCGAAAAACAATACGGCAACCTACTCCGTGCCGATGAGGTCCGCGCCGCCGTACAAGGCTGTGAGGTAGTCATCCACACCGCGGCCAACACCAGCATCTGGCCCAATCGCTCCGAGGCCGTCCGCCGCGTCAACGTGCAGGGCACCCAGCACCTGGTCGAAGCAGCCCTCGACCAGGGCGTCGAGCGCTTTATCTTTGTGGGTACCGCCAACTCCTTTGGCTTCGGCTCCAAGGAAAGCCCCGGCGACGAGACCCGCCCCTACCAGGGGGGCAAGTACCAGCTGGACTATATGGACTCCAAGTACCAGGCCCAGCAGCTGGTCCTCCAGGCGGTACGCGAGCGGCAATTGCCCGCCCTCACCGTCAATCCTACCTTTATGTTTGGCCCCTACGACTCCAAACCCGGTGCGGGTGCGATGATCCTGGCGGTTTACCACCAAAAAGCCCCGGGTTTTGCCATTGGCGGTCGCAATTACATCCACGTCAGCGACGTGGCCACCGCCATCGCCAATGCCCTGACCCAGGGTCGGATCGGGGAGAGCTACATTGCGGGACATCAGAACCTCAACTACCGCGAGGCCTTTACGACCATCGCGCGGGTGGTGGGGGTCAAAGCGCCCCGCATCACCATTCCCGCTCCCCTCACGCTGCTTTACGGCTGGCTCGGTACCCAGGTAGCCAATTTCACGGGCAAAGCCCCAGTGGTGAGCTACTCCATGGCGCAAATCTCCTGCGACGGGCATTATTTTGACGCTCGCAAGGCCGTCGAAGAGCTGAACATGCCCCAAACCAATGTTGAAACCGCCATCAAAGATTGTTTTGACTGGCTCAAGGCGAACGGATACTGTTGATATGAAAGATAAAGTGGTACTCATTACCGGATCGAGTATTGGCATTGGACGGACGATGGCCCGCGAGATGCTGCAGCGGGGAGCCAAAGTGGTGCTCAACGCCCGCAATGCCGAGCGGCTGCGGGGCACTTACGAGGCCTTACGGGCCGAGGGCTATCCCGTGGCGGCGGTGGCGGGGGATGTATCGCAGGTGGCCGATTGTGAACGGATGGTGGCGGAGGCGGTTCGGGCTTTTGGACGGCTCGACGTACTGGTCAATAACGCGGGGATTTCGATGGAAGGGCCGGTGGCCGAACTCCGCCCGGAAGTCTTTCGCAAAGTCATGGAAGTCAACTACTTGGGATCCGTATACCCTACCCAGGCGGCCCTGGATCAGCTACTTGCCAACCGCGGCAGCGTGATCTTTATCGGCAGCGTAGCCGGTTTTCACGGCATTCCCAAATTTTCGGTTTATTCCTCCTCCAAAACGGCGCTTACCGCCCTGGCCGAATCACTGCGGATCGAACTGGGCGACCGCGGTCTGCACGTGGGGATCGCCTACGTGGGATTTACCGAAAACGACCCCGAAAAGACGATTTACAACGCCCGGGGCGAGATCATCGCCCAGCCCAAGCGCGGATTCATCAAGGCGGAGCCTCCCGAACGGGTGGCCCACCGGGTGATACAAATGATCGAAAAACGGCGTTTCAAGCAGGTCTTTACCCCGCAGGGACAATTAAATGCCTTTATGGTCCGTTTTTTTCCCTCGCTGGTACATTTTACCCTGCGGCGCAACTTCAAAAGGCAGGAATCGCAGCAATAAGCGGCCTTTTCCTCGGCCATTTGGCGATTTAAGCGTACCTTTGGGCGTCTTTTTTTTCACTGAAATCAATGATTCTCAATAAAATAAATCAACATGGATATCTTTAATAAATTCAAGGAAGGGGGGCCCCTGGGTCGGTACCAAGGAGTGGCCGAAGGATATTTCATCTTTCCCAACCTGGAAGGGGAATTGTCCAGCCGGATGATGTTTCAGGGCAAAGAAGTGATTTGCTGGAGCGTCAACAATTACCTGGGATTGGGGAACCACCCCACCGTTCGCGCCGTCGATGCCGAAGCGGCCAAGGAGTGGGGACTGGCCTATCCCATGGGTTCGCGGATGATGTCCGGCAATACCGATAAGCACTACGAGCTGGAGGCCCAACTGGCGGAATTCGTCCGCAAGGAAAGTGCCTACCTGGTCAACTTTGGCTACCAAGGCATCATGTCGGCCGTTGATTCCCTACTCGGACGCCACGACGTAGTCGTTTACGATTCCGAGTGCCACGCCTGTATCGTCGATGGCGTACGGATGCACGCGGGCAAGCGTTTTGCTTTCCAACACAACGATGTGGATAGCCTGGAGAAAAACCTCCAACGCGCCACGGCCCTCGTCGAAAAGTCGGGTGGCGGTATCCTCGTGATCTCCGAGGGCGTATTCGGTATGCAAGGTGATCAGGGTAAGCTGCGCGAAATCGTAGCCCTCAAGGAAAAATACCAATTCCGCTTTATGGTCGATGACGCGCACGGCTTTGGGGTACTCGGCGAAACGGGTGCCGGAGCCGGAGAGCACCAAGGCATCCAGGACGATATCGACGTATACTTTGCCACCTTCGCCAAGTCGATGGCCGGTATCGGAGCCTTCCTCGCCGGCGACAAAGATGTAATCGACTTCCTCAAATACAATATGCGTTCGCAAATCTTCGCCAAGTCACTGCCCATGCCCATGGTCATCGGTGGCCTCAAGCGTCTGGAGATGCTGCGGACCCAACCGGAGCACCGCGAAAAACTCTGGGAAAATGTCAACGCCCTCCAGTCGGGCCTCCGCGAACGCGGCATGGACATCGGCAGCACCAACAGCTGCGTGACCCCCGTCTACATGCACGGTAACGTCTCCGAGGCAGCCAATTTGGTACACGACCTGCGCGAAAACCATCGCATCTTCTGCTCGATGGTCATCTACCCCGTCGTACCCAAGGGCGTCATCCTACTGCGCTTGATCCCCACGGCTTCCCACACGATGGCCGACATCGAAGAGACCCTCACGGCCTTCGAAGCCATCACGGATAAGCTGAAGTCCGGGGAGTACAAAAGACAGATTCCCGTATTATCGATTGATTAGCAAAAGGCTGACCAGCAAAAGTAAGCGCGTCATGAAAAAACCAATCATCAGCGGTATCCAGCAAGTGGGCATCGGCAACCCCGACGTCCACGCTACCTTTGCCTGGTACCGACGGTATTTTGGTACCGACATCCCCATTTTCGAAGAAGCGGCCGAAGCGGGCCTCATGCTCCCCTACACCGGGGGCGAGCCCCGCCAACGGCACGCCATCCTGGCCCTCAACATCCAGGGTGGTGGCGGCCTCGAAATCTGGCAGTATACCTCACGGACTCCCGTGGGCCCCAATTTTGATCCCCAATTGGGCGATACGGGCATCTACATCGCCAAGTACAAGTGCCGCGACGTGGCGGCCTGCTACGCCCACTTTCGGGCCCAGCAGCTCGATCTGGTGGGAGAATTGCGCGAGAACCCACTGGGGCAGCCCCACTTTTTTCTACGCGACTTGCACGGCAACCTCTGCGAGGTCGTCCACACCGACGATGCCTGGTTCCGTTCCTCGGGCCACCTGACGGGTGGCGTCTACGGGGTCGTACTGGGCGTGAGCGACGTCGAGGCCAGTCGCCGCTTTTACGGCGATATCCTGGGCTACGATACCGTGGTGTACGACGATCAGGGAACGTTTGAAGACTTCCGGGATTTGCCCGGTGGGGGCCAACAATTCCGGCGGGTTTTGCTGCGGCACAGCCAGGCGCGGCGGGGGGCCTTTAGCCGGGTCCTAGGGCCGAGCGAGTTGGAGCTGGTGCAGGTACTGGACCGGCCGGCGCGCAAGCTTTTTGACCAACGGATGTGGGGCGATTTGGGCTACATTCACCTCTGCTTCGACATCAACGGCATGGCTGAGATGCGGGCCCTGTGCGAGGCCAAGGGGCATCCCTTTACGGTGGACAGTGCGGATAGCTTTGATATGGGGGAGGCCGCGGGGCATTTTTCCTACGTCGAAGATCCCGACGGTACGCTGATCGAATTTGTGGAGACCCACAAGCTGCCGATCATGAAAAAGCTCAACTGGTACCTCGACCTGCGAAAACGCCAGGCGGACAAGCCGCTACCCAATTGGATGTTAAAATCACTGGCGTTTAATCGGGTAAAGTAAATACCAAGGGGCGATCCCTACCCAAACTAGGGCGGCCAAAAAATAGAGACCAGCGGCGGAAGCTGAGGCGAAGATGTGCCTCCTCCATCGCTGGTCTTTTTATTGCGAGGGTATTTAAGAGGCCTTCGCTCAAGGCTGAAAATAAGCCTCTGGGTTCTGCGCCTGGCCATCCTTCATCACTTCGTAGTGCAGGTGAGGCCCCGTCGAATCGCCCGAACTGCCCACCGTTCCGATCACTTCTCCCCGTTTTACCGACTGCCCCTCCACCACCTGAATCTCGGCCAACTGCCCGTAGCTGGTTTGGAACTGCTCGTCGTGACGGATGATAATGCGGTTGCCGTAGCCCGTCGGCTGGCGTTCTACTTTGGCCACCACTCCGTCTCCCGTGGCGACGACGGGAGTGCCGTAGGGCGCGCGAAAGTCCACGCCCCGATGGTGTAGCTTGACCTTTCGGAGGGGGTGCATGCGTTCGCCAAAGCCGCTCGTGATGTGCAGGGGACCAGCCAGGGGAGCGATGGTGGGGGGATCGATTTGCCAGACCCACAGGTAGGTGGGAATGCTCAGTAGGAGGCTAAATACGAATAAGGTGGTCGCTTTCATGATGGTTTTCTTTTGAAGGGTGATAGAATCGGTTTCGCTTTCGATCCGCTTGAGGGTGCCCGGTGGAAAAAGCGCAAAGGCGATCTCAACGGCCTGGGCGAAGGGGTAACCCACCGCCAGCTGTTCCTCCACCACACAGCACAGGTGATCGAGCAATTCGTTGCGCAGCTCTCCATCGCGCAAGCCCCGCTCGGCCAATCGGGCCTCGATAAAGGCCACCTGGGTATCGCTAAGCCAATTCATGATCCGTCGATTTGCCACGCCCGCCCAAAAGCAGTTGCATGGTTTGAACAAATTCAAAGAATTCCCGGACCCGCGACACGGAGGCCTCCCGACCCGCCGGCGTCAGTTCGTAGTACTTGCGCCGACGCTTGCCCACCACCAGCACCTCGGTCCGGACCAAACCCTGGGCCCGGAGCTTGTGTAAGGTGGGATAGAGCGCCCCTTCGGTAAGAATGATCTTCTCGGCCGTCATGGACTTGACCGCTTGGGAAATTTCGTAGCCGTACATCCGGCCACGGTCGGTCAGTAGTTGCAAGACGATGGTCTGCAGATGACCCTTGAGGAGTTGGTTCGAAAACATGTACAAATATACCTAAGTAATTTAGGTATTCAAATATTTACCTAAGAAAATTAGGTATCAAGCAAACACCATAAAAAAAGGGCTACTCGCTGACGAGTAGCCCTCCCGAGATGGGTAAGCTTTTGCTTACTGCTCGTTTTTCACCAATTGGGTCGTACCAGTGGTCGTACTGGCCTTGGCCGACTTGGTGCAGGATTTGGCACAGCTCTTGGCGCAGGACTTGCCCTTGGCCGTACCCGAAACGGTTTTGGCCTGAACGTCGGCACCTCCCGAGGGAGAAACGTTGACAAATTTCTGCGACTTGGTGCAGTATTCGACGTTGGCGTAGCTCACCTTACCCGACTGGGTGCAAACCGATTTGCGGACGTAGGAAACATTCCCACTGGTGGAGCACACCCGCTTTTCAATATTTTCATCCATGGCGGCCAGGTGGGCAGCGGCCTCAGTGGCATTGTCCGCATCCGCTACCTTTGCGGTGCTGGCTTTCGCCGAATAGGGGCACTGGGCATTTGCCGTCAAACTTACCACGCCGAGCAGCGCAAAGAGTAAAACAATTTTTTTCATGATGAGATGAACATTTTAAGTTAATTAAATTTTTATCGAAAGCTCACTTTAATTCGAGGGGAACCTATCAAAACTAGGGATTAAAACAGGCTAAAACAATGTTGTACCACGATCTTAAATCAATTTTAACGTTTCCTTAAATGTTTGGTCTGCTTCCCGACGCTCGGCACGGGCCGGCCCTCGGTGGGGGATCAATCGGTCATTGACCAGCTCCTCAAAGTTTAACCACGCGCTGCGTACTCACCGTCCGACCGTCCCTAATACTCAGCAGGTAAACCCCCGCCGGACGGTCCGATAGGTCGAAGGGCAGGGCCTCCCGCCCCACGTTGCGCAACTGCCGACTTTCGATCACCCGCCCCGTCAGATCGTGTAGCAATACCTCGATCTCATCGCGGGGCGTTTCAAAACTCAGTTGTACGTTGAACCAATCATTGGTAGGATTGGGTTGGATATCAAATTGCTGCACCTCGGCGACCTCTTCGACGTCGGTCAGACCGGTGTAGCGAATATTGATGTTGTCGATTTGTAAGGCGTACTTATCGGGGGGGCTGTATACGTGAAAACCCAAGCTGAGGGTGACGGTACTGGAAGAGATAAAACGCAGGGCCGCCCGCTGATAATTGGGATAGGCATTGTCGACGGGGTCAAAACGCCAGTCGTCGGAATTGTTGGGAACGGCAAAGTCGCTGGAACTTTGATTGACCGAAAACCCGACCTCAAAGGCCTCGGTATAGAGCTGATTGTCGTCGCGAGCACAGGCGTAGGAAAATTCAACCTCGTAGATCAGATTGGCCTCGATGGTAAAACAAGGCGTAAAGAGGTAATCGTCGGCCGGTTCGGTGGCATTCCAAAAATAGGCGGCCATGCCCGTACCATTTTCAGGTCCGTAGTCGCCATTGCTATCCGTCGTAAAAATCCAGGTCCGGTTGTCGCCATTGGTATTTTCCACCAGCCAGCCACTGGTACTCTGGTTGCTTTCGAAGCCCATCACGATATCGTCGCTGGTCAGGTTAGAGCATTCATTGGTACAGGCGGTGTTGGAATTGGCGATCAATTGGGAGCGGATGCCATTGAGTACGCCCCGCATGACGCTGGCCTGGCCCTCAGTAAAGAGATTCATACAGTCGTCGTCGACGTAGTCCATGTAATTCATAAACATGTCGCGGGATCCGCAGGAACTGGGGCTTCCGAAGGGGCAGTTGAAGTAGGAGCGGGAAGAATTGGGCGTATCCGAAATCCCATCATCGCTACCGCAGCCCAGCGGATTGCCGTTGCTATCGTTGTCGCCCCACATGTGCTTGAGCCCCAGGTAATGCCCAATCTCGTGGGTGGCGGTCCGGCCGCGGTTGCGGTTGTTGATGACACCAAAATTGAGGTAATTGACCACCAGGCCATCGCGGGTGCTGCCCACGATGGTCTGGGTGGGCAGGTAGGAATAGCCCAGGATGGTGGGATCGGGCATATCGAGCACCCAGATGTTGAGGTAGCGCAGGGGATCCCAAATCGTTTGGGGCTTGATGACCGAGCGGATGTAACCGATGCTCGATACATTGTCGTAACGGTGGCGCAGGATGCCTTCCGTGGGGTTGCCGGAAGGATCGGTGGAGGCCAGGCAAAATTCGATGGTCGTATTGGCCGCGCGGCTCAGAAAGTCGGAAGGCGTCTCGTCGGCATCGCCGTTGGTCCGTAGAAAATCTTCGTTCAGAACATCGAGCTGGGAGAGCACGCGACTGGCACTGACGTTGCGCCCCTGCCCAATCGGTTCCCCACTGTGGATGATGTGTACCACCACCGGAATCATGTAGGGCCCCACGCTGCGCTCCTGCCCCCCGAGTTGAAACTCCAGGATCTGCTCCTCAAACTCCGTCACTTCCCGACGGTACTGCTCCTCTTCCGCCATCAGTTCGTGTTGTAGGCGATCAAAAGCACATTTTTGCGCTTTCAACTGCCCCCAAGTCCCGAGCAAGAGCATCCCTAGCAGGCCGCGTATAAGTAAAGTGGAGTTCATCAAAGGAAGTTTTATGTTCGGTTTAGACGGTGGCCGTATTCAAAAGTTTAACGCCGCCAATTTATCCTTGTTTTGGGGGCTCCAACAAAAGCGGTTTTTTGCCAAATACCAGACGTTCCCCCGTGGGATTCATAAGCTACGACTTTTTTATGCAAATTTCCTTCCAAGCCCCAGCAATTGCGGGCCGGAGTCTCACCGCCGACCGTCTCAGCCCGGAGGGCCCAGCGAAGACAGCCACTACTGAGGCAGCGGTTGGACCAGGGCATCGAGCGCCCGGTAGAGGTCCTGGGCCGCCGGGGGTAGGCCACGGGCCGCCCCACCCCACACGATCCGGTGTACCCCCGCCGCGCTTTGGTATTCCAAAAAGTAAGACAGGTTGTCGGGCTCGTCGTAGTCCACCTGGCCCAGTTCCTCTCGGCGGGACTCCACAATCAACATTCGAGCGGCAGCGGCAGAAATACGGGTCAGTGCCTGGTAATTGTCGCCGCCCAGCCGGTTGAACAACTGCCCGTTCTCCAACAATACGTAAAAGGTGTAGGAGCCCGTAATGCCCCCACCACTCCCAAAAATCAATTGGCCGTCGGGAAAATTGGCGGGCGTGTACTGAGTGGTTTTACAGGCGCCGCCCAGCAGGGCAAGGCACAGCAAGCAATAGCAATAGCGCTGCATCGCAGTAGGTTTGGTGAGGGCCCAAGTTACGCATTCCCGCTGACTTCCAAAGCCGATCCACTCCCACACTCCCACCGCAAGAACGCGCGCTACTGCGGCTGCAACGGCGACGGTAAATTCGGGAGCATCATCCCCAAATCCCGAGTAGCCCAGGAGGAGTTGCTCCCCCGAATAATCGGTAATGCGGTACTGGACCGTACGACAAGCACTGGTGAGCAGGAGGAGGAAATCCATTCCCACTTACCGAGTCTGCCGACGCTTTGCGCAGGAAGCCGTAACTTTGCGACGTGAGGCCCAAAATATTAGTCATCCGCTTTAGCTCAATCGGCGACATCGTCCTGACCAGTCCCATCGTGCGCTGTTTGCAGCGTCAACTGAAGGCGGAGGTACATTTTTTGACCAAAAAACGCTTCGCCCGCCAGGTCGAGGCCAATCCGCACCTCAGCAAGGTCTACGCCATCGACCAACGCATCGAAGAAGTCCTGCCCGCTCTGCGGGCCGAAGCCTACGACTACCTCGTCGACTTACACAAAAACCTCCGCAGTTACCGCTTGAGCTGGACCTTGGGCAAACCCACCTACCATTTTAACAAATTAAACCGTCAAAAGTGGTTGCTGGTCAATTGGAAAATCAACCACTTGCCCACCAAACACCTCGTCGATCGCTACTTCGAGGGGCTGGCCGAGCTGTGCATCCGCGACGATGGAGAAGGCTGTGATTATTTTATTCCGGCTGCTGATGAAGTGGAGCTGAGCGATTTTTTTACGCAACAAGGACGCCCGGGTTGGGAAAACGGCTACCTCGCCCTGGTTATCGGGGCGACCTACGCCACCAAGCGCTTGCCCACCGAACGGCTCGTCGATTTGGCCCGGCAGCTTCCCCTGCCCACCGTCCTCCTCGGCGGCCCCGACGACGTAGCCGCCGGCCGCGCCATTGCCCAGGCCCTGGGCGATCGAGTACTCGATACCTCCGGCCAGCTGCGACTCAACCAATCGGCCTCGCTGGTTCGCCAGGCCCAGCTCGTCATCAGCCACGATACGGGGCTGATGCACATCGCGGCGGCCTTTCGCCGCCCCATCATCAGCATTTGGGGCAATACCGTCCCCGCTTTTGGCATGTACCCCTACTACCCAAGGGATAGCCCCAAGCACGCTCAGTTTGAGGTCTCGGGGCTATCCTGCCGGCCCTGTTCAAAAATTGGCTCGGACGTCTGCCCGCGGGGGCATTTCCACTGTATGCAGCGGATTGATCTGGCCGCTATAGCCCGACTGGTTCGGGAATGGGCCTGAGGCCTACCAACCGCGGCGGCTGCGATTGCTGTTGATGACCCGACGGCACTTTTTCTCGACGTTGCCAAAAACCAAGTTCAGACTCAAGCCCGCTTGAAAGCTGTGGTAGTAGGGTTGGAAGGGAGGGTCGAGTAGGATACCCTCGCCATCTTTTTCAAAATTGACATAGTTAAACTGGTAGCCCAATTCCCAGTGGAGGATGGTATAAATCGGCGACGAGATTCCGATTCGAAAATTGTACCCGATGGTGGGTTCGAGGCCGGTATTGGGAATTTCGATGCCGCTGGGCAGGGCCACAAAGCGGGGCTCGCTGTCGTAGAAGCCCGCCCCCGCGCTGAGGACCACCCCAAAGCGGTAGGCGGGGAGGGAGGACAGGTTGGCCCGGACGAAAAGCCCGTAATACGAGTTGTCAAACTCCTGGCGACCGATGAGGGTTTCGGTGGTCTCGTCAAAAAACTCAAACTCGGGTTGGGTCAGGTCGCGGTTGTACTCCACGCCGAGCTGGACGTGTTCGAAACCGCCGGCCAGCCGCGCCCGGATGGGGACAAAGCCCACGCCATCCGAATAGTCGGAGCCTTCGTAGGCGGTGATGTTGTAGCCCGAGGAGAGTTCAAAAAACAGTTGCTGGGCCGACAGGCCGAAGCCCAGCGCACAGCACACAAAGAGGGAGAATAGTTTTTTCATGGTTGATCTTCTTTTCTATGGCAAATACAAAAAGGCGCCACCCAAAAGCAGCAAATTGACTTTTGACCGGTAAATCCGACTGAACACGGCGATGTTGCGAGGAGATTGTTTGCAATGCCCAATGGTGCAAAGGCGTCTAAAGGTAGTAAAAAGAGGGATAAAATAAAAAAGAGGATTGACCACCTACGGATCAATCCCTTAAAAACACCTAAAATGATAGCTTTTTATTCAGTCGTCGAATCGACGGAAATTTTCAATTTCGATACCTCTCTCAGTTGGCGTTGATGACATCACCCGAGCCCGTGACGCTGACGTCCAGTACGGGAAACCCGCGGTAGCTCAAGTCGCCACTGCCCGAGATACGCACTTCGAGAAACTGCTCCACAGTGACGTCGACGTCACCCGAGCCGGAGATGGATACCTCCCCGCTCTGGGTCACCAGGTCAAAGGCGTTGTAATCCCCCGAGCCAGAAATGCGGAGGAAAAATTCCTCCACAGCCCCTTCCATCCGCATCCGCCCCGAGCCGGAAATGGTGGCATCCAACTCGTCGTAGTCGAGGGCCAGGTCCATATCCCCCGAGCCGGAAATGCGGAGGTCCAAGTTCTCGCCGTTGAATCGGTTTTCGCCAAAAACCTTCCCCGAACCGGACACCTGGATCAGGCGAATTTCGGGAATGGTGATAAAGATTTTCACCTCGTCGGCATCGCGTACGCAGCGGTCAAACTCGATTTCCCAGGTATCGCCCTGGACGTCCAATTCGAGTAGATCGACGAGGTTTTCCGGCCCCTCCACCGTCACGCGCTGCTCGGAGCCTTGGGTGAGGAATACTTCGGCATCGGTAGTAAGTTGGATACCATCGAAATTCGATAGGTCAAATTCTTCCGTGACGGTGTCGCCGTCGCCGCGTTCGCAGCGGAGAAAGCCCCCATCATCATCGTCGCCAAAGTAGCAGCCGCTGCTGCCGATCATCAGAAAGGCCAGTAGAAAAACCCAATTCAAATTCTGGTTCATGTTTTTGCTTTTTAAGTTTTACAATGGTTCTTTGGTTGTAATTGGTCCAGTTGTATTGATCGGAAAATAAGTTTAGTCACAATTGCGCCAGGAGCGACCAAAGCTGCCAATGCGCAGGGTCAACCCCCCGGTAAAACCATTGAGATCGCTGTTGCTGATCCCCGAAATATCGGACGTCACGCCATTGACTACGCGGTAGCCACCGGTAGCGGCCAGCCGCAACCAACGGAAGAGGTTGATTTCTACCCCCAGCTCCGGGGTGAGTACAAAGACCCGATCCGCCCGTTCGATGCCCGTGGCATCAAAGCTGGTATTGACCAAGCCCCAGCCTCCTTTGACGCTGGTAAACAGGTGCGCCAGGCTGCGCGATGGATAGGTGTAACCCAACCACAGCCCGGTGTGAGCCAGGTCGATCTCCACCCGCTCCGATTGGTCCTCAATCAGGGCATCGATGTCGACGGCGGCCAGGCCGTAGCCCCCGATAAAGAAATCATCGACGACCAGCGCAATCCCCAGCCCCGACGATCCGCGGACTTCATCGTTGTCAAAAGAGCTGAATTCCAGCAGGGGGCTGACAAAAAAACCGGCCGAGCGGGAGCGGTTGAATAGGGTTTGCTCCTGAGCCATGGCATCGGTACTGGCGACGAGTAAAAACAAGGCGATAACAAATAGATTTTTCATTTTTTTCTTTTTTCAGTGGATGTGGGGCAAAGCAGTGGCTGGCCCCGGAGTCGACAACTCCCGGGTGGCTAGCGCTCTACCGCCAGTGGTGGATGAATATTTATGGATCTAAAATCGCACTCCGAATTTGTAGCCGATCCAGGCCTGAATTTTCTGCGGGCTCGTATCGGTACGGCTACTTTCGTAAAAGTTGGATTCCCGGAGCAGTTGTGAATCAAACGTTTGCGTATCGGAATTGAATTTTTGCGTATAAAACAGGTTGACCGTGGGCCCACCCCGGAGGCTGAGCCAGGACCATATTTTCCAGTCGAAAAGTAGGCGAAATTGGTGCAGTTGATTGAGGGTACTGCTCCAAAACTCCCCCTCGTTGATGATTTGGCTAAACAATTCTACTTGCCAACTCAACCGTCGGTGGCTGCGAATCGCCGTACCGATGCCGTAGCCTAGGGCCCAGGTCGGTTCGGGGGAACCCAGATCGGAGAAGGACGCTCCGTCGGGCAGGGCCACTTCGATGATGTTGTAAAAATGGCGGCTGCCAAATTGTACCCCCAGGCTCCAATCCATGCTTTCGGTCCGGTTTACTTCGACGTGGTTGTAGCCGTGGCGGACAAAAGTGAGCAAACTGATCGCGGCCCCACTTACCGAATCCGCAAAGTTGACCAGCCCCAATTGGAGGCCCCTTACGTTGCGGGCCGAATTGATCATCCCCAATTGGAGGTACTGAACGTCGTAGCTGGTATTGAGCAAGGCCCCGACCTGTACCTTTTGATCGCCCTCCGCGATGTTGAACAAACCCGCCACTTGTACGTCCGCTGCCGCTCCGGCGTAATTGTACAAACCCGCCGCCTGCGTGCCCTTCACCGGCCCCTGGGCTTTGTTGCGCAAGCCCGCCAACTGCCAGCCCAGCACCCGGCTGGCCGCCTTGTTGCTCAGGCCCGCTCCCTGGAAGCCCACCAGATCGCCCTCGTACAGTCGATTGGAGATGCCGGCGAGTTGACCGCCCTTGGCGCTGGCCGCCACGTTGGAAATTCCTGCGATTTGCAAACCGCCCTTGGCCCGCTTACCGGGTCGGAGCGTCGGCCCGTCCAAATCGCCCTTGGCGACATTGGCCAGCCCCGCAATCTGCAAACCATTGACATCGCCCTCGATGATGTTTACCAAACCCCCAACCTCTACGCCATTGACGCCCCCGTTGCGGCCCCACAGGGCGTTGATCGACACCTTATTGGTGATTTCCTGGCTGCGCCCCATATTGGTGCCCAGGTCGGGCAGTACCGAAAACTGAGCGATGCGCGTGTAGCCATCCTTGGCCTCGTACTCCTGGGGGTGGACCAGTAGGACCTCTTCCTCCGGTTGGGGAAAATCCTCCGGCCACTCGACCGGTTCGAGGGTGGGCGTACGCAGCATGGGCGTGGGCCGGATGACCGCCCGGCGCTGGCTCCGCGGAATCGGTGTAGCCGCCAGTTCGGGAACCGTGCTCGGGCCGGGCCGGGCGTCCAAGGAGCCCGTCAGGCCCGGATCCACGACTGCTTCACGAATCTTTTTATTGGGGTCGCGCTTGAGGACGATTTGATCTCCGATGGCCAGGTAGCGAATCTGCGTCGGTGCAAAAAGCTCATCGAGGGCCAGGCCCAGCTTTTGATTGTCGACCCGCAGGGACATTTTTTTACCCACCGGAATAAAATCCCGACTGTAGGTAAAGCGTACGCTGTACCGCTTGCTGATGTCCTTGAGTACCCGCCCCAGGCGCACCTGCTGATAGGACAGGTCGACGCGCTGTTCCAAGCCCGCCTCCTGCGCCCCGACCTCGGAGAGGCCCAGCCAGCATACCAGTATCAGGAGCCAATGGTTTTTCATCAACAAAAAATTTAGTCGCAGCCCGGCCCGTCGACCAGGTAGCGGTTGGCCTCGCGGCGGATGCGGAGATCGACGCTAAAGGCCAGGGCTTCCAGGATCTTGTCGAGCTGGGGTTGGGGATAATCACCGTCCAGACGGCAGTTGAGCAAGGCGGGGTTAGCCACCTCGATTTGAACGCCAAAGTAGCGTTCGAGACTTTCAATGACTTCGCTCAGGGGCGTACCTTCGTACACCAATTCCCGGTTTTTCCAGGAGGCGGCGTTGGTTTTGGGGCTGACGGCCTCGACGAGGCTTTTTTCGACTTTGTCGTAACTTCCCGTCTTGCCCGCACTCAGGACGACCGCTACTTGGGGTTGCTCGGCTTCTACCAGGGCTACTTTTCCACGATCGACGGTCACCTCAACCTTATCTTCCGTTGGATAGGCCCGCACGTTGAAGGCGGTACCCAGCACCACTGTTTTGGCCTCCCCACTCGTAATTTCAAAAGGATGGTCTTCCATCCGAGCGATGTCAAAATAGGCTTCGCCGACCAGTTCGACCCGCCGCGGCTCGAAGGCCGGATCGTAGCGCAATTGGCTGTTGCCATTGAGCCAGACCCGACTACTATCGGGCAGCCGCAGCTCGCGGACTTCTCCCGGCTCGGTTTGGACCAGGGTCGCGGCGGCGACGGGGCCGGCGGGGGAAGGTTGGGGGGCGCGCAGCCACCAGACGACCAGCAGACCGATCAGGAGGGCGGCGGCGATGCCGCTCAGGCGTCGGTAAAGGACGATTCGTCGGGTGGGCCGGGCCGGGGCTTCGGCGGCGGGGTCGAGGCGGCTTTCCACCTGGTCCCAGGCCTGCGTCAGGTCGGCTTCGTAGGGGGGAGCTTCATACTGCTCCGAAAGCTCCCACAAACGTTGGGCATCCTCCCATAGGGATCGGTTCTCCGCCGACTCGTTTGCCCAGCGGAGTAAGTCCTCTTGCTCCCTTTCCGGCAGCTCGCCGGAGAGGTAGCGCGCGATCTTGTCAATTGCATCGGACTCCTTCATTTTTACCTATTTCTATGCTTACGATGCCGCGAGGAAGCTGCTCCCCCTATCTCGGCCTCAATTTTTTTATTTTTTTTCAAAAAAAGAATGCTGCCCCCCCTAACCACCACCATTGGGAGAGGTGCTGCTGGAGGGTGTTGCGGAGTATTCGGAGGGCTTTGCCCATCTGATGTTCGACGGTTTTGACCGAAATATCGAGCTTTTCGGAGATTTCCCGGTAGCTCAGTTGTTCGAAGCGGCTGAGTTGGAAAATGGCCCGACAGCGGGGTGGCAATTGGTTGATGGCGGCGCTGACTTGCTCGCGCAATTCCTGCTGGATGAGGATTTCTTCCCCATCGCGGGAATCGTAGGCCGAGGGCAGGGGCTGCTCGGCGATCTCCTGGGCCTTGCCTTCCCGACGTTTTTGCTTGCGCAAGAAACTCAGGGCTTGGTTGATGGCCATGCGGTGAAGATAGGCGCCAAAGGAGGTGGTCACCTCTAGGTCGTGGCGTTTCTGCCACAGGCGGATAAACACTTCCTGGGCCAGGTCTTCGGCTTGTGCGGTATCGGAAACGAAGCGGAGGATGGTACGACAAACCTCCCGGTAGTGACGCTCAAACAGGCCCTGGAGGACCGATTTGTCGTTCGCCCGGAGCCCTCGTAAGATCTTATCCGTCGCTGGTTCTGACATGCTGTTGGTGTAGCGGCGCGGGGGTGGGCCGCCTTCATTTTGGTTTACGGAACAATATTAAGCTTTCAACCGTAAAATTACCCGCCCCTTGGACAATTTCAAAAATTTTTACGCCTACTCTCCGGCGTTTTGCGGTGCTGTGGCGGGCGGGCGGGGACCAAAATTGCCAATCAATAATTTTTTCCCATCATATATTATCCCTAATTTTGCAAGGACTTGGGCCGATTTGTGGCCCCCGTTACCTTAGGACAAACGCATTATGTGAAACACTACCTGGCGCAACCGCTCTTCGGAGAGAGGCCCCAGCCCAGCCCACCCGCGAGTTGGCTGACCATTGAAAAAGACTAACATGGCGAAGAAAAAGAGAAATAAGCGACAGCTCTCTTTGTGGATGGATCTGAATGATGAACGTATCCCCAAGATTGGAGGTCTGTTGTGCCTCTTCCTGGCCCTGTACCTCTTCATTGCCTTTACCTCCCACCTGTTTACCTGGCAAGTCGATCAAAACGTGTTCACCCCGTTTTCCTGGAAAACGCTTTTCCACCCCGACCTCCAGGTCGACAACTGGCTGGGGCGGCTCGGCGCGGCCATTTCCAATATGTTCTTTTTCTGGGGCTTTGGTTTGCCTTCCTACACCTTCGTTTTCCTACTCAGTATCTACGGATTGGGATTGATCAATCGCGCTCCCCTGCGGCGCTACCTGCCCACCCTGCGCTATTCCCTCCTGCTGATGCTCTTTTTCTCCGTCTTTTTGGAGTTCCTCTTCCGCAACAACAGCTTCCCCTGGGGGGGCGCCTTCGGCGACTACGCCTGCAACTGGCTGACCAAGTTCGTGGGCAACGTGGGCACTTTTATTCTCTTTGTCCTCTTTGTCGCCATCATGGTCGTCGTGGTCTTTAACCCCAAGACGGAAGAGTTGAGCTGGGGCAGCATCACTTACGAAATCAAGACCTTTTTCAACAACCTGTGGCGCGGCCAATTTGGCGCCAAGCAGCGCCCGAGGACCACTGGCCAGGGCGAAACCAAAGCCCTACCCGGCTTGCGGCCTTCCGAAAAATTCCAAGCCAAGCAGGAGCCCGAAAAAACGGCCCCGGCCACCCTCCGCCCGGAAACGGCAACGATGGAGGTCAATTTACCCAATGGCAACGGCAATGGCCAGAGCCCGAGTGAAGCCCCCGCCGAGGAGGCCGAACCGACCAGTATGGGCGAGCAGTTGTCTTTCCAACTCGACAAGGACAACAAAGCGGAAAAGGCTACGCCCCTCCAAGCGGGCGAATCGGACCTGGAAATCAGCCAGGGAGCTTCCGGTGAGGAGGCGGACCACGGTGCTGGCAATAATCCTCCCTTCCTGATCGCCACCGAGAACCGCGAACACAACGAACCCTACGACCCCACCCTTGAACTGTCGAGCTACGAACACCCGGTTGTGTCTTTGCTCAACAGCTACGACGAACAAAACGTAGAAATTGATCGGGCGGAATTGGAACAGAAAAAAGACCAGATCATCTCGACCTTGCTCAACTACAAGATCGAGATCACCAAAATCAAGGCGACCATCGGGCCCACCGTCACGCTCTACGAGATTGTGCCGGCGGCGGGGGTTCGGATCTCTCGAATCAAAAACCTGGAGGACGACATCGCCCTCAGCTTATCGGCCCTGGGCATCCGGATCATCGCCCCGATTCCGGGCAAGGGGACCATCGGGATCGAGGTACCCAACAAGAACAAACAAATGGTGGCGCTCAAGGAAATCCTGCTTTCCGACAAATTCAAACGCGCCAAGATGGACCTGCCCATCGCCCTGGGCAAAACCATTTCGAACGAAGTCTTCGTAGCCGACTTGGCCAAGATGCCCCACCTCCTGATCGCGGGCGCCACGGGACAGGGTAAATCGGTGGGGATCAACGTCATCCTGATGTCGCTGCTCTACAAAAAGCACCCTTCGCAGGTCAAATTTGTCCTCATCGACCCCAAGAAGGTGGAATTGTTCCCCTACAGCCGGATCGTCAGTCACTTTTTGGCCTACCTACCGGGGCTGGACGAGCCCATCGTGACCGACACCACCAAGGTGGTACATACCCTCAACTCCCTGATCATCGAGATGGAAGACCGCTACAATTTGCTCAAAAAGGCGCAATCGCGGAACATCACGGAGTACAACAAGAAATTTGTCTCGCGGAAGCTCAACCCCAATAATGGCCACCACTTTTTGCCCTACATCGTGCTGATCATCGATGAGTTTGCGGATTTGATTATGACGGCGGGCAAAGAAATTGAATTGCCCATTGGGCGGCTGGCGCAGTTGTCGCGGGCGGTAGGCATCCACCTGGTGATCGCTACGCAGCGGCCTTCGGTCAACATCATCACCGGGGTGATCAAGGCCAACTTCCCCGCCCGGATTGCCTACCGGGTAACGGCCAAGGTGGATTCGCGGACCATCCTCGATACGGGGGGGGCCGACCGGCTGGTGGGACGGGGCGACATGCTGCTCTCCTTTGGCAGCGACCTGATCCGTTTGCAGTGCGCCTTCGTAGACACCCCCGAGGTGGAAAAAGTCATTGATTACATCGAACAGCAGCGGGGCTACCCCACCCCCTACTTCCTCCCCGAATTTACCGGCGACGACGAACCGGAAGGCCCCGGCGGAATCAGCGCCAAGGACCTGGACTCCTCCTTTACCGATGCGGCCCGGCTGGTGGTGCAAAACCAACACGGCTCCACCTCGATGATCCAACGGCGGCTCAAGCTGGGCTACAACCGCGCCGGGCGGATCATGGACCAGTTGGAGGCCATGGGCATCGTAGGCCCCAGTGAAGGCAGCAAGGCCCGGGAAGTACTCATCTACGACGAGGTCCAGTTGGAACGATATTTGGATGACATCCTCAATAGGAAATAGGAGGCAAAATTCCGGGTGTGATTACTCGGAAAAAATTAAACCTAGCGGCACTGCTCGCTAGGTTTTTTTGTGGGGGACGAGGTTTAAAAAAACTTTAACGAGCTGGGACCAAGAAATCGCCAATTTTCCAAGAACTTCGTACGTTTTTTGTGTTGTAAAGGAAGCAGTAAAAGTAGAAACACCATGAAAAGATTCAGCACTTTCCTTCTTCTGGCCCTCTGGGCAGTATGTGGCCTGGCCCAGAGCAGCCAAGCCGTCGAGGAAAACGACCCCGCCGCCCGCGCCATCTTGGACGCCATCAAAAACAAGTACGAGGCCTACAACTCGCTCGACGTTCACTTTACCCTCACCATTGCCTTTCCCGAAGAAGATCCCGAAATCCAGAAGGGACACATCTCCCAGCAGGGGGAAAAGTACAAACTCGACCTGGAAGGACAGAGCATCATTTCGGATGGCCAAACGATGTGGTTCCACCTCAAAAATCGCAACGAGGTACAGATCAACGACGTGATGGAAGACGAGGAAGACGAGTTGCTGTCGCCCAAAAATTTGCTGCGCATCTACGAGAACGAAGAATTTTTCTACGCTCTGGTCGGCGAAGTCGAAGAGGCGGGAACCACCGTCCAGAAGATCGAATTCAAGCCGCTGGATCGCGATTCGGAATACTCCAAAATGCGGCTCAGCATCAACAAAAAGACCCAGGAGATCATCCGCATCAAGACCTTCGCCAAGGATGGCTCCCGCTACGTGCTCCAAATCGACCAACTGACCCCCAATAAGCGCTTTACCGACGATTACTTCCAGTTTGACGTCTCGCAGTACCCCGGCTTACACGTCGAGAACCTGCGCAACTAGGGCCCGCTCAAGCACCGGACACTCTGTCCCGGAATTGGCTTTAATTCCCTAAATTTGCGGTTCAAACGACGTACAACTCATGGGATTCAAGTCAAGATTGGTACAACCCTTCGCCCGGCGGGTAGCCCGCAACATCCAGCGGTGGTCGGACCGGCCCCTAGAAGCCCAGCGGGGCGTCTTCCAAGCCCTGCTCCGTGGCGGACGCCACACCGCCTTTGGCCGGGACCACAGCTTTGACCAGATCAACGACTACGCCCAATTTCGCGAACGCGTCCCCCTGCGCGACTACGAGGGCCTCCGCCCCTACGTCGAACGGATCAAGGCCGGCGAGGCCAACGTGCTGTGGAAGGGCCGGCCCAGCTACCTGGCCAAGACGTCCGGCACCACCTCCGGGGTCAAGTACATTCCCCTCACCAAAGACAGCCTGCCCAACCATTTCAATACAGCCCGCAACGCCCTGTTCAATTACTACGCCCGTACCGGACGGGGCGAGTGGCTAGACGGTAAGATGATCTTTCTCTCCGGCAGCCCCGAGCTGATCCAGGTTGGGGGTATCCCCACCGGGCGGCTCTCGGGCATCGTCAACCACCAGGTGCCCGCCTGGTTACGCACCAACCAGTTGCCCAGCTATCCGACCAACTGCATCGAGGAGTGGGAAGAAAAGCTCGAACGCATCGTCGACGAGACGCTGGGGCAGGACCTGCGTCTCATCAGTGGGATTCCGCCCTGGGTACAGATGTACTTCGAACGCCTGTTGGAACGGAGCGGCCGGGAGACGATCCAGGACTTGTTTCCCCACTTCAATATGTTTGTATACGGTGGGGTCAACTACGAACCCTACCGGGCCAGTCTGGAGCAATTGATCGGTCGGCGGATTCCCAGCCTGGAGACCTATCCGGCTTCCGAGGGTTTTATCGCCTTCCAGGATGATCCCGAGCGGGCCGGCCTCTTGCTCAACGTCCAATCGGGCATCTTTTTCGAGTTCGTCCCCGCCGACGAGATTTTCCAGGAGCAGCCACGCCGTCTCTCCCTAGCCGAGGTTGAAGTGGGGGTCAATTACGCCCTCATCATCAACAACAATGCGGGGCTTTGGGGCTACAATATTGGCGATACGGTACGTTTTGTATCCACCCGCCCCTACCGCCTGTTGGTCACCGGTCGGATCAAGCACTTTATTTCGGCTTTTGGCGAGCACGTGATCGGCAAGGAAGTCGAAGAGGCCCTGTTGCGGGTGGCGGCGCGGGAGGGGGTCCACATCGTGGAGTTTACCGTGGCGCCCCAGGTCAATCCACCGGAGGGAGGGCTGCCCTACCACGAGTGGCTGGTTGAATTTGAGGAGGTTCCCCGCGACCTCGACGGCTTCGCCCGTCGGGTGGACGCGATGATGGAGGAGCAGAACATCTATTACCAAGACCTGATTGCGGGAAAAATTCTCCGCCCCTTGGTGATCACGCCCCTCCGTCGCAACGCCTTTCGTACCTACATGAAGACGCAGGGTAAGCTGGGGGGGCAAAACAAGGTCCCTCGCTTGGCCAACGATCGGCGTATTGCCGATCAGTTGGCGGCCTTTAAGGAGGGACTGTGACGGTCGGAGAGGCCCTATCGGGCCCTGAGTGGACCCCGAAATCAACGGTTTGCCCAATCCCACTCGGGATCGACTCTTGGTCGGCATTCCCACCGATGAAATCCTCAATCTCCAGGTCTATGATGCCCTGGGCCAGCCCCGCTCCGTCGTCCGGCGCGGACAGGAACTGGACGTCAGCAATTTGGCGGATGGGGTATACTGGTTGACGGCTCGCCTGCGTGGGGGACAAATCTGGACGCAAAGCTGGGTCAAATATTGAAATTCCGGCCTTTTTAGGACCATTGAAAGCCCGTCTGATATCAGAATTTCAAATAATTCGTTTATTTTTGTTAAGTACCGTGCGTGAAGAGGGAATTTATCGCAATTGTCAGGCTACCCTTTCACCACGACCACCCCATAGCACGTAATATAGGTATCCACTGCACTTCGCCCCCGGTGAAGGAGCAGCATTTCTACGTATTTTCTTACTATTCCAAATACATTCTAGCTTATGAAAAAGTTATACCTCACTCCATTTGTTTTACTCTTCACCCTCAGTAGCTTTGCTCAGGTGACCGTGACCTTTAGCGTCGACATGACGGGGGTCATGCTCAGTGGCAACGGTGTATACGTCGCGGGAGATTTCCAGAGTTGGTCGCCCGGCGTATCGGCTTACGAACTCAAGGACGAGGACGGCGATCAGGTCTTCCGAGTAACCGTCGACGTAACCCCGGTCAATGGTGCCCTCACCTTCAAGTACGTCAATGACAGCATGTGGGGCAACAACGAAACCTTCGGTAGCGAGAGTGGTGACTGTATTGTCGAGGACGTCGACGGGAACAAGAACCGCTTTGTGGAAATTCCGGCGGGAACGACCTCGGTGGAACTGGCCACCTGGCTCTACAACTCTTGCACCGAGTCTTCCATTACCTCCTCCACGCGGGACCTGCCCGCCGTGAGCGCCCTCAAAGTGGCCCCCAACCCCTTCACTGACGTGGCGGTACTGACGTTTGACAATCCCAGCAACGACGTGCTGGACCTCCGCGTAAGCAATGCCATGGGCCAGGTCGTGTACGTCGAAAATGGACTGCGTCGCAATACGGTAGAGCTGAACCGTGGTGACTTGGCGAGCGGCGTATACTTCGCCACGCTCATCAACTCGACGGGCCTGGTGGCTACCGAGCGCCTACTGATCCAGTAGCTTCGTGCTCTCGTGACGGTCGCAAATGGGCTTCTCCCCGGGGAGAAGCCCATTTTTTTGGAGGCGAGATACAACCCGAGCTCCGGTGGAGTGGTCTTTTGGGAGCCAATCAAATTAAAATTGAATCATTTATCAAAATACCGTAACTTTGCGTCTTCATGAAAAGTAAAATATTTCACATTTTATTCGGAGCTTCCCTACTCTTGCTGTTGAGTAGTGCTTGTAAGAGTGAATTTGAGAAAATCCGGGCCAGTGGTGATGTACAGCTGTTGTACGAAAAGGCAGTGAGCTATTACGAGGATGGGCAGTACCAACGGGCGCAGACCCTTTTTGAGCTCATTATCAACAACTTACGGGGGAAGGTAGAAGCGGAAAAAATCTATTTTTATTACGCTTACACCCATTACCACCTGCAAAAGTACGTATTGGCGGCCTACTACTTTAAGAACTTTACCAACACCTTTCCCAACAGCCAGTACCGCGAGGAAGCCGACTTTATGAAGGGCTATTCCAATTACCAGCTCTCCCCTTCCTACCGACTCGATCAATCCTACACCCAGGACGCCATTAACGACTTCCAGCTTTTTGTCAATACCTACCCGACTTCCGAACGCGTCAACGAGTGTAACCGATTGATCGACGAATGCCGGGCCAAGTTGGAACGCAAAGCTTTCGCCCAAGCCGAATTGTACTACGACCTCAAGCAATACCAATCGGCCCAGCACGCGTTTAAAAACCTGCTGCAGGACTTTCCCGACAGCCGACAATCGGAAACCGTCCGCTTTTTGATGACGAAAGCGGCTTACCTACTGGCGCTGAACAGCGTATACGACAAACAGGAGGAGCGCTACCGCGAGGTCATGGCTTCCTCCGACGCATTTTTTAACCGTCATCCCGATAGCAAATACGTCAGGGAGTTGGAAACGATTCGCGACAACTCCGTTAAAAAGATAAACGAGTTCACTAATGACTGATATCAAAACCAAGGTTCAAAACCTCGAACCCAACGTCCAGGCCCGCGACATCAAAGCACTGATTTCGCAGACCGACAACATCTACGAAACGCTGGTCATCATCAGCAAGCGGGCCAACCAAATTTCGGTGGACCTCAAGCACGAGTTGCACAACAAGTTGGAGGAATTTGCCGTATCCAGCGATACGATCGAAGAAATCCACGAAAACAAGGAGCAAATCGAAATCTCCAAGTTCTACGAGCGTCTTCCCAATCCCGTCCTCATCGCCGCCGACGAATTTAGCAACGGCCGCGTTCACTGGCGCCAGAAGGAAGAGCGGAACGAGGAGTTCTAGGACCTTGTCAATGGGTACTCCCTATGACCAAGCTCCTCCAGCACAAAAAGATACTGCTCTGCGTAACGGGCAGTATCGCCGCCTACAAAGCGGCTTTCCTCACCCGCCTATTGGTCAAATCGGGGGCGGAGGATCAA
>ERZ1740065.276-NODE-276-length-26132-cov-8.463205_pt1 | contig 26132 bp, 14 predicted proteins | sample MGYA00581738_ERZ1740065 | MGnify/ENA primary metagenome ERZ1740065 (study PRJEB43018, sample SAMN04849749) | marine metagenome | isolation source: floating plastic debris | place: Pacific Ocean | collected 2008-09-01 | study: EMG produced TPA metagenomics assembly...
TAACCCAGTTGCTCAAGCACTTACAAGCTAAACGCTGCTTAGTTATTTTAGATAATCTCGAATCTGTGTTGAAAGATCGGGAGGGGGGCAAGTCTTTTGAACGGGTGGGCAACTATCGAGCCGGGTATGAAGGGTATGGACAACTATTGCGATGCTTGGGTGAGGCTACTCATCGGAGCTGTTTACTCCTGACCAGTCGAGAAAAACCCAGGGGATTAAGCTTTCGAGAAGGCGTTGATAGTGTTGTTCGTTCTTTAAAGCTGTCGGGTCTGCTCTGCTCTGCTGGTGAAAGAGTCCTCCAAGACAAAGGCATAAAAGCGACGAATACGGATATCCAGACTTTAATTGATCGGTACGCTGGAAATCCGCTTGCCCTAAAAATTGTTGCGTCTACCATTCAAGAACTTTTTGGCGGAAATCTTAATCAGTTTTGGCAGTATGGATCGGTCATTTTTGGGGATATTTCTGATTTGTTGGATCAACAGTTCCAACGACTATCTCCAGTGGAACAACAGATCATGTACTGGCTAGCCATTAACCGCGAGGAGGTGTCACTACCGGAGTTAAGCGCCGATTTTATGCCAAAGCCTTCTTCTAAGGTTTTACTGGAGGCTGTAGAATCGCTAAAGCAGCGATCTCTGATTGAAGTAATATCGTCAAAAGAACAGCAAGCTCAACAATTTACACAACAGTCGGTGGTAATGGAATACATTACCGAGAAATTTATTGAACAGGTGTGTGAGGAAATCCTTCAAGCTCAGCTCAACCTGTTTAATAGCCATGCCTTGATTAAGACACAAACAAAAGACTATTGTCGCAATAGTCAGATCCGACTGATTTTGCGACCGATTGCGGATCAGTTGTCAGGTACCCTGGGGCATCCCTTAGCAGTGGGGCATTGTCTAGAACAATTACTTATTAACCTGCGGACAGCCCCTTATCGTCAACCTGGATACGCTGGGGGCAATATTTTTAACCTTATGTGGCAGCTGCAGTTGGATATGAGCCACTATGACTTTTCTAACTTGTCTTTGTGGCAGACTTATTTACAAGGAGCAAATTTACAAGGGGTGAATTTTGCCCAGAGCGATCTGTCCAAATCGTCATTTTCTCAAGCTTTAGGTAGGTTTTTGTGTGCTGATTTTAGTCCTGATAGCACCCTATTAGCCACGGGTATCGATAACAGAATTTGTTTGTGGCAAACTGCTGAAGGTAAAGCACTCAAAACATTTCAAGGGCATTCAGGTTGGATTGTCTCGCTAGCCTTTTGTTCATCGAATGCCCTACCCAAGGGAATGATTCAGGGAACCGATCCATCGGGTCAACTACCGCTCATCCTGGCTAGTGCCAGCCGTGATCGAACAGTGCGTTTGTGGAATGTGACCACAGGGCAATGTCTCAAAACCTTACGGGGACATACGGACTGGGTGCAGGTGGTGGCATGTTCTCCGTGTGGAACGTATCTTGCCAGTGGTAGTTATGACCAAACAATTCGGATATGGGATATGCAGACTGGAGACTGTTTGCATATGCTAACTGACCATAATAGTCGTATTTTGTGGGTGAAATTTCTCACGGATAGAAAACGTTTCCTGAGTGCGGGGGAAGATAAAACGGTTCGTCTGTGGGATGTGGAAACGGGAGACTGTTGTCAGGTCCTGGAAATTGATGTGAATTGGCGATTTGCGATCGCAATTAGTCCCGATAACCAAACCCTAGCGACGGGTAGCCATAACAATTCCATTAAGCTATGGGATCTAACCACGGGAGAGTGCTTGCATACCATGGCTGACTACAGCAGCCTGGTGTGGTCCCTGGACTTTAGCCCCGATGGTCTACAACTGGCCACCGGTGATGATGATCAAACGATCAAATTTTGGGATGTGGCAACGGGACAATGTCTCAATACAATTCAGGAACACAGCCACCTCGTTTGGTCGGTGCAATTTAGTCCCAATGGCTACACCCTGACAAGCATGAGCGATGATCAAACCCTAAAGCTATGGAATGTTCGCACGGGTCAGTCCTTGCGCACGCTAAGTACCTACAGTAATGCTATTTTATCGGTGGCGATGAGCCCCAATGGCAATACATTAGCCAGTAGCAGTAAAGATCAGGTGATTTGTCTATGGAACTGGTCGACGGGGCACTGTACCCCCTTGCCCAAGCAGTCCAGTCTAGTAACCTGCGTCGCCTTTGATTCATCTGGGGAATGGCTCATTAGTGGCAGCGTAGAACAAACCGTCGTAGTGTGGGATGTGGCATCCGGGGAGTGCCTACGCACGTTCTGGGGCCATAGAGATTGGGTAGCCTCAGTGGCCATGAGTCCTGACCGGCAACTGATCGCCAGCGGTAGCGATGACCGAACGGTTAAACTTTGGGATGCCTTTAGCGGCGAGTGTTTACAGACCTTAGAAGGTCATCGTCATCGGGTAAAGTCGGTGGCCTTTCATCCGGATGGTCATGGGCTGGCCAGTGCGGGTCGCGACACTTGTATCAAGCTCTGGGATGTGACGACAGGGCAGTGTTTACAGACATTTGAGGGGCATACGGCATCTATTCTATCAGTGGTCTTCAGCCCGGATGGTCGTCTGATGGCAAGTGGCAGTAATGACCAAACAATTAAGCTTTGGAGTTTAGAAACAGGTACCTGTATTCACACCTTTGAGGGCCATCGTAAACAAGTAAATACGGTAGCGTTTGTGCCAACTGGTGACCGTATTGTGAGTGGCTGTGAAGATGGCTGTATTAACATTTGGGACGTTCAAACTAAAGAATGTGTAAATACGCTAGTAGGCCACACAAAAGCTGTCAGAGCTTTAGCAGTAGGACCTTGTGGTCAGCAGATGGCCAGCGGTGGTGAGGATGACACCATTAGACTTTGGAATATTCAAACTGGAGACTGTGTGCGGGTACTCCAGCCGGATCGTCCCTATGAAGGAATGAACATCGCCGGTGTGACTGGGTTAACATCAACCCAACGAAGCACACTAAAATTGCTGGGAGCTGTGGAGTATTAATGATGGGTGCATCCGATCAAAGCAATAATCAATCTAGTGATGAGGTGGTAAGAAAACCGGTTGTTCCGCCTGGTGATGGAGTCACTGAACAGGACGAGCTAGATGATAATCGCTCGCCAACCGATGAGGAAACAACGCGGGATTCGCCAGAGCAAACAAGTGATCAGCCTAGTGATGAGCCGCTAGTTCGAAAGCTGGTTGTTCCACCTGGTAACGATGAATCTGGACAGGACGACCCAGATGATACTCGCTCACCAACTGATGAAGAAACAACGCGGGGTGAGCCTATAGAGCCTTTGTCTGATGATGGGGATGATAAAGAAACGGTGCGAAAGCCAGTGGTGCCCGATTAATATCAAGATACGATGTGCTCAGCTAATGGATCAGTTAAACATTATTAGATAGCCCATTAGCTGAGTTAGTCTTTGTATCTACACAATACGCATGGTCCACTCTGAACCATCCCAACTGGTGTAATCCAGAACAGAGTCCTCATGGCCTGAAGGTGTCCCTCGACGGATGTGTTTGAAGACTTTACTCTGTGGGTTAATGGTAGCTGTCCATTCATCACCACCCCAGGTTTGGTAATCAATAATGATATCACTATGCCCAGAATTAGCGCCCTGAGCCTGATGGGAAAATTGCCCGTCTGAACCAATTTTCGCGGTCCAATTGCCGCCACCCCAAGTTTTATAATTCACTATTAGGTCATTATGGCTAGTGCTTGCATCACGCTTTGTATGCTGGATTGTGAGGAAATAAGGTGTAAAAGCCACTTCCTTAAAATCTGAGGGGTGTCTTTGTAAGGTTATGGTGGCTCGAATATTGCTTTTACTATGAGGTGCGGAAATGGCCTTGCAGTCAAATGAAATGGTTTGTTCTTCGGAAACATCCAGATAATCAAGGGTCGCCGAGGGTGTGCTTGGCTGCAGCCCTGTCTCTGCAAGCGGTTCTGGCTTAGAATTATCGCCTATGGGTATTTGCAAGGGTGCAATGTAACCCTCCTGCGAAGGAAGCTGTACAAATGTTTTGAGCGTATTGGGCGTAATAACCTGATCGTGTTGATAGCGTATATTTTGGTTGCTTAGTTCAGGGAGGTTCCAGACCAAGCTATCGAACACTGTCTGCAACGAATTTGCAGTTGGCTGTATTGTTTCTCTGGTAGCATTGTCGAGATTATTCTCAGAAGGAGCAATGACTTCTAAGCGGTTTAAGGTTACTGAATAAACTCTGGGTACTGATAACGGATTATCTAGGCGCTTTAGCTGCTTGAGATGTCGATCAATAGCTTGTTTGATGAAGTCTTTTTTCTGGGTAAGATCATCGTGACTGGTCCCATCTTTAAAGATGCTAGGCTCAAGTAAGTCATATAAAGGTTCTAAATTAACGGCAATGGCTGCAGCATTATCTTCGGTGACAGACCAATCTTTAAAATCACCGATACCGCCAATTGCTTGATAATTAACGCTCATTCCCTGAAAAATGTCTTCCATCTGCTGATTGTCCGGTTGGCTATCTAATTGGCTGAATGTCAATAAGCCAGAGGATAATTTCACAGAGTTTTTTGTCTGTTGCATAAGCTCATGGCTACTTATAATTTCCGGTTGTATAGCTTGCATCTTCGCGGCAAATTTGGCCTTGATATCGGCTCCTAACACTTTTGCATTAGCGTATGTGCTACTACTCATTGTTAAGTAGGCTGAACGATCACCGCCGTAAAATACCTTACTAGGATAGTGAGTGCCATAAACATTCACAATTTCTCTTTCAGCATCTTGAATACTGTTGACCTTGTTAACCGAGAGAATAAAATTAGGATCTAGAGAGGCTACTTTAGGATCGACACTCACGGTATACACCGATTTCTGTTCTCGGATGTATACCGCAACGTTTGTTGAGGCAGACTGCTCGTCTTTAAATTGGTTGTGGCCAAAGTCAATGTCTCCCGTGAGCTTAATGCCTTTAGGCAGGACTGTTGCTGATGTCCCCGGACCGATGTTCCAGTCCCTTGCAAAGGCTGAATAACCGTAGGTCATTTCAACGTCATTACTTCCCTGGCTCACAGCTGCTTTAACAACAGTCATCCCCATTTCCATCAGTTTTTCTTCGTCCTGATATTGGGAATCAACTGAGGCAGGGCTTAGCCCTTTAAAGATCGGTTTCTGGCTCAAACTGCTCACCACACAGCGTGGATTAAACTGAATCAGATCAATTCCATATAGATTAGCGTCAAAATTTATAACTGTAGTCATGTCAGGTTTTCTCTTATCGAAATTTACTCAAATGGATTGTTAAGGCGTTCTATCAGGTTCTTCAATCGGAGCTGGAGAAATTTGCATATAGCTCATTCCATCTCCAGCAGGAAACCATGAGGCCACATCGGTTTGGCGCTCAATGGTATATTTTTGCATGATAGTTTGTTCGTCTTTTATCTGTATTATTGACTCGTCAGGTATGGCATTGACGCTAGCTGAATTCACTAAACTCAAAAGATGATGTGCTGCCATTTGTTTAGCAGCTTCAATGCCTTTTTCTTTTGCTTCATCTGAGATTGGTCCAGTCTCAAGTTGCTGCGCGGATAATCGGTTTTCGCGAAGGGCTTTCTCAATTTGTGCCATGCAGTCTTCTAGGAAAATAGGGTTTTCAGGTTGGCTGTCTACCCCGTAAGACTCGCGATTTTTCGTACCAAATAAATTGCCTATCCAAGAGAAGTCACTCTCTCTTTTATCGTCACTTACTTGGGTTTGTGTCAACGCTTGTATATCTGCCGAAACATCTCCTTCAAGAGTTGTCACTACTGAGGATGAAACTCTAAGGGTACCGCTGTAGGTAACCAGCAAACGGTTTTCCAGTCCTTCAAAGGCAGACAGAGCTTGGGCGGCTTCAGTAGCAGTGAGTCGTACGTTTATGACTGTAGAATAGGGTGAAAAACCAGAAGAGTTAAAGGTTTCAATCGCTTTGGGTTCATTTTGTCCATCACCAATACTCAGCGTGACCTGCGGAGCTGAGACGGCAGCCATCTCAACAGAAATCAAATCAGCGTTCAAGTTTGGATGACGGTTTGCGACTTCTACTTTAAGACTTTTGAGCAGGCTGGGTGCTGTATCCCATCGGGTTTGTAGCTGAAGCATCGCTCCCTGTTGGCTAGTTAATAAGCTAATGGTTGGCTTGCCATTAGAACTCATTTCTGGGCTAGGCGCTCCAGGAATATAGGAAAACGTCCATGGGTCTAAACTGGCATCTTTGTAGCAATAGACCTGATCTAATTCAAACCCTAAATCTGTTGGTAGTTTAGTCATTTTTTAGTCCCTGTGATGAAATTAAACGTGAATCTTAAGTGGATTAAAAGGAGATAGATAGGCTGACCATTTTTCGGCTGGCTTAGTATCGGAGACCAAGGGCTTGCGTCGATAGCGGTAGCGATATTGAAAGGGTGATTGAGGTAACCAAGTCAGTCTTTGCATTGCTTGATTTGGTGTGAACGATAGCAGCTGAATATTTTTTGAAGTTTCCAGTAAGCCCTCGGGTAAAAACTCAAAAAGAACAGGTTTAGTATGACTTTCAAACATGCATTCCACATCAATGTTTTGAGGGCCAGCCTCACGAAATGAGTAGAGTCCCAGCTGCAATGCGTTAACTGACATAGGCTCTAAAACAAGGCTGCCTAAACCTTGATGAGACCGCGCTTCTATTGATAATGTTGCGTCATCTACATTTTGGGGGAGAATCCACGTTATTTGTGGCTGATCAAGGGTGAGGGTAAACGACTCTTCGAAATCTCTTTCATTGTCAGAATGGCTGATTACACCTCGAATATCTGCGATATTAAGTAAGCTTGGTGTTGCCTTGATCGGCAGAAACGTCATTGGAAAGTCGTCTGGGCTCAGATATAGCTGTGCTCCTTTCTGTGTTTTTGTTTCCCCTGTAAATTGCTGTATCCCACCGGAGCTGTGGACGACTACATAGGTAAAGTAGGTATATTCAGGCGTTTCCCTAGGGGAAAACCGGAGATCGACTGTAAGATTATCCTGGCTATCTTCTAACCTTACGGTATGGACTTGTGCCTGGGGGCGATAGGGCAATTTAGAGTTTACTCGGATGGTAACGCCCCAATCTAAAATGCCTTTGGGGTGTTTCGGTAGGTTTGCGACAACAGCTACTCGCTGAAAGTCAATCGGAATATTGGGTACGGTCGTGTGATGAATGACGGCATCTGTGCCTTGGGCTTGAATGATCTGTTGGGCTGCGTCAAAGCGCTTGAGGGGGAGCAACACTGGCCGAGGAGCCTGTAGCGGTTGAGACAAGTCCCACTCAAACTGCCCGCTGCCGATATGCTCAGGAGATATGAGAGTCATGCAGGGGCTGCTTTTGATAGTCGGGGCCGGGGTGAAAGTGCCAAAACGGACTCTGACACGATCTGTCATTGCCTCAGCAAAATCATCTTTATTTAGGGGAGACGATCCACCTATAATTTCGATGGGTAATGAGTCGAGATTATCTCGAAAATAATGTTTAATAGTTTGTCTAGCGATTTGTCCTTGTGGATGACCTAAGGCCGTTAGAGCTTCTAATAGTTCTGCAGGATTAAAGTAAACTTTGTACGGTAGGCGTGGAGATACTCCCATTAATTCTTGCTCAGCAGCTCCGCTTAAGGCCAGCAGCTCGCCTTGTTGCAAAACTTCTTGTAGTAGGGCACTTTCTTGGTCAGACAGTTTGAGCATACAGCGGGCGTTGCCAAGGCCATTCCAGGCTAAGGTGGTCGGGGCTAAAAGTGGCTCTGGTAGCTGAGAAAGGCTGCCCATGAGTTGAAAGCGCAGAAAGCCAGAGGATGAGAACTGGGCTTGGCGCAGTGTGTTGCCAAGATGGTGGGTACTCACATACTTTAGGGCTGTTGTCGTCTGATAGCGAGGTGAAACGCTAAAGTTCAATAGACCATAGGGGACCGGGGGTTGATTGGGGTGTGGTCCTCGCACAAGCTCTAAGGCAAAGTCAGGCTTGCCGTTGTCATCTGTGGCAAGCTCCAGGCAGTCTGGCAGCAGAATAGGGCCACCAGCACCTTCATAGGGATAGAAGAGGGTGCCTCCATCTATTTGAAGCGGTTTTTGAAAGTCGGGGAGTCCTTGTAATGACATGACTACTCCTTCCTGGTGGGTATCTCTGGATAAACAATTTCCATAGTGGTTTCGTGCCAGTCTGAGATGTTGCACTCTCCACTTGCTCGAACAATTTTGACTTTGTAGCGATACTTACCTTTATCTTCTCGATGTAGAATAAAATCACTCAGGGGTAAGTTTATCTGGGCCTGGGCGATGAGTTGATTGGCCGTGACCTCAACGGTGTCACTTTGTTCAAAGTCAACTAAGATAGTCTGAATTTGATCCTGTGGATGATCGGAAGGTGCCTCAAATGTTTTCTTTGAGGTTCTAACCTCAATGGTTTTAGAATAGGTAGTTGAGACATTGGCATCTAGCATGGTTGAAAAAAGCGTTTCTTGATCGCCCTTTAACCGTCCCTTGAAGGGGATGCGTTCTAGTTGATTGGCAATTGCTTCAACCTCAACTTGTCCGGTAAAGAGTGTTTTATGAACTTGCTGGCTAAAGAGAGCATCCCAGAGACTTTGAAAGTCTTTTATGGATAAGAGTAATGTGCCAAAGATGCCATCTTGCAGACTGACTTTGGTGTTTGAGTGGAGACTGGGTTTAGAGGTTTGGTTATCGTTAGGGATGGCCTCAGGAATGGCCAGATTAAAGCGGCTGATTTCTTTTTGTAGGGGTATAAATTCTGGACTGGTAACATCAGGGGGCAAGGTGATGGACCCACGGTCCATAAGCTGCTGGGCTGCTGAGGTCAGTCGATCGGGGTTGACTACGGGTACTGCATGGTATTGCAGTTTTACTAGCATTGTTTCTGGGTTTGATGAGCCATCGGGTGATTTAAAGTGAAATGATAGGGAGGGAGCTTGGGAATCACCTTGTTTACCAATTTCAAAGGATTCTGGTAAGTAATAAAAAATATGGCGGTGGATTTCGTCTTGATAGTAGCGATAGTATTTGCCTTGCCATTGAATTTGTTTGCGGATCAGGCCACTGGAGTTATTGTTTTGTAGCAGATTCCGAAAGATATAGCTATATAGTTTTTCTGGAAAGAAGAAGGTATCGTCTAGAACGTCATCAAATGTTTGAGTGATTGCTTGATAGGGGGAGTAGTCAAGCAAGGGGATTTCAGTCAAGGCGTCTACCATTAAGGCTTGAACGGTTTTGAGGAAGCCTTCGTCTGGGTAGACAGTGGGCTTGGGGAGAGTTGGTTGTGCTGGCTGAGGTGTTTCTTCTGTCGGTATAGGAATGGCGACTGTGATCTGTCGATGGACGCTGAGAGCTGTTGCCATCTCTCGTTGGGTCATTGCTTGATAGACACTATCTCTTTCTTCTAGGGTATGGAGTTGTAATACGGCCTTTAGGCGTTGTCCATTTGATTGCTGGCTGACTTCTTGGAAGTTTAGTTGATGTTGTTTTCCTTGGTGTTGATAGGTGAGTTGTATTTGGGCCTGATGAGGAATAATGCGAACATTGTGACTGTCTAATTCAATCGTTGGTGCTGAATAGGCTTCTAGATAGATGGTTAGTGGCCAGATTAGGCCTGTTGAGGATAGGGCAATTCGGTACTGTTGCTGACCGGAGACGAGTTCTGTTGCTATACGATAGCGGGGGAGATAGAGTTTTTGGTTTGTATTTTTTGGGTCTGAAAATAGGATCTCGTCTGTTATTTTTGGGTTGAGAGAGATGGGAAGGGTGAGTTGGTAGCGGAAGAGGATTTGTGTGGAGAGGGCGGAGCTCTCCGGTGAGAAAGCTATTGATGTTGGGTTGCGAGATGTGGCTCTTGGCATAGGATTAGGCTCCCAGCAATACAATAATTTATAAATACTAAAATGTCTGCAGCGTTTGTTTAGTTTTTACCTGTGTTCAGGCTACCTACATTCCACTTTAAGAATGACAGGAAGATGATCACTGAGAAGAATATAGTATGGCTCACATTGTTTAACGCTAATAGCGTTTGGTCGACTCGCTAAATAACCTATACGATCAAGCCATCCTAAATTATACTTCTTCCTATCTTTATCATATATCTTAGTTGGGCTTCCATTCTCTCTAAAGTAGCAATACTCAAGAAGAGACTCGATCGACTTCCAGCTTTCTGCTTTGCTCTGAGAACCTTGATCGAGCTTCTGATATGTATTGGGTATTGTGCTATTAGAAGAACGATCAAAAGTGAATGTCCAGTCAGTATTAGTGATAAGCTTAAGTACCTCCCCTAAACGAGAAAAACAAGCACGCCCTATATCATTGCCATAATCAAGCTTATAACTTGGGAAGGCTACATCATTCCCATTAGGTTGCATAGGTATAGGAAATATAAACTTAAAATCTTTACTAAGAGGTGATTCTTCCAGAGAGTCCATTTTCTTTAAAAGCCCCAAGCGATAAGTCGGATTCGCTATTATAGAAGCCATGTCGATAGCAGAAATAGATTTATGCATGGGAAACTCGCCAATGGTTGTTGTAGAATTATCGACTACAGTTGTGGACGATGTTATTTGACCATTTTTACCAAGGCGATAGTTCAGATCTCCCATAAAAAAGACAGCATCAAAAGCTTTGTTTAGTTGAGAAGACAATTTTGCTGTATTATCTGCTGGATTATCGATTCCAGCGGCTTCTGTTACGCCTTTCAATAATTTTTTAATCTGTCTGTTTCTATCTGTTTCATTATCTGCATCCAAGTGAGCCCCTATAAAAGCAAAGTGTCTGATGTTGTTCTGTTTTCTCACACCAAAATTTTTTATTACATCTGGATCGTTGGTATCCACTTCAATTGTAAAATAGATTCCTCCTTTAGTTTGAATGAAAGAGGGCTTTGAAAGCTTGCTATCTTTAAAACGACCTTGATTAAGGTTGGATATCTTAAATTGCCTTGTAGCAGAAAGACTCTTTCCAGGATTAGAGCCTACAATTCGGGTTCCCTGGATACCAATGGATAGATTTGCATTGTTCTGCTGGTTACTTGATTGCCTCAATAAGACACCCATGTAAGTGAAACAATGACCTTTTGTTTTACCTTTAAAGTATTCTTCACCTAAGACTTTGTATTGTCCTATTGTCGGGTTATTTATATTTAACTTATTAATGTAGGTTTCTACCCTTTTAGCAATGAAACCATCATTTCCCGCGGGATTTGCTTCCTGCATCGCAATTACTATCAAGTCTGGTGGAGATTGATCACCTAATACTACCCTCTTCCTTAAATCCTCAAAGAGGAAGCTGTTTTGAAGTGTTTGATTGGAAGGAGCCATGAGTTCACAGTTCCATGTAACCATCCAAATATTGATCGCCATGATTTTATTTCCTCTTTAAGGAAGACAACAGTTTCTATTTATTGATATCGTGCTCTGCTTGCAACTTCTCTAGGGTCGCACTATCAATTTCGCCAGTGGTTGCTAAATCAAAATCTGTCTGAAATTCTTTCAGCGCAGCCTTTGTCTTTAGACCAATCTTTCCATCTTCTCCAATACAGTCATACCCTAGATTATTCAAACGATCTTGAACGCCTTCAATCGTATCAATCGGGTCTAAAGCACCCGTTTTCACTGTATAGATAGTTGGAGAATTAGCTTCTCCTTCAAACCAAATTCTAAGTTCAAACTCAGATGAGACAAGAACTTCAGCGCTGACTATGCCATCATTGGATGTGCGCCTTTCCTTATCTCCATACACTTGACCATTAATCAAAATTTCAAATTTCTTACCCACATAAGGATTACCGTCTTCATCTTCCATCACTAAATGAACCAATGACTTAAGAGTCTTGACAACAAACCTGTTTGTTGTGCCTACATTACATAGAAAGCCCTTATGGGGATTTTTTTTAGGAATCCAAACCTGATCTCCTGTACGGGTTACATAAGGGTCAGGATTATTTTGTCGAAAGTCTTCATTCTTAGGGTGATTAAAGACTGTCTGCCAGCTTCTAAATCCTGCTTGCTTTGCAATTAGCAGAATATTTTCACTATCGACGACAGTATGCCATTGGTTTTGCTTAATTGAATTAGTCATGATAGTTCTTCTCTTTAAAAGAGATTACTCTATGAAAGTACAGTTAAGTTTTCTCAGACTGTCAGCCAGTCATTTTTGTCAATTTTTGGGAAAGAGACTATACAACTTCCTTCCTCCACACCTACAAGTTGAACCTGTCCTTTCCCCTGGTTATTAACCCGCCCTTCTCTCACACTCCCATCAGGCAACTCAGCCCGATACATCTCATCAGCTACTGGTACTCCATCCTCATCCACTACCTCAAAAAACACCCAACTAATAGGCTCTGGCGCAATATTCTCCCCATTCATCGCCAGCCAATCCCCACCATCAATATCAGGGAAAGAAATTGTGCAAGGCCCCGTCGCCACAATCTCATCTAGCAACAACTGCCCTGTTGCATCCAGCTGCCCCTCATGTACCGTGCCATCAGCTAACTCGACCCGATAACGCTCCTGTGCAAGCGGCTGTCCATCCTCATCCACCACCTCAAAAGCAACCCAGCTAGTAAATTGTTCTGGCTCCCAAGGCTCCGGTGGTGCCGCCTGCACCGCCACCGGTACCCAATCAACCAACCGCTCGGCAATTGCAGACCACAGCGACTCATTCCCCAAAATACTCAGGTGAGTCGCCGATTCCTCTAGTTGATACAGTGCCTCCCGTGCGATCGTCCCTTGCAAACTCACCAACGGCACAACACTATCACCCTCAGCCCGATGCCATTTACTCAGCTGCCCATCGGAAATAGCTTCTCGCGATCGCCCCCTGGTACTAACATGGTTAATCGTGCTCTCTGGCCCTGCCAAGGCATACATCGCCAAATAACAGTTCTCATCTAATCGACTCGGCGTCATCTCACAATCACGATAAAACTGATCCGCAGCCGCAGCCAACATGTGATTCCATTGATCCGTATTTATCGTGGTGTGAGTATATTGGCCAAGACGCTCAATAAGCGTGCTAGCATCCACATCCTCACGGCTTAGCCGTTCTAAACCATCCGTTGATGTAGGCATGGTTGCCACCGGATGGGGAAACTGATGAGAAGGCGCTAAACAGTACAACATTGGCAAATTTGGAGCCAGTGTCAGGAAGCTTTCACGATCCAGCCCAAATGCCGCCTCATCTCCAAGGCTCAGCACCCCAGACAAGTACCCCTCATAGGCCGTTAGCGTCCCAAAGAAAGGCGTTGAAACCCCAAATGCTCGATCAACAACATCCTCTACCCCAGGTCGCCGGATAGCGCCATTAACAATTAAGCCACCAATACCATGACCAATCAACGCCACCTTGTCAGCCAAAAATGGACTATTTTGCTTTAAGTAATGCAGTAAGGTGGCAATCGACGGTGGTGTTGCTGGATGTCGTCCCCTCCCCTCAAACTCTGGATCAGCGCGCAACCCATCCTTTTGTTGACCAGCCTCAAGCACGGCTTCATCATCTAACAGCTGATCAATCACCGTCTTCACTGGCAATCGCCAATCATACGGGTAGCCCTGCAATCGATAATAAGGAACCGTCTCAGACTTACGCCCTCGCTTATATTTAAGCCTTGGCAACCCCTCCTGTAACTGCCGCTCACAGGCTTGTGGATCCATGGAGCCATCAGGCCAGTTGAAAGCAATTTTGCTAGCCTGATTGATCGGAACTCCACGGTGGTTACATTGCAGCTCTTCTAGCTGATCAGCCTGAGGCTGAGGCCAACACTGTTGACCATCAATCCATAGACTCGACCCCATCATTTCTGGCAGTAGCAACACCGCTTTCTGCACCAGCACATGCAAGGGTTCTTCTGTTCTCTCAGTACCCCGAATCGGTGAACCGTTGCCCCGAATTGCCTTGAAATCTACTTCCAACTGAAATAGATTTTGATTGATACTGGCTTTGCTCTTTTCCATTAAGGCATCAATCGATAAAGTGCCTTCAAATCCTCGTGTATTCGGTTGAAATAAGAAATCATCATCTTTGAGGGTAAATCGGGCTGCACCCCCTCCCCACTCATCACGAACGGTGAGTGTAACCTTCCAATCTTGAAAGGCGGTAGTATCGCGTCCCATCATCACCTGAAAGCCAATTATTTGGTCTCCACCCAGATATTTGACCGGTACGACGGTTTGACGATCAATTTGATAGAGTCCCTCTTCCCTATCGTTAATCCGGTTAAACACATCCTTATCTTGACCCGGCATCAATTTAGGAACCCAGTAGGCATCATCTGACATGACATCCTCCAAAATAGATATACAACAACAATTCAATTGAGTGATTAACTCTGTTTCAGATGACACTTAGTCCAGGAGGTCAGCTAGGGCGTCATCGAGACTAATGTCTGTTGCTGTATCCGTCTCCCAACGTATCCGCTCAGATTTGTTATTAGTTAGATAGTACTTAGCTTTCCAGCGATATTCCGTGTGGGTCGCATCAGCCAGCTTGACCTGCCAACCAAAGCTGTCCTGATCCTCATCGAGCGTAATTGTTTCGCGCTCGTCAATATCATTATCTTCATCTTCGTATCGCAGCCAAACTTTGACTTTCTTAACTTCTTCCCAGTCAATATCTTCAGCAGATATTTCGACTTTCAACTGCTTGGCTTTGGGTTGATACTTATCAAGAAGCAGAATCTTATCTGTTTCAGTCTTCCAAGTGTCAGGCTGAGCCGGATAATTTACCTTGCCCCCATCTCCCAGCGATGAATCTCTCATATAGAAGATGGCTTGCCAGTCATACCGAGTTAAACTTTTATCTGCAATCTCAATGGTCCATTCAAAAGGCTGATCATACTTCCTAAATGTTTGACTAACGACTTCTTGAATATCGTTTTGTTGATCTTGATAAAGTAGCTCTACAGAAACTAACCGAACAGCATCCCAATCAATCTCTTCCGGCATTACTTCAATCGTTAGCTTGCTAGTACTCTCAGACTTTAGTAATATCTGCTCATATTTTGCCTTTGGAAAAGGCTTTTTATAGATTTTGTTATCTACCCGTACAAATGTCAGGGTATATTCAAACTCATCAACCGCGGTATCCATAAGAGGGATTTGGAGATCAACATCTTTTTTTGATTCCGCTGTCACTTCTATCGTTTTCTTCCAAGCAAAGTTATTGCCAGGGTCAGTGTATTTAATATCGACATATACACGTTTATCTATCGCAGGATCTAGCAAGGGAGTTAACCTCACAGAGAGTTCTCCTTGCGTCAAGTCAGGAACCGTAATTCCAGCTACATACGTGTTTCTTTTCTCGGTTGTTTTGCTAGAGCCATCTGCCAAAAAGTACTCTAAATGGTATGTGTACTCAGCATTGGCAGCAGGATCATTCAGGCGAAGCTTCCAATGTTGTTCAGTTTCGCTGTCAGGCGTAAACCGTAAAATTATATCCTTGCTCCAGTCGCTAGTTGGGCTTTGATAGCTCAAATGTAATTGAACTTCTTGGATGTTACCCCACTCAAAATTACGCTCAAGACTGGCATTAATATCTAAAAATCCAATATGTTTGTGGGGAATCAGGACCTGCGTTCTATCCTCGGTTTCCTGCCAGGGAACCTCGTAGGTCATTAATTCACCATCCCAACCTGAATCTGGTAAAAAGTTATACTGAAGCTGGCAGCTGTAATTTAGATCTAGATTTTTGTTGATTGGGAATGAGATAGATTTGGCAGTTTTATCACTCTTATCAAAAACGAGGCTTTCAACTTGTCGTTCAGGATATTTTGCCGCGAAGTGCACCGACTGAAGACCATATTTTTCATAGGCAACTCGCGGTGCTTCAGCTGAAATATTAAGCGTTTCAAAGAATAGATCATTAACATCAGCTGTAATAAGACCTGTCCCTTTGTCTATTTCACCCAAAAGTCGACTAAAGAATCCTTGGGGATAATAGGTTCTTAAGGTGGTTTGAGAGCCATTAAATCGGTATGAAAGCTTTTTAAGCTCCCTCTGATCAACATACCTAAGTTTTAACGTAATCTGAGGGATAAATGGTTTACTGATAGCTTTTGCAGCATCAGCAATATCTTTCGCATCTTCTCCAACTCCGTCTTCTTGGGAATCTTTTTCTTCTGAATCTTTCTCTACCTCTTTTGACCCATTGGTTGATTCAGATGTTTGTTCCTCAGTCGGCTTATCGATGACAAAATCTTCTTTATCATCTTCATCTGTAACTTTAGGCAAAGCGAGGGTTGGCTCAAACCACTCCTTAAGGAGCACATCCATGAACAAGCGCAAAGCCTCGTCTCTCTGACGTTTGACATCTTCATTATCGACAAAGGTTATCACCTCCATCTTGATGGCCCCAGTCTGTACTAGCCGTTGAAACCCTGCTTCAAGTGAGGTATCAATTCTAGACGATGTTTTTGGCACAGGCCCTTCATAACCAACTGTGGCCTGAAATTCTTTATAAATTCGTGATAAGTCCGCATTAAGCCTAACATCTAAAGACGGGTTCATTGCCGTAAATTCAAGTTCGTAATATACCCCAATAGGCTGTCCCCCTTGGTCAAAAGATTGTTCGAAAATAGCAGTTTCAGTTTCGTTTAGAGATAAACTGAAAATAGCTGAGTTTTCACCGTACAGTGTAGGTGATGAAGCACCTAAAATATTCTCGCTATCGACGTCTAGAGCTACGCATTTGACACTTCCCTTATTAAAGGGGACAGACGAAAGCTGAATATTCTCAATGCCTTTTTCTCTTTCTATTTCCTCTCGAATTTCTTTCTGTACGTTTTCTGATAAACCTACATTGACTTCAAATGTGACAAATCCGCCTCCCTGTGCACCTTGTTCCTTAGCATTTTTATTATATTTAATTAGCGTAAATTGAGATTTGTTATCTCTTTCTGCTAAGCGCACCGGACCGGACAAATACCACCATTGCTTGGGATTCTCATGATCCGGAAAGAGTTGGAGTCCTTCGATTACTTTGCTTTGCAGTTGTTCTTTTCCAAGTAGCAACATAGTAACTTTCCTCTTGAGTAAAATTAATACCTGTCTTTGAAAATTATTTGGCAATCGAGAATGGAAATGGACTAGCACTCTAGGTTGAATACATTTTTATTTATTGCGCTTCAGTGCCCATAAAATCTTTGAGGCGAATCAGAGATTGGCTAGTCTCTGCCCATGATTTATAGGTTGGGCCAGGGTAATAGACCTTTCTCCGCCTGCCAATGGCACGTTTCTTCATATCAAAACTGACTTTCCATTGGTAGATTTTTAAGGTTGGATCTTGACATTTCACTTGCCAGACTACTGATGGATCATCACCTTCACGAAAGAGAAACTTCTCTTTTGATTTAATATCGGACTCTTTATCTTCGTACAACAATTGAACTTTGGCTGATTTGACCTGCTGCCAATCGATATCTTGAGTAGAAATCTCCACCTGTAATAAGTTTTTTTCAGCCGATTGAGGTGGTGAGTTAAAGCTATCTATTGACCTGGGTATTAAATTCAACACATTCGTTGTTTCATTTTGCCAATCTGTTATTCCTTGAAAACCATCTTTGAATCGATATGTAAGTTGGTAACGATAAACAAGGTGCTGTTCATCTGTATAAGGAAATTTAAAGTAGGCATAATCATCTGAAGAATCAAACTTATACGTCTTGATTGTTTCTTTAGTTGTTTCTGAACTTTTGCTTACATCTTTATGACGTATTTCAATCTCGATTTCGGAAATTTTTGAGTTTTCAAAATCTATAGCCTTGGCGCTGAGCAAAACAAGCTGTTGACCGGTCATCTCGTTATGCAAGAAAAGCCGCTTATCGAGTGTTGCCGACATTGGAATTTTGTGAATAGCACCACTCTGTTTTTTCATAAAAATGACCGAGTATGAAATCAGCTGTTGTTTTGGATTGCGGAGATTTGCGATAAAGACTTTATCCGTATGGTCAATTTCACTAAAGTGAAAGCTCTGCTTCTTGGGCATCTGATTAGTAAGAGCCTGATAAGCAAGGTCTACATAGACATCACTAACATCTTCCCAAGACATTAACGACGTAATTGTAAGCGTACGCTGCAAGGGAAATGGATCTTTAATAATGATTTGTTCTGTTCCTTCTCGCCAAGGCTGATGAACATCTGTGTTTGCACCCGCTGCATTATAAGTCACCTGATATTGAAAAGTCTGGTGTGTGCGATCTTGCACAAACATGTTCCAGATCTGTGCGTAATTATCAGGGGTTAAGAAAAAAGTGGGGTTTAATCGAATATTATGGTTGTCATCTAGATAACGAGCTTTTACTCGTATAGATTTATAGCGATCCCAAGGAAACGTCCTCAGCGTCAGTATCGAAATTGGGATAATTGAATATAATTCCCGAGGAGATATCTCTACAAAGTCAAACGGTGTTGTTGTTATCGCAGATTCTAGGGTCAGTGGACGTTCTGCAGAGTCAACTGATTGAAAAGCTACTCGATACTGCACGGAAACATCCCGATAGATATCTCCGTTTTCGTCTAAAATGCTATACCAAGGTTCAATAGTTTGCCTATCCTCTGAAGAAGTTAGCAAAACAGCTTGGCTTTGCCCTCCATAACGGAGCTTGACACTAATAGACTGAATGCCATCTTCTTCAAAATTTGCGCGGGAGATTACCTGTAGCTTGCGCTTACGGTAAAAGGGCAGATCTAAATCGATTAGCTGAATAAAAGAGTGGTGTCTATCCTGAGTAGCTTCAAGTAATTTCTCAAGATTTGCTTGGGGGTAGAGACTCCGTCTTACAGTAGTTTGTTCGTTAACAGTAAGGTTAAGAAATTTTTGATCGATTCGAGTAATATCAACTTTTCGATAGCTAAAACCTAAGGAAGAGTTGCTCTCCTTTAAAGTTGGCTGAGCCAGATTAAGCCTGGGCTCAAAGAAGGTATTGAGCACCATATTTTGGACATCTTTAATCATGCGATTTCGGTCATCAAGCTGTGATTGGCTCAGTTCCTCTACAGGGATAAAGGTGTCTAATTCAATTTGGATCAATCGATTTTCGATCAGTTCATCAACAACTCGCTCAATGTCTACTGCAAAGAAGATTAAGCCAATATTAAATCTCTCCTCTATATGGCGCTGTACTCGGTCCCATTGGGCTCGAATATTGAAGGTATAGGCTGGACGTAGCGCCATGTAGTCAAGCGTATAAATAACGCCTATGGGAGATGCCTGGCCTGTGAGCAATGCCTGTTCTAGTAAGGATGTATCCCGAGCTGTTAGCCAAACTGAAAAGATAGCTTGATTATCTCCATAGAGCGCTGGGCGATGTAAGCCATACTCCTTATCTAGGATAGCTAGTTTGACGCTACCTTCTAGTAAAGGGGCTGGAGATAAGGTCGGATACCTACTGAGCGTTAACTGCTGTTGAAGCTGCTCTTGGATTACATCTAGTTCACTAAGTTCTACCCGGAGATCAACTGTGAATGTTAGCAGCCCTCCTGATTCTTCTTTTCCTTTGTACTTAATCAGCTGTAGCTGAGGTTTTTGCTCTTTCCAAGTTAGCCGTGGTCTTAGAGATATGTAATAGAAAGAAAGTGGATCTGCATGGTCAGGAAAAACCACTACATTGTTTATTGTTTGAGAGTTTAAAAAAAGAACCATAGGATCCTAACCTCATGGGTGAACGATCCCAGATACTGTTATTAGTATCTAGCAAAAGATTGGAGGTTTATGTTCTAAGCGCACAAGAATATATGCCACTATCTCTCAGGAATGGATTGCATGTAATCCATTCCTGAGAGATAAGATAACCTAGTCGTCAAAGTTGCCGCCGTAGCTAGTTGGAATATAGTCGTTAAGGTGAAGCTCGTTACTTTCAAGTTCTATCATTTCACCCTTTTCTGGATAGTAAACCCTTTCACCATCCTCCATTCTAAATTCTGCCAGCCATTGAGCTGAAATCCCATCTATTTGAGGTGCTAAGAATATTGGATTAGGTTCATCTTCATCGTCCTCATTAAACCTGAAGGTTTCCTTTTCTTTCCCATACGTTACTTTTAGCTTAACCTGTTTAACCTCATCCCAATCGATAGAATCTTGGACAACTTTAACTAAGAGCATATTCTTTTTCTGGGCTAGATCTAAATCGTCCGGAATAATATCCTGAAGAATAAGCTCTCCCTCAGTGATAGCCCAATCGTTTTTAGTAGGTCCGGGAAGATAAATCTTACCTTTCTCACCAAGTGCTTTCTCATTATGAGACAGCAAAACCTGATACTTGTATTCCTTATGCTGACTATCCTTTAAATCAACAGACCAGTCTTCCTCATCTTCGTCTTTGAAGGTGAAATTTGTTTTCTCAGAAACAGAATTTTCAGAATCCACGTACCATAGAGATACCTTTGCAGACTTGAGCCGGTTCTCAAAGTCCACTTCTTCAGCATTGATAGTTACTTCTAAGACACCTTCTTTTTCAACACCGACACGAACTATTGAACCCTCAACCTTAGGATTAGCAATTTCTCGGGTTGAACCATTTGTGAATTGTATAAATCCTGTATAGCTCATGTGTCCAACGCCACCCGCTGCAAGAGGTACTGCCCACGATTCACTTCGGTGACTATCGCTGAATGTAACAGTCTTCGTGGCACTATAGCCAATCTCTGGGAGTGTATAAGTCAGTGTTGCGATGATAGCTTCAGTTTTTCTATCTAACCCCATACCTAGTAAGGTGTAGTTCTGGGTGCCAGCAAACGGATCGTCTATGTAAATAGTAGAATTAGAACTTTTTGCCCACTCAACAGGGCTACCATCTTTATCATTGCCCGGTGCATAAAAAAGCTCCTGACCATCTTTCATGAAGAATTTTGTACGATACAAAATTGGTTGATTGCGGGTCTTAAAAATTGGTTTTATGAAAGGCTCTGCTGTCATTATATCTGGCGTTAGAATTCGCTGATCTTCTATACCAGCATCAGGATAACGAAAGATGACTTGGGCTCGTTCAACTAGATCCCAATCAATATCACCTTGTTTGATATTGACTTGCAGAATCCCTGCATTACCAACATTGATCGTAACAATGTCACTGCCTTCCCTTGTTTCAGGATTACTTTCAAAGGTTTTCGACTCGTTTTCATAATTAACGACGTAGGAATATTCAAACTCGTCCAGGCCATCTTTATACCAAACAGCTTCCTGAATTTCTCCTCTATTTTGTTCATTGAAAACGAAAGGAGATGGTGTGTCTGAGCCATGTCTGAGTTTGACATTGATGCCAAAAATTCCAAGTTTCTCAAACTGAGCGTTCACCTGAACTCTAGCTACAAGCTTTTTAAAGAATTCAGCATTGAGATCTACCTCAGGGAAGTATTCGTCTTTATTCTCTTCACCAACCAATACCTTAATCGAAGAGAGTTGATCTTGAGGTCTAATAGTAAACTCAACAGGTCGCAACAGCTTTAGAACTCGTTTTTCATCGTAAGTATCTTTGACCAATTCACTCACGTTATCAGGATTTTGAGCAAATCGCTGTCCCAGATCAGTCCCGATATCAGTACCTCCGATTTGATTGCTGACAATACCTTCTAGCTGCTGTACGCCCCATTCCCGTAATTCTTTCTCTAGCTTGTCAGCTTGTTCATCTGACAACCCTTCTTTTGCTAGAAAATCAACATTGACTTCGGCTAATTTATTCGTCAAATAGGTTTCTCTGAGCTCTTCTGAGGTAGGCCTTCTTGTACAGGGTTCTCTACGAATAGTTCTGGCGTAAGCCTTAGTTTTACTAGAATTATACGTCACAGTGACTGTTACAGGCGGTAGAAGGGAGTCAGCCGTAAATGTATACGTCACACCTGCAATACTGCCACCTTCACCACCCCAAAGTGCTTCCTTAAAAAAGGCAGCACCCTTAGCCGTTAAGCTAATTGCAAAAACTGTCTCATTATCACCCATCATAGAGGGCATGGCCGGGCTCACTTTTTTTTCAAAGAAGCTTTCAGGTCCATTGGCAATCGTTAGTGCAGCTTGTCCAGAAGTAAAGGGGACCGCTGCTAGTTCTACTTGGGCATCTTCGGGCAAGAGAACAAACTGTTTATATCCTTTAGCTTCTTCATATCCGGCTTGGAATAGTTCAAGTTGTTGTTGAGAATATCCAAACGTTTCCCCTACCTTTTTCCAGCCATCAGGTGTATTCCCATACTGCTTAATTAGCTCAAAGGTCTTATTAGCCCGGCGCTCAAGCTTACTATTGACCTCAGTCATCAATTTTTGTTTGACTTTATCGTACCGAGGACTACCCTTGCTAGGAAACGGTAACTTAACTGTAAAAACCGTAAATCCTCCTTCATCTTCACTCTTTTGAGCATCCCCCCTGAAGGTGTACATTACGAATTTTGGCTTGCCTGTTGTTGAATCTATCGCATATTCAGGGGTCTGTGGCACCACGTAAAACTTATTCTTGTTTTCATGATCGCCATAACATGTGTATTTATAAGTCTTACCATTTTCTGATACTTCTACTGGTTGTTCAATGTGACGGGTCAAAACCATGAGATTTCCCTCTAATGCAAAAATAACTTAAAGTTCCAGATCCTTTACAAACAGAAGACTTTTAGAGTTGTCTGTTTGTACATTTCACTCAAAAGTAAATAGCCTATTCTTTAAACGCCCTCAGCAGTGCAACTGTGAAATTTGTTGATTAGTTCAAATCTTTATAGCTAATGCTTTAGCGATCGCACCGAGCCCATCAAGTGAGTACTAGTTTCACCTGATGGAATTATTCGACTAAAGCATTTTTCACGCAAGGGATGTAGCTATTCAAAAGAGAACGCTGACAAACCTGAAATCATGCTCTTTGTGAGTTGGATGAATAACACTCTCAGATTTCTACCAAAGCTTAACCTTAGGACCTCTTGGATATGTCCACCTTGCGGGTGAGCCTGGGCGCATATCTAAGTGAACAAAACCATTGCCAACAGCAAGTCCACCTTTTAGATGATACTCCTTGAGTTTGTAAAAAGTATCCACAACATCCATCCCCTGCACATAAAAATCGATGGCATCACCATACATATGTCGTGAGTCTGATGCACCTTTAACACTGCGATTAGAGACAGGATCTCGATAGGCTGAGGTTACAATAATCGGTTTATCGCCCAGGTAGGCACGCACTTTATCCATATACTTACATAGTTTGACAATACGCTGGGTAATAATCTCGCTGACCGGGATGCGGGTGCCACCTTTAGTCATTTCTGACCAGGTAAAATTAGAAGCAGTGTAGACAGGCTCATAAATCCCTACAGGACGACTAATGCCGGGTAGCGAGATTTTAGGCCCTGAATCAGTTTTGTTTTTTGGCTTGGGAGCAGGTTCGTCTTGTGGATCGTTATCAGGCTCACTCCCTTCAATTTTGGCATGGAGACTGTCAACAAACCATCGAATCGCTCGGTTTCCTTCTAAAGGATGCTCAAGTTGAAAAAAGATATGATTACTAATATCGCTATCAGAGTGTCCTTCATAAGGAACATGATTAACAATCTTTAACTCACGACCTGCTTTAACCCTAGCTAACTGCTCGGGCAAGCTTCTTCCCTTGAGACGATCAACTTGAATAGGCAAGGCTTTGAGAAAAGTATCGGCAGTCGTAATTAGTTTCATTTAGACCTCCTTTGAGAATAGTGGTGGGGGTGATGGTTGATTGCTATGTAAAAGACGTTGCTAGGGAAGCAGATGTGATTTTTTTATGCAAATCATGCTACTTCTGGAGCTGGAGCCAGCTCATTTGCCTTAGCTAGATAAGCAAGACCCAGATTATGCTCATCAAATTGTTCAATTAAAGCCCGACCGGCTGTGTTCCAGAGGCTCCAAGACAGAGGAAATGCTGCTAACATCTCTTTCAAGATCGGACGTAGGATTGCTAGCCGACCTGCTGCAGGTAAAATCTCACAGAGGGTGCGATAGATTTCGCGATCGCACCTCCCAAACTCATAACACCGCATAATCGCATCAGCTGCCTCCTGCACTTCCCCTAAGCGAAATAGCACCTGAGCACAGAAATACCAACCATAGGGATGATTAGGATTATGCTCAATAAATCGCTGCATTACGGTCTTACCCTCGGGTTTCTCCGTTCGCAATATGTGATAGCAGGCCAACACATGATGAGCCTCAGCAGACTGGGGTGCTAATCTTAGGGCAGTACGAATCATCCTTAGGGTAGTTTCACCATCTTTGCCCGAGACCAGCTGTTGTTGGCAGCGTCGGCTAGCCAAGCGTAATAAAACACGAAAATCATCAGGGGCCTGTTCATACGCCAGTTCTAACCGCTGCTGTGCCGGTTCAACTTGGCCTAGCTGCATCAGCGCATCAGCACTATAAAGCAGTGCCGTGATCTCATTTGGATTGAGGGACAATATCACGTCAAATGAACACTGAGCTGCTGAGGGCATTTCTAGGTCTAATTGTGCCTTCCCCAGTAGCAGCCAATGGGCCCAGTTGTCGGGTTCCTTTAAAGCCGCCTGCTCAAATGCGTCGAGTGCAGTTTGGAGATCACCGTGACACTGGGCAATGAGACCGGTAATGTGATATTTGGTTACATCATTCTGGACCCAGGGTAACGTTTGTTCATAGAGTGATACTGCATCTTTTTCTTTCCCGGTTAGCTGCCAAAGATGCCCCAAGAGTAGACAAGCATCAATAGATTGTGGTTGACGTTCGATTACATGAGAGAGTTCATCTATGGCTTGTTCCCATTGCCCCATACCATAGAGAATTTTGGCTAATTCGAGACGTTTCTTCCAACCGGAGGGATATGTCTGGACATATTTGGTTAAGGTTTTGAGCTTTTGTTGTTGTCGGATAGGTTTATGATCAAACACTAGTTGAGCGTTTAGTGCCAATCCGCTGGCATGGGAGACTGGGAACAGGCGTGGGGGAGCGTTTCTAGACATGTGGCAGATACTCCGTAGGTGATGAGTGAAGATTGAGCAGATTGTTGGGAAGAGTTACCGTGGTGCTCTTCAGTCAATATCTGTGATGGTGATTCGGTTGTGAGAATAGATTTTTTAGAAAGACCCGAAAGATATTGCTTGAGCTGTTTACGCAAAATAGAGCGAGCCTGTTGCACGCGCTTGCGAGCATTCGCTTCTGAAATTAATAGCTGGTGGGCGATGTCTCGATAGGACGTTTCCTTGAGAAATCTCAAGATAAATGGCTGACGTAGCCGTTGGGGTAACTCTGTGATTATTTGGAGTAAGTATGTCCTTAGCTCTTGTTTGAGCAAATCAGTATTGGGAGAAGGCACATCAGCAAGAGAAATTGCCTTATTAACCACCTCTTCAAAGTTATCTACACTGGTGGCCTGGCGACGATGGGCACGGTGTAGATCAACACAGTGATTATGGGTAAGTCGGGTTAACCAGGCTTTGGGGTTAGTGACCTTGTCCGCATATCGAGGCCATTTGGCACGGGCTTTGAGCATGGCGCTGCTCAGGGCTTCTTCGGCATTGGCTCGATTGCCTCCCATCCAGTGCAGGCAGCGTTGGGATAGATAGGGTTTATGCTGCAGCCAGATTTGCCAGAAGTCTGGTTGTGATTTGGGCGGGCTTAGCTGGAGGTTGACAAGCGTACTCTGGACCAGCGGTGGACTACAAATGGGAACGGTTAGAGTTTGCATTAGTAGAGCAATGAATCGATACCCTCAAGTTAGGTAGGGGATCTATACCGATTCAAACTGCCCCGATCTGTGGCTGAAGTGCTTGCATGGCAAAGATTAGAGCACGCTTGAATTTGCTCCGATTGGGGGATACCCCGAACTTTATGGGGTTGATTTTGGGGATTGTATGATGATTGGCACCCAGTTCGGTGGGCAGTGCCCACCCTACGTTGATTCGCGTAGTTTTAACTGGGGGATGTCTGCGCCTTTGAGGCTATCGACATCAATGGATATTAGACCCATTTCAAAGGCGTCTTCGTAGGAGCGGCCTGCGCCCAGGGCATCGTAAAAGCCAATAGCAAATTGGATGGCGGTGCGATCGCCCACGGCCTGGCTCATACCTACCACGCAGTCGATATGTTCATGGATAGCATCGGCCTGTACTTCTGA